>Ga0068864_100004827_pt1 | contig 11049 bp, 9 predicted proteins | sample KBSSwiS72_FD_66586 | JGI IMG/M metagenome (GOLD analysis project Ga0068864, IMG submission 66586) | Switchgrass rhizosphere microbial communities from Kellogg Biological Station, Michigan, USA - KBS Switchgrass S7-2 | ecosystem: Host-associated > Plants > Roots > Rhizosphere > Soil ...
GCAGCTTCTGCACTTCCGCCGCGAGCCGCGGCGCATCCATTCCTGGAACGAGGAGCGCTTCCGCGCGTTCGCAAAGTTGCTCGCGCGCCTGGCGCTGCCCGAACGATTCCCAGCGCTCGAGCTCGGTGAGCTGCTGCACCAACCGGCTGATGCGCTGCACCGTCGGCTTGGGCAACACACCGGCGTTCGCTTTCGCCGTGCGTATTTCGTCCGCGGCCGCGCGCGCCGAGTGCAGCTGTCCCGCAGCGAGCGCCTGCTCGGCGGTGTGCAACAGCGTGTGCACGTGCGAGCGCGCCTGGGTCGCCACCTGCTGCGCCGCCTGCACCTGCGCGAGCCGGCGCTGCTCGATGACGATCAACGCGGCTTCGAACCGCTGCGTGAGCGCGGGCGTGCGCATCGAGCGGTCGAGCGCGCTCCAGCGCTCGGGCAATCCGCCGTTGTCGATGGAGGTATCCGCCGCCAGTTTCTCCGCCTCGACGACGAGCGCTTCCGCGCCCGCGGCGGCATCCCGATCGCGCGCCCAGCCGGCGAGGCGCGCCTCCGCCTCGTCCAGCATCGACAGCGCGTTCGCGTCGTCGTGGCTCTTCGCGATGTCGCGCAACGCCGCAAGCTCGCCGCGCTTCAACTCGAAGCCGTCGGCGTCCGCGGGTGGCTGCAGCGCATCGATCCATTCACGCAACCGGCGGTCGAACTGCGTCCGCGCGCGATGCTCGTCGCGCTCGCGGTCGAATCGCGCTTGCACGACGGCGCGGGCGGCATCCCAGCGCACCCGTCGCGTGTCGTCGCCTTCCAGGTGAAGCGCATCCCACCGGTGATCGACGTCGACGACGGCGCTCAGGATGGACCCAGGCTTCGCCGCGAGCGCGTCGAGCTGCGCGATGAGCTCATCGGCGGCCTTTTCCTTGCCGTCGCGCTCCTCGATCGCGTCGATGCGCTGGCGCGCCATGCGCGCGACGCCGCGATCCTTGTTCTTTGCGGCCTCGGCCATCCGGCGAAGCGCCTCGGGTGTCGTCACGCGACCCGCCGCCTCCTGGCGCGTCTCCGCCCGCTCGGCACCCACGGCGACGTCGACCAGCAAGCCTTCGTCGCGAATGTTCGACAGCGCGACCCGGCGCCGCTCCGGATCGGTCGTACGGCGGGCGACTTCGGCACGAACGGCATCGGTGCATGCGTCGTGCGCGAGGAAGGCCGTAGCGGCCGTAGCATCCGCCGTGTCGGACACCACGTTGCCCAAGGCCGCTGCGACCGTTGCGCGCACTGTGGGATCGGCCTCGGTGGAGAGCGCGTCGACGAGCGCCGGCAGCTCCGTGCACCGCCGTGCCGCGGCGCTGCGAACCTCGGGTGCGGGATCGGCCGCGAGAAGGCGCGTGAGCTCGCCGGAATCGGGCGGCAATGCTGCGACGCCCTGCACCCGCTGCGCCGGATCTTCGTGCTCGTGCAGCGCGGAACGGGAGAAGATCTTCATGCGAAACTACGAACCATTGAGCAAGTTCGATGGCGAATATTGATCGGTCAGAACGCGGGTGTTGCTTGGCCAGCCGGATTCGACGCCGAACATCGGCAGCAGCCACTCCTTCTCGGCTCCCAACGGTGCGAGCCGCGCTTGCAGCGCGTCCGCATTGCGGGTCAGTTCCTCGCGCTCGGGCAATCCGCTTCGGCGAACCAGGATGACGCGGTTGCCGCGTTTCAGCCGGTAGAACTGGCCGAACACGCTGAAATACGTCGCCGACTCGAAATCATACAGCTTGCTGGTCGCGAACGTGTTCGCGGCGAGAACGCCGTCGGGGGTAAGCAGCGCCTTGATCTCCTGCAGGAACTCGCGCGTCAGCATGTGCTCCGGAATGTACTCGTGATCGAACGCGTCGAGCATGATGAGATCGTACCGGATTCCCTGCTTTGCCATCCGCTTCGCAAAGACGCGCCCGTCTTCTTCGAACACGCTGGTGCGAGGCCCCGGCGCGAAGCCGAAATATTTACCGGCGACACGCACCACGGCAGGGTCGATCTCGGCCACGTCGATGTTCGCCGCCGGAAGGAGCTTCTGCAGCGCCCCGGGCAGCGTGCCGCCGCCGAGCCCGATCACAAGGATCCGCTGCGGCGACGGATTCAGATAAAGCGCCGCCATCATCATGCGCGTGTAGTCGAACACCATGCGATCGGGGTCGCTCCTCGATTGGCACGTCTGCCGGCCGCCGGTGTTGCGGCCGAACTTCATGCAGCGAATGTCGCCGTCCTCGACCACGAAGATGTTGCGATAGAGCGAACGCTCGGTGTGGAGCTCGACCGCCGCGGTCGGCGGCGAGGCGAAGAGCGCCAGCGCGACGATCAGCGCCTGCGCGACCGAGCACAGCACACCGTGCTTCATCGCGACGGCTCCCGCCACGCGACTGCGGCAATCCCCAGCACGACGGAGACGAGCATGAGACCGAGCAGAATCGTATTCACCTCGAACAGCAGCACGAGATAGAAGGAAGTCAGTATCGTGCCTGCGGCGCTGCCGAACGTCGAGACAAAGTACAGCAAGCCTGCCGATTTGCCGCTCGCGTGCAGGTCACGCACGAGCAAGCGTACCGCATAGGGCGACACCGCCCCCGATATCGCGGTGGGGACGAAGAACAGAAGCGTCGACGCCATGAGAGAGCCATATCGCGGATCCGACACGCGGTCGAATATCCAGTCGAGCGCCGCATTGCCGAAGAGCACCACCGGCAGCGTGCCGGCGCCGGCCGCGATCAACAGCGCCCCGAGGCGCCGGAGGCTGGGCGAGAAGACGGAAATCTGCCCGCCGGCCAGGTAGCCGACAGCCAGCGCAAGCATGAACACGGTGATGACCGCGCCCCAGACGTAGATGCTGTTGCCGAAAGACGGCGCCAGTACCCGCCCGCTCAAGAGCTCGATGGCCATGACGAAGAAGCCGGACCAGCCGGCGAGCGCGAACACGATCATTCGCGCCGTTCGACTCAATTTCTAAGCCGCCGGTTCTCCGGATCCCAGGGCGATTCGCCCACCACGGTCGCTTTTTTTCTCTGGCCCAGGATCTCGATCTCCATGGATGCGCCGATTGCGGCGTGGGCCGGCTGCACATAGGCGAGCGCGAGGCTCTTGCCGACCGCATGCCCGTAGCTCCCCGCGGTCGCGCGGCCGACGAGCGCTCCTCCGACGAACAGAGGCTCGTTGCCCCACGGGTCGGCGTCGGTGACTCCGTGCACTTCCAGGGTGACGAAGCGATTCGGCACGCCAGCCTCGCGCTGCCGCGCAAGCGCCGCCCTGCCGACGAAGTCGCCCTTCTCCAGGCGCACGAACCGGTCGAGGCCGGCGTCGAAGGGCGTGTAATCGGACGTGAGGTCGGAGCCCCACATGCGATAGGACTTCTCGATGCGCAGCGACTCCATCGCGCGCATCCCGACCATGCCGATCCCGTATTCGCGACCCGCGGCGAACAGGGCTTCGAACAGGCCGTTCGCATACTCGACGGGGAAGTGAAGCTCCCAGCCCAATTCGCCGATGAAGTTGACGCGGAGCGCGTAGACGTCGGTCGCAAGGCCGGTTTCGATCACCTGACCGGTGAGCCATGGAAAGCTTGCGTTATCGAGCGGCGTATCGGTGACCTTCGCCATCACATCGCGCGCCCTCGGCCCTGCAACGACGAAGCAGCCGCGGCTTGTGGTGACGTTGGAGATCTCGAACTCGCGATCGTCGGGCAGCATCCGCTGCAGGTAGTCGCCGTCGTAGCGCTCGGCCGCGCCCGCGCTCACGACGTAGAAGTGCTCGTCGGAAAGCCGCGTGATCGTGAACTCGGTCCGAATGCCGCCACGCTGCGTCAGCGCATGGCACAGCGCGATGCGCCCCTGCTTCGTGGGCACCTTGTTGGCGACGAGGGAATCGAGCCACGACTCCGCGCCGGGTCCGCGCACCTCGTGCTTCGTGAAGGGCGCCAGATCCATTATTCCGACCTTCTCGCGCATCAGCCGGCACTCGTTTCCCACATGCTCGAAATAGTTGCTGCGCCGGAAGCTCCACTGGTCCTTGCGCTCCACACCCTTCGGCGCGAACCAGTTGGCGCGTTCCCAGCCGTACCGCTGTCCCCAGACGGCGCCCAACTGGTTGAGCTTCTCGTAGACGGCGCTCGTCTTCGCCGGTCGCGCATCCTCGCGCTCCTCGTCGGGATAGTGGACGGTGAACACGTTGCGATACGTTTCCTCGTTCTTCCTCACCGTGAACCGCTTGCCGGCATAGCCGCCGAAGCGGCGCGGATCGACCGCCAGCATGTCGATGCCGGGCTCCCCGTCGACGATCCACTCGGCGAGCTGCCAGCCGGCGCCGCCGGCCGCCGTGACGCCGAAGCTGTGCCCTTCGTTGATCCACACGTTGCGCAATCCCCATGCAGGACCGATCATCGGACTGCCATCGGGCGTGTAGGAGATGGGGCCGTTGACGATCGTCTTGATCCCGCAGTGCTCGAGACACGGCACGCGCTTCATCGCGGCTTCGACGTGCGGCAGCAGCCGATCGAGATCGCCTGGGAAGAGCTCCTTGCCGAACGTCGGCGGCACGCCGTCGGCGAAGCGAGCGGGCGCGCCCTTCTCGTAGGGTCCGAGGATCCAGCCCAACCGCTCCTCGCGCAGATAGTACGAAGCGTCGGATTCGCGCAGCACCGCGAGCTCGCGATGGCCCCCCTTGCCGCTTTTTCGATAGGCCTTCAACTCCTCCGATTCGTCGTAGACGATGTACTGGTGCTCGACCGGAATCGCCGGGACGGAGAGGCCGAACTTGCGGCCCGTCTCGCGCGCGTAGTTGCCGGTGGCGCAGACGACGTGCTCGCACGTCACCTCGCCCGCATTCGTCGTGAGCTTCCATTCGCCCGACGGCGTCCGCGTGACGCTTTGCAGTTCGGTCCGCTCGCAGATGTCCGCGCCGAAGTTGCGCGCGCCGCGGCGGAGCGCCATCGTAAGGTCGACCGGCGCGATGTGGCCGTCGTCCGGATGGTAGAGCGCGCCGACGATTTTCGGCGTGTCGACGCCGTCGCCCAGATTGACGAGGGGCCACAGCTCCTTCACCTCCGCCGGCGAGATCACGCGAAACGGGACGCCGATCGTGTTCGCGGTGCCGCAATACTTGTAGTACTCGTCCATCCGGTCGCGCGTCGTCGCGAGACGCAGGTTGCCGGTCACGTGGAAGCTCACGTCCTGCCCGGTCTCCTCCGGCAGCCGCTTGTAGAGATCGACCGAATACTTGTGCAGCTGGCCGACGGTGTAGCTCATGTTGAAGAGCGGCAGCAGTCCGGCCGCATGCCATGTCGAGCCCGCGGTCAATTCCGTCCGCTCGAGCAGGATCGCGTCCGACCAGCCCTTCTTCGCGAGATGGTAGAGGGTGCTGACCCCGACCACCCCTCCCCCGACCACTACGACGCGTGCGTGTGTTTTCATTGGCTGGATTCCATGGTGCCGCTCGAGTGCTTGCTTTCGCGAACGCGGAAGCCGCGGAAAGCCGCAAGTTTAGCCACCCTCCGCGCCAAGAGCACGCGATTTGCGACGGCGGGTTCTCCAAAAGCGGCATGGCGAGAGCGGCTTTGCGCGGTCCCTTGCCCGTCCCTCGTCTATGCTTCGCGTGATGCCGACCCTTGACTCCCTGCCGATGGTCCACTTCCCGGCCGCGAACCGCTCGCTGCGCCCATGACGCTTCTCACGCTGCAGGACGCCGAGCTTGCCTTCGGCCTTCATCCCTTGCTCGACCGTGCGAACCTGACCATCGGCGAAGGCGAGCGTATCGGGCTCATCGGCCGCAACGGCACCGGCAAGTCGTCGCTCCTGCAGTTGATCGCCGGGCATCGGCAGCTGGACGACGGCGAATTGAAGACGCGCGACGGCCTCACGGTTGCGCTGGTCGAGCAGGAGGCGGAGCTGCCGCGCGCGTCGTCGTTGCGGGAGTCGCTCGCGCTCCGCGGCAAGCTGGACGCTATCCACGACGAGCGCGACCGCTGGCGCGCCGAGGCGCGGCTCGTCGAATTCCTGCACCGTTTCGGCCTCGACGAAGCGCGGGTGCCGGAGTCCGCTTCGGGCGGCGAGAGGAAGCGCGCGGCACTCTCGCTCGCGCTCGCGCTCGCGCCGGACGTCCTGCTGCTCGACGAGCCGACCAACCATCTCGATCTCGACGGCATCACGCTGCTCGAGGACCTGGTCGCGAAGGCGCCCGCCGCGATCGTCATCACGCACGACCGCGCGTTTCTCGACCGCGTGGCGACGCGCATCGTCGAGCTGGATCGCGGTCTTCTGCGCTCGTATCCCGGCAACTTCAGCGCCTACGAAGCGCGGAAAGCCGACGAGCTCGCGGCCGAAGCCGTGGCGAAGCGGAAGTTCGACAAGTTCTGGGCGCAGGAGGAAGCGTGGATCCGCAAGGGCATCGAGGCGCGCCGCACGCGCGACGAGGGACGCGTGCGCCGGCTTGCGACCCTGCGCCAGGAACGCGGCGAGCGCCGAGCACGGCTCGGGAACGTGAAGCTGTCGCTCGATGCCGGCGAGCGCTCGGGCCGTCTCGTCGCCGAGCTGTCGCACGTGACCAAGGCGTTCGGAGATCGGATCCTTGTCCGCGATCTGTCGCTTCGCATCATGCGCAGCGACCGGCTGGGCCTCATCGGCCCGAACGGCGCAGGCAAGTCGACGCTGCTCAAGCTGATCCTCGGCACGATGCCTCCGGATTCAGGAACCGTCCGGCGGGGAACCAAGCTTTCGATCGCGTATTTCGACCAGCTGCGCGAAGCGCTCGACGGCGAAAAGACCGTCGTCGAGACGATCAGCCCCGGCTCCGATTGGATCGAGACGGCGGGCGGCCGCAAGCACGTTCTTTCGTACCTCGGCGACTTCCTGTTTTCGCCGCAGCGTGCGGACACGCCGGTGCGCGTGCTGTCGGGCGGCGAGCGCAACCGCCTGCTGCTGGCGCGGCTTTTCGCGCTGCCGGCGAACCTGCTCGTGCTCGACGAGCCGACGAACGACCTCGACATCGAGTCGCTCGAGTTGCTGGAGTCGACGCTGCAGACCTACCCAGGCACGCTGCTGCTCGTGAGCCACGATCGCCGGTTCCTCGACAACGTGGTCACGCAGACGCTGGTCGCGGAGTCGCGCGGCGGGAGCACAGGAACTTGGTACGAGTACCCGGGCGGTTACAGCGACTGGCTCAACCAACGGCCGCCGCAGGCGAAGGGCCAGCCGGAAGGGCCGTCCCGCACGGCCGGCGTCAAAGGCGTCTCGAAGGCGCCGGGCGCTCCGTCGCCGCGTGCGGCCACGCCTCGCAAGCTCTCGTTCGCCGAGCGGCGCGAGCTCGATGCGCTGCCGGGCGAGATCGAGGCGCTCGAGCAGGAGCAGCACGCGCTCACCGAGCGCATGTCGCGCCCCGACTACCATCGCGAGGGAGGCGACAGGATCAAAGCGGACCGGGCGCGCGCGGCGGAGATCGAGCACGAGCTTGCCGCCAGGTTCGAGCGCTGGGGCGAGCTCGACAGCCGCAAGGACGGCTAGCGCCCGGGGGCCGTCGCATTTGCGCCACAGCCATGTCGCTGCGCGACATGCCTGCGTCGCTACATTGCCAGCAACGACGGTGCGCGGCCGTTAATATCCGGGGGCGGAAGACGAATTTCGATGCTTGGCCCCACGACCGGCGGAAAGTCGTCTCTGACCCTACTTCCATGCCCGACAGCGCCGACGACATTCTGGATCTTTCGAGCCTCAACGACGAGGACTTGACGCTCCAGGTCCACGACGACCTCTACAACGGGCTCCGCGACGAGGTCATCGAGGCGACGACGATCCTGCTGGGTCGCGGCTGGGGGCCCGAGAGGGTGCTGAACGACGCGCTCGTCGAAGGCATGCGCATCGTCGGCATCGATTTTCGCGACGGTATCCTGTTCGTACCCGAAGTGCTGCTGGCCGCTAACGCGATGAAGGGCGGCATGGAGATCCTGCGGCCGCTGCTCGCGGAGACCGGCGTCGAGCCGATCGGCAAGATGGTGATCGGTACCGTGAAAGGCGACATTCACGACATCGGCAAGAATCTGGTCGCGATGATGATGGAAGGCGCCGGCTTCGAGGTGATCGATCTCGGCATCAACAACCCGGTGGAGAAGTACCTGGCGGCGCTCGAGGAGCACAAGCCCGACATCCTGGGCCTCTCGGCGCTGCTCACCACGACGATGCCCTACATGAAGGTCGTCATCGACACGATGAAGGAACAGGGGATCCGCGACGACTACATCGTGCTCGTGGGTGGCGCGCCGCTGAACGAGGCGTTCGGCAAGGCGGTGGGCGCCGATGCGTACTGTCGCGACGCCGCGATCGCCGTGGAGACCGCGAAGGCGCTGATCGCCGCCAAGCGAGCAGCGCGCGTCGCCGCCTGATGTGATCGCTGCGATGAGCACCGCGCCTCGCGTGCTCGTCATCGCCTGCGGCGCCCTCGCCCGGGAGATTGCGGCGCTGCGTGCCGCGAACGAGTGGCGGCATCTCGACGTGCGCTGCCTGCCGCCCGAGCTGCACAACCGGCCCGAGCGCATCCCTGGCGCCGTGCGCGAGGCGATCCGCGCGAGTCGCGAACGGTATTCGACCATCTTCGTTGCGTACGGCGATTGCGGCACCGGCGGTGCGCTCGACGACGTTCTGCGCGAGGAGCGGGTCGAGCGCATCCCCGGCGCGCACTGCTACGAATTCTTCACCGGCAGCGATACGTTCGCCGAGCTCGCCGACGAGGAGCCGGGCACGTTCTACGTCACCGACTTCCTGCTGCGGCATTTCGACCGGCTGGTGATCGGCGGCCTCGGTCTCGATCGCCATCCGGAGCTCGCCTCCGAGTATTTCCGCAACTATCGGCGCCTCGTCTATCTCGCGCAGGTCGACGCGCCCCAGCGCATCGGCGCCGCGCGCGCCGCGGCGCAACGCCTCGGACTCGCCTTCGAGCACCGCGTCACCGGCTATGGAGGACTTGCCACGAGCCTCCAAGCGACGGTTGCACGCATCGTGAGCATTCCTGCATGGCAAAGCTGATCCTCATCTCCTGGCGCGACGTGCCGTCGCAAGTCGTGGTCAAGCAGGGCCGCGACACGGTGCGCGTGCAGCTCTCCGCTCGATTCCAGGAAGCGGTCGACCGCGCCGCGATGCGCGCCGGCAAAGGCTCGTCGGATGCGTACATTGCCGACTGGAAGCGCAGCGAACCGCGCGATTGCGGCAGCGATCTCAAGGCGGAGGCGATCGCCGAAATCGCACGGATCGAAGCCCGCTATTCCGACGCAGACCTCGAGAAGCTGATTCGCGCGAAGGGGCTCGCCGCGCCCGACGAGCAGACGAGCACGCCGTCCGCGCCGAGCCCGGCGCCCTCCGCTTCGACGCCCACGGATCCCCCCGCTACGCCAGGAACGCAGGCGGAAAGCTGATGATCGCGGTGCGGCACTGGTCGGTGCGGCATTCGCGCGGTCTCGAAGTTGTCTACCACGCGTTCGAGCGGACGCTCGTCGCCCTCGATCCGCTGTGGCGCGGCATCGGTTACGCCCGGCTCGAGCGGCCGGTGGCGGCGGTGGAGCGCGCGGTGAAGGGGTTCCTGTTCGACTGCCGGATGTGCGGGCAATGCGTGCTTTCGTCGACCGGGATGTCGTGTCCGATGAACTGCCCGAAGGAGCTTCGCAATGGTCCGTGCGGCGGCGTGCGCGCGAACGGTCACTGCGAAGTCGACCCGCAAATGCGGTGCGTCTGGGTCGAGGCGATCGAAGGCAGCAGGCGCATGCGCGAAGGACGCGACGCCGTGCACGTCGTGCAGTTCGCGGTGGACCGCCGATGCGCCGGGCGATCGTCGTGGCTCGCCGTTGCGCGTGACAAGGCGGCCCGCCCGCTTGCCACGCGGCGCGCCGTGGAGGCTCGATGAACTTCGACGACGAGCCGGTGCCGGGGTACCCGTTGCCGATCCTGCCCGGCCACACGTCTCCCGGCCGATTCGAGCGCGTGCTGCGCGCCCGAGCCTTTGCCGTCACCACCGAGCTCGATCCGCCGGATTCGGCGGATCCCGAGGAGGTGTTTCGCCGCGCCCGCGTGTTCGACGGCTACGTCGACGCAATCAACGCGACGGACGGCAGCGGCGCCAACTGCCACATGTCGAGCCTCGCCGTGTGCGCGCTCCTGACCCGCGTCGGATATGCGCCGGTGATGCAGATCTCGTGCCGGGACAGGAACCGCATCGCGATCCAGGGCGACATCCTGGGCGGCGCCGCGATGGGCGTCTGCAACATGCTGTGTCTCACCGGCGACGGTGTGGCCAACGGCGATCACCCGCAGGCGAAGCCCGTGTTCGACCTCGATGCGCTGACGCTGCTCGAGATCGGCCGGATGCTGCGCGACGAGCGGCGCTTCCAGAGCGGACGCAAGATCACGTTCGCGCCGCGCGTGTTCTTCGGCGCGGCGGAGAATCCGTTCGCGCCGCCGGTCGAGTGGCGTGCCGATCGCCTCGCGAAGAAGATCGCGGCCGGCGCGCAGTTCGTCCAGACGCAGTACTGCTATGACGTGCCGCGGCTGAAAGCGTTCATGGAGCGCGCCGGCGATCTCGGATTGCCGGAGCGTGCGTTCATCCTCATCGGGGTCGGACCCTTGCGCTCGGCCAAGGCGGCCGAATGGATGCGTAACCACGTGCCGGGCGTGCACATTCCGGACGAGATCGTTCGCCGCATAGCGGGCGCCGAAGACCAGGCACGCGAAGGCCGCCGCGTCTGCATCGATCTCATCCGCGAGATCCGGGCGATCAAGGGCGTTGCCGGCGTCCACGTGATGGCGTACCGGCAGGAGGAGTCGGTCGCCGAGGTGATCAGCGAATCGGGAGTGCTCGAAGGACGCACGCCCTGGCATCCGCAACGTCAGCACCGTGCCCAACTCGAGCAAGCTGCGCCATGAGAGTGAATTTCAGCAGCGCGACAGCGCGGAGGATAGTTTCGTGACCGATACCGTCGTAAGTTCCGCGAGCCGCGAAGTCGTCATCGGCTTCGAGCGCCCGTTCGTGATCATCGGCGAGCGCATCAATCCCACCGGG
>Ga0068864_100004837_pt1 | contig 11037 bp, 9 predicted proteins | sample KBSSwiS72_FD_66586 | JGI IMG/M metagenome (GOLD analysis project Ga0068864, IMG submission 66586) | Switchgrass rhizosphere microbial communities from Kellogg Biological Station, Michigan, USA - KBS Switchgrass S7-2 | ecosystem: Host-associated > Plants > Roots > Rhizosphere > Soil ...
CGCGATGCCGAGCAACAGGCCGAGAACCAGAAGGCCCGCGCCCTGGCGGAGGACGCCGCGCACGAGCACGCCGGGCCGCGCGCCGAGCGCGAGCCGGACGCCGAACTCCTGCGTCCGCTGCGAGACCGACGTGGCCATCACCCCCGCCAGGCCGGTCAGCGTCACGACCAGCGCGACACCCGCGAAGACGACCAGCAGCACCGCCGTGAGCAGTGGCCGCGAGAGGTAGCGCTGACGGAGTTCCTCGAGCGTGCTGATGTTCTTCACAGGCACGTTCGGATCGACATCGTGCACGACGGCGCGGATGACCTGCGACATCGCCTGCTCGTCGCCCTGCGTGCGCACGAGCACCCGGCCTGGCAGTCCCATGGGGCTCTGACTGAGCGGGATGTAGATCTGCGCTTCGGGTTCCCGTTCGAGCGAGAATTGCCGGACGTTGGCCGTGACGCCGATCACCGTCATCCAGGTCTCGCCCTCGTCGATCGACAGCCGGGTGCCGATGGGATCGCGGGCTCCCCAGTTGCGCGCCATCGCCTTGTTCACCAGCGCCACGCGCGCGGACTCCTGCCCGTCGGTGGCCTCAAAACCACGCCCTTTCACGATGGCGATGCGCAGCGTGTCGAAGTAGTTCTCAGTCGCGATCGTGATGCCCGAGGTCGGGCCGCTCTCTTTGGGTACCACCGGCTTGCCCTCGATGCGCACGTACGTATCCATGTACATCTGCTCGCTGCCGAGCGGCACCGCGCTCGCGACAGACGCCGACACGATGCCGGGGATGCGCTCGAGCCGCTCGACGATCGGCACGTAGAGCCGGCGGAAGTCGTCGGCGCTCTTGAAGCGCGTGAAGTTGCCGAAGACCTCCGCCGAGATGACACGGTCGGGCTGATACCCGGTCTCGACGCCCTGCAGCCGGTAGAAGCTGGTGAGGAAGAGGCCCGCGCCGACCAGCAGCACGACGGACACCGCCACCTGCGCGACGACGAGCGACGACTGCAGGCGCCGGCGCCGCGGGGTGCCGCCACTCGACGGCCCGGCCTGTTTCAACGCGGCTGCCGGCCCGGGCCGAGCCACCAGCGCCGGCAGCGCGCCGAAGGCGAGGCCGGTCAGGATCGACAGGCCCAGCGTGAACAGGAGCACCATCACGTCGATGTGGATGTCGCCTGTCCTCGCGGTGAAGCGCCCGATGAACGACGTGAGCCCGCCGAGCATCAGCCGCGCCACGACGAGTCCGAGCACGCCGCCGCCGAGGGCGAGCAGCACGCTCTCGGTGAGCAGCTGGCCCGCCAGCTGTCCACGTCCGGCACCGAGCGCCACGCGCAGCGCCAGCTCCCGCTCGCGGTGCAGCGTCCGCGCGAGCGTGAGGCTGGCGACGTTGGCGCAGGCGAGCAGCAGGACCAGCAGCGTCGCGCCGAGAATCATCAGCAGCATCGGACGCGCGTTGCGCGTGATCTCCTGGAGCAGCGACGCGGCGCCCGCTCTGAAACCATAGGCCGGCGTGTACACGGTCGGGTAGTCCCTGTTGAAACGGCTGCCGATCATCGACACGTCGGCGACCGCGCGCTCGATGCTGATCCCAGGCTTCAGGCGTCCGAACACGGTCAGGGCGCCGAAGGCCCGACGATCGCCCTTGGCCATCCGCACCTCGCCGTCCGCTCGGAACGGACACGCGGTGCTCGGCATGTAGACGTCGCAGTTCTGCGGGTACTGCGCCATCGGCGGCAGCACGCCGACCACGGTGTGCGGCCGATCGTTCATCTCGAACACCTGGCCGATGATCTTCGGGTCGCCGGCGAAGCGCGTCTGCCAGTACTCGTAGCTGAGGACCAGCACCGCTTCCGCACCGTGCTTTTCGTCGGATGCGACGAAGGTCCGCCCCAGGACGGGCCGCACGCGCAGCACGTCGAAGAAGTTGGCCGAGACCACGCCCGTGCTGACGCGGTCGGGCTCGCCGCGATTGATCAGATCGAACGACATCGAGTGGAACTCGACCAGGCCGTCGAAGTCCTTCAACTGCTCGCGGTAGTCGTACAACTCACGGATCGACACGCCGACCTCGTCCTGTCCCGCCAGCGGCGCCGCTTCCTTGATGAGGACGAGCCGATCGCTGCCTGGATACGGCAGCGGCTTCAGCAGCACACCATCGATGACGCTGAACATGGCGGTGTTCGCGCCGATGCCCAGCCCCAGCGTCACGATGACAGCGGCGACGTAGCCCGGCTGGCGTCGGAGCGCACGCCACGCGTAGCGCGTGTTGCGTCCCAGCGTGTCGGCCCAGGACGTCCGCCGCGCCTCGCGGCATTCCTCGCGCACCTTCTCGACGCCGCCGAACGTGCGCAGCGCCCTGGTGCGCGCCTCGTCCGGGGGGAGCCCCTGCTGCACCAGGCGGTTCGTCTCGAGATCGAGATGGAACTGCAGCTCCTGGTCCATCTGCCGATCCAGCGTCGCCCCGCCGGCCAGGGCCCGGAATCGCCGACCAAGTCGCTTGAACACGGTGGCCTCGCTGTTTCGTTGCCGGAAACCGACGACTAGGTTTCGCCCGTCAGCACGCGCGCGACGGCCGCCGCCATCTGCTCCCACTGGCGCGTCTCTTCGCGCAGCCGGCGCTCGCCCGGCTTCGTGAGCCTGTAGAACTTCGCCTGGCGGTTGTGTTCAGGGCTGCGTCCCCACTCGGCCTCGATCCAGCCCGCTTCCTCGAGGCGGTGGAGGGCCGGGTAGAGCGATCCCTGGTTCACCTGCAGCACGTCCTGGCTGACCTGCTGAATGCGCTGCGAAATCGCCCAGCCGTGCATGGGGCCGACGATCAGCGTTCGCAGGATGAGCAGGTCGAGCGTGCCCTGGAGGAGGTCGAGTCTGGTGGGTGGCATAGGCTGTTGTCGAATGTCGACACTACACTGCCACGAGTATTGTCGGGTGTCAACAAGAGAGGGTTCGGGGGTGCGGGAGGGGAGGGGGTGCGGGGGGAACGGTGCGGAGGGAAGGTGCGGGCGAGGGCCCGGGAGGGTTCGATGGTTCAGGGGGTTCAGGAGGACCCCACGATGCGCGAGATCTCGTCCATGATCGCCGTGACCTCGTCGAGCGTGTTGTAGAAGTGAGGCGACAACCGGATGCCGACGCCAGGTCGGTAGTCGACGACGAAGTCGCGCGCGTTGAGCGTGCGGGCGACGCCGGCAGCGTCGGGAACATCGACCGCGACCGTGCCGGAGAGGCGCGCAGGATCGCGCGGGGCGACGCTGGCGAACCCGCGTCGATCCACCTCCGCCAGCAGCGCGGTCGTCAGCGACTGCGACACGGCGCGAATGCGAGCGATCCCGATCTCGCGGACGATCTTCAGGCCCGGCAGCGCCGCATAGTACGCGGGAATCGCCGGTGTGCCGTTCTGAAGTCGTCGTGCGTCAGGCGGCGGATCGAACTCGTCGATGTCGAAGGCGAACGGCTCGGGATGCGAGAACCATCCCGTGAAGCGTGGCCGCACGCGCGCGAGCACATCGGGGCGCGCGTAAAGAAACGCGTTGCCCGGGCCGCCGCACAACCACTTCAGGCAGCCGCCTGTGGCGAAGTCCACGCCGAGCGCCGTGACGTCGATGGGAACGATGCCCGCGGACTGATAGCAGTCGAGCATCACCGGCGCGCCGACCGCATGCGCGCGCTCGATGATCGGTCGCGGATCGATCGCGAACGAGCTCCTGAACAGCACGTGTGACACCGCGACGAGCGCCGTGCGCTCGTCGATGGCGTCCACGACGCGCGACTCCTGCACGGTGAAGTCGTCTTCGGCCTCGACGATGCGCAGCCGGAAGCCCAGGCCCTGCTGCGCGCGGAGCTGGTAGATCACCGACGGGAAGTCCGCGGCCGTGCAGACGATGGTGTCGCGCGGACCGGGCGGCGGCAGCGTGGAGAGGACGATCGCGTGCGCGGTGCTCACGTTGTCCGCCATCGCGACGGATCCGGCAGGCGCGCCGATGATCGCGCCGACGTGGCCGGCCACTTCCCGGCCGAGCGTCCACCATCGCTCGTCCCACGCGCGGACGCCGCGCGTGGCCCACGCGGTGGCGTACTCCGCCAGGCTCCCGGCGACCTCGCCCGGCATCGCGCCGAGCGAGTTGCTGATCATGTAGGTCGTCCGCGCGAGGATCGGAAATCTCGCGCGGTAGTTCTGCAGAGTGTTCATGGGTCGGCTGCCAGCGGGCAGCTGCCGGCTGGCAGCTAGTCCTGCGGCAGCGGATTGCTGCCTGGCTGCATGACCAGACGCACGGTGAGCGCGGTGGCACCGGCCGCCTCGTACACGGCGTCGACGGTCCCGCCGGCCGCAGACGCCGGGGCCACCAGCCGGGACATGAATTGCAACTCGCCGCGCGCGGGCACCGTGACGGTCGCGGGCCTATCCATTTCCCGCCAGCCCGCCGGCAATCGCGTCGTGATCGTCACTTGCTTCGGCGTCGCCTCGTGGTTGATGACGACGATCGGCACACGCACGGTCGCGCCGCCGCCGAGCGGACCGATCTCGTGAAGATCGATGCCGCCGAGCTCCGCGACGCTGTGCGCCGTCCAGAAGCGGTGGTAGAAGTGCCACGGGCCACCAAGGCCGACCGAAACGCCGGCGAGCGAACCGGCCCCGGTACCCGATGGCGACTCGACCGACACTGGCGCATCCGTGATGCCGTCGAACACGTCAGCGGTCACCGCGCTTCGCACGTAAGACTTCCCCCGAATGAAGCGCAGCGGGTCGAGCAGCGCATCTCCGGGCTGCGCGCCGGTGACCATCTTCTCGCGCGTGGCCGCGTCGGCCTTCGCCAGCTGCTCGAGTTCCTCGCGGTACTGCGTCACGTGCGACTGCAGTTGGCGATAGGCGTACTCCCAGTACTTGTCCCCCTTCTTCGACAGCGCCGTCACCGAGTACGACGGACCATGGCCGTCCATGAAGCGCGTGTCCATCGCGTCGGACATGAAGTAGATCTTCTTCGGCTGCCACGGCCGCAGTCCCTCGAGCAGCCATTCGAACTGCTCGGTCGGCGCCGCCACCTGTTCCGGGAACGCCGCCGGATCGCCCGCGAGATCGAACGCCTCGAGGGCCAATACGGAGGCCGCCTGGTGATCGCCGTGGTTCTCCCCGGCCACCTGCATCGGCATCCACGTGAGGATCACCTCGGGCCGCGTGAGTCGGACGAGCCGGACGGCTTCGGAAAGCACGCGGCCGTGCCCCCAGTTCGCCAGCGACCGCACGGGATCCTGTCCTGCGGTGTCGTGGCCGCTCAGGAACCAGACGTTGGTGATCCCGAGCGAGGCCAATCCGCGCCGCGCCTCGATCTGACGAATCGCGCCGAGGCTGCTGGCACGCTCGGGCCCGTTCTGGTTGCCGCCTGAATCACCGGGGGTGCCGTAGACGACGGCGACGCGCTTGCCTTCCTCCAGAATCTTCGCCAGATACGTGCCCGCGAGCGTGTCATCGTCGGGATGTGCCACGAAGAGCAGCAGGTCGGCCTTGAAGCGGTCGTCCGGGCCGGGCGGCAGGCCCGCGGGGACCTGGCCGTGCACGTGGCGGATGGTGCCGAGCAGCAACAACACGATGGCGAGGAAGGCGAGTCGGCGCATGGCGCGTAAGTCTATCTGTCCCTATCTGTCCAAATCATCTACATTTCAGATGATGATGATACCGCAGAGGTATAATGAAGGGGATGGCGCCAGATTCGGCGGTTCCCACGGGGTCATGGACGCCGGTCGCTTGCCGATAAGGTCAATTGGGAGCGTCAAGTCATGGCTCGTCACATCGATGCCCTCACCGCAGCCACGCTGAAGGACCTTCGCGAGCAGTGGTGGGACGCCGAGTTCTCGGAGTTCCTGCAGGAGACGCTGCGGCCCCGCCCAGGCACGCGCATCCTCGACGTCGGATGTGGCAACGGCATGGCCGAACTGGCCCTCGGCCGGCTGCGCGTCAGCCAACTGCGGCTTTTTGCGATCGATCGCAATCCGGCGCGCGTGATCCAGACGGCCGCGGAGTGCCGATCGCACAACTACCGGCTCGGGGCGGCCGCGGCCGACGTCACGAGGCTGCCGTTCAAGGCCGGTGCGTTCGATGCGGTCTTCTGCGTCGCCGTCCTGCAGCACGTCAACGACGTGGGCCGCGCCGTCGCGGAGCTGGCGCGCGTGACGAGTCCCGGCGGCCGCGTGTTGACCGTCGAGCCCGACAACAGCGCACGCTACTGGTACAGCTCGTCGTCGCTCGCCGGCGATGCCTTCGCCGCCGCGTCGCGATTCTTCGCGTCGGTCAGCCGCGCGCGCGGCGACTCCACGGATTCCGCCGTCGGCCCGCGGCTCTCGGCGGTGTGCGCCGGCTACGGCATCGAGCCGCTCTCTGTGCAGCTCTTCCCGGTGTCGGTCACGCACATCGGCCAGCCCGCCAACGCCGTGTGGCAGGCGCGCCGCGACGCCGTCGCACGCGAGTTGACGACGACTGTCGCTCCTCCCGTCTCCGCGCTCGGCAGGGAATACCTCGAAGCGCTCGACTTCTATCAGCGGGACGCCGTCCGCCAGGGCGCGCACTTCGTCGAGATCCAGAACACGATGCTGTTCGCGACCGTCGGCCAGCGAACCGAGGCCGAAGTCGGGACGGTCCGGGAAGTCGCATCCGCCGCGCGCGCGTAGACCGTCGCAGGGCCGAGCGTCAGCTCGGCCGATTGCCTCCGCGTCCATGGCCGAACTAAAGTTCGGCCCTGCGACCAATGATCAAACCGCCGTCCGGTAGTGCGGGCTGGGACGACTACGCCGATTTCTACGACTGGGAGAACGCGCAGACGATGGCCCGGCGCGATGTGCCGTTCTGGCAGCGCCTTGCCCTCGCGGCCCAAGGCCCGGTGCTCGAGCTCGGATGCGGCACCGGCCGCGTCACGCTGCCGCTGGCGCGCGCCGGCGTGAAAGTGGTCGGCGTGGATCTTTCGGCGCCGATGCTGAAGCGCGCGCGCGACCGCGTGCGCCGCACGCCGCTCGGACGCCGCGCGCGACTTGTCCGCGGCGACATCCGCGCGCTGCCGCTTCTTCCGAATCAGTTCCCGCTCGTCGCGGCGCCCTACGGCATCCTGCAGTCATTGCTGCGCGAGGCTGACCTCAGCGCCACGCTGCGCGCCGTGCATGACGTCCTCACTCCCGGCGGCCGGCTCGTCATCGAGCTGGTGGCGGATCTCGCATCCTGGCAGGAGTACCGCGGCGAGACCCGGCTGCGTGGCTGGCGTCCCGGCCGCAAGGCGCATCTGACGCTCGTGGAATCCGTCCGCCAGGACCGCCGCAAGGGGCTCATCCTGTTCGAGCAGGAGTTCGTCGAGCGACGCGGAAGTGAAACCGTGCGCAAGCGGTTCTCGCTGGCCTTCAGGACGCTGTCGGTGCCCCAGATGACGCGGCGCCTCGAGAAGGCGGGCCTCACGGTCACGTCCCGACTGGGCAGCTACGATGGAGCCCCCTGGAGCCCCGAGGCGGACACGTGGATTCTGGTCGCCGAACGGGCGGCGTGCTAAACTTTGCGGTCCTCGTTTTTCGAGCATTTCTGGAGTTTCAGCCATGTCCGGCCATTCCAAGTGGCACACGATCAAGCACAAGAAGGGCGCCCTCGACGCCAAGCGCGGGAAGATGTTCACGCGCATCATCAAGGAGCTCACCGTCGCCGCTCGTAACGGCGGCGGCGACCCCGACAGCAACCCGCGCCTCCGGACGGTGATCGCCGACGCCAAGGCGGTGAACATGCCGGCCGACAACATCAAGAAGGCCATCCAGCGTGGCACGGGCGAACTGCCGGGCGTCAGCTATGAGGAAGTGACATACGAGGGCTACGGGCCGGGCGGCGCGGCGGTGATCATCGAAGCGCTCACCGACAACAAGAACCGCACCGTTGGCGAGCTGCGTCACATGCTCACCAAGCACAACGGCAACCTCGCAGAGAGCAACGCCGTCGCGTGGATGTTCTCGAAGAAGGGCTACATCGTCGTCGACAAGGCCGGCGCCGACGAGGAGAAGCTGCTCAACGCCGTCCTCGAGGCCGGCGGCGACGATCTTCGCGATGATGGCGACACGTGGGAAGTGCTGTCGGAGCCTTCCGCCTTCGAGGCGGTCCGCGACGCCGTGAAGGCGCTCGGCGTGGAGCCGGCCACGGCGCAGGTCGCGATGCTCCCGCAGAACTACATCAAGCTCGAAGGCAAGGACGCGTCCAACATGATTCGGCTGATGGACGCGCTCGACGACCACGACGACGTGAAGCAGGTCTGGTCGAACTTCGACATCGAGGAAAGGGAGATCGAGGCGTCGCTCGCGTGAGAGTCTTCGGCATCGACCCCGGCTCCGAGCGCACCGGGTACGGCTGCCTCGAAACCGACGGCCAGCGACATCACCTCGTGGCCTGCGGCGCGATCGTCGTCCCCGCGCGCGCCGCGTTTCCCGAGCGCCTGCGGCTGATCCACGAAGGGCTCAGCGCCGTGCTGCGCGAATACCAGCCGGAGCTGGTCGCGATCGAAAGCGTCTTCCACGCCGTCAACGTCCGCAGCGCGCTGAAGCTGGGTCACGCGCGCGGCGTCGCGATGCTTGCGGCCGTTGAAGCCGGATTGACCGTGGCCGAGTACACGCCTGCGGAAATCAAGCGCGCGGTCGTCGGCTACGGACGCGCCGAGAAGCAGCAGGTCGCCGAGATGGTCCGGCTGCTGCTGCATCTCGACGAGGCGCCCACGCCGCACGACGCCGCCGACGCGCTGGCGGTCGCGATCTGTCACGTGCACGCGTCGAGCAACGCCATCGCGTCGGCAGGCACCGTGGATCGCGTCCCGCGCAGCTGGCGCCATTGGCGGCCTCCCACCGGCACCAGGCCATCATGATCGCGCTGCTGCGTGGACGGCTCTTCGAGAAACATCCCACGCGGGTCATCGTTGAAACAGGCGGAGTCGGATACGAACTGCACGTGCCGCTGTCCTCGTTCGCCTCGATCGGCGACGTTGGGAGCGACGTCACGCTGCGCGTGCACACCCATGTCCGCGAGGACGCGCTCCAGCTCTTCGGGTTCACGACCGCGCTCGAGCAGACCCTGTTCGAGCGCCTCGTGAGCGTCTCGGGCATCGGCCCTCGACTGGCACTGGCAGTGCTCTCCGGCATCGCGCCGCAGGACCTCGTCCGCGCCGTGAGCGGCGGCGACGCCGCCCGGCTGGTCGCGATCCCCGGAATTGGACGCAAGACCGCCGACCGCATCGTGCTCGAGCTGCGTGACAAGATGGCCAGCATCGAGCAGGCCGGCGAGGGCGCCGCATCGGGCGACGGGCTGCGCGCGGATCTCGTGTCGGCGCTCGTGAATCTGGGCTACCATCGGCCGGCAGCGGAGAAGGCCGTGGAAACCGCGCTCAGCGCGTCGGGCGGCCAGTTCGACGCGGCGCTCAGGCAGGCGCTCGACTCCCTGACGCGAGGCAGACGATGATCCCTCGTCCCTCGTCCTTCGTCCCTCGTCCCTGGTCGTGATGTCAGACCGCATCGTCGCTCCGGCGCGCATCGACGAAGACGTCCAATACGAGGCCGGGCTCCGGCCCCGCTCGCTCGACGACTACATCGGCCAGGATCGGATTCGAGAGAACCTGCAGGTCGCGATTGCCGCGGCGCGGAACCGCGGCGAAGCGCTCGACCACGCGTTGCTCTACGGCCCGCCCGGGCTCGGCAAGACGACGCTGGCCACCGTCATCGCGAACGAGCTCGGCGTCTCTATCCGATCGACGGCCGGGCCGGTCATCGAGCGTCCCGGCGATCTGGCCGCGATCCTCACCGCGCTCGGCGAACGCGAAGTGCTCTTCATCGACGAGATCCACCGGCTGGCGCCGGCCATCGAGGAGATCCTCTATCCCGCGATGGAGGACTTCGAGCTCGACATCGTGATTGGTTCAGGACCGGCGGCCCGATCGGTGAAAGTGCCGCTGAAGCCGTTCACGCTGGTCGGCGCGACGACGCGCGCGGGCTTGCTGACCTCACCGCTGCGCGGGCGGTTCGGGATCGTGCACCGGCTGGATTTCTACACCGAGTCCGACATCGAGGAGATCGTGCGGCGCTCCGCGCGCATCCTGGGCGTGGCGCTCGACGAAGAGGCGGCGCGTGAGCTGGCGCGCCGGTCGCGAGGCACGCCCCGCGTGGCGAATCGTCTGCTGCGGCGCGTGCGCGACTACGCGGAAGTGCGCGCGGACGGGCGGGTCACGCCCGAGGTGGCGGCCGCGGCGCTGCAACTGCTCGAAGTGGACGCGCTCGGCTTCGACGACAGCGATCGCCGCATGCTGCGCGCGATTATCGACAAGTTCGGCGGCGGCCCGGTGGGCCTGAACAGCCTGGCGGCGGCGATCAGCGAAGAGCCCGACGCCATCGAAGACATCTACGAGCCGTATCTGATCCAGATCGGCTTTCTGGACCGCACGCCACGCGGGCGTGTGGCGACCGTGCGCGCCTACGAGTTCTTCGGGCTCGAGGCGCCAGGACGAGACGGGAGACTGTGGTGACGCAAGGAAGCGACGCGGGAGTGAAGACGCTGGCGGTGGAGACCGGACGCTTCTCGCGGCCCGGGCTGCGGCGCGCCGCCATCACGGGCCTGGCCACCTACGTGCCGCCACGCGTGCTGACGAACAGCGACCTCGAGAAGATGGTCGAGACCAGCGACGAGTGGATCCAGCAGCGCACCGGCATCCGCGAGCGCCACATCGTCGATCCAGGCGTTGCCACGTCCGACCTCGCGAAGGAGGCCGCGCTCAAGGCGATCGCGCAGGCGGGTCTCACCCCCGCGGACATCGATTTCATCGTCGTCGGCACGACGACGCCCGACATGATGTTTCCGAGCACGGCGTGCCTGCTGCAGCACAAGATCGGCGCGAAGAAGGCGTGGGGATTCGACCTCGGCGCGGCCTGCTCGGGGTTCACCTACGCGCTGACGACCGCGACCCACATGGTGGCGGCCGGCACGATCGAGCACGCACAGGTCGTCGGCGCTGACGTGATGTCCAGCATCCTCGACTACACCGATCGCACCACCTGCGTGCTGTTCGGCGA
>Ga0068864_100004841_pt1 | contig 11031 bp, 8 predicted proteins | sample KBSSwiS72_FD_66586 | JGI IMG/M metagenome (GOLD analysis project Ga0068864, IMG submission 66586) | Switchgrass rhizosphere microbial communities from Kellogg Biological Station, Michigan, USA - KBS Switchgrass S7-2 | ecosystem: Host-associated > Plants > Roots > Rhizosphere > Soil ...
AAACACTGCGGCGCTTGTCCCGACGAGAGCGAGGGAGCGGTACCGTCGATGTGGCTATCAGGCGGTCGAAGTCTCGATGGTTTCGGTCGACGAGCGGTGTGCGTTTGTGCTCCAGGCGACGGCGACTTGTTGAACGGCCGGCTCGGCGCTGCATCCTCGGGATATAAAGGGCCCGAACGGATTCACCGAAACCTGGTACAGCCCCTCCAGCGATCGGCGCACTTTTGGGAAAAGGTGTGCGAAATGTTGCGGCAACGCCCCGACGTCGCTTCGTTCCTGTTGATGTTGACGCTGTCGGCCGGCCTCGCCGGGCTCACTCATGTTGCGGGGTTTTCGGCCATGGCCGCGACCCTGGTCGGCGCCGCGACCGCGACAGTCGGCTGGTGGGCAGCCGCGTCCGAGCCCTGACCATCCTGCGAGCCGGTTTGAGGTCCTTCATGCCGGCTTGACCTGCCTCGACTCATTACCCTAGAGTTCTATGGTAATGCTGCGCCGCCACAAGAAGAAGGACGCCCTCCAGGGCACGCTCGACCTGCTGGTCCTCAAGATCTTGAGCCGCGGCCCGCACCACGGCTACGGCATCGCCGCCGACATCCAGTCCATCTCCGACGACATCCTGCGTGTCGAGGAGGGCTCGCTCTATCCGGCGCTCCACAGGATGGAACATCTGGGCTGGATCACCGCCACGTGGAAAACCACGACCAACAACCGGCGCGCGCGCCTCTACACGCTGACCCGCGCCGGGCAGAAGCATCTCGACGAAGAGCAGGTCACGTGGGATCGGTTGACGAAAGGCGTGGCGAAAGTCCTGCGCTTCGCATAGGGGAGACAGATGGGCTGGGTTCGGCGTCTGCGCGGCACGTTCTCGAACAGCGACAGCGAGAGCGACTTCGACGAGGAGCGCCGATTTCACATCGACGAGCGGACTGAGGAGTACGTCCGAAACGGTATGAGCCGGGACGAGGCTCGTCGCATGGCGAGAGAGCGCTTTGGCAACGCGACGCTGGCGATGGAACGCACGCGGGACGCCGACACCTTCTGCTGGATTCACGACGCCGGCCGCGACGCTCGCTACGCCATCCGGATGCTGCGGCGCAGCCCGGGCTTTTCACTGCTCGCCATCCTCTGCCTCACGCTGGGTATTGGCGCCAACGCCGCGGTGTTCAGCTGGATCGAAGGCATTCTGCTGCGCCCATATCCGCTGGTGGTGGAGCAGGACCGGTTGTTCGCCGTCACCGGTACCGACAAGGGTGCTCCCGGCCATACGGACGTGTCGTGGCCCGACTGGCTGGATCTGCAGCGGAACAGCACGCTGGTCGAGGCGTTTATCGGTGAGAAGATCACGGGAACGACGCTCAGCATCGGCGACCGCGCCGAGCGGACGAACGGCAGCATGGTCTCCGCGAATTACTTCGATGCCGTCGGCGTGCGTCCCACGCTCGGCCGCGGCTTTGAACCCGGGGAGGACTCCGGGCGCAACGCACATCCGGTGACCGTGATCAGCTATCAGATGTGGCAGGACCGCTTTCACGGGGATCCGTCAATCATCGGCAAGACGCAAGTCCTCGGTGGCCTCCGGCACACCATCGTCGGCGTCGCGCCGAAAGGATTCTATGGCACGTTCGTGGGCTACGCGTTTCAATTCTGGGTGCCGGCGTCGATGCAGTCTCAATTCGACGCGGGGGTCGACAAGCTGGAAGATCGCGGTGCCCGGTGGATCGAAGGATACGTGCGGCTCAAGCCCGGAGTGACGATCGATCAGGCACAAGCGGAACTGTCGGCGATCGCCGCGCGTCTGGAGGCCGACCATCCCGACACGAATCGCGGTCGCGGCATCAGACTCTTCCCGTTATGGCAAACCCCTTTCAATAACGCCGGCGCACTGCTGCCGACGCTCGGCATCGCACTGGTCGTCGTCCTCTCGGTTCTCCTCATCGCCTGCGCGAACGTCGGCAATCTGCTGCTGGTCCGGGCCTTCGCGCGCCAGCAGGAAATGACGATTCGGCTCTCGGTTGGCGCCGGTCGCGGTCGCCTGGTGAAGCAGCTGATGACCGAAGGATTGATCCTGTCGACCATCGCCGCTGCCGGCGGACTCGTCGTCGCGACCTGGCTGCGTGACGCGCTCGCGCTGTTGACGCCGCCGCGCGGCGGCGTCCTGTTGCGTCTGCCGGGCGAACTCGATTGGCGCGTAATGACTCTCAGCGCGGGAGTGTGCGTGGTGTCGACGCTGCTGTTCGGGCTGGTGCCGGCGCTGATCACGAGCAACATCGATCTCGCCGCCGCCCTTCGCTCGCAATCGGGCGGGGTCGTCGGCGCCCGCAGCCGAGCCTGGGTACGGTCGACGCTGGTGCTGGTGCAGATGTCATTGAGCTTCGTGCTGCTGGTCGGCGCCGGCCTGTTGATTCAGAGTCTGCAAGCCGTTCGCAGCGCGAGTCCCGGATTCTCGACGCAAGGCGTGCTGACGACGGGAATCGATCTGTTCACGGCCGGCTATGACGTCCGGCGCGCGAAGACGTTTCAGGACGACTTCATCGATCGATTGCAGGCGCTCGGTGGCGTGGAATCAGCCGCCTTTTCGCGCATGACGCCGTTCAGCTATCGCACTTATTCGACCGCGTCGATCGCGGTGGACGGGTACGATGCGCCGCCTGACCAGCAGCCCACGGCGGACTACAACGAAGTCGGCCCAGGGTTCCTCGCGACGATGGGCATTCCATTGACGTCTGGCCGCGAATTCACGCGAGCCGACAACGAAACAGCGCCGCTGGCCGCGGTTGTGGATGAAACCATGGCGGCACAGTTCTGGCGCGGCGTGGATCCCGTCGGCCGGCGTGTTCAGGTCAAGGGCCGGTGGATGCAGGTGGTCGGCGTCGCGCGCAACGCGAGATACCGGAATCTGCTCGAGACCCCGAGGCCGTTTTTCTACGTCGCGCTCCGCCAGAATTTCTCGGCGACGGCCGCCTTGCAGATCAGGACGAAGCAAGGTCCCGCCGCGCTCGCGCCGGCGCTGGTGCGCGAGATCCACGCGCTCGACGCGAACGTTGCGCCGTCCGAGATCATCACCATGCGCGAGCAAGTGGAACGCACAACGGCGGCACAGCGGATCTCGGTCACGATCCTGGTGGTGTTCGGCGGGCTCGCCGTCGTGCTTGCCGCAGTCGGGCTCTACGGCGTCATGGCATCGACAGTGTCGCAGAGCTCGCGCGAGCTGGCGTTGCGAATGGCGCTCGGCGCGGGCGCCCAGGATCTGTTGCGCCTCGTCCTTGCGAAAGGCCTCGCCTTGACAGCGGGTGGCCTCGTGCTGGGAATGGCCGTTGCGCTGCAGGTGACGCGTTTGCTGGGTTACCTCTTGTATCAGGTGAGCCCGCGCGATCCGATCGCGTTCGCGTCGGCGTTCGTGGTGATCATCGCGGCCTCTCTCGTCGCCTGCTTCGTGCCCGCCTGGCGCGCGACGCGGACGGATCCGCTTCACGCGTTGAGGGGCTGATCGGGCGTCCCGCGCAGAACGCCTCAACGCCTCATCGCCCTTTTCCGCTGTTCCGCGGCAACACGTCCGCATAAGCGTCTCGCGCCGGACTCAGGCGTATTCCTCCTGAGTGACGTTAGCGGAGCTGAACACAAAGCGGGGCTGATGAACGAGGTGGATTGGTGGATCTGCGCCGGTCGCGGTGTCCCTATGCGTACGGTTGAGCGACACGCGGCAGGCTCCTTGCGTCGATTGACGCGAAGGAGGTTACATGCGAACGGCAATCATAACTATCGCCCTCAGTGTCATATCCGCAGGGCTGGCGCATCCGCAGACTCAAAGCCAGCCGCCGAATCCGACACAACAACAGGTGACGTCCTCCCGGACCGACGTACCGCTCTATCGCGTCACCGTTGTCGGGCACACCACGCCCGCGATCAACTACCGCTATCGCAGCGGCGACACACCGATCGACTTTCAAGGGACGCCCCTTCTCCCTCGCGCCAAAGGCCACGCCAAGGTCGAGACGAAACGAGGCTTCAGCGACATCGACGCACACTTCGCCGCCCTCGAGCCGGCCACGAAGTTCGGTCCCGAGTACCTCACCTACGTCATGTGGGCGATTACTCCCGACGGCCGCGCCGCCAATCTCGGTGAGGTGCTCTTGAATGGCGACGACAGCAAGCTGCATGTGACGACCGACATGCAGGCCTTCGCGCTGGTCGTCACCGCCGAGCCCTACTTCGCCGTCTCTCAGCCGAGCGACGTCGTCGTCCTGGAGAACGAAATCCGCCCGGAGACGACCGGCGCCGTCGAGCGGCTTGACGCCAAGTACGAGCTGCTGAAACGGGGCTCGTATGTGATGAGTGGCAATGCCGCTGCACTCGCCGCTCGCACCTTCGATCCGGCGATGCCGCTCGAGCTGCGCGAGGCGCGGAACGCTGTCGATTTGGCCCGTCTGGCCGGCGCCGATCGATTTGCGATCGACACATTTCAGAAAGCCTCTGAGTCGCTTCGGCAGGCCGAGGAATATCAGCGGCGCGATGCCGGGAAGAAGCCGATCATCATGATGGCGCGCGCCGCGGCGCAAACGGCGGAAGACGCGCGGCTGATCGCGCTGCAGCGGCAGATTGAGCAGGAAACCGCGGCGGCCAACGATGCGGCCGCACGACGCGAGCTCGACATGCTCGCAAGGGCCCGCGCCGAATCGGAACGCGCGCGGAAGGCCGAGGCTGAACGGGCGACGGCCGAGGCTGAACGGATGGCCGCTGAAGAGGCGCGTGCCCGCGCGGAGAGCGCCACAGACCGTCTGACGCAGGAAAAAGCCGCGGCGGAACAGGCGCTGGCTCAGAGCGCGCAGGAGAGAGCCGCAGCGGAACAGGCGCTGGCGCGAACCGCGCAGGAGAGGACCGCGGCAGAACAAGCGCTCGCCCGAAGTGCGCGGGAGAAGGCCGAGGCTGACGCAGCGCGGGCAGCAGCCGAACGAGCCCGATCTGAGGCGGAGCAGGCGACGCAGACACTGGCGCAGCAGAAGGCCCAGGCGGACGCGGCCCGTCAGGCTTCAGAGGCCGAAGCGGCGCGTGCCCGATCCGACGCTCAACAGGCGGAGCACGACAAGGCGGCGCTCCGCGAGCGCTTGCGGCAGCAGTTGAACGTCATCCTCCAGACGCGCGAATCGGCGCGTGGGCTGATCGTCAACATGTCGGACGTGCTGTTTGACAGCGGCAAGGCGACCCTCCGTCCTGGCGCGCGGGAGAAGCTCGCCAAGGTGGCGGGCATCGTGCTCGCGTACCCGGGCCTGAGCCTCGAGGTCGAAGGCCACACGGACAGTGTCGGCGCAGCCGACTACAACCTGGATCTGTCGGAGCGGCGCGCGAATACCGTGCGCGCGTTCCTGAGCCAGCAGGGAGTGTCCGCGGCATCGATCGTCGCACGCGGCTTCGGGAAGGAGCAGCCTGTGGCGACCAACGGCACGGCCGCGGGCCGCCAGCAGAATCGCCGCGTCGAGCTGATCGTCTCGGGCTCACCGATTCAATAGGTCGTCTTTCGGCTGCGGAAGACGGGGCAATCGCGGCGCCTCGTCTTCCGTCCCGCGCACCACTTTCAAAACGAGCGGCGCGTCGTAAAGCGATGGGTGGATAATCGTGCGAATGCATCGATTACTCGTGTCCATATGCCTGACTGGCGCGGTCGCGGCCGCATTGGCGCAGGTGCCTGCAGCGGAACTGGCAAAACCGCCAGCGGATGCGCGTCACTTCGTCATCCAGTCGACCGGCGGCAAGCACGGCGACTCCTGGATCTGGCTCGCGGCCGACGGTACTCGCATGGGCCGCGAGAGCATGAACCTGCGTGGCCAGGTGTTCGAGCTCGACTCGAGCGGCAAGGCGGGGACCGACGGTCTGCCGTCCGCGATCACGATCCGCGGCGTGACGCCGACGGGGGACGCGGCAGAGACGTTCACGATCAGTGGGGGGACGGCGAATTGGAAGAGCGCGATCGACGCCGGTAGCGCGAGCTATTCGGCCCCCGCGTTCTACGTGTCGCAAGGTGGACCGATCGACACGACGGCGTGGTTCCTGGAGGCGCTGCTCGCGAGGCCCGACAAATCGCTCGACCTCCTGCCTGGCGGCAAAGCACGCGCCGCCAGATTGGCGGATCTCGCCGTCGGCACCGGCACCGCACGACAGACCATCACACTCTGGGCCGTTACCGGCATCAGCACGTCACCGCTGCCGATCTGGGCCGACGCGACCAACAAGTTTTTCGCTCTGACCCTCGGGCTCGCCTGGCTGCCGGAGGCGTATGCCGGCGAACAGAAAAGAATCGAAGAGGCGCAGGCGAACGCGATGGCGGCGCAGGCGCCGGGGCTGGTGAAATCTCTCGTCACGGCGCCCGCGGGGCCGGTGGCATTTACGGGTGTTCGCCTCTTCGACGCCGATGCGATGCGGTTCCCGACCGACCAGACGGTGGTTGTCGACAAAGGCACGATCACTGCCGTTGGCGCTCGCGCGTCGGTCGCGGTGCCGCCCGGTGCACAGGTGATCGACGGGCGCGGCAAGACGTTGATCCCCGGCCTGTGGGACTGCCACATGCACGTCGGCGACGACTTCACCGGCTTGCAGGAGTTGTCGATGGGCGTGACGTCGGTACGCGATCCCGGCAACGACGACGTGCGCACGATCGACCGCAGGAACCGCGCGGCTGCGGGCACTCTATTGGCGCCGCACGTCTATCCATCGTCGCTCATCGACGGCAAAGGACCGTATACGGCGCAGGTGGCCAACGTCGCGACCAGCGAAGCCGAAGCCATCTCGCTCGTGGACAAAGCGAAAGCCAACGGCTTCACCGGGATCAAGTTCTACGGCACCTTCAACCCGTCGTGGCTGCCCGCGAGCATTCGCGAAGCGCACAAGCATGGACTTCATGTCCACGGCCACATTCCCGCCGGCATGCGCACGGTGGACGCCATCACGGCCGGGTACGACGAAGTCACGCACATCAACTGGGTGATGATGCAGGCGATGCCGGACAGCGTGATCCAGGTGTCGAACGGGATCATGCGCTTCGAGGGGCCTGGACGCTACGCGAAGGACGTGAACCTCGAAGGGCCGGCGATCAAGGCAATCGTCGGCGCGATGGCAAGCAAACATATCTACAGCGATCCGACGATGGTCGCGTTCGAGAGCCTGTACGTCCCGGAGAATGGCGATCTCTCACCGTCGTATGCGCCGTTTGTCGGCACGTTGCCACCGACGACCGAGCGAGGTTTCCGGACCGGCGGCTTCGCTGTTCCCAAAGATCTGACCCGTGCCGATTACCGCGCGAGCTGGGCGAAGATGGTCAGCCTTCTCGGCCTGATGCACAAGGCGGGCGTGCCGATCGTCGCGGGGACTGACGGCGCGGGGATCGAGCTCGTGCACGAGCTCGAAATCTACGTGCAGGCGGGCTTGAGTCCGGCGGAGGCGCTGGCGGCGGCGACCATCGTGCCGGCGAAGCTGGTGGGTCAAGATGCGAAGACCGGCTCGGTGAAAGTCGGGAAGGCCGCCGATCTGGCGCTCGTCGAGGGCGACCCTGCGACGCGAATCAGCGATCTGCGACAGACCCGCATCGTCATGCTGGACGGCAAGCTGCTCGACGCCGACGCGCTGCGCACCGCCGCCGGCTTCTCCGGACGACCGAAGTAGACGCGCAAATCCCCTGGAGGAACTGTCATGCGAATCACACGGCTCATCGTCCCGTTCGCACTGTTGTTGACGTGCGGTCTGAGCGCTCAGAATCCTCCGGCGCCTGCCACGATCACGCCGCGGCTCGACACGGCGCAGGCGCGCGTCATCGTCGCGACGCTCCAGCCGCGGACGCCGTCGATCGCGACTAACGGACACGCCACGGATCGCGTACTGATCTATCTCGACGATGGAAAGATGACCCGCAAGGAAGGGGACCAATCGACCACGATTGAATTCCACCGCGGCGACGTTCGCTGGCGTCCGGCGAGCGGCGCCTACACGGCCGAAAACATCAGCGATCACCCGATCCGCATTCTCGAGATCGACTTGAAGGGCGCCCCCGCGGGTCCGGCGCCCGTATCCAAACTCGATCCGGTGGCAGTGGACAGCAGGCACTACAAAGTGGAGCTCGAGAACGAGCATGTGCGCGTTCTCCGCGTGCACTACGAGCCGCACGAGAAGGGGCAGACGCACGAGCACATCCTGAACCGGGTGGTCGTCTATCTGAACGACCAGCCGGGCGCGAAGGCGGATGATGCTCGCATGGCCGGCGCTGCAACGCACGCGGAGGAGAATGCCTCCGATCGACCCGCCGACAGAATCGCTGTCGAGTTGAAGTAACCGTAGGAGGAACGCTGACGCCCGCCCGCGCGAGCTCTGCACCAACGCGCGCCTCACGCGACGTTTTGTGTCTTGATTACATGAGTTGCTGTCGTGAACGACGACGCACCCATCCGGCGAGGCCGACGATCCCCGTGCCAAGGAGCACGAGGCTGCCAGGTTCCGGTGTCGGGATCAGTCCTACGTCTGCGAGGGGCAAATCTGTAAATGCGTGGCCTCGGCCAGAGCTGTGCTCGAGACTGCGCTGAAACGGATCGACATCAAAAAGAGTCCCGGGCTGCAATCCCAAATAGTCCAGCATGTCAGTCAGTGTCTCTGCTCCGCTCGCCGGGATGCCGTGTCGTTCTCCGGCTTCCAGATACGTCGTGGACCTCAAGGTTCCGGAAACGAGCACCGTCTTGCCCATCCCGTCGGGCGGGACTGCTCTGACGAGTGTGAACGCCCCGCCAGGGCTGAACGTGTAGACGCGCTCGGCGGACGACTGATAGGCGCCCGTCTTGAAGTCAAAATCACCGATCGGCGTCGCGGCCGCCGTGCCGACCAGGCCTAACACTGCCGCGAACACCATGACGAGCCGTTTCATCCGCGCTCCTTAGTCCTTTGCCCGAGACCGATGGCGGGCGTTCGGCGACTCCCAAAGCACAGGTTGTACCGTTGCACGTCCAAGCTGGGCCATTGTTCGTTCTTCGTGCGTACCGCTGATCGATCTTCATGGTCGACGCCGAGCGAAACCCGTAATCCGGTCAACGTCGGTCCTCTCATTGAGCGCCAGACGACGAATCGCATACGATTACGGCACGAGGATGACCATGCTCTTCAGGTTCGCGGTGGCACCCTGCCTGCTCCTGATCGCCTTCGGCGCCGGCTGCGCGAGTGCACCATCGTCCAGCCTGCACGCCACACCGCCCGGCCTCGGACGGCTTCCGTACAGCGATGCCGACGTGGACTTCATGGCCGGCATGATTCCCCATCATGCGCAGGCCGTGGTCATGGCCGGCTGGGCCCCCACGCATGGCGCCCGCAAAGACGTCGCGATTCTCTGCGAGCGCATCGTCGTCGGGCAGCGCGACGAGATCGCCATGATGCAGAGCTGGCTGCAGGATCGCGGGCAGGTCGTTCCTGACGCGGCGTCCACGCGGCACCGGATGAAGATGAACGGCATGGAGCACGACATGCTGATGCCGGGGATGTTGACCGACGAGGAAATGGCCGCGCTCGACCACGCGCGCGGGCCGGAGTTCGACCGGCTCTTTCTGTTGGGCATGATCCGGCATCACCAGGGCGCGATCGACATGGTCGACGTGTTGTTCAAGTCGTACGGCGCGGCGCAGGATGAAACGGTGTTCAAGTTCGCGTCCGACGTCTACGCCGATCAATCGATCGAGATCGATCGCATGCACGAGATGCTGGAGAATCCACAATCATGAAATCCGACTCATCGCGTCCGTCGGCTCTGTTGACCGCCGGTCTGTTCGCTCTCCTGCTTGCGTCGGCGGTGCTGGGCGTGCCTGCGTGCGCGAGCTCTTCGACGAAAGGTGCGCCGGCTGCGGCGGCGCCAAGTACGCCTCCGCCTCCACCGGCGGCAGCTCCGGCGACGCCTCCGCCCGCCGCGGCGCCTCCCGCCGCAGCGCCGGCCGCAGCGCCGTCTTCCGCGCCACCGTCGTCGCCGCCGGCCGCTTCTGCGCCGGCGCCCTCAGCCGAGATGCCGGCGAGCGGCGCGTCGGCTGCACCTGCAGGACGCGGCACTCCGCCGCCGCCACCGCCGCCGCCGCCGGCAGTGATGCCCAAGCCGGTCCAGCCGATCGTCTCGGCGACGGCGCCGACTCCGGATCCGCGCGTCGGTCTCAGGCCGGGCCGCTGGGATGCGGCCCAGGCCGCGTGGAACATGCGGATGCTCTCGACGACGCCGCCGACGGGGAAGGTGCTGGGCGCGACGCATTCCGATCTGGCCTTCTCAGGCAACCTCGCGATCATGGGGAACTACAACGGCTTCGAAATCTTCGACATCTCGAATCCGTCAAAGCCGGTCCTCATGCAGACGTATCTGTGTCCTGCGTCGCAGAACGACGTCTCGGTCTACAGAAACCTGCTGTTCATGTCGTCGGAGGCGACCAACAGCCGCGCCGACTGCGGGTTCGAAGGCGTCCCGGAGCCGGTGAGCAAGCTGCGGGTGCGCGGGATCCGCGTGTTCGACATCGCGGACGTCAAACATCCCAAGCTCGTGACGACCGTGCAGACGTGCCGCGGATCGCACACGCACACCGTCGTGCCCAAACTGGGTGACGACGCGAACGTGTTCATTTACGTCTCAGGCACGGCCGGCGTCCGGTCGGCTGACGAAGTGCCGGGATGCATGGACGGTGGCGCCGACGATCCGAACACGGCGCGGTTCCGGCTCGAAGTGATCAAGGTGCCGATGAAGGCGCCGGTGACGGCGGCGATCGTCAGCTCGCCGCGCATCTTCCAGGGGCTGCCCGTGCCTCCGCGCAACGAGGAGCGCGCGGCGCAGGATGAGCGCGACCGCGCAGCGGCGGCGGCTGCAGCAGCGGCGCGGGGAGAGCGTGGACGCGGCGGCGCCGGCGGACAGGGCCGCGGCAATCAGCCGCCACAGACGCCGACCGGCCCCAATCAGTGCCACGACATCACGGTCTATCCGGAAATCGGCCTGGCCGGCGGCGCGTGCGCGGGCCTTGGCCTGCTGCTCGACATCCGCGACCC
>Ga0068864_100004847_pt1 | contig 11020 bp, 8 predicted proteins | sample KBSSwiS72_FD_66586 | JGI IMG/M metagenome (GOLD analysis project Ga0068864, IMG submission 66586) | Switchgrass rhizosphere microbial communities from Kellogg Biological Station, Michigan, USA - KBS Switchgrass S7-2 | ecosystem: Host-associated > Plants > Roots > Rhizosphere > Soil ...
CTGCCGAGCGCATCGTAAACACAAGCCATCTCCAGGCCGATGATGCCACCGCCGACGACGAGCAGTTTCTTCGGAACTTCCTGGAGCAGCAGTGCGTCGGTCGAATCCATCATGCGCGGATCGTCCCACGGAAAGCCGGGCAGCTTCACCGCCTGCGAACCGACCGCAATGATGCATTTCTCGAAACGCACTAGCCTCGATCCGTCCTTGCCGTCGACTTCGATCTCATTGGCCGAAACGAACTTGCCCACGCCCTGCACGATGGTGACCTTGCGCTGCTTGCTCATCCCGGCCAGGCCGCCGGTCAATTGCGCGACGACCTTGTCCTTGAAAGCGGCAAGCTTGGCGATATCGATTTTCGGCTCACCAAACGCAATTCCGATATCGCCCGCATGCGCGGCCTCGTCGATCACTTTCGCTGCGTGCAGCAGCGCTTTGGACGGAATGCAGCCAACATTGAGACACACGCCGCCGAGCGTGGCGTAGCGCTCGATCAGCACCGTGTTCTGGCCCAGATCGGCGGCGCGAAACGCCGCGGTGTAGCCGCCGGGGCCGGAGCCGAGCACGCAGACCTGGCATTCGAAATCGGCCTTGCGGCCAGACGCCGCCGTGGCTTTCGGCGCCACTGCCGCAGGCGCTGCAGGCGCAGGTGGTGCTGGTGTAGCAGTCGCCTTGGCTGGCTCGGCCTTTGGCGTCGGCGCAGCCGCCGCTCCGGCCGCTTCAATCAGCGCAACAATCGAACCTTCCGAAACTTCATCCCCGACTTTGACTTTCACTTCCTTGACCGTGCCCGCGACCGTGGATGGCACTTCCATCGTCGCCTTGTCGGATTCGAGCGTGACGAGCCCCTGATCCTTGACGACCGTATCGCCCGGTTTCACGAGCACTTCGATGACCGGTATATTCGTATAGTTTCCGATATCCGGAACCTTGACTTCCGTCGTCGTCACGATGAACTCCTAGTTCTTGTTGCGCTCGAACGCGGCGCGAAAGCGCGCGCGCCAGTCGTTGCGTTTCAGCTGCAGATCCAGCTCCAAAGCTTCCACGTCGGGCGGTTCCGGCACCGCTGGCGCTGGCTCGGTTGGCGCTATCGGCTGCGCAACTTCCGCTTCCGGCCACGGCGAAGCTTCGGATGCGGAGACCGGCGCAGGCTCCGGTGCTGTCGGCCATTGCGCTTGCGCCGCTTCCTCCAGCGAGACGGCCGTATCCGGCTCCGGCGTTTCTAGGGTTTCGAACTCCGCAACCGGTTCGGCCATCGCATCAGGCGTGCGCTCCTCGCGGATGTTGGCGCGCAAAGCTTTGAGCACCTCGGCTTCGTCGCGCGCCTTGGCCTTGTTGCGCTCGCGCTCTTCGCGCTGGGTTTCGATCAATTCGTGCGAACGTGCATTCGCGTACTCGATCGATTGACGGATGTCGGGCAGATGATGGCTGTCGACATCGATCAGCAGGCAGTCGAACACGATGTAGCCGTCCTCGATCCACAAGCCGTGACGCTTGACCTCGACGCGTGAATTGCGCTCTTCGAAAAAAAACTTGTTCCACGCGATGTCCGGATCGCGATTCAGCTTGAGGTATAGCGTGCGCATCGCCGAGTGCACGCGCGACCACGTCGTCTTCTGCACGTCCAAGTCGACGATGACGATGTCCTCGAACTGCGCCATGCGACTGTCTCCTGGCCGCGCCGTCATAACAGACTACGGCGCATATCCGCGAGCAACTGCGCCAAGTACGCCGTGAAGCGCGCGGCGGAAGCGCCGTCGATGACGCGGTGATCGTAGGACAGCGACAGCGGCAGGATCAGGCGCGGCTGGAAGGTCTTGCCGTCCCACACCGGTTTGATCGACGACTTGGACACGCCGAGGATCGCCACTTCCGGCGCGTTCACGATCGGCGTGAACCCTGTGCCGCCGATGCCACCGAGCGAGGAAATCGAGAAGCAGCCGCCGGACATCTCGGCGGGCGAAAGCTTGCCTTCGCGCGCCTTGGCCGCGAGCGCGCTCGTTTCCCTGGCAATGTCGATCACGCCTTTCTTGTCGGCATCCCTGAGCACCGGCACGACCAGGCCGTTCGGCGTGTCGGCGGCAAATCCGACATGGAAATATTTCTTCAGCACCAGGTTTTCGCCGCTGGCGTCGAGCGAGGCGTTGAAGTCCGGGTACTTCTTCAGCGCGGCGACGACAGCGCGGATCAAGAATCCGAGCATCGTCAACTTGATGCCGGCTTTCTCTTGTTCCTTGTTCAGTTCGACGCGCAGCGCTTCCAGTTCGGTCACGTCGGCGTCGTCGTGTTGAGTGACGTGCGGGATCATCACCCAGTTGCGCGCTAGGTTCGCGCCGGAGATCTTCTTGATCTTCGACAGCGGCCGCGTTTCCACTTCGCCGAATTTGGCGAAATCTACCTGCGGCCACGGCAGCAGGTTCAAGCCCGTGCCGGCGCCACCGGCAGACGTGCCGCGCGGCGCAGAGAGCGCACGCTTGACGAAGGCTTGCACATCTTCCTTGGTGATGCGTCCGTTGCGGCCGCTGCCGGACACTTGGGAAAGATCGACGCCGAGTTCACGTGCAAACAGGCGGATCGCCGGACTCGCGTACGGCACCTTGTCGGGCATGACCGTGCCGGCACCGAAGGATACCGGCGGCGTGCGTTGTTCGCTCTGCGCAGCCGGTGCGGGCGCCGGTAGCGGCGTACTCGCCGGCTTCGGCGATGCCGGGGCGGCGGCGGGCGGCGATTCCGTCTTGGCTGGAGCCGCCGGTTTTGCCGGAGCGCCGGCCTCACCAGCCTCGATAAGCGCAACGACGCTCCCTTCGGATACCTCGTCGCCGACCTTGACCTTGACCTGCTTGACGATGCCGGCAAACGGGGCCGGCACCTCCATCGTCGCCTTGTCGGATTCCAGCGTGACCAGGCCCTGGTCCTTGCCCACCGTATCACCGGCCTTGACCAAGACCTCGATCACCGGCACGTTCGTGTAATTGCCGATGTCCGGCACCTTGGCTTCTTTGACGTCGGCCATTGATCCTCCGCTGGCGGCGCCACCATGGCTGCCGCGTCCGTTACTGGTCCGCCGAACGACGACGGGAGGGCAATGATAATCCGAAGTCGTCGCGCCGCGTCGTCGAACCGGCTAAAACCGCCGTTTCAACCGGCTGCGAGCGCCGTTTGGGCTTTGTGACCGCATCCGCGCAAACCGGGGCGTGGGTTCAGTAGGATAGGTGGGCGTGGAAAATGGCGGCGCGGCCAGGTGCCGGGCTAACATTTGCACGTTTATACTCGGCGCTTCGGTAGAGGTTTCGTCCATGCTAAGCGTGATCCTGTTTCTGCTGCTCGGCGGCTGCATCTGGCTTCTATACGAGGTGCGCCGCCTGCAGAGCGAAAATCTGCTGCTGCGCGCCGGGTCGTCCGAGTCGTCGGATGAGCTGAAGAAAATGCAGGCGTCGCAGTCGCAAGTCATCCATACGACCAAGCTCGCCTCACTCGGCCAGATGGTCGCGGGCGTGGCGCACGAGATCAACACGCCGCTGGGGTTCGTGAAGAGCAACGTCGAGGTGGTCGGCGATCTGCTCGACGACTACCGCACCCTGGTCAAGCAATACGACGCCGCGGTGCAATATTGCCTGCAGCCGGTGGACCTGATTTTCGGCGCCGACAAGGCCAGTCTGGAAAAGCTCGTCAAACACGTCGAGGAAGCGCGGCGCAAGCTGTTCGAGGCCCGTGATGCAGTCGAGAAGAGCCCGTTGCTCAAGGACGCCAAGGAACTGCTCGGCGATGCCAGCGAAGGCCTGGCGCAATTGTCCACGCTGGTGCTGAATCTCAAAGGATTTTCACGCGTCGACCGCGACGGCATGGACATGATGGACCTGAACGAAGGCGTGGAAAGCGCATTGATGATCGCGCAACATCAGCTGCGCGATCGCGTCAAAGTCGTCAAGCACCTGCAGCCGCTGCCGAAAGTGAAGTGCATGGCCTCACAGATGAATCAGGTGTTCCTGAACCTGATTACGAACGCCGCCCAGGCGATCGATGGCGACGGTACGCTGACGATTGACAGCAAGTCGGATGGACAGAACGTCGAACTGAGCTTCAGCGACACCGGTTGCGGCATCCCGGACGACGTGCTGCCGAAGATTTTCGACCCGTTCTTCACGACCAAGCCGGTTGGCGAGGGCACCGGACTGGGCCTGTCGATCGTGCACAAGATCGTGAAAAGCCACGGCGGCTCGATCAAAGTGAGAACGACACCAAAGAAAGGCACTACATTTACTGTTAGTTTGCCGGTAGACGGGCATACTGCGTCTGCCGCCTTGCCGGCGGCCGTGGCTGCCTGAACGAGAACATTGTGAGCCAACCTCTGCGCATACTGATGATCGACGACGAGAGCCGCATCCTGCGTGCGCTCAAGGCGTTGTTGCGCGACTACACCACGTTCCAGACCACCAACCCGCTCGAAGCTGTGACACTGGCCAAACAGCACGATGTCGACGTCGTGATATGCGATCAGCGCATGCCTGAAAAGGCCGGCATCGACGTGTTACGCGACATCAAGGACGCGCATCCGCGCGCGATGCGCGTGCTGCTGACCGGCTACTCCGACCTCAAAGCCGTGCTCGGTTCGGTCAACGATTCGGAGGTCTATCGCTTCCTGAGCAAGCCCTGGAACAACACCGAGCTGAAGAATCTGATCGAAGAAGCCGGGCAAATTTCGCGCGACGCGCCGGTGATCGAGAAAGACGCCCTGCCAGCCGTTGAACACGATCGCGCGCGCAGTCAGGTCGGCGTGCTCGTGATCGAGGACGACGTGACCGTGCAGCAGCGTCTGCGCGAGATACTGCAGCCGTACTACAAGGTCAATTTCGCCAACACCGCCGAACGCGCGCTGCAATTGATGGAGCAGCACGAAACCGGCGTCGTGATCTCGGAAACCGAAGCCGGGCGCAGCGACCTGACCGCATTGCTCAAGGCGCTGAAGATCCATCATCCGCACATCGCGACGGTGGTCATCACCGAACGCGCAAATGCTGCGACCGCGATCGAGCTGATCAACGAAGGCCAGGTCTACCGCATGCTGATCAAGCCGGTGCGCATGGGGACTTGCCGCTTGAGCGTGGATTCGGCCATCGGCCGCTACTGGCAGCTCAAGCAGAATCCGACCGCCGCGCGCCGTTTCATGGCGGCGCCACCGTCTGTGGAAAGCCAGAATTCACCGCTGCGCCTTCCGGCGGCGATCCTCAACCGCATCCGTTCGTTGCCCGGCCGCCTGCTGGGCGCCGCGGCGCGCGCGCAGGCGCACTAGCCGAAGAACCAGTAGCAAATCCCGATCGAAGCGACCACGCCGGCCAGGTCGGCCAGCAACGCGCACGTCACTGCGTGTCGCGCGCGGCGGACGCCAACTGCTCCGAAGTACACCGCAAGCACATAGAACGTCGTCTCGGTGCTGCCCTGTACCGTCGCCGCCACCAGCGCAGGGAAGCTGTCGACACCGTGGCTCTTCATCGTCTCGATCAGCATCGCCCGCGCGGCGCTGCCGGAAAACGGCTTGGTCAGCGCCGTTGGCAGCGCATCGACGAAGCGCGCGTCCCAGCCCGCCGCGTTCATCATCCAGCGGATGCCGTCGAGCGCCAAATCCAGCGCGCCCGAGGCGCGCAATACACCCACGGCGCACAGCATCGCAACCAAGTAGGGCAGCAGATTCCTGGCGACATCGAAGCCTTGTTTTGCGCCATCGACGAAGCTTTCGTAGACCGGCACTTTCTTCCAAGCACCCGCGAGCAGAAAGCCGATCACGATGGCGAACAACGTCAGATTGCCGAGCAGCGAAGAAAGCCCGGCAAGCTGCTCCTTCGGTAATGTCGTCAACAGCGCGATGAACCCGGCAAGCAGGATGGCAAAGCCGCCAAGCCAGGCTATTACGACCGGATTCCACAGTTTCAGCTTTTGTGCGATCGCGACACTGAATAGCCCGGTCAGGGTCGACGCGCTCGTTGCGAGCAGGATCGGCACGAACACCAGCGTCGGATCGTGCGCACCCTGTTGCGCGCGATACATGAAGATCGATACCGGCAACAGCGTCAGCGACGAGGCATTCAATACCAGAAACAGGATCTGCGCATTGCTCGCCGTGTCTTGGCTGCCGTTGAGCGTCTGCAGTTCGCGCATCGCGCGCAGGCCGATCGGCGTTGCCGCGTTGTCCAGGCCCAGCACATTGGCGGCGAAATTCAGCGTGATCAACCCCAACGCCGGATGACCCCGCGGCACTTCCGGCATCAGGCGTGCGAACAACGGCCCGAGCATGCGCGCGAGCAGCGCGATCAGCCCCGCCTGTTCGGCGATGCGCAACAGACCCAGCCATAGCGTGAGCGTGCCGAATAATAGGATCATCACTTCGACCGACAGCTTGGCCATGTCGAACAGACTGGCGACCATGCCTGCGAACACATCGGCGTGGCCGCCGAGCAGCCATTGCGCAAGCGCGGCGATTGTCGCGACGAAAAAAAAGCCGAGCCAGAGCCAGTTGAGCATGTGTCGGCAAGCCTAACATGCGCGAGAATTTCATCGCAGGAACGCGCTACGCATTAAACTTGGCTCATGCCCGACAAACCTTTCTCCGCCGCCTGCGAACGTAATCGCGACCCGATCCTCGCGGTATTGCGCAAACATTTTGCCGACAGCAGCCACGTGCTCGAGATCGGTAGCGGTACCGGGCAGCATGCCGTGCATTTCGCCGTGGCGATGCCAAATCTGACCTGGCAGGCGTCGGATCGTGCAGAAAATCTGCCCGGGATACGGCAATGGCTGGCCGAAGCCGCTTTGCCGAATACGCCAGCGCCATTGGAATTCGACGTTGCGCGCGGACCGTGGCAGCAGACGACAAGATTTGACGCGATCTTCAGCGCGAACACGCTGCACATCATGAGCTGGCGTGAAGTCGAATTGCTATTTGCGACGTTGCCGACTATCACGACCGACGCGGCGAAGCTCGTCATCTACGGACCCTTCAATTACGCCGGACAGTACACCAGTGCGAGCAACGCGGCGTTCGACCAGGATTTGAAAATGCGCGCACCGCACATGGGCATTCGCGATTTCGCCGCAGTCGATGCGCTGGCCCGGGTCGCCGGGTTCGCGCTGATTGACGATGTCGCGATGCCGGCGAACAACCGCACCCTCGTTTGGCAGCGCCGTGCATGAGCGCGCCGATCTTGCTGGCCTGGAGCGGTGGCAAGGATTCGACGCTGGCACTGGAGCGTTTGCGTAATGATCCGCGCTGGCGCGTTGCCGGTCTGCTCACGACCGTCACGACGGACTACGAACGCATCGCGATCCATGGCGTGCGCCGCTCGATCCTGCACCGGCAGGCAGACAGCCTCGGGCTGCCGCTGTTCGAAGCGTCGATTCCGGCGAGCGCCACGAACGAAGTCTACGAGACTGCATTCGCCGCTGCGCTCGCACGGGCGCGCAGCGCCGAATCCGAACTCCATGACATCGCATTTGGCGATCTGTTTCTTGCCGATGTGCGGGCTTACCGCGAAAACCTGTTGCACCGCCTCGGCTGGCGCGGCGTCTATCCGCTCTGGGGCGAAAACACCAGGTGGCTCGCCCGCTATTTCGTCGAGCGCGGCCATCGCGCCATCCTGAGCTGCGTCGATACGCAGCAACTGGCGCCGGAATTCTGCGGGCGCGACTACGATGCCACCCTGCTCGACGAGTTGCCGGCGTCCTGTGATCCGTGCGGCGAAAATGGCGAATTTCATACCTGCGTACATGCGGGTCCGCTATTCGCGACACCGATTGCGCTGATGCGCCGCGAGCGCGTGTTGCGCGAAGGCCGATTCCAGTACGTGGATCTGCTCGAGCACGGGTCGGCAGGGATGTCTGACATAGCAAGGATGCGGGGCTTGGACTAGACTCGGATCCTCTGTTCCGCGAGCTGGGCATGGGCACGAAGGCACCGCAACCGCGATCCGCTGGCCGCGGCAAGGCCGCTGATCCTGCGCAGCCCACGCGCGAGGAATTGCTGGCGCGCATCGCTTCTTTGGAAGCGGACCTCGCGCGGCTCGGCGCGATCAGCAAGGCGGGCATGCCGATCGACAAGGATCGGCTCACCACGGTGAAAGTCCCGGCGCAGTTCGAAGTGCCGTTCCTGCGCGCGCAGGAATACGTGGCGCGCTACTTTGCGAACCGCGTCGAACATCCGGACACCGCGACGATCTCGATCGCCGGCGAACGCTACGTGCTGCTGCGTGCGGCATCGCTGTCGGTGGAATTCGTCGAGCTCGTGATGAAGCTGTATCAGGACAAGGGCGCGCACGAAGCGCGCAGTGTCGCCAACAATCTGCTGTTCGACCTCGCGCACGCGATTGGCAAGGCCGATGCGCGCAGTTTCCAGCAGAAAATGGCGGTCAGCGATCCGATCGACAACCTGTCCGCCGGACCGATCCATTTTGCCTTTTCGGGTTGGGCATTCGTCGATATTTCCCCGGAATCGCGGCCGTCGCCGGACGAAAACTATTTGCTGCTGTACGACCACCCGTTTTCGTTCGAATCACACTCGTGGCTGGCCAAACACAAACGCAGCGACACGCCCGTGTGCGTGATGAACGCCGGCTACTCTTCGGGCTGGTGCGAGGAAAGTTTCGGATTGCCACTGGTTGCTGCGGAAGTGGAATGTCTTGCCGCGGGCGGCGAGCATTGCCGTTTCATCATGGCGCCACCGGCGCGTATCGAGGAACATCTGGCCGCTTACGCGCATGCGCATGGCCTGCGCGCGGGCTCTGCCGTGGGTGGACATGCAAGCGCGGTGCCGGAATTCTTCCAGCGCAAGCGCCTCGAAGAAGAGCTGCGCGAGGCCAACGAAAATCTCGAGCAGCGCGTGCAGGAACGCACGCGCGAACTCGAGCACGCCAACGAACAGCTGCGGCTGCTCGGCTCGGCCGTGGAAAACGCGGCCGAGGGATTCGTGATCATGCGTCGCGTCGATGGCGTCGATCCGCTTGCGATCACATTCGTCAACCACGGCTTTTCGCGCATCACCGGCCATACCGCCGATGACCTGCGCGGACGCTCGCTGCGCCATCTGCGCCTGGCCGGCGGCGAGGAACATGCGTTCGATACGCTCGCCGAAAGCGTGCGACGCAACCAGCCGTTCCAGGCCGAAGTGACGGCATTGCGCGCGGATGCGTCGCCATATGCGCTGGAAATCCACGCGATGCCGGTCGCGAGCGACGGCGGGCCGGACCACTGGATCGCAATACTGCGCGATGTCAGCGACCGCCGGGCGCATCTGGATGCGCTCAAGCATCAGGCCTTGCACGATGCGCTGACCGGCTTGCCCAACCGCCTGCTGCTGCACGACCGCATCGAACAAAGCATCCTCAACATGCGCCGCTACGGCACGCCGTTCGCGTTGCTGTTCCTGGACCTGGATGGCTTCAAGGAGATCAACGACACGTTCGGGCATCACACGGGGGATCTGTTGCTGTCGAAAGTCGGTGCGCGCCTGCGCGCACAATTGCACGCGACCGACACGATCGCGCGCCTCGGCGGCGACGAGTTCGCGATCGTGCTCGACGGATTGCCCGAAGCGCGCGCCGCCAGGCAGATCGGCGAAAAATTGCTGGTGGCGCTGGAGCAAGCCTTCGAGATCGAGGAGCACAAGCTCGTCGTCGGCGCGAGCATCGGTATCGTGCACTGCCCGGCACACGGCAGCGATGCGACCACGCTGATGCGCCGCGCGGATATCGCGATGTACGCGGCGAAGACTGCCCGCGCCGGCACGATGGTATATGACTCGCAGCAGGACGCGCATTCGCCGGCGCGCATCAAGCTGATCGGCGAGCTGCGCAACAGTATCGACGATGCCCACCTCGCGCTGCATTACCAGCCCGAGATCGACATGGACAGCGGCAGGGTCGAACGCGTCGAAGCGCTGCTGCGCTGGAATCATCCGGAGCGCGGCCGCCTGTTGCCGGACGAATTCCTGCCGCTGGTTGCTTCGAGCGACATCATCGACCGCATCGCGCGCTGGGTGCTGCAGACAGCGATCCGCGATTGCCGCGAATGGGAGGATTCCGGACTCGATATCGGCGTATCGGTGAACCTGTCACCGCACAATCTGCGCGACAACCAGCTGCCCGACTTCATCGCACAGACGCTCGCACAAGCCGGGCTCGCGCCGACGCGGCTCACGATCGAGATCACCGAGAGCGGTATCCTCGAGCAGGCAACGCTCGCGACTGGCACGTTCCAACGACTGCGCGCGATTGGCATCGGCTTGTCGATCGACGATTTCGGCACGGGCTACTCGTCGCTGATGCACTTGAAGCACCTGCCATTCACCGAGCTCAAAGTCGACCGCTCGTTCACGAGCGAAATGCTCGTCAATCAACACGATGCGGCGATCGTGCGTTCGACGATCGACCTGGGCCACGAGCTTGGGCGTCGCATCGTCGCCGAAGGCGTGGAAACGCGCGAAGTGCTCGAACGGCTGCGCAAGTTCGGTTGCGATTTCGCGCAGGGCTATTTCATCAGCCCGCCGCTCGAGAAGGCCGCGCTGCGCGAATGGCTGCTCGATCCGCCCTTGTTTATGCCGCCAATCTAGACTCCCGGCACATGCGTACGCCGGCTTCGGACGCGCTACTATGTGCCGGCACTTCCGTACAGCCCTTGGAGATTCGCAGATGATCGGCATCCGTGCTGTTGGTGTATCGCTGTGTCTTGCACTCGCTGCAGCAGGCGCTGCCTTGAGTTCGCCGCGGGTACTGGCAGATACGCCCAGTGCAACGGCCGTCGACCCGGCACTGTTCAAAGCCATGCGCTGGCGCGGCATCGGCCCGTATCGCGGCGGCCGCGCACTCGCGGTGGCCGGCATCAGCGGCGAACCCGGCGTTTTCTATTTCGGCGCCGCGGCCGGCGGCGTGTGGAAGACGATCGACAGCGGTGCGACCTGGAAGCCGTTGTTCGATGAGCAGCCGATCGCCTCGATCGGCGCGATCGCGGTGGCGCCATCGAATCATGACGTGATCTA
>Ga0068864_100004848_pt1 | contig 11020 bp, 7 predicted proteins | sample KBSSwiS72_FD_66586 | JGI IMG/M metagenome (GOLD analysis project Ga0068864, IMG submission 66586) | Switchgrass rhizosphere microbial communities from Kellogg Biological Station, Michigan, USA - KBS Switchgrass S7-2 | ecosystem: Host-associated > Plants > Roots > Rhizosphere > Soil ...
CACGACGATCTCGTCTCGCTCGACAGCCTCGACTTTGAGACTGGTCAATCAGAGGACGTTGAAGTACTCGAAGACAACGAGGAGATCGATCTCAGCACGCTGTCGCGGATGAGTGAAGACGCTCCCGTGGTGCGTCTCGTCAACGTGCTGCTGGTCGACTCGCTGCGTCGTGGTGCTTCCGATATTCACGTCGAACCCTACGAGAAAGAGTTGCGCATCAGGTTCCGCATCGACGGCGTGCTCTACGACGTGATGCATCCGCCGCTGAAAATGCGCGACGCCTTGATCTCGCGCGTGAAGATCATGTCGAAGCTCGACATCTCTGAAAAGCGTCTGCCACAGGACGGCCGCATCAAGATCAAAGTGAAGGTCGACTCGCGTTCGCGCGAACTCGACTTCCGCGTTTCTACTCTCCCCACTCTGTTTGGCGAAAAAGTCGTGCTCCGCTTGCTGGACAAACAGAACCTCATGCTCGACATGACCAAGCTGGGTTTTGAACCGGAGTCGCTCACGAAGTTCAAACGAAATATCTCCAAGCCGTACGGAATGGTGCTGGTGACTGGTCCAACTGGTAGCGGTAAAACAAACACGCTCTACTCCGCGCTCCAGTCGTTGAACACAGTCGATACCAACATCATGACCGCGGAAGATCCCGTGGAGTTCAATCTTCCCGGCATCAACCAGGTGCAGATGAAAGAGCAGATCGGTTTGAACTTTGCCGCCGCGCTGCGCTCTTTCCTGCGTCAGGATCCCAACATTGTTCTGGTCGGCGAGATTCGCGACTTCGAAACGGCTGAAATTGCCATCAAAGCCGCGCTCACTGGTCACCTCGTTCTCTCCACACTCCACACCAACGATGCTCCCTCAACTATTTCCCGCCTTATGAACATGGGCATCGAACCTTTTCTTGTCGCCACCAGCGTAAACCTCATCCAGGCACAACGTCTGATTCGTCGGATCTGCAAAGATTGCAAACAAGAACATCAAACCCCGGTTGAAGCGCTAATCGAAGTGGGGTTCAAGGGTGACGAAGCCAAGTCTCTCAAGACTTACAAAGGCAAGGGATGTTCGACGTGCAATAACACCGGCTACAAGGGGCGAATCGGCCTTTATGAAGTGATGGAAATCACCGACGAGATTCGTGAGTTGATCTTGATCGGTGCTTCCGCACTCGAACTAAGAAAGAAGGCGATCGACGACGGCATGATCACGTTACGCGAATCCGGTTTGCACAAGATTCGCGCCGGCGTGACCACGATCGAAGAAGTCGTCCGCGAAACGGTCGCTTAATCGAGGAGAATCGACATGCTAAGAACAATTGCAATAGCGCTGACCCTGGTGCTGTCCATCGGCGTCATGTTACCGCTGGCAAACTCAGCACACGGCGTGAGGCAAACTATCGAACTCGGACAACAACAAGGTCATCATCGCTATCGTTCACGCGCATGGTGGCGACGCTACCGCGCACGTATGCGACAGAAGCGATTGGCAGCGGAGTTGGCCCACCGAAATGCTTTGCTTGCGTTGCCGCAAAACATCTCCGTGGCTGAGATCTCTGGAGTTTCACAGCCAGCCTTGCCGTCAGCGCCTGCCAATACTGCCGCCAGCGACGCCGCACTGCCTCCGCCAGTCATGATGGCCAGTGTTGCTACCGCTCCGGCGACTCCTTCAAACGGCGAAACACGACCGCGAGTTGTTAACCCGAATCATGCTGCTTTCAAAGCTGAGCCTGCGAAACTGCCGGGAACAATGAATCTGGCAGTGGTGGCGATGAGCCGTCCGAATCCGGCGTTTCTAACTTCTCGCGAAGAGAAGCGGATGCTGGGTGGAGTGGCGGTTGCGGATCTGCGCCGCATCGTCATCGACAAGATGGTTTCGTCAGGCGGTTGGGTAGTTAACGATTTTGTCCGCGAAGTAAATGGCAGTCGCGTTTTTGTGGTGACGGGGCGCACGCCGAAAGATGCCCTGACACCGGAGAAAGCGTGGATGTTTTATTTCACGGAAGCCGGCGGCCGCATTTACGGGCTGACCACCGATTCGCCGGTTGAGTTTGCGGATCAAATGACGTCTCAGGCCGAACGCTTCATCGAATCGTTGCGCGCCAAAGCCAACCGCTAATTCAAATGAAATCCTTATCCACAGATTACACAGATTTTGTGCAATCTGTGGATAGGTGGTTTGCATAAACAACCGCCAGGAGAGACGACCTCGATGCGACTTAATGAAACAGTTCCCCAGATCTCGCTCTCCGAGCTGCTGAGAAAACTTTCTGAACTCGGCGGTTCGGACCTTCATATCACTACCGGCTCGCCCCCACAGGTCCGAGTCGACGGACATCTGCGCCCGCTCGAAGCATATCGCGTGCTGACCTCAGCAGACACCAAGCAACTCGCTTACTCAGTCTTAACCGACGCACAAAAACATCGCTTCGAAGAGAATCTGGAATTGGATTTTTCATTCGGCGTCAAAGGTCTCTCTCGCTTTCGTGCCAACCTGTTCAACCAGCGTGGCGCAGTGGGCGCCGTGTTTCGCGCCATTCCGTATGAGATCAAAGCCTTCGAAGAACTCGGCCTCCCCACCGTTGTCAAACAGCTTTGCGAAAAACCACGCGGCCTGATTCTCGTCACCGGACCAACCGGATCCGGAAAGTCGACGACGCTCGCGGCGATGATCGACAAGATCAATCGCGATCGTCACGAACACATACTTACCATCGAAGATCCGATCGAGTTTCTCCACAACCACAAAGGCTGTTTGATCAATCAACGCGAGGTCAACGCGGACACACACGGATTCGCGGCCGCGCTTCGCACCGCGCTGCGACAGGACCCTGACGTGGTTCTCGTCGGCGAAATGCGCGACCTCGAAACGATCGAGTCAGCGCTGCGTATCGCTGAAACCGGACACCTGACGCTCGCGACGCTGCACACAAACTCCGCCGCGTCCACTATCAACCGTATCATCGACGTGTTCCCTGCCGATCAGCAGGCACAAATTCGCGCGCAACTGTCGCTCGTGCTCGAAGGAATTCTTTGTCAGGCGCTGTTGCCGCGCGCTGAAGGAGGCGGGCGCGCCATGGCGCTCGAGATTCTCGTTCCCAACGGCGCTATTCGAAACCTGATTCGCGAGGACAAGGTCCACCAGATTTATTCGATGATGCAAACGGGCCAGGACAAGTATGGAATGCAAACGTTCAATCAGTCGCTCGCAACGCTTTATCACAAACGCCAGATCACGATGGATACGGCGATGCAACGCTCCTCGAACACCGATGAGTTGCGCGAGCTGATCGATCGTGGCGCCGGTGTCAATACCGGCAACTCGAAACAACATGGGAGCCCTTATGCTCAGGCCCGACCGATTGGCGTCCGGCCAAACGTAAACAGATAAGCTACTGGAGCTGATCGCCATGCCTACGTATGTTTTCAAAGGCCGCAACCGGATGAACGAAATTGTTGTCGGCGAACGCGTCGCCGACAATCGCGAAGCTCTGCGTCAGATTTTGCGGCGCGAGCAGGTTACGCTGACTTCGGTTAAAGAGAAGGGCCGCGAGATCGGCATTCCCAAAATCGGCGGGCGCAAGAAAGTTAAGTCGAAGACCCTGTCGATCTTTACGCGCCAGTTCTCAGTCATGATCGACGCGGGTTTGCCGCTGGTCCAATGTCTGGATATCCTGGCCCAGCAACAGGAAAACAAATACTTCCAGCAGATTCTGCTCCAGGTGCGACAGGACGTTGAAGAAGGTTCCACTCTCGCCGCCGCCATGGGACGTCACCCGCGTGTGTTCGATCAGCTTTACGCAAACATGGTTGAGGCCGGTGAAGCAGGCGGTATTCTCGATCTCATTCTGCAACGACTCTCGACGTTTATCGAGAAGATCGTGAAGTTAAAGCGCGACATTATTTCCGCGATGATCTATCCGTCCGCGGTGATCCTGCTCGCGATTATCGCCGTGGCCGTAATCATGGTGGTCGTGATTCCGCAGTTTCAAAACATTTTTATGGGCCTGCTTGGACCAGGTGAACAGTTACCACTGCCGACGCGAATCGTCGTTGGGATCAGTAATTTTCTCGCCGGGTGGGGTGGACTGGCGATCCTCGCGGCATCGATCGGCATCGGGGTGGCGATCAAGTTTTACTACCGGACGCCCAGCGGCCGGAAAAATATCGATCGGGTGCTGCTCAAGCTGCCGATCCTCGGCGACATTTTCCGGAAGATTTCAGTCGCACGATTCTCTCGAACTCTCTCGACGTTGCTTTCTTCCGGCGTGCCGATCCTGCAGTCGCTGGACATCACTGCCAAGACTTCAGGCAACGTGATCATCGAAGAGGCGATCACGAAGGTGCGGGCCGGTGTCGAGCGTGGTGAGAGTTTTGTCGACCCGCTGAAAGCGACGGAAGTGTTTCCACACATGGTGGCGCAGATGATTGGCATCGGTGAACAAACCGGCGCCCTCGACGCGATGCTCGGCAAGATCGCTGACTTCTACGAATCTGAAGTCGACTCTGCCATCGCCAACCTGCTGACTCTGATGGAACCCCTCTTGATTGGCTTCCTCGGCGTCACCATCGGCTCCATCGTCATCGCCATGTACCTGCCCTTGTTCACCCTCATCGGCAAACTCTCGGCAGGACACTAAGAAATTTTCAGCCACAGATGAACGCGGATGAACGCAGATTGTTTTTGATCTGGGTTCATCCGCGTTCGTCTGTGGCCGATCTCTTGCTATAATCCACGCACCCCCCGCATTCCCCTTAAACGAACTCTCCTTTCGGCAACGCACGAACAGTTTTTCGTTCGCTTATGGCACAAGAACGCCCTGAATTTAACGATCTCAAGAGTCCCGAGCTAGCTTCATACTGGCTCTCGGCCATTATCGAATCCGCCGAGGACGCCATCATCAGCAAGACGCTGCAAGGCATTATCACCAGTTGGAACAAAGGCGCCGAACGCATTTTCGGTTACACCGCCGACGAGGCAATCGGTAAATCGATCACCATCCTCATTCCCGAGGGTCATCTCGACGAAGAACCTGCAATTCTGGCGCGGCTCAGGGCCGGCGAACGGATCGAGCACTACGAAACAATTCGCGTCAAAAAAGACGGCACACTGATCGACATCTCGCTAACCGTCTCACCGATTAGAGGTCCCAACGGTCAAATCGTCGGCGCTTCAAAAATTGCGCGCGACATCACCGAACAACGGCAAGCGCGCCAGGCGCTCGACGAAGCATCGGCCCGTTTGAAACTCGCCCTTGACGCGGCCCGCCTCGGTGATTGGTCCTGGGACGCAGCCACCGACATCGTCGCAATGTCGGAAACAGCCGCCGACCTTTTCGGTGTCCCGTCTGGTCCACACATGAGCTGGACCGAACTGAGCAACCTGCTGCCTGTAGAACATCGCCTGGAAACGAAGCGCGCCATCGACGAGGCGCTTGCGAATCACACAGATTACGATATCGAATATCGCGTCACACGTAACGACGGCTCTGACGTCTGGGTTCTTTCCAGGGGTCGTGGAATCTATACTAACGACGGAAAAGTCGTGGGCATGTTGGGCTTTTTGCAGGACATCTCAACTCGCAAGACAAACGAAGAAACGTTGCGCCAGCAGGCTGAGGCACTGCGCACGCTTAACCAAGCTGCGCAAAAGGCACGACGCGAAGCAGAAAGCGCGGCGGCGGAGAACGAGCGGCTTTACCGGCAAGCGGAGGAATCGAGCCGGCTCAAGGAAGAATTTCTTGCCACGATATCACACGAACTGAGAACTCCGCTGAGCGCTATTCTCGGTTGGGCCAGGATGTTACGTTTGGGCCAACTCTCTCCCGAGAATGCAACCAAAGCTCTCGACACGATAGAACGTAACGCGCGGGCCCAGGCTCAACTCGTCGACGATCTGCTCGACGTGTCGCGCATCATCACCGGCAAGTTGCGCATGGACGTGCATCCCGCGGATCCAACTTCATTCATCGAGGCTGCCGTCGAAGCCGTTAGGCCGGCTGCCGACGCGAAGGGCGTGCACGTGCAAAAGGTGATGGACACCGGCGCAATTTCGATTCCCGGTGATCCGGTGCGATTGCAGCAGGTGGTCTGGAATCTACTTTCAAACGCGATCAAATTCACGCCACGTGGTGGACGCGTACAGATTCGTTCCGAACGCGTGAATTCACATCTCGAAATCATTGTCAGTGACACGGGCCAGGGTATCTCGGCCGACTTTCTCCCGCACGTCTTTGATCGTTTCCGGCAGGCAGATCAAAAGACCAGCCGGCAGCATGGCGGCATGGGACTTGGCCTCGCGATCGTCCGCCACTTAGTTGAACTTCACGGCGGGTCGGTGCGCGCGAGCAGTGAGGGCGAGGGAAAAGGAGCGACCTTCACAGTAATGCTCCCGATCACGCCCGTTTATCAGGTCGACCCATCGGGCGGCCGAGTTCATCCCGCGGCGCGCGATCTGTTGCCGCCGAACGATATTACCGATCGGTTGGATGGTCTAACGATCCTCGTCGTCGACGATGAAGCGGATACGCGTGAGATGTTGAAAGAGGGACTGGAGTTCTGTGGCGCCACAGTCGAGGTTGCCGGCTCTGCAGCAGAAGCAATAGAGGCACTGACCACCGCCGAACCCGACATCCTGATCAGCGACATCGGCATGCCGGGAGTCGATGGATACGATTTCATCCGTCAGGTTCGTCGCTTACCCGTATCACGCGGCGGCAAAGTAGCGGCGATTGCGTTGACTGCTTACACGCGTATGGAAGATCGTCTGCAAGCGTTGCGCGCCGGGTACGACATGCACATTCCCAAGCCCGTCGAACTCGCGGAACTCTGTGCGGTAGCAGCGAGCGTCGCCCGCCGGAGCACTTAAAACTCGAGCTTGTTTTTCATCACGACCCCGAACTGATCGTTCAGAAGGCGATCGAATTCTTCGCGATTGCTGAGAGTCTGCTCGTCGCGCAGTTTGCCTGCGGTAGTGATCAAACGCATACCGCTGAGAGTGACGCGACCGTCCGGGGTCGCTAAGGAACAGAGCGGCGCTTTAGTGAAATGCGAATCAGGCGAGGTCTGGTGGTAGTGACACATTGCTTCGTAATCCGCAAACGTGTGCGGTTCGAGTGTGAAACGATATTGCGGTTGCCAATCACCACCTTGATCGCGGCGCTGTAAGATCAAATAATCGTTGTCGGCGTCGATACGAAATGAGCCCGCTCTCTGGATTTGCTCGCCACGTTCGTCAAGTAATAGAGGTTCGACGAACGACTCACCAAAACCGACGTCTGCCAACCAGCGCTGGTCGAGCGTGACCATCAAAATCATGTGATCGAAGTCGGGACCAAAACCGCCTTCGCGGTGTGCGACGCCGGCTGACAACATCTCGACCTTGAATCCGAGAGCACGCAACAAGGATGCGAACAAGCCGTTGGCCTCGTAACAAAATCCACCGCGCCGGTTCTCGACGATCTTGCTGAACAACGCCTCATCTTCAAGCACAATCGGTTCACCCGAGTGAATACTCAGATTCTCGAAAGGCACACTCATCAGATGCGCAACCTGAAGCGCGCGCAACGTCTCCGGGGTTACGTCGCGCGGGCCACAATAGTTAATTCGTTTTAAATACGCCTGAATATCCACAACGGTATTGAGCCACAAAAAGGCACAAAAGTCACAAAATGGTATTTAGCATTCAACCTTCAGAAATTCCTTTTGTGCCTTTTTGTGGCTAACTGTCTTTGTGCCTTTTTGTGGCATGCTTTGACATTCTAGGCATGCGTATCTATGATGCCTACCGATTCTAGGTATCGCCGGTTTCGAGGAGATGAATGTGGCCAAAGACAAAGCCGATCTGCTTCAGGGAACGCTCGACATGCTGATCCTGAAGGCGCTCTCGCTCGGAGAGCTGCACGGATATGGAGTCATCCAACGCATTCGCCAGTTGTCAGACGAAATGCTCACAGTGGAACAGGGATCTCTTTATCCGGCGCTCTATCGTATTGAGCAGAAGGGCTGGGTGTCGTCGCGCTGGGACGTGCACGACACGGGCCGCGAGGCGAAGTTCTACAAACTGACACGCGTGGGGCGCAAGCAAATGGAGACGCAGGAAGCGAGTTGGGATCGGCTCGTGTTGGCGATCGCGAAAGTTAGACAGGCCACATAAGTTACAGGACAGAAGTTAGCTACAAAGGGGCACAAAAAGGCACACAAAATGAAGTGGTTCAATGTACTGCGGGATCGGGTAAGGGCGCTGAGGCAGCGAGAGGCGGTGATTGAGGATATCGATCGCGAGATGCGGTTGCATCTGGAGTTGCAGGTCGAGGCAAACATCAAGGCGGGGATGTCGCCGGACGAGGCGCGCGCACAGGCGAGGCGAAGTTTTGGTAACGTCGATCGCGCCGTCGATGCTGCTTATGACGTGAAGGGTGGCGGCGTGTTTGAAACAATTGCGCAGGACACTCGCTACGGCATGCGCATGCTCGCCAAGCACAAGGCGTTTACGGCTGTCGCGGTAGTTACTCTCGCTCTCGGCATTGGCGCCAACACTGCAATCTTTTCCGTCGTCAACGAACTCTTGCTGCGACCGCTTCCCTATCGCGACGCCGAACGTGTCGTCACGTTGTGGGAAGTAACACCCGAAGGCAGACATCAGAACACAACCTCGCGCGCTAACTTTCGTGCCTGGCAAAGTCAAAGCACGAGCTACGCGTACATCGCCGCATTTACTGACCAGCGCGACAACCTCACCGGCAACGGCGAACCCGAAGAACTATCCGTGCAGTTTGCGACGACGGAGTTCTTCAAAGTGCTCGGCGTCGACCCGCTGTACGGTCGAACCTTCGTTCCCGATGACGGCAAAGACGAAAGCGCGCCGGTGGCCGTGCTCAGCTATGGACTATGGCAACGTCGTTTTGGTGGACAGATCAGCGTGCTGGGCCAACCGATTGAACTCGGCGGTGTCAAGTTCACCGTAATCGGCATAATGCCACCGGGTTTCCAATTCCATATCAAACAACGCAGCGGCACTGGCCGTCCGGCAGAACTCTGGACGGTGCTGCCAATGCCGGCTGGAGGGGCCGCAAATGAGCGCGGCCGATTTCTCGGCGGAGTAGCGCGCTTGAAAGATGGTGTGACGGTTGACGGCGCGGCCGCAGAGTTGCGCACGATCGCAGCGCGCTTGTCTGATGAGGCGCCAGAGTTCAATAAAGATCAAAGCGCCGAAGTCCTTCCGTTGCGCGAACAATTCTTCGGCAACGTACGACGCCCGTTGTGGTTGATGCTGGGCGCGGTTGGCTTCGTGTTGCTGATTGCTTGTGCGAATGTCGCCAACCTGCTGCTCTCGCTGGCGACGTCGCGTGAGAAGGAGATTGCTCTTCGCGCTGCGCTGGGCGCGCGCCGCGTCAGAATCGTGCGTCAGTTGCTGACAGAAAGTTTGTTGCTGGCACTGCTGGGCAGTTTACTGGGATTGGTTTTCGCCTGGGTCGGAATCAAGGCGCTGATCTTCATCAGTCCGAAAGATCTCGTGAGCCTGCAAAGTGTCGGATTGAACGTCACGGTGTTGCTCTGGACGCTCGGCGTTTCAGTGTTGACTGGAATTGTTTTCGGACTCGCGCCGGCATTGCACATCTCGCGTCTCAATCTCAACGACTCGCTCAAAGAAGGCGGCAAGTCAGAGTCGGCCCAGGGCAGCGGCAGTCGGCGGCTGCGCAGTGCGCTGGTTGTGTCTGAACTTGCGCTCGCAGTGGTCCTGTTGGCCAGCGCCGGTTTGCTAATCAAGAGCTTCATGCGTCTACAGCAGATCGATCCGGGCTTTCAGACAGACAACATTCTCACGATGGTGGTCCGGCTCCCCGATGCGAAGTATGCGGAAGATCCGAAGATTGTCAGTTTCTTCGGACAAGCACTCGAGAACATTCGGCGGCTGCCGACCGTGCGTTCAGCGGGCATGGTCAACTTTCTGCCGTTGTATGGCGGCCTTGGCTCTGCGACTGGTTTTAAGATCCTGGGCCAACCCGAGCCACCGCCTGGAGAAATTCCGATCACCGACGTTCGCGTGGCTGATGAAGGTTACTTCCAAACCATGGGAATTCCGTTGCTGCGGGGTCGTAATTTCTCGAACGCTGAACTCAGAGAAGCAAAGCATGTGTTGCTGATCAATGAGGCGCTCGCTCGCAAACACTTCCCAAACCAGGATCCAATCGGACAACGTCTCGACGTAATGATGTTTGAGAAGCCGACGCCGGCAGAGATCATCGGCGTGGTCGGCAACGTGCGGTACGACAGTCTGATCGACGAGTCGCCGCCGGCCGTTTATTTCCCACATCCCGATCTTGCGTATCCGTTTATGACGGTGGTGATTCGCACCGATGGCGACACGACTGCGATCGCGCCCGCGGTGCAAAGAGAGATTCGCGCGCTCGATTCGAACCAACCGGTTTCCGATGTGCGCACGATGAATCAGGTCATGTCTGAATGGGTGGGCCGTTCGCGTTTCAACACGCTGTTGCTGGGGCTCTTCGCCGGTTTAGCGACGTTGCTATCTGCGGTTGGAATCTTCGGCGTGATGAACTACTCGGTCGCGTTGCGCACACGCGAACTCGGGTTACGTCTCGCAGTCGGCGCACAGCCACGACAAGTGCTGCTGCTCGTCTTGAAGCAGGGACTCTGGTTGACGATCGTCGGAGTTGTACTCGGGCTCGCTGCGTCGTTTGCGTTAACACGACTCTTATCGGGATTGCTGTTCAACGTGCACGCAGTGGATGTGACGACGTTTGCAACTATCTCGCTGGTCCTAATCGTCGTGTCGTTGCTGGCTTGTTATTTACCAGCCCGACGCGCGATGCGGATCGATCCTTTGCGCGCGTTGCGCTACGAGTAGAAAGTTTAGCCACAGATTTACACGGATATGTTAGGCTTCGCCCGATGGCGACGCTGGAACATGCTGGCGAGTGGGGCCGCAGTGCAGGCTCGAAGCTCGGCTGGATGATCGCCGGAAGATTGGTGACAGCACTGCTGCTGAGCGTGGTCGG
>Ga0068864_100004849_pt1 | contig 11019 bp, 12 predicted proteins | sample KBSSwiS72_FD_66586 | JGI IMG/M metagenome (GOLD analysis project Ga0068864, IMG submission 66586) | Switchgrass rhizosphere microbial communities from Kellogg Biological Station, Michigan, USA - KBS Switchgrass S7-2 | ecosystem: Host-associated > Plants > Roots > Rhizosphere > Soil ...
TTAGCATATTTACCAGGGATAGCGCGGTTCAAAGGGTAGGAACGATCGCGTTGCAAATCATCGGAACGGGTTATATTTTTTATGGTATCGGCATGGTCATGATCCAGGCTTTGAACGGAGCCGGCGACACGCGAACTCCTACATGGATCCATTTTGTTGGATTCTGGGTCTTCCAAATACCACTGGCATATTTTATGGCTAAGGTATTGGATTGGGGACCCATTGGAGTTTTTATTGCCATACCAGTAGCTGAAACCGCAATTGCGATAGCAGCATGGATCTTTTTTAAGAAAGGAAAATGGAAAAAGGTCATAGTGTGACAACGAAAACCTGTCCTTTGCTGACTTTATTTTAAATTAGTGAACGACTTTTATGAGTAATGATCAAAATACACTCGACCAGAACATTCTGCGGCAGGTTTTTTTTATTCTTATAATCCTTTCGCTCGGTCTTTTACTTTTTTTTGAACTAAGTTTTTTTCTTCCGGCCGTACTTGGTTCTCTTACATTATATATTTTGATGCGTGAACGGATGCATTACCTCACAGAAGTGAGAAAGTGGAGTAAACCAAAAGCAGCCTGGCTCTTAATGGCACTTTCCTTCTTAGTTATCCTATTGCCATTTGGAATCCTTGCCAATTTGTTGGCCAGTAAAATCATATACGCCGTTGAGCATTCCAATCAAATTCTCGATTCTTTAAAGACGCTTTCAGAAGATATGAAGGAGAGATTCGGATTTGCTTTGGCCGATAATGACACCATCAATGAGATCGGGCCATTCATCCGGAAGATCATTCCGCAAATATTGAACACTACAGTCAATACCATCAGTATCATCGGTGTGTTGTATTTCGTTTTATACTTTATGCTGATCTATAGTCGCACTTTTGAAGACAAATTGTATGAATATATTCCACTAAAAGACTCTAATGTTGATCTCATTGGCAATGATATCCGCACGACTGTCAGAGCAAGCGTTATTGGTATACCGCTCATTGCATTGATTCAGGGGGTCGTCGGATTAATAGGATACTTGGTCATCGGGGTACAGGATCCATTCCTTTGGTTTGCCATTACCTGTATTACTGCAATGCTTCCCATTGTGGGCGCTGCTTTGGCGTATGTCCCATTAGCAATAATTTTCCTGGCGCAGGGAAAGAACTGGCAGGGCATCGTTATGCTGATCTACGGTTTCGGCGTCATTGGACTTGTCGATAATCTATTTCGTTTCATCCTTAATAAAAGACTAGGGAATATTCATCCGTTGGTTACTGTATTCGGCGTCATTGCAGGCATCAGTATGTTTGGTTTTATTGGATTGATATTCGGTCCAATGTTACTTTCAGTATTCATTGTTTTATTGAAAGTTTATTCGAATGAATTCCTTAGTAAAAAACGTGAAAGCAAAAGAGCTAACACCCTGAAAAAAGATGTTTCCTAACAATAGAATTTTTCTCATTTTCTAATAGAGAATTTGTTCGTATTTATTCGAAAAAAATCAGTAAACACACTCAATTTGCTGAGTTTCTTTTGTTCAAATAATATTTTGGTACTGTTTTCGTTTTAAAAATTGCTCAGGGATGCCTGACCGGCCCTGACCTTAAAGAAACCGTACCCAAAGTGAAAAACCAATTTCTAACAATCGCCCTTTCGTTTCTATTTCTCCCCCCGCACTATATTGAAAAAGGTAATGTTTCTCCTAAACTGAAAGACACTATCATCAACTATGCATTGATTAGTGATTCAAAGGTTATGTATGATACGTTGCAGCTTGCGGCAATTGGTCTTTCTGAAAAAGCATTTGATTACGCATACAAGGGCTACCAGCGATTGGTCAAAAAGCAAAGATTAGCTAACCCTGGCATACTCGCCATTTGCGACTTCAGCCAGCCTTCAAATAAAAAACGTCTTTATGTTCTCGACCTGACCAACAATAAAGTTTTATTGACAAGTTATGTGGCACATGGGCGCGGCTCAGGTGCCGAATACGCAATGCGCTTTTCAAACAGGTCGCGTTCGCATCAAAGCAGCCTTGGTTTTTATACCACGAGCTCTATTTACTACGGAGAACATGGTCTGTCGTTACGGTTACAGGGTCTTGAACCGGGATTTAATAATCTCGCAATGAAACGAAATATCGTTGTACACGGGGCGACCTATATCAGTGATGACTACCTGAACACAAATAAGTACATGGGCCGCAGTTACGGCTGCCCGGCGGTTCCTGAGGATGAGTGTGCGGAGATCATTGAGCTGATCAAAAACGGGTCTTGCTTTTTTATCTACCACCCAACAAAAAAGTATTTGCAAACTTCCAAAATATTGAATGGTTGATTGGACGACGCATAACAAGGATGGATGACAACAAATAGCTCAATCGTACCCTATGATTGAGCTTTTGTTTTGATCGCTGTTTACGCGGATTTAATGATTATACAGCCTGGCCTTTTGAATATTCCTGTGCTTTTGGATTGAAATTTATGCGAATTGAAGTGCAAGTAATAATGCCACAACCCCAATGGTTATTCCAACATAAATTTCCCTTGAAGTGTGATCACTGTCGATAAAACGGGCCGTACAGATAGCGCCTGCTAATAAGATCGAACCTGAAATGTAAAAACCGAAATTGAGATCCTGCAAAAAACCAAGGAGCATGACAAATGCTGCCATCACTCCAGCGGCTATCGCATGCATGCTCACCTTCATACTGATATTTGCGATGAGCCCTCCTATAGAGGCAAGAAAAATGGCAAGACTTAAAACCACACACTCCCACGGAACTTCAGGACGGTTATTCATAACGTACCAAACCCACCAATAATAAAACATGCAAGCAACGTAGGGAATAATTCTGTCCCTTTGTGTTTTTAAATGGATAGAACTTATAAAGCCAAGGGCTTTCATTAACAACACTGATAATAACGGGAACATGATGTACATGACCGAAAATGTTCCCATGAGCAAAAATTTTTGCCTCGGGCTGAACGCGGCAAAAGAATATGCATTGGTATTTAATATTAACCACGACAAATAAACCGGGATAAACAGGGGGTGAAAGAGATATGACATGATCCGTGCAGCAATGCGCACAGGAAGGATTTGTTTTCCCCGCTGCGGCCGTACTTCCAATAAAGTACTTTTTTCGTCTACTGCCAGGTGTGGTTCCATATTACAACTCTTTTCGCAGACGGGCTACGGGTATATTTAATTGCTCTCTGTATTTGGCCACTGTACGCCTGGCTATGTTATAGCCCTTTTCCTGTAACAGCTCCGTAAGTCGCTCATCGCTGAGCGGCTTCTTTTTATTTTCATTTTCAATTAAATCACTTAAGATCTTTTTCACTTCTCTCGTCGAAACCTCTTCGCCGCTCTCTGTACTTAATGATTCACTGAAGAAAAATTTGAGCCGGTAGGTCCCAAACTCTGTTTGAACAAATTTACTGTTGGCGACGCGGCTGACAGTTGAAATATCAAGACCAGTCTTTTCAGCAATGTCTTTGAGGATCATTGGTCGGAGGTTCGTTTCATCTCCCGTAAGAAAAAAATCATGCTGGTGATTCATGATCGCTGTCATTGTACTAAGCAAGGTGTGTTGCCGCTGCTTAATGGCATCGATAAACCATTTAGCCGCGTCTATTTTTTGCTTGATAAACAACACTGCTTCCTTTTGTCGCCTGTCCTTTTTGGCACCACGGTCATAATCCTTCAACATCTCCCTGTATCCTTCGCTAATTCGCAGCTCCGGTGCATTTTTAGAGTTAAGAGTAAGCTCCAGTTTCCCGTTGTTATTCATAATAAAGAAATCGGGAACGACATAGCTCTCTGCCTTATTCACTTCACCCACATTGCCGCCGGGCTTTGGGTTTAAGCGAATGATCTGTTGCATCACATCTTTTAACTGATCATCAGTCAACCCAAGCCCTCTCTGGATTTTTTCATAATGCTTTTTGGTAAACTCGTCAAAATACTTTGTAAGCGCGGTGATAGCCATGTCTACAGGCTTTCCCTCTTCTTTTTGTCGATGTAGTTGAAGTAGCAGGCACTCCTGAAGGTTCCTGGCCGCCACCCCTGGCGGATCAAATTGTTGGATCCGTTTTATGATCGCATCAATCTCTTCTTCATTTGAATCAATATTCTGACGAAAAGCGAGATCATCCACAATGGCGGCAGTATCCCTGCGTAAATACCCATCCTCATCAATGCTCCCTACGATCTGTTCAGCAATTTTCTTCTCCCTTTCATCCAGGTTCAGCAAGCCAAGCTGATCTAATAATACTTCATAAAAACTCGTTTCAACCTTGTGAGGGATGACGCGGTCCTCATCTGCATCAGGATAGTTATCATCTCTCAATTTGTAGTCAGCAATGTCATCATCGCCCTCGTGGACATATTCGCTGATATCAATATTTTCGTACTCATCATTGCTGCCATCGGGCTCGTCAAATTGCTCTTCGGCTGTTTCATTAAATTCTTCCTTTGATTCTTCAAATTCTTCGGCTTTTTCTTCATCAACTTCAAGGGCGGGGTTTTCCTCGAGTTCCTCCTTAATGCGTTCCTCAAGATTGGCGGTTGGCACCTGCAGCAATTTCATCAGCTGAATCTGCTGCGGCGACAGCTTTTGTAATAGTTTTTGTTGTAGACTTTGACTCAGAGCCATGGTTTCGCTAAGGCTTGTTTACGAGGCTTTAAAATTTAAAAAAATCGTACCAATTATCAAAAATCAGGCCGTAAATTTACAGACAATTGCCCGAATGAAGTCGCAACGTGCATATCAAATTCTTGTTGTGTTCCTGTTAATATTACCTTGCACAATTTTATCTCAGCAACAAATGCCTCTTTTTGCACAAAAAATACCTCACATATTAAAAGCGGTCGGAGGTTGTGATGAGAAACAAGTTCAGACCAACAATGGTTACGTAGACGCTTTCTTTGTCGATAACGGGATAGTGCGCCCAATTACGCTCATTCCTCCACTCCCATTTAAGATAGCTGTTGTCGGTGCAAATCTTGCAATCCAAAACCTTCCCTTTTTTTGCAAAAAAGAATTTTTGTTTGAGAAAAACACTTCTGTACCATTGCGTGTACGACTGGGTTCATTGGATTATGTGAATAAATTGGAAGGAAAAGAAAATCACTTGTCAGTGGTACCCGGCAATTAGTATGATAAGAAGCAAACCTCTTGACTTTTGCTTATTGATTCCCTGCTACAACAATTTTGATGGACTGCTGCTTTCTCTCCAAAGTATATTCTATTTCCCCGACCGATTTTTGGTCGTGGTGGTGGACGACGGAAGCAAGATTCCTGTTACGTCTGCTTCCATTGAATTGGGTATTAAAATTGATTTCCCTCTTGTTGTTCTGAGAAATGAAGTAAACCAGGGAATAGCTGAAGCGTTGAACAGGGGGCTAAAATGGATTGAAGAGCAGAGCACAGCAAATTATATAGCAAGGTTAGATTGTGGTGATTTGTGTGCCCCCGATCGCTTTTATAAACAAGTGGATTTTATGCAGCATCATCCGGAAGTAGGTCTGTTAGGAAGCTGGTGTGTTTTTGAAGACGGGGCCAAATCGATACATTATGAATATAAAACGCCGACCGGGCACAGCCAGATTAGGAAGGCGATGCATTTTCGAAATGTATTTATCCATCCCACTGTTATTTTTCAGACCAAGCTTTTGAAAGAAGCGGGTTACTACCCAACCGAATTTGTACACGCTGAGGACTACGCTTTTTTCTACCAATTGATTAAGATCACGTATACACATATCCTCAACCAATTTCTGGTTACATGTGAAATAAATGACGAGGGGATTTCCTCAAAAAACAGGCAAAAACAATTGATTGCCAGGGGACAGGTCATTATGCAATACGGAACAAATCCTTTTCTGAAAATTGCCGGCTTACTAAGGTTATACGCTTTGAGATTGCTGCCTAAAAGATTAGTTTTGCGACTGCGAAATTTGGTTAAATGAGCAATAAGACGTGACTGAGCAACGTTTGACCGCATATTTTTGTCATTGTCATTGTTATTGACTAAATTGAAGTTGCTGCGACGACCTGAATTAAACTAACAAGACCGGTTTAGGTCTACCTTGTGGTGCGATTGCTTGTGTCCTAAGCAATTAATGAAAACAAATCAAAACCTTTAAACAGCCTATGACAATCGTTCATGTTGTAGAGCCTTTTGCGGCTGGCGTTTCCGTTTTCGTCAAATATCTGACCGAAACAATGGCCGATGACCAGCACATTATCATCCACGGAGAGCGGAAAGAGGTGACGAGTGCGGCCAATGTAAAAAGAACGTTTTCATCTCCAAGGGTAAGATTTGTAAAATGGCACTCTGCTCAACGGTCAATTCACCCCATTAAGGATTTTCTTGCCTTAGCCGAGCTATACAAAATTTTGAGGCGCCTCAAGAATAAAGACCTGATCGATGGCGTTCACTTGCATTCTTCCAAAAGTGGCCTCCTGGGTCGAATTGCCTGCAGAATGTTGGGAATAAAAAACGTTTTCTATACTCCTAATGGCGCTCCCTTTTTGTCCGGTAAAAGTTCCCTCTCAAGATACTTCTATCGGCAGATCGAAAAATTAGGTAACAGGTTTGGTGGAAAGGTCATTTGCTGCTCTTCATCTGAGCTGAACGCCTATTTGCGTCTTGGGATAGAGGCAACTTATATCAGTAATGGCATCACCGTAGATGAAAGAACTCCGAGCGCTACAGCCCAAACGGAAAAGTTTAAGATAGTAACGACCGGTCGGGTTATTGAACAAAAAAACCCTTATTTATTCAATGCGATCGCCCAATACTTTGAAGAATTCAAACAATTTGAATTTATTTGGGCTGGCGACGGCGAGAGGAGGGAGGTGCTAACCGCTAAAAACATTACCATTACAGGTTGGTTGAATCAGAGAGATATCAAAAAGCTGGTCACAGACTGCGATATTTATTTGTCAACCGCACTATATGAAGGTCTGTCTTTTGGGGTACTCGAAGCGTTGACCTTACACAAACCGGTTCTTTTGAGTCATTGCGTGGGCAATATGGATGTTGTGAAAAATGGGATCAATGGCGATCTGTTTGGGACCAAAACAGAAGCGATTGTGAAGCTATTGCAATACTATAATAATCGCGATATGCTTCGTGTGATGGGTGAATTTTCAAAGTCAATTTGTGAGGCTGAATTCAATGTGAAGCATAATTTTTCCAGCTACAGGGACTTCTATGCTAATGTCGACAATATAACGCCCAGCAAGAAGTGGGCATTCGCGTAAACATTAAACCATTTTATGAAAAATGACATTTTGTACAGCAAAATCAATGCAGACCATGACGCAGTTCTGTTAAGAACGCTAAAATTAATTGACCAAAAGCTGGAAAAAGAGATCTCATCAAGAGAAGACCTTATCAAATGGCAACAGGAAGAGTTAAAAAGACTTCAGTCTGAAGTTTTGGAAAAAACCAATATTGTCTCTGATCTAAACACAAAGTTGCTCGAATGCCGCTCCCAATCTGAAGGGAACCGCCAGTTGATCAATAAGCTTATCACAGATATTGACAGGCTTCAGCAAAATGTTGATTGGTACAAGAGGACTTACGAAAGCAGGAGCTTGCTAGGCGTGATAAAAGATAAACTGAAACATTTTTTTCGTTAACCTTTCTCTAGATATTATATCTCTGATTGCGGGGACAGGTTACGGTGTCTCAAACTCCGGAAGATTTACTGTTATGCGTTTTTTACAGTTCTAGTCGACCTCTAAGAATTCCACTATTGACTACTTTCGGCTTAGATTGCCTCTTCTATGGGACATAAGAAATTGATACGGTTTGCCGAGCTGGAGACGTTCGGGAATGTGCTTCAATTCCCGAGAAATATAAAAGGAAAGTGGGCTGAATTTCTAAAAAATGGAAATCCGATAGTTCTTGAACTCGCATGTGGCAAGGGAGAATATGCCGTCGGCATGGGCATGCTTTATCCTCAAAAAAATTTCATAGGAATAGATATCAAGGGAAATCGTATCTGGGTAGGTGCAAAAAAGGCGCTGGAAAATAGATTGCAAAATGTTGCTTTCCTGAGAATCCAAATTGAACAGGTAAATGAATACTTTTCAAAGGCCGAAGTAAGTGAGATCTGGATCACATTTCCAGACCCGCAATTAAGAAAATCAAAAGCAAAAAAGCGTCTAACACACCCTAAATTTCTTCGGCTTTATCAACAATTTCTGAAGGAGGGCGGTTATATTCATTTAAAAACAGATAGCCCTGATCTCTATGAGTTTACGAAAAAAGTCATTGAGCTGTATGGCTGTGCTGTGCACAAAGACCATGAAGACCTTTATCATTCGGAGACGACTAGTGAAGAATTGAAAATACAGACGCACTACGAGTCTTTGGATATAGCGCAAAGTAATCGCATTCATTACCTGTGTTTCTCGTTACCCCGTGAATTGCCCTCGAAAGAAACGGATGAACAATTAAAACAAGTATTAAACGATGAAAGATGAAGAACTGATAGAGGGCATTCATTATTATATAAATGAAAATGGATTGATCGTGCTCACAGAACAATACCATAAGGAAAAAGGATATTGCTGCGGTATGGGTTGTTTACATTGCCCATATGAATACGAGAATGTGCCGGAACCACGCCGTTCGATTTTACTAAAAAAGAAAAAAAATGATTAAATTTTTTTATGGCAGCTAAAAGGAAACCGACAACGCGGTTAAAAATAGTGAGGCCTTCGGGAAACAGAGACGAAAATTTCTTTGCGCTCGTATACGAGGTAGCCAGGCAGATCCCAAAGGGACGTGTAACATCCTATGGCGCCATTGCCAGGTGCCTGGGCACCCGCATGTCGGCACGCATGGTGGGATGGGCAATGAATGGCGCGGGAAAGGTAAAGCCAAAAGTACCAGCTCACCGCGTTGTAAATAGAAATGGAATGCTAAGCGGCAAGCATCATTTCGATACTCCTGATCAAATGGAAACGCTGTTAAAAAAAGAAGGCATCAAGGTTAAAAATGACACAGTAATGGACTTTGAGAAACTATTTTGGGACCCTGCAAAAGAATTGGGGTTTTAATGCAAATTACTTGCCTCTGCCTCTCTTTTATATATCATTCCGTCCATTTCAAACTGAGACACCTTGCCTTCGCCATCTAAAATAAATTGGACGGTACTTTTATCCCACCAGAAATGATTGAATGTTCCTTTAAAGATGTCATAGTTCCAATGCTCAAGTTTCAAAATATTATCGTTGGGATATTTTATAAAAAGGGTCCCATCCTTTATCGCTATTTGTGCCTCACCATAAATATCACTGGTATACTTACCTGTGTATCCATCCAGGGGTAACGATGGTTTCGTCCCCATGACTCTCTTTGCATCACTTTCTTTTTGTTTTTGTTTCGAATCCGCCTTCAGCTTGCTATACAATCTAAAAAGATCGTTAGTCCAATCTTTTGAATTGTCATTGAATAACCAAAGGTCAAGGGCTTTCAGCATGAGAGCATGTCGCAACTCTGCATGATCCAGGTTCTCAAAAATGTAAATACCAAAGTGCTCATCAGGTACCAGGCCAATGATTGCAACGGCGCCATCCAAACTCCCCGTGTGAAATTCGAGCATCTTGCCCCGGTAATCCTGTTGGAACCAGCCGAGACCATATGTTGTCCAATGCGGTTTAGTAATTCGCATCGTTGGATAAAATTCATTAGCGGGTATGATGGCCTGCGGTTTCATAAGTTCAGCAAATGTTTCCGGCTTCAACAATCGCTTGCCGTTCCACGTTGCACTATCCAGCATAAACATCATCCATTTACTTATATCGGTTGCACACGACCATACAGCTCCTGCGGCCGACACTCCCGGGTAGTCAATATAGGGTATCACGTGTACGGTGTCATTGATCATAAAATGCGGTGAGATGCGGTTGGTCTCTTTTGATGAATATTCGTAAGTTGCAAAAGTTCTGTTCATCCCCAACACATGAAAAAGATTATCAGTTATAAAATCCTGCCATTTTTTTCCGCTGACTTTCTCAATAACCCTGCCGGCAACTCCATACATTAAATTCTGGTAAATAAATGAAGACCTGAGAGAATAAGAAGGGGTGAGGTATTGCATGTGTTTCAAAATATAATCATCGTCCTTTTGCACTACCCATAGCCAATCTGCATTTCCAAGGCCCGCATTGTGGGTCAATAGATCTTTGACTGTTATCTGTGAAGTTGCATATACATCATTGATCTTAAAACCAGGAAGGATATCGGCTACTTTATCACTCCATTTTAATTTTCCTGCATCGACGAGCATAGCCACGCAAACCGCTGTCATTGCTTTTGTGGTCGAAGCACAAATTGCTATGGTCGATGTATCAAATGCAGCTGGTTTGCCTAATTCCACCTTGCCATACCCTTTCTTAAAAATAACTTTCCCATCCTTCACAACTGTGACAGACAAACCCGGAACTTTCCATAGTGGCATCGCGTCCTGGATATATTCATCAAAAATGGATGCCTGGGTGAGCACCGTTGATCCCTTTTGTGATTTTGTTTGAGCAGATGAATAAAGGGTAAGCAGGAATAACCCTGATAAAGCAAATGTTCTCATGCGAGTTAGTTTTGAATAGAAAGATAATGTTTTCTCTGTGTCCGCCGGATTCGTTGTGAGTTTTGTGTTCCTATCTTTTTGGGTCACGATGGACAGTACCGCCGCAAAGTTCACAATGACCCATTGTCAATACGGTAATGACTACGCATAATACGGGCTGATCATCAGGTAAACGATCACGCCGGTAACGGCCACATAGAACCAAAGGGGCCAGGTTATTCGCACGAGCTTTTTGTGCTTGTCAAATTCACCGATCAATGCCCTGTAGGCCGTAAAAAGAATAAACGGCAAAACAATCCCTGCCAAAGGAATATGAGTTCCTAAAATGAAATAATAGGTGATCCTTACTGAACCCGCGTTTACCTTTTCTGCCTCACTCAGCACGCCATCATGATTAACATCACCAAAC
>Ga0068864_100004857_pt1 | contig 11007 bp, 14 predicted proteins | sample KBSSwiS72_FD_66586 | JGI IMG/M metagenome (GOLD analysis project Ga0068864, IMG submission 66586) | Switchgrass rhizosphere microbial communities from Kellogg Biological Station, Michigan, USA - KBS Switchgrass S7-2 | ecosystem: Host-associated > Plants > Roots > Rhizosphere > Soil ...
CATGAGGGGAGCCGTCCACATGCAAGTTACCACGATCGGTTTGGATATCGCCAAGAACGTGTTCCAGGTTCACGGCATTGACGCGGCGGAGAACGTCATCGTCAGAAAGCAACTTCGCCGCGGCCAGATTATAGCGTTCTTCGAAGCTCTGGCGCCGTGCCTGGTCGGCATGGAGGCCTGTGCCACGTCGCACCATTGGGCGCGCGAGTTGACGAAGCTGGGCCACGAGGTCCGTCTGATGCCAGCGAAGGATGTGAAGGCCTACGTCAAGCGCAATAAGAACGATGCCGCCGACGCGGAGGCAATCTGTGAGGCGGTGCGGCGCCCGACCATGCGTTTCGTACGGATCAAATCGGCCGAACAGCAGGGCCAGTTGATGCTGCATCGAGCACGCGACCTGCTGATGCGCCAACGCACCCAGTTGATCAATGCATTACGGGCACATTTGGCCGAGGTCGGCATTACGGCTGCACAGGGCCGCGAAGGGATCAAAGAGTTGTTGGCGATCATCGCACAGGATGAGGGTTCGCGCTTGCCGGTCGACGCCCACGCCAGCCTGACCGTACTAGCGGCGCAGCTTCAGGCTGTGCAGACGACGATCGGATCGATCGAGAAACGGATCGTTGCGCAGCATCGCTCGAACGAGGCAAGTAAGCGGCTCGAGACCATCCCCGGTATCGGCGTCGTAGGCGCGACGACCATCACCGCCGTCGTCACGGACCCGAAGGCATTCCGGTCGGGTCGTGATTTTGCGGCCTGGATCGGGATCGTGCCGCGGCAGGATTCGACCGGCGGCAAACAGAAGCTCGGGCCGATCTCGAAACAGGGTGACCAATACCTCAGGCGTATTCTTATTGTCGGAGCCCATTCTGTCTTGCGGCGTGCGCGCCAGCAGCCGGAGAAGTATCCCTGGCTCACTCAGCTTCTCGCTCGGCGACCGTTCAAGGTCGTTGCGGTCGCGCTGGCCAACAAGATGGCGCGGATCGCCTGGGCATTGCTGGCCAGGGGTGGGACCTACCGGGCGCCCCAACTTGTGGCAGTCTAGCGAGGGGCTCGGCAATGGGAGGATGAAGTTGCGTCCGTGCGTTCTCGAACTGCAGGGGTGAAGACGACATTGATGCGAAACGGTCGAGACCGTCGATTGGGAAAACCCGTAAGGTGCCACGCGAGGAAAGAACGCGTGCTTTTGTTTGGGACCCGATCAGCGGATCACATCAAGGCCAGCGGCCAAAGCGGCTGCATTCAAAGGCCGGATACATGGCTGCACCCGAACGCTTCGCTGAAACGTCAGATTCCTCTTGCGCCGCGGGCGCCGTCCATACATGGCACCTTTGAGACATGCCCGCCTATCCTGAGAATGTCCGCTCACCGGCGTAGACCGGAAGTCGCCGTGGTCCGGCCAACCCGACGCGATTGACCCAAATCGGACCCTTGACGCTGTCCGCTTGAAGTAGCGTCGTCAGGTCGATTGAAGGCGTGCCGACGGTCGGCCTCTAGACGCTAGGCTTAGGCATTCGGAGTGTGACGCGGCAACCCTGATCCAGATTATCGTAGTCGATCGTGCCACCGAGTTGCTGCGATAGCAGGGATACAACCCGCGATCCGACGCCTTCCGACCGCTGCTTTCGGATGCCGATGCCGTTGTCACTCACGGTAAGGACCACTTCGCCATCGGCGTGAAGCTCGATGTGGATGTGACCCGGCCGCCCGTCCGGGAAGGCGTACTTGAGGCTGTTCGTAACAAGCTCATTGAGGATGATTGCGATTGGGACGGCCTGCTCGCTGTGAATGTACAGTTCATCCGCCCGAGCCGTGATTGCCACAGGGCTCGTCCCGCTGATCGACGCGGAGAGATACTGGCATATTTCCATGAGGTACTGCTTGGCATCGACGACCTTCAGCTCGGCCCTGATCGTGAGGTGATCGTAGACCTGCGCCATCACTTGGATGCGTGAGGCCATGTCGTCGAGCGCGTCGGCCGCGCTCACGTCAGCCCGCTTGGCCTGCAACCGCATCATCGCGGATATCATGGCTAAATTGTTCTTCGTGCGATGCGCCAACTCCATGAGAAGAACCGTTTTCGCTTTCTCCGCGTTAACCACCTTCTCCATCTCGTTACGAAATCCCTCGGCGACTGCGCTGATACCGATGCCCGTCGCAACGAAAAATCCAAGAGGTAGCAGATGCGCAGTCCACGGTGCAGCAGGAGCGGCGTACACCGCATATACCGTGGCGAGCGCCGTCCCGAAAAATGAGCTACCGCGATCGAACAGAATGCCGCAGAAAAAGATCCCGGGAAGAAGGAAGAACAATCCGCCGAAGCCGCTCTGCGATTGCATACCCATTTGTACAAGAATGAAGAACGCCATGATGAGAGCGCTCGTCCCAAATCGGATATAGGCAGGCTGCGGATGAGCAGGCAGGAAATAGAGCAGGCGTTCCATCGAATAGAAACCGTTAGGCTGCGCCTTGAGTTCCCGAAGTTCTCGGCCAATGTCCCTATCCTGTGGGTCGCCTTGCTCCGGCGGTGGCCGGCTGTAGGCGCGCTAGAACAGGAAATTTCGTCAAAGATGCGAGCCCCTCTTCGTCTGCTCCTGGCACTTTTCGGACCTGACAGGTCTGGCTGACGATGCCCGTTGTTGAGGGCAAAGCGGACTTCCCAGTTGCGCCAAAGCGGACCTTGTAGCGCCGGTAAGCCGTTGGCGCTTTGGCCACCCAAAGTCATTCCAATTTCCAGTCTGCGAGCGCATGATGCCGTACAAAAGCTAGCTTTCGGGCGCCAACGTGTGATCCGAGGAGATGGCCATGTGGCAGCCAGATGGAGGGGGGCAAACACCGATTGGCGTTCTCACGCCGCATGCTGACATAGTCCCGGAATCGGAGTTTAGCGCCCTCGCTGCCGCTGGAATTGTTAGTGGCAATGGTTTTCGCGCCATCGGAGTAATTAAGGCGCTTGAGGAAGCGCTAGGATTGCCGGTGTTAACCCGCAAACCAAGTCGCGCTTTGGCACGCGCAGCGTTTAGCCGGCTCGCGCACATCAGCCATCGGCTACGGCCAAATATTCGAGGTGATCTAGACAGAACGGCCACATGGGCCGCATAGCCTTTCGTTGGTGATCAAATGACGCACAGCGGCCAAAAGGGCTTCGGTATGACAAAGCACGGCCGATCAGGACATGCGACCCGATCGCCGCGTTTCCGTTTCCTGCAGAAGCTCGAAGCACAAAAGAACGATCGCAAAGACCGGTCTCGGATCAAGGACCCGAAACAGTCCGTCGATGAGGTATTCCATCCCCGGAAGCCAACATGAACCTGACGAACTGACTGAATCGGGTCTACGTCGGTTGCTGGATGAAGAACGGACTTTGTTCGCACTGTTAGAGACTTCCGAGCCTGACCCGATTCGGACATCACCGGCTACAACGCGGCGGCCCATCCGCGGGTTTTGCGTAGTTCTACAAGCCTTCGCGCCCGAAGAATGCGCCAACTAGACTTCAAAAATTCAGGCTACGCACCAACCTAAAATCACCATGCGCTAGAGCATCATCGTGAGTGGGCTGCCGCTTGGGTTTGATCCTAATCGAGTTGAGAAGCATCGCGGCGACGATCATCATCAGGATTCCACCGAGACTGAGCGCGATCTGCATCGGAAGCCCATCCGATATGTCGAGCAGCGCCACGTGGCTAGCGAGCGCCAGCAGAACGCCGAGGCAGTAGATTGGCAGCGAGTTCTCGCCACAGCGCATCGCGCCGCGCATCACAGGCGTCATTAGCCCGCGCCAAGTGTGAGGCACAAACCTTACCGCCAAAATCGCAAGAGCAAGAAAATGCAGCACGCGCAATGGACCGAGATTCGACTTGTCCATCGGGAAAAGCAGATTCGTCAAAGTCTGCGGGACCGGCGGTTCGAGCGACTTGATGCTCGAACTCAATGCGATAATGAGGCTGAGAGCCAGATAGAGAACGGCAAGTACCAGCGCCGTGCGCGAGGTCACCCACGGCCGCAGTCTCTTCCCCTCGATGACCCACCACGCGCCCAACACGATCAGAAGCTGCCAGGCGAGGGGATTGAAGAACCAGACATTGTTGGGCCAAGTAGGGACGGTCCAGCCGAAGACGTGCACGAGCGCATAAAGCAGCAGCGAGGCGGCAAGCGTCACGTTCGGCACGCGCAGCAGCAGCCACAGTAGCGGCGCGAACAAAACGTGATAAACCACGAAGATCGGCAAGATGTCCGTGTTGACGGGACGATATTGAAGGCCCGCAGCGTGCGCGAGCGCCGCGCCCGGATGTTCCAACAGAACACGCGTATTGCTCTCCTCGGCAAGATGGTCGCGGCCTGCGAGGTAAACCATGATGGCGCAAGCGAGCGTGAGCAGCAGAAATGCGGCATAAATGTCCCACCCTCGCCGCAGCGAACGCCTGATCACGCCGCTCCAGCCCTCGCACCGACGTGCCCTATCGTAGGCCAGCGCGCAGGTCACACCCGAGATGAACATGAATAGTTCGGCCGCATCGCTGAAGCCGTAGTTCCGCAGTGTCAACCAGCTTCCGATGTTGTTGGGGATATGATCAAGAAAGATCCACCATAGCGCGATACCACGGCAGGCATCGATGCGTGGGTCGCGGCCAAACCCCTCCGGCGGTAGCTCGCCGATCAGTGGCTTCGAGGTGTGGATTCGACCATGCATATGATTGCCCCGTCCGGCGTGCGAGCACGCGCTCGGCCGGAAGCAGGCCGATGAGTCACGCGTGGGGAACGCCTTTGCGTTTCAAGTTACCCGCGATCCTCCAGAGGTGTGTAGGTACCGAGCGGGCTCGCTGACCGAGCCGATGCGGTTACCGGATGGTTGGGGCTTCTTCGTCGCGGTGTCGTCACCCAAGCTGGCATCCCGATCATCAGGGCGGGCAGGATCGCTGGCATCCCAATTTGCTGCCGGGATTTCGTCGCTGGCAACCGAGAGCAGAAGTTGTTTCCGCATTTCGGCGAGGCGGGCACGGCAATATTCGCGGTAAAGCAGGTCGAGTATAGCGGACATGATCGAACCCTCGCTTAAGCACCACTTCCCACGCGATCGTTTTCAGCCATTTCGCCCGCGGCAGAAATTGAACAGTGCGCGGGAATTTGCTGCTGGCGATTGCGATCTCATACCAAACGTACGGACGATGTCGGTATCAGAGGATCAGACATCCAAGTGCTGCAAGTCGATCGCCCCGCAGATCGTTGATTTCGATCAACCGCGATCAACAAGTAAAGCTGGACCCTACAGTTGCACCGCTGGACCAGCGAGCCTTCAAAACGAATGTGATCGTAACAACTAGAAATCGCTTCATCATCACGATCTCGTCTTAAGAGAGATTTTTGGCACCACCACTTTCGCAATGACGTTTGCTTAATTTTTCCGCCGCCACGTGAGCTCATTCACATGCGGCCTTGATCACAATGAGTGAGACTAACAGGCGGACGCTGTCGTTTCTTGGAGTTCTGCGCACCACGCAACGGAAGCTCGGTGCGCGAATTGCAAATTACAGATTCAGACAACAACTTGTCGGAGTACTTTGGCCGAACGTTTATCAAGGCGGGGAGAATCCGCATGCCAGCGTGTGCAGCCGATTTTACATCGCTTCGATTCTCGACCCGCGGGCTTCCGGAGCGGATGCGCATCCCGATGTGGCGCGAGGAGTTTGGACGATGCATAGTCCACGTCGATATGGAGCCTTCATCGGACGTTCCGTTTCAGGTCGAAGCAACGCTGCAAGCACTTCAGGGTTTGCGCACACTCGCATGGCAGGGTTCAGCCATGCGTTTCAAGCGTTCAAAAGCGAACATTGTTGATGGTGATGACTCGATCGGCATCATCGTCTGCTCTCCCAGGAGGAGTCAGCTATCTCAGCGCGGCCAAGAGATCGAGCTTCGCGCCGGCGATGCAATCGCGCTTCTGCATTCGGAACCCGCGATTGTCACCTATGCAGAAGGATTGCAGTTTGGTCTGTCCGTGCCGCGCGACGCGCTAACGGCGCGCGTGACGAATGTCGATAGCCTCACCATGCGGCCGATTTCTCGCCGAACCGAAGCTCTCCGACTTCTCATGACTTATCTGAAGTCGGCATTGAAGGAGGGCGTTCTGGCTACCCCGAAGTTACGTGATGTGGTCGTGACTCACATCCACGATCTCGTGGCGCTCACAATCAGCGAGAGCGCACCTTTGGGCGAGAGCAGCGCGAGCGCTATTGTGGCCGCGCGCCACAGCGCCGCCCTCGACCACATCGTGGGGCATTTTCAGGACCCGGAGCTGAGCCTTGAGGCAGTCGCCCGTTGTCAGGGCATTTCTCCGCGTTACCTGCAGCACCTGATGACGTCATCGGGAACGTCGTTCACGGAGCGCGTGAATGAGTTGCGGCTGCAACGGGCGTTCGCGTTACTGATCGAGCCTCACGACAGCGTGCGGCGAATTTCCGACGTCGCGCTAGAGGTCGGCTTTTCGGATATTTCGCATTTCAACCGACTATTCCGGGCCCGCTTCGGCGTTTCGCCGCGTGGCGTGCGGAGCGCTGGAATGGGTGCTAGCTGAGTCACGTGACCTCGATCCGTGAATGGGGATACAAATACGCCTCGCGCCAGTTCTGACGCGCGACGCTGAGTAACCGTCGCAGTACCGAGCCCAGATTACGCCATCGCACTGGCTTGCTCATTCGTCCTTGCGGCCTCAGCAAGCGACCTGAGCGATAAGCGCGGATATCACGCGGGCATCGGGTTCATGTCCGGTTATGGCACTTTTCGGACGTGTGGCGTTGTCAGACCTACGTCGGTTATGCAAGCAAAAGCTGACATCAAATTTTGCTGCGTCACGGCGCCCAGACCACGAGGAGTTTGTTTGGCAGCCACCGATGAATTTTCCAAAACGCCAAGTCGATATGCAAACGAAAATAATCGAACACGCACATGACTGGCCACACTGGCCATCGTGGCCAGTCCGGTTCTGTAGATACTTAGGCACGCATAGAAAGTGATATGCCTAGCTTCGCAGCCATCACGCTCGTAGCGCCCGGAGTTCTCTTTAATGATTTCGCTATCTTTGCGACGCCAGCTTTAGCTTTTGCCATCGTCTTCATTTGCCGCACGTCTTCCTTTGTCCATTCGCGACGCACGATCTTCTTAGTCCGGGCCATTCTTGCTCCATTTTTGGGTGAGGCCTTGTATCATGCACATCCGCAATGGCAATGTCGTAGTTAACTTGATTCACACTCACGAATCCGTGCTTGCGGTTATTTTTGGTAACAATCCCGCGTGTCAGAAAAACTTCCAACTTCTGGCTCGCCTTCACACGATCACGGCACCTTCGGAGCATTCTTCAAAGCAGGTTCAACCAATAGGCTGCGAAGTTCGTCGATCTGACGTGCGAAATCCAGCGCGTTAGCTCTCAACACTTTCATGGCACGACCCCGATGACCTTCGCTTTGCAATTCTGCGATTCGCTCATTAAAGGCGTCCAGCGCGTCCTGCAATTTGTGAATTTCGCGCTGAATCGGAAACCGCAGAGCAGGGAGTTTCTTCACCGCTGGTCGAAGTCTAGAACTTGCTAACCTGTTGCCGGTGGTTTGCCGCTGTTTGGTCATGGCCAACCTCGAATCGCCAGAACGTCGTTACTTTATCACCCGGCGACGCCGTTGACCTTAGAGCTAAGTCGATTGACCGCATTTGGCTTCATATGATGCTGGTCACTGAGAGCACGACTGGGTCGTGTACCCCAGATGTGTACCCTGGACCGAGCGGATAACTGCTAACTGCTTGAAAGTAATGGTGCCGCAAACAGGACTCGAACCTGTGACCCCGTCATTACGAATGATGGATCAGGCTGTCGGACTGTGTGATTCGGGCGATCGGATGGTAAAAATCGGACCCACTCGCCCATCCGAGAAACGCGATCGAACCACGTTCCATCGACTCTCATAAGTTGCTCGAAACGTAATTCGGTCATGTCGGCAATAGACGAAGTTTCGAGGGATATGCCGTCGGAGGCAACCAGAAATGCGAAGGTTAAGTAGTCCGCGGTTTTCCCGGCGTAGAGATGAATTGTGATAAGACAGCCGTTCAAAGCGCGAACACCAGATGAACTGATTGCCCTGCTGAGCGCAGTGGCAACGGCGATCCTCGCTGCAATCATTGTAATGGTGCTGTATTTTGGTCGTGAGATCATCATACCAATAGCGTTGGCTATTTTGCTCAGTTTCGTGCTGGCACCTCTGGTCGGACTGCTTCAACGCGTGCGTATCCCGCGTGGGTTGGCCGTCGTGAGCGTGGTCATAATCGCCTTCGCACTCATATTTGCGATGGGCAGTCTACTCGCCACCCAGCTGGCGCAACTGGCCGGGGATTTACCGCGATACCAATCCACGATCAGCGAGAAGATCCAATCATTTCGTGAGACCACCGCCGGTCGGGGTACGCTTGAACGCGCGTCCGGCATGTTGAAGGATCTGAGCAAGGAACTGGACAAGCCCAAGGAGGCCGCAAGCGCGCTGGGAGTGGGCGCAGGTGCAAAAGGGGCGACGCCCAAACCCGTCCCCGTGGAAGTCCTGCAGCCCGATCCGGGCGCGTTGGAGAGTTTGCAAAGCCTTATTTCACCACTCCTTCATCCCCTTGCGACAACGGGCATCATCGTCATTTTCGTCATCTTCATTTTGCTTCAGCGCGAGGATCTGCGTAATCGTCTGATCCGGCTGGCCGGTTCGCATGACCTACAGCGGACAACGGCCGCCCTTGATGACGCAGCGAGCCGCCTCAGCCGGCTTTTCCTAATTCAACTCCTTCTGAACGGAAGCTTCGGCATCGTTATCGGAATCGGTCTCTGGGTTATCGGCGTTCCAAGCGCGATCCTGTGGGGCATCCTGGCAGCGGTGTTGCGCTTCGTACCTTACATTGGTGCAGCTATCGCCGCGGCCTTTCCTCTCGCTCTGGCGGTCGCAGTTGATCCAACCTGGTCCATGCTGCTGTGGACAATTGCGCTGTTTCTGGTGGTTGAGCCGGTCGTTGGGCATGTAGTCGAACCGATGGTCTATGGACACAGCACGGGTCTCTCACCAGTCGCTGTGGTAGCATCTGCAACGTTTTGGACGGCGCTCTGGGGCCCGATTGGCCTTGTCCTGGCGACGCCCCTCACGGTGTGTCTGGTCGTACTGGGACGCCATGTCGAACGTCTGGAGTTCCTTGACGTCATGTTTGGAGACCGACCCGCACTTTCCCCGCCCGAGATATTTTATCAGCGGATGCTTGCCGGCGACCCCACCGAAGCGTCCGAGAAGGCCGAAGAGTTTTTGAAGGAGCGATCCCTTAGCTCCTATTATGACGAGGTCGCTTTGAAAGGATTGCAGTTGGCTCAAGCCGATGCCGAACGCGGGGCACTGGATTCTGAGCGCCTGATTAAGATTAGGGATGCCGTCAGCGAGTTTGCCAATAACATTTCGGAACGGGATGACCGCCCCCCGCCAAAGATCAACCCTACCACCGATGTGGAAGCTACTTCTGCGGTAGAGACGGTGGCTGAAGATGCGCCTTATGAGAATCTGCCGGTTCTCCGCAAACAAGATCTACCCCCTGAATGGCAAGGCGAGCATCCCGTCCTCTGCTTGGCCGGACGCAGTCCGATCGATGAAGCTGCTGCGATCATGCTGGGTCAACTTTCGACCGCGCATGGCTTGCCGGCCCGCATCGAGGCGGCCGAAGCTTTGTCGACCGCCAATATCTTCCGGCTGGAGACCGCCGGTGTGGCGATCGTCTGTCTAGTCTACATGGATGCAAGTGGCCCGGCTCATATGCGTTACTCGGTCCGACGGCTTCGTCGTAAATTGCCAAAGGCTACGATCATTTTGGGTTGCTGGATGAGGGATATGGACCCGGCGGCGTTGGAAAGCCTTCGGGAAGGGGCGAAAGCCGACTTGGCGGCTGCAAGCCTGGGCGGGGCGCTTAAACTCTGCATCGAGGCGACAGGTTTGAAAGATCTGTCGACAAAACCTGAAGATCAGTTTTCAAAGTTCACGGCGGCTTAGAAGGCAGGCGACGGGACTCACCCACCGACATGCGCTCGTCAGCCCAGAATTTGGCTTTTTGGCCCTAGGCGGACCGCTACTTTTGGGGGGCAAGCGGACACCCGCTTTTCCATAACATCTGATAGACGAATCAAGACGTAAAGACGCGGCATGACCAAACGGTATACGGTGGTATGCCCTTTGGACATGGAGCAGGCGATCGTACGCAACGCCAACATCGTTCCGGCCTGGGCATCGAAGCCCAGCGGTCCGCAATCGAGCGGTTTGCGGCTACGGAATCCCTCAAGATTGCAGCCGAGTATGTTGAAGCTGAAACCGGGAAGGGGTCGGACGCCCTAGACCGGCGCCCTCAATTAGCTGCAGCCTTGGCCGCCGCAAAGGTTGCGAAGTGCAGCGTGGTTGTGGCCAAACTCGACCGCTTATCGCGCGACGTGGCTTTTGTGGCCGGCCTGATGGCGCAGCGTGTGCCCTTCATCGTGGCCGAACTCGGCCGGGACGCCGATCCATTTATGCTGCACCTTTATGCGGCCTTGGCCGAGAAGGAACGGCGCTTGATATCCGAAGGGACCAAGGCTGCACTGATGGCAAAAAAAGCAACCTTGGCCGCGCTGGGGAATTGCGTCAACCTGGCTCAAGCAGGTTCGCTGGGAAGGTCACGTTGATCGAAAGCGCCGACGATTTTGCTCAAAGTCTGACGCCGGTTCTGCGGGCAATCCGCTCCGAAGGAGCTACAACTCTTCGATCAATTGCTCAGGGACTCAATCGCCGGGGCATCAAATCTCCACGCGGCGGAACGTGGTATCCCTCATCTGTTTCCAACCTCCTATCCCGCTCTGATAGCTTTTTATAGGCGGGAAATTGCACCCAGTCGCTAAGTCCGAAAGTAGCCGGAGGGCGCTCCACTGCCGCGCGAACGATATCGGGCCCATCGGATTTCAAGCGGTGCGCATCATGGCAAAAC
>Ga0068864_100004861_pt1 | contig 11003 bp, 7 predicted proteins | sample KBSSwiS72_FD_66586 | JGI IMG/M metagenome (GOLD analysis project Ga0068864, IMG submission 66586) | Switchgrass rhizosphere microbial communities from Kellogg Biological Station, Michigan, USA - KBS Switchgrass S7-2 | ecosystem: Host-associated > Plants > Roots > Rhizosphere > Soil ...
TACCAGACAAGGAGAAGCCGGTGACCCGACGCCAGCAGATCGAGGACCTGACCGCGCTCGCCCTGCCGGAGCAGCCCGCGCTGTCGCCGGACGGCACACAGATCGTCTACGTGCTGCGGACTTCGGCGCGAGAGCTTGCCGAGCGCCCATATCAGGACAGCGAGGCGGATCGCGCCGCGCGGGCGCTCTGGCGGGTCGGCACCCGCACCGGCGAGCCGGCGCGACTGACCCGCGGCCCCGCCGACTCGTCCCCGGCCTGGTCGCCCGACGGGTCGCGACTGGCGTTCCTGCGTGCCCAGGACGGCCCCGCCCAGGTGTGGCTGCTGCCCATGGGCGGCGGCGAACCGGAGCAGCTGACCACGCTGCCGCTCGGTGCGGGCGCTCCGGTGTGGAGCCCGGACGGCCGCTCGATCGCGTTCGGTGCCCCGGTTGACCTGCACGCGGGTGAGCCGGACGGCTCCGCTCCGATGGTGACGAAGCGGTTGGACTACCGGGTCGACGGCGCCGGCCTGCTCAAGACCATGCGCAAGCACCTGCACGTGCTGGACGTGTCCACAAAGGAGTGTCGCCAGGTCACCTTCGGCGACTGGCACGCCGGCGACCCGGCCTGGTCGCCCGACTCGACCACGCTGGCCTACGCCGCCGCGACCGCTCCCGACGCCGACCTGACCAGCCTGGCCCCTCTGTACACAGTGGACGTCAGCCAGGGCTGGGCCGCGCCGGAGCTGGCCGGACTCGCCGACGGCGTGGCCGGGTCCGCGCTCTGGGCCGACGCGGACACTCTGGTGGTGGTCGGCATGGCCGGCGCGCCGGTCGGGCACGCCGGGCTGCTGCGGCTCGGTCGCACGGGCGACGCACCGGCGGTGAACCTGGCCGCCCCGCTGGACCGCAACGTCATGTCGGGCGGACCGGCGTACCCGGGCGGGCTGCCCCAGCTCGCCGCCGACGGCGGCACAGTGGTGTTCTGCGCCCGCGACCGCGGCTGCACCCACCTGTTCGCGGTCTCCGTCCACGGTGGAGCCGTCCGGACGGTGCTCGCCGGGGACGGCCGGGTCGTGTCCGGCCTGTCGGTGGTCGGCGACACCGCGGCCATCGTCCTGGCCACCCCGACCTCGTACGGCGAGGTCGTCACGGTCGACCTGGTCAGCGGGGCGGAGACGGTCCGCACCAACCACGGCACGCCAGAAGCGGAGCTCTTCGTGCGGCAACCGCGGACGTTCGCCATCTCCGACGGCACCGTCGTCGAGGGCTGGCTCGTCCGCGACCCCGCGGTGACCGGTCCGACCCCGCTGCTGCTCGACATCCACGGCGGCCCGCACAACGCGTGGAACGGCGCGGCCGACGAGGTCCACCTGTACCACCAGGCACTCGCCGCGCGGGGCTGGACCGTGCTCGTCGTCAACCCCCGCGGCAGCGACGGCTACGGCGAGGCGTTCTACAACGGGGCCCTGGGCGCGTGGGGCGAGGCGGACGCGCGCGACTTCCTCGAGCCTCTGGATGCGCTTGTCGCCGAGGGCACGGCCGACCCGCGCCGGCTCGCGGTCACCGGGTACAGCTACGGCGGCTTCATGACGTGCTACCTGACCAGCCGGGACAACCGGTTCGCGGCCGCGGTCGCCGGCGGGGTGGTCACCGACCTCACCAGCATGGCCGGTACCTCCGACGGGGGTCACTTCCTGGCCGCGCTCGAGCTGGGCGGCTCGCCGTGGGCGGTCCGCGAGCGGTACGAGGCGATGTCGCCACTGTCGCGTGTGGACAATGTGACCACGCCGACCCTGATCCAACACGGCGGCGCCGACCTGCGCTGCCCGGTCGGGCAGGCCGAGCAGTGGCTGACCGCGCTGCGCGAGCGGGGGGTACCGGCCGAGCTGGCGCTCTACCCGAACGGATCGCACCTGTTCATCGTCGAGGGTCCGCCGTCGCAGCGGATGGACTGGAACCGGCGGATCGTCGACTGGGTCGAGCAGTACGCCGGCGACGTTTCCGGCCCGCGTCGGCCGCGCGTCGACGGCGGCCACTGGCGGCGCCGGCTGGCCGAGTTGGCCAAGCGCCACAAGGTGCCCGGCGCCCAGCTCGGCATCCTGCGGTTCCGTCCCGGCGCCGAAGACGAGCTGGTGGAGGCCTCCTACGGGCTGCTGAACATCGACACCGGGGTGGAGGCCACCAACGACTCGGTGTTCCAGATCGGGTCCATCTCCAAGGTGTGGACGGCCACGATCGTGATGCAGCTGGTCGACGAGGGCCTGCTCGACCTGGACGCGCCGATCGTCGACGTGCTGCCCGAGCTCCGCCTGGCCGACCCGGACGTGACCAAGAAGGTCACCATGCGGCACCTGCTCACCCACACCAGTGGCATCGACGGCGACGTCTTCACCGACACCGGTCGCGGCGACGACTGCCTCGAGAAGTACGTGGCGCAGCTGAGCGACGTCGCGCAGAACCACCCGCTGGGCGCCACCTGGTCGTACTGCAACTCGGGCTTCTCTCTGGCCGGTCGGGTCATCGAGAAGCTCACCGGTGGCACCTGGGACGAGGCGGTGCGCACCCGCATCGTCGGGCCGCTGGGTCTCAAGCGGACGGTCACCCTGCCCGAGGAGGCGCTGCTGCACCGCGCCGCGGTTGGCCACGTCGACGGTCCCGATGGTCACATGCGGGCGCCGGTGTGGCAGCTGCCGCGCTCGCTCGGCCCGGCCGGGCTGATCACGGCGACCGCGTCGGATCTGCTGGGCTTCGCCCGGATGCACCTGGCCGGCGGCCTCGCGCCCGACGGCACCCGGGTGCTGAGCGAGGCGAGCGCGGCCGCGATGACGTCGTTCCAGGCCGACCTGCCGGACAAGTACGTCCTGGGCGACTCGTGGGGAATCGGCTGGATCCGGTTCGGCTGGGACGGGCATCGGCTGGTCGGCCACGACGGCAACACGATCGGCCAGGCCGCGTTCCTGCGGGTGCTGCCCGAGGCCGGGCTCGCGGTGGCGCTGCTCACCAACGGCGGCAACACCCGCGACCTGTACGAGGACCTGTACCGGGAGATCTTCGCGGAGCTGGCCGGTGTGGCGATGCCGCACCCGCTCACCCCGCCGTCGCCACCGGTCACTGTGGACGCCGCCCGGCACGTCGGCCGGTACGAGCGGGCCAGCGTGATCGTTGAGGTCCTGATCGGTGAGTCAGGCCCGGTGGCACGCACGACGCTGACCGGACCGCTCGCGGCGCTGATGCCGGACCCGACGACCGAGTACGCGATGGTCCCGGTGGCGGAGAACCTGTTCGTCGTCCGCGAGCCGAACACCCAGACCTGGGTCCCGGTGACGTTCTACCAGTTGGCGACCGGCGAGCGTTACGTACACTTCGGCGTACGGGCGACGCCCAAGGTGGACTGACGTGGACCTGTTGCAACAGATGGTGGACGACATCGGCGCCCTCGTGGTCGCCGAGTCGCCCACGGCCGAGGGCGCCGCGGTGGAGCGCTGCGGCGAGGTGATTTCGGGCATCGGCTCGCGCCTGCTCAGGGCAGAGCCGGAGCGGGTCGTCGTGGACGGCCGGACCCACCTCCGGTGGCGGCTCGGCGACGGGCCGGCGAGGGTCCTGCTGGTCGGCCACCACGACACGGTGTGGCCGCTGGGCTCGCTGGCGACCCACCCGTTCGAGGTGACCGACGGGGTGATGCGCGGGCCGGGCTGCTTCGACATGAAGGCCGGGCTGGTCATCGCGCTGCACGCCGCGGCCGCCCTGCCTCCGGGCACCGCGGTGACGATCCTGTCCACCGCCGACGAGGAGGTCGGCTCGCCGTCGTCGCGGGCGCTGATCGAGGCGGAGGCGGCCGGGAGCGTGGCCGCGCTCGTGCTCGAGGCGTCCGCCGATGGAGGAGCCCTCAAGCTCGAACGCAAGGGCGTCTCGCTCTACACGGTACGGGCGATCGGCCGCGCGGCCCACGCCGGTCTGGAGCCTGAGCGGGGAGTCAACGCGACCATCGAGCTGGCCCATCAGGTGCTCGCAGTGGCCGGGTTCGGTGACGTCTCGCTCGGAACGACGGTCACGCCGACCCTGCTGACATCCGGGACCACGTCCAACACCGTGCCGGCCGGTGGAGAGTTCACTGTGGACGTTCGCGCGCGCGACGTCGCCGAGCAGCAAAGGGTCGACGCCCTGATGCACGGACTGCGTCCTTTGTTGGAAGGGGCGGTGCTGGAGGTCGTTGGCGGGCCCAACCGACCACCGCTGCCGTCGTCCGCGTCCGCCGACCTGTTCGACCGGGCCTGCTCGCTCGCCGCCGAACTGGGGCAGCCGCCGCTGACCGGGGTCGCGGTCGGCGGTGGATCAGACGGCAACTTCACCGCCGGCGTGGGTACGCCCACATTGGACGGACTCGGTGCGGTCGGTGGTGGCGCGCACGCCGACGACGAGCACGTGCTCGTGGCCGAGCTGCCCGGGCGGGTTGCGCTGATCGCCGCGCTGGTGGCCGCGCTGGGGTCGGTCCCGGCCACCAAAACCGCGGCCCGGTCTGGTTCCGACCGACCATGACGAACCCGGAACCGGTCGCGAGCATGGATATCGTGACCCAGCTGATTCGTCCCCGCCCACCGCGGAGCCCGGACGTGGCGGCCGACGCGAGCGACGCGGCCGACGCGGCGGCGACCGCGGCCGGCGTACGGGTCCGGGAGATCGCCGACCTCGACGGGCTGGAGGCGGTGTACCGGCTCTACGACGGCATCTGGCGACCCGACCCCAAGAACCCGCCGGTCACGACCGCGCTGCTGCGGGCCCTGACCAAGGCGGGCAACTACGTCTCCGGCGCGTACGACGACAGCGGCCTGGTCGGCGCCTGCGTCGGGTTCTTCGGGTCCTCCGGCGAGTCGCTCGAACTGCACAGCCACATCGCCGGGGTCTCGCCCCGCGCGTTGGGCCGCAGCGTCGGGTTCGCGCTCAAGCTGCACCAGCGCGCGTGGGCGCTGCGGCGCGGCGTCACGGTCATCGAGTGGACCTACGACCCACTGGTACGGCGCAACGCGTACTTCAACCTGGTGAAGCTCGGCGCGCTACCGGCCGAGTACCTGCCCCGGTTCTACGGCGGCATGGCCGACACCATCAACAACGGCGACGACACCGACCGGCTGCTGGCCCGGTGGGCCCTGGACAGCCCGGAGGTGATCGCGGCCAGCCTCGGCAAGCCGTCGCCCCACGACGCCCAGCGGGAGTTGGCCGCCGGAGCCGTCGTCGCGCTCGGCCGGACCGCGGACGGGGCGCCGGAGCCGGGAACGCTGGACGGGCCGGTCCTGCTCGTCGCCGTACCGCCGGACATCGAGGCCCTGCGCGTCTCGGATCCGGACGTGGCGCGGCGGTGGCGGGTCGCCGTTCGCGACGCGCTCGGGGCGGCGATGGCTGGTGGTGGCCGCGTGGTCGGCTTCGACAAGGCCGGGTGGTACGTTGTCGAGAGGCCTGCATAGTCCACATAGGACGGAGTGAGAGATGAAGCTGAACGGTGTCGAGCTGCGCCGGATCCAGATGCCGCTGGTGGCCCCGTTCCGGACCTCGTTCGGCGTGGAGACCACCCGGGACGTGCTCCTGCTCCGGGTGGCGACCCCGGACGCCGAGGGGTGGGCCGAGTGCGTCGCCATGTCCAACCCGCTCTACTCGTCGGAGTACGTCGACGCGGCCGCCGATGTGCTGCGCCGGTTCCTGATCCCGGCCGTGGCCGCGGTCGGCAACCTCGACGCGACGAAGGTCGGCCCGGCGCTGGCGAAGTTCAAGGGGCACCGGATGGCCAAGGCGGCGCTGGAGACGGCGGTCCTCGACGCCGAGCTGCGCGCGGCCGGGCGGCCGCTCGCCCGTGAGCTCGGCGCGGTCCGCGACACCGTCGACTGTGGAGTGTCGGTCGGCATCATGTCGTCGGTACCCGAGCTGCTGGACACGGTGCAGCGCTACCTCGACCAGGGGTACGTGCGGATCAAGCTGAAGATCGAGCCGGGGTGGGACGTCGAACCGGTACGGGCGGTCCGGGAACGCTTCGGCGACATCTTGCTGCAGGTCGACGCGAACACCGCGTACACCCTGGCCGACGCGCGGCACCTGGCCAAGCTCGACCCGTTCGACCTGCTGCTGGTGGAACAGCCGCTGGACGAGGAGGACGTGCTCGGCCACGCCGCGTTGGCCCGCCTGGTCAAGACCCCGATCTGCCTCGATGAGTCGATCGTCTCCGCCCATGCCGCGGCCGACGCGATCCGGCTCGGCGCCTGCGCGATCGTCAACATCAAGCCGGGCCGGGTCGGCGGCTACCTGGAGGCCAAGCGGATCCACGACGTCTGTGCCGCGCACGGCGTACCGGTGTGGTGTGGCGGGATGCTGGAGACCGGCATCGGCCGGGCCGCGAACGTGGCCCTCGCGGCACTGCCCGGCTTCACCCTGCCCGGCGACACGTCCGGCTCCGACCGGTACTTCAGCACCGACGTCACCGCGCCGTTCGTGCTGGCCGACGGTCAGTTGGCCGTACCGACCGGGCCCGGGATCGGGGTCGAGCCGCTCCCTGACGTGCTGCGCGAGGTCACCACGGCAACGGAGTACGTGTCGACGAACTAGGCTGGCGCGTATGGGCCCCCGAGTGCTGCGCCAGGTCCTGGACGACCTTGGCGCGACCCTGCTCGAGCTGCTCGCCGGCGACGCCGACCGCAAGGACGACATCGGCGGCGTCGCCATTCACGACCCGCTCGACGAGCCGGTGCTCCCCGAACACGCGCTGGTGCTCGGGGTCGGCCTGCGCGACCCGGAGGAGATCGCGCGCCTCCTGGTGTTGCTGGGGCGGTCGGAGGCCGTGGCTCTCGTGGTGCGTTCGCCGCTGACGCCGTCACCCGAGTTGGTCGCGGCGGCGCAGGAGTCCGGTGTCTGCCTGCTGGCGTTGACGCCGGGCGCGTCGTGGGCCCAGCTCGCCGCTCTGTTGCGGGCGTTGCTCGCCGAAGGGGACGTGGGCGACGCCGAACCGGAGACGCTGGGCGGCATGCCGTCGGGTGACCTCTTCGCGTTGGCGAACGCGGTGGCGTCCCTGCTCGACGCGCCCGTCACCATCGAGGACCGCAGCTCGCGGGTGTTGGCCTTCTCCGGCCGGCAGGAGGAGGCCGATCAGTCCAGAGTGGAGACGATCCTCGGCCGCCAGGTACCCGAGCGCTACACGACGCTGCTCACCGAGCGCGGGGTCTTCCGGGACCTCTACCGCAGCGACCAACCGGTCTATGTGGAGCCTCCCGGAGATCCGCTGTCCGACTTCTCGGTGCCCCGGGTCGCGGTCGCCGTGCGGGCGGGCGACGTGGTGCTCGGCTCGATCTGGGCCGCCGTCCACGCGCCGCTCAGCCCGGAACGGACCCAGGCGTTGCGCGACGCCGCCCGGCTGGTCGCGCTGCACATGCTGCGGATCCGGGCCGGTGCCGACGTCGAACGGCGGCTGCGGGCCGACCTGCTCAGCACCGCGCTCGAAGGCGGCATCGGCTCGCGGGAAGCGTTGGGGCGCCTGGGACTGGCCGACCAGCCGGTCGTCGCGCTCGCCCTCGGCGTGCTCGAACCGGCCGGGCCGCGATCGGTCAGTGCCGACGCGGCGCTGGCCGGGGAACGGCAGCGGCTCGCCGACAGCCTGGCCATGCACCTGAGCGCGGTCCACCCGCGGTGCGCGGCGGCGCTGATCGGCGATGTCGCATATGGACTGATCCCGGTGACCACCCTGTCCAGCGACGGCTCCAGTGACGGCGCGGCCCGGGCGGTCCGCATCGCGACCGACTTCCTGGACCGCATCGGCGAGCGCGTGCCGGCCGTTATCGGCATCGGTACGGTCGCGGTCGACGCGGCCGGGGTGGCCGACGCGCGGGCCGGGGCCGACCGGGCGCTGCGCGTCCTGCGCTCGTCCACCGGCGGCCGCCGGCGGGTGGCCCGCCTCGCCGACGTGCACGTGGAGGCCCTGGTGCTGGAGCTGCGCGACCTGGTCGCGGCGCGCGGCGACAAGCCCACCGGGGCGGCCGCCCGGCTGGCCGCCTACGACGTGGCGCACAACACGAACCTGCTGGAGACCCTGCGGGCCTGGCTGGACGCGTTCGGCGACGTGATCGCGGCGTCGGCGGCAATGTACGTGCACCCGAACACGTTCCGGTACCGCCTGCGTCGGCTGGCCGAGGTCGGCGGCATCGACCTGACCGACCCCGACGCCCGCTTCTCCGCTATGCTCCAACTCCGCGTCTTTACGCCTCCCTCCACAATGGACCACTGAAAAGCCGCCCATCGTGGATGAACCTGGCCGGTTGATTCCGACGTGGTGCAACTATGTGAGGACGTGAACCACGTGAGAGGCCGGTCGCGATGAACACCGAGCTGTACCGAGTGTTTGTGGCCCTCGCGGGCTGCGCGGTCGTCGCGGGATGCGCCGCACCGGCAGCCGCGATCCCCGGGCCGGTCTTGCTACCCGCGAGCTACGCCGGACCGTTGACCACCACGGTCGTCTATGACCACGGTGGCATCACGCTGGCCGCTCCCTCGCGGGCCCGAGCTGCCGCTGTCTCGTGGGCTGACGCCTACGAGGCGAACTGCAGGTCGGGCGATGCTATCTGCGATCTCGGCCAGAGCCCGACCATCTACCTCGCCGAAGCCACGGTGACCAGCGCCGGGCAGATTCAGGACGACGGCTCGTTGGCACCGCTGATGAGGGACACGCTCGTGTACGTGCTCACGTGGACCAACGTGCCGTGCACCGCCGCCGGTCCCATACCGTCGCGGGCAGCACGGCAGATCCACCACCCGCAAGCGCCTGCACCCTCATCAATCTGATTGACGCCGGTACGGGCAAGGTTCTCTACTCCGTCCAGGGCACCGACATCTAGGGGGAACGTCTTCGCGATCCCATTGGAGGCGACGTGGCCAGGCGGCGATACGTGGCCCGCGGGGTGCCGGGCGGGTACCGGATCTGGGACAACCGGTCCCGTCGATGGTGGGGCGACCTCTACGAGCTGTGCCCGGACGAACTGCTCGACGAGCTGAACGGCGGCAAGAACTACGCGAAGATCACCGCCCTGCTGCAGCGGTACCGGGCCGAGAAGCGATAGCCGCCGAGGCCACTGCGGCGCGGCTAGCGGCGACGACCCCGCGGTGATCGCTGTTTGCGGGTGTGATGTGTCGTCCGGCGTCACTGAGCGCCCCCAGAACAGCGATCTTCGCGGGCGAGGCCCCAAGATCATGGCGAGGGCATTTACTGCGCCGGACGGGGCGGGTGGCGGGGAGGGACATAGCTGGGGCGCAGGGTGTGGTGGGGCGACACATGGTCGGCTCGGCCCGCGGACGCCTAGGGTTGCGGACCATGCGAGGTGAGGGGGTGCTCGGCGGGCGTACCGCGCTCGTCACCGGGGGCGCCAACGGCATCGGCAAGGCCTGCGCCGTGAGGTTGGCCGCCGAGGGCGCGCACGTGACGGTGGTCGACCGCGACGAGGCCGGTGTCAAGGAGGTCGCGGACCGGATCGGCGGCACCGCGCTGGCGCTGGACCTGCTCGACCTGAACGCCCTCGACGAGCAGGAGATGCACGCGGACATCCTCGTCAACAACGCGGGCTTCCAGCACGTGGCGCCGGTGCATGAGTTTCCGCCGGAGATCTTCGCGAACATCCTGCGGCTGATGGTCGAGGTCCCGTTCCGGCTCGCCCGGAAGTGCCTCCCGGGCATGTATGCCAACAACTGGGGCCGGGTCGTGAACATCTCCTCGGTGCATGGCGTGCGGGCGTCGGCGTACAAGTCGGCCTATGTGACGGCCAAGCACGGCCTCGAGGGCCTGTCCAAGGTCGTCGCCCTCGAAGGGGCCGCGTACGGGGTGACGTCGAACTGCGTGAACCCGGCGTACGTGCGGACCGCCCTCGTGGAACGCCAGATCGAGGCGCAGGCGAAGGCGCACAACCTCAACGAGGACGACGTGGTCACGAAGATCATGCTGGAGCCGGCCGCGATCAAGCGGCTGATCGATCCGGACGAGGTCGCGGAGCTCGTCGCGTACCTGTGCTCGCCGAAGGCATCGTTCATCACCGGAACCTCACTGATGCTGGACGGTGGGTGGAGCGCACACTGAAGGACATGTCGGCGGTGGCGTTTCTCGAACTGCTGGCGCGTGAGGCGCCGAGCATCGAGTTCGAGCGTCCCGTGCTGGAGGCCCGTACCGCCGGCGCGCCCGCCGCCGTGATCGAGGAGCTGGAGCAGGCCCGGGCGGTCGCGCTCCGGGTCCGCGCGCTGCTGGACCGGCGGCGGCGGCGGGAGGCCGAGCTGACCGCGCTCTTCGACACCGCCTCGGACCTGGCTCTGCTGCACGATCTCGGCGCGGTGCTGGAGGCGATCGTCCGCCGCGCCCGCAAGCTGCTCGACACCGACGTGGCGTACATGACGCTGCACGACGAGGAGCGCGGCGACACGTACATGCGGGTCACCGACGGCTCGGTCTCGGCCCATTTCCAGACCCTGCGGCTGCCGATGGGCACCGGGCTGGGTGGTCTGGTCGCGCTCAAGGGCACGCCGTACGCGTCCGACGACTATCGGCAGGATGAACGGTTCCGGCACGCGAACGACATCGACTCGGCGGTGGCGGAGGAGGGCCTGATCGCGATCCTCGGCGTGCCGATGCGCCTCGGCCAGCGGATCGTGGGCGTCCTGTTCGCGGCCAACCGCACCTCGCGCCCGTTCGCCCGGGAGGACGTGACGCTGCTGGCGTCGCTCGCCGCGCACGCCGCCGTCGCGATCGACAACGCCCGGCTGCTCGAGGAGACCCGGGCCGCGCTGGCCGAGCTGAGCAGCGCCAACAAGATCAGCCGCGAGCACAGCGAGGCGGTCGAACGGGCCGCCGAGGCGCACGACCGGATGTCGGAGCTGGTGCTGCGGGGCGGGGACGTGGTCGACCTGGCGACCAGCGTGGCCGAGCTGCTCGGCGGCGGGCTGGCCGTCTTCGACGAGGACGGCCGCTGCCTGGCGAGCGTGGACATCGCGGACCCGGACGCGGCCGAGGAGGT
>Ga0068864_100004863_pt1 | contig 11000 bp, 10 predicted proteins | sample KBSSwiS72_FD_66586 | JGI IMG/M metagenome (GOLD analysis project Ga0068864, IMG submission 66586) | Switchgrass rhizosphere microbial communities from Kellogg Biological Station, Michigan, USA - KBS Switchgrass S7-2 | ecosystem: Host-associated > Plants > Roots > Rhizosphere > Soil ...
GCCGATGTCGCAGGGACGCGGCGGCCGCGATCATCACATCAAAGGGTTTTCGTTCATGCTCGCCGGCGCCGGCATCAAGAAGGGCCTCGCCTACGGCGCGACCGACGATCTCGGCTATGCGGCGATCGAGAATCCGGTCAGCGTGCATGACTTCCACGCGACGATGCTGTACTTGCTTGGCGTGGATGCGGCAAAACTCGCCGTGAAGTATCAAGGACTGGACGTGCGCCTGACTGGCCCTCAAGGCGGCACGGTCGTCCGCGGCATCCTCGCCTGACCGCGATGGTGCAGAAGTAAGGACGATTCGGCTTCAGCGGGGGCGGCGCGGGCGTACCGGCCTGCCTGGCCCACTCGGGCGGGCCGCGGCCGCGATGGCATCAAACCTTTGCTCCACCCGTTCCTCGAAAGTGTCGAGCTTAAGCAGCAGCGCGCCCACACGCTCGTTCACGCCCACGACGCCATCGTAGACGATATCCAGTTTCGTGTTGACCTCGTCGAACTTCGTCTTGAGCTCGTCGAACCGCGAATCGGTGTGAGCGCGAGCCTCCGCGAAGCGTTCGTCGAGCCGTAACCCCGCGAAGCGCTGGTCGACCTGGCTGAAGCGCTGGTCGACCTGGCCGAAGCGCTGGTCGACCTGGCCGAAGCGCTGGTCGACCTGGTCGAAGCGCTGGTCGACCTGGCCGAAGCGCTGGTCGATCTGGTCGAAGCGCTGGTCGACCTGGTCGAAGCGCTGGTCGACCTGGCCGAAGCGATGGTCGATCTGGTCGAAGCGATGGTCGATCTGGTCGAAGCGATGGTCGATCTGGTCGAAGCGATGGTCGATCTGGCCGAAGCGTTGGTCGATCTGCCCGAAGCGTTGGTGGATCTGGTCGAAGCGATGGTCGATCTGCCCGAAGCGTTGGTCGATCTGCCCGAAGCGATGGTCGATCTGCCCGAAGCGCTCGTCGAAGCGCAGCGCGGCGAAACGCGCATCCAGCTTCGCGTCAAGCTTCTTGTCCAGACGTTCTTCGAATTCGGCGAGGGCTGTGCGGACGTCATCGACCATGACGACGACGCAGTCTAGCATCGTCTGTGCCGGGAGAATTCCTTCGAGAAAACATACGTAGCGTCGAAAGGTACGCAATTCCTGCGCAACCAATCAGACGTCGCTTGTGCGCGCTTTGCAACCGCTCGGTTCGACGGGAAGCGTCTCGCAGCAGAAGACTATAGGAAAGGATCAACAGCGCGCGGGTTCGTACGCGAGGTTCGGCGTGAGCCACCGTTCGACCTGATCGATCGACTGCCCCTTGCGCTTCGCGTAGGCGGCGATCTGATCCTCGCCGAGACGGCCGACGGTGAAGTACTTCGCCTGGGGATGGGCGAAGTACAGGCCGCTGACACTGGCCGCCGGCGTCATCGCCGCGCTCTCGGTCAGGGCGATGCCGACCTCGTTCGCGTCCAGCAGCTCGAACAGCTTGAACTTCTCGCTGTGGTCCGGGCACGCCGGATATCCGAACGCCGGCCGGATCCCGCGGTGCGTCTCGTGGTGCACGTCGTCCACGCTCCGAGCTTCGTCGATGCCCCAGGCCTTCCGCGATTGCTGGTGCAGGTAGGCGGCGAAGGCCTCCGCGAACCGGTCGGCGAGCGCCTTCACGAGGATCGCGCTGTAGTCGTCGAGCTCTTTCTCGAACGCGTGTGCCAGCGCGTCGGCGCCGATCCCGGCGGTGACCGCGAACGCGCCGAGGTAGTCGGTGCGCCCCGCGCCCAGCGCCGATCGAGGCGCGATGAAATCGGCGAGCGACAGGTTCGGCTTGCCGTCGGCGATCTTCTCCTGCTGCCGCAGCAGGTTGAAGCGCGCGAGCTCACCGGTGTGCTCGCGGTCGCGATAGACGACGATGTCGTCGTCTTCACTGGCCGCGGGCCAGAAGCCGTACACGCCGGCCGCGGTCAGCAGTTTGTTGCCGACGATGCGATCGAGGAGCACCTGCGCGCTGTCGAAGAGATCGCGCGCCGCCTTGCCGTACTCCGGATGATTGAGGATCGCCGGATAGCGGCCTTTGAGCTCCCACGCCGCGAAGAAGAACGTCCAGTCGATGTACGGCACCAGCTCTTCGAGCGGCACGTTGATCACGCGGCGGCCAAGGAACGGCGGTTCCGGCAGCGTCTCCGCGCGCCAGTCGATCGACAATCGATTCGCCCGCGCCGCTTCGTACGGCAGCAGGGGCTTTTCCTTCCGCTGACCGTGCTGGAAACGCAGAGTCTCCTGCAGGCCGCGGTTCGTCTCCTCGAAGGCCGGCCGTCGATCGTTGCTCATCAGGCTCGCGACCACGTCCACGACGCGAGACGCGTCGAGCACGTGGACCGTGCTCTCGCCGTACTCGGGCGCGATCTTCACCGCCGTGTGCTGACGGCTGGTCGTTGCGCCGCCAATGAGGAGCGGCAGGTGAATGTTGCGCCGGGTCATCTCCTTCGCGACGAACACCATCTCGTCGAGCGACGGGGTGATGAGGCCGCTGAGGCCGATCAGGTCGGCCTGCTCGTCGATGGCGGTCTGCAAAATCCTGTCGCACGGGACCATCACGCCGAGGTCGACAACGTCGTAGCTGTTGCAGCCGAGCACGACGCCGACGATGTTCTTGCCGATGTCGTGGACGTCGCCTTTCACCGTCGCCAGCACAATCTTGCCCTTCGACGCGGTCTCGGCGACGCCGCCCGCCGCCATCCGTGCCTCGCGCTCGGCGGCCATGAACGGCTCGAGATAGGCGACCGCGCGCTTCATGGCGCGCGCGCTCTTCACGACCTGCGGCAGGAACATCTTGCCGGCGCCGAACAGATCGCCGACGATCTTCATGCCGTCCATCAGCGGCCCTTCGATGATGTCGAGCGGGCGAGCGTACTGCTGCCGCGCTTCCTCGACGTCGATCTCGACGAAGTCGACGACGCCGTGCACCAGCGCGTGCGAGAGCCGCGCCTCGACGGAGGCCTCGCGCCACGTCAGATCGTGCTCGCGTTTGGTCGCCCCCCCCTTGACCGTCGCCGCGAACTCCACCATCCGCTCCGTCGCGTCGGGCCGGCGGTTGAAGATGATGTCCTCGACGTGCTCGAGCAGGTCCTTCGGGATGTCCTCGTAGACGACCAGCTGGCCGGCGTTGACGATCCCCATATCCATGCCCGCCTTGATCGCGTGGTACAGGAATGCCGAATGAATCGCTTCGCGGACGACGTCGTTGCCGCGAAACGAAAACGACAGGTTGCTGACGCCGCCGCTGATCTTCACGCCGGGGCAGGTCTGCTTGATGATCCGCGTCGCCTCGATGAAGTTGATCGCGTAGGCGTTGTGCTCCTCGAGTCCGGTGGCGATGGCCAGGATGTTCGGGTCGAAGATGATGTCCGACGGATCGAAGCCGGCCCGCTCGGCGAGGAGCTTATAGGCGCGCTGACAGATCGACACCTTCCGCTCGATCGTATCGGCCTGCCCCTGCTCATCGAACGCCATGACGACGACACCGGCGCCGAAGCGCTTGACCACCGCCGCTTTCGCCAGGAAATCGGCCTCCCCTTCCTTCAGGCTGATCGAGTTGACCACCGGCTTGCCCTGGACGCACTTCAGCCCGGCGAGGATCACCGACCACTTCGAACTGTCGATCATGAACGGCACGCGCGCGATGTCCGGCTCGGTGCCGATGTAGTTGAGGAAATGGGTCATCGCCTGCTCGGAGTCGAGCATGCCTTCGTCCATGTTGATGTCGATCAGGTTGGCGCCGCCGCGCACCTGCTCGAGCGCCACCTCCGTCGCCGTCGCGTAATCGCCCGCCTTGATCAGCCGCGCGAACTTCAGCGACCCGGTGACGTTGGTCCGCTCGCCGATCATCTGGAAGTTCGACTCGGGACGGATCGTCAGCGTTTCCAGGCCGGAGAACTCGGTGAGGTGCGGGGCGCGGGGTGCGACGTGCGAGGTCCGGGGCGGCAGACCGACGACGCCATCGGCGATGGCTTTGATGTGATCCGGTGTCGTGCCGCAGCAGCCGCCGACGATGTTGACGAAGCCGCTGGTGGCGAACTCGCGCAGGTAGCCGCCGGTTTCCTCGGCCTGTTCGTCGTAGGCGCCGAAGGCGTTGGGCAGCCCGGCGTTCGGGTAGCAGCTGACGTAGCAGGGCGCGATGCGCGCCAGGTCGGCGAGATACGGGCGCATGTCGCGCGCGCCGAGCGCACAGTTGATGCCGACGCTGAACGGCTTCGCGTGCGCGATCGACACCCAGAAGGCGTCGATCGTCTGTCCCGACAGCGTCCGGCCGCTGCGATCCGTGATCGTCACCGAAATCATCAGCGGCAGACGTTCGTGGTTCGGGGTTCGTCGTTCGTCGTACAGCTCTTCGATCGCGACGATCGCCGCCTTCGCGTTGAGTGTGTCGACGATCGTCTCGACGAGCAGGAGATCGGCGCCGCCGTCGATCAGGCCACGCGCCTGCTCCTTGAACGCGTCGCGCAGCGCGTCGAACGTCATGTTGCGGAACGCCGGGTCGTTGACGTCCGGCGAAATCGAGAGGATGCGGTTGGTCGGCCCGATCGAGCCGGCGACGAACCGCGGCCTCGACGGATCCTTCGCGGTGTACTCGTCGCACGCGGCCCGCGCGAGCTTCGCCCCCTCGAGGTTCAACTCGTAGACCAGCGGCTCGAGCGCGTAGTCCCCCTGCGCGATCGCGGTGCCACTGAAGGTGTTCGTCTCGATGATGTCGGCGCCGGCCTCGAGATACTGCCGGTGGATCTCGGCGATCACATCCGGCCGCGTCAGCACGAGGACGTCGTTGTTGCCGCGCAGATCCTTCGGGTGGTCCTTGAACCGCGCGCCGCGAAAATCGGCCTCGGTCAGCTGGTGCCGCTGGACCATCGTCCCCATCGCGCCATCGAGAACGAGAATGCGCTTCGCAAGAAGACGGTCGAGTGTCGCGCGTACGTCAGTGGTCATGATTTTTCGTGGGTGTCGTGTCGTTTCGTCTGTTTCGCGCCGCTCTTTGTCCCGGATGCCACGAGGACCGTGAACGGATCGCCCGACTTGCGTGCGCCGACGCCGACTTTGACGCCGGTAAGGCCCGCTGCCGTGAGCATCCGTCTGAGCTCGTCGTCCTGGAATCCCAGCCGCCGGTCGCCGAGCTTGGCGCGCACCCATTCCTCGTCGTGCGCGCGCAGATCGAGCAGCAGGACGCGGCCGCCGGGCGTCGTCACGCGGGCCGCTTCGGCCACGGCGCGGGCCGGATCGTGCGCGTGGTGCAGCGCCTGCGACAGCATCGCGATGTCCACCGAGGCGTCTCGCATCGGCAGCTTCTCGAGCTCGCCCTTCTTCCAGATCACATTCGAGACGCGCCGCCGCCGCGCCAGTGCTTTGGCGCGGTCGAGCACCGCCTCGGATCGATCGACGGCGACGACCCGCGACGCCCAGCGCGCCGCCTCCATCGTCAGATAGCCTTCGCCGCAGCCGAGGTCGGCAACCTTCACGGCCGGCATCAGCAGGCCGAGCGCGCGCGACCAGGCGGCCCAGCTGCGCCCGGGCACCAGCTGGCGCGCGTCACGGGTGTCAGGACCGGCATGCGCGTCGAAGTTTTCCTTGCGCAGACGCATCACCTCCTGCAGCCGCGCCTCGTCGGCGCGCACCGCCGGATCGGCGGCCGATGCCTCGAACTGCGCCTGCAGGACCGCCGTCAGCGGCGCGTCCGCGCCCTGGTGGGCGGCCGCGCGGTAATAGCTGAAGCCGCCGTCGCGCTCTTCGACGACCAGCCCCGCCTCCTTGAGGAGACCCAGATGGCGCGAGACGCCGGACTGCGCGAGGCCGAGCACGCCGGTCAGCTCGGTCACGTTGAGCCGCTCTCGCGACAGCACGCGCAGCAGGCGCAGGCGTGCCTCGTCGCCAAGCAGCCGGTAGAGCGCGGACGCCCGTTTCACATCTATAAATCTACATGTAGTGATACCAATACGCAAGTAGCTAGAGCGTTTTACAACCGTGGCGCAGGGCTTTAGCCCTGCGAGCCGCGCAGCCCTGAAGGGCTGCGCCACTGGAGAGAGCAGACAAGCTTCTCGCGCGAGCAGGGCGGGTCGGGCGGGCGGGATTTCAGAGATCGTCGATGGACGCCGGCCAGTCGCTCTTGAGCAGGCGCGACAGCGATCGGTCGGCGAGCAGGCGGCCGTTCGTCTGACACGCCGCGCAGTAGTTGCATTCGTTGGACGCGTAGACGATCCGCTGCACCGGCTTGCCGCAGACCGGGCACGGCAGCCGGAAGCGGCCGTGGACCGCCATCTCGTCGTGGAACGCGGTCACCTTCTCCGGAAATCCCTCGCCGGTCTGTGCGCGCAGCACGGCAGTCCAGCGCGTGAGCGTCGCGCGCGTGCCGTCGAACAGCCGGCCGAATTCCTCGTCGCTCAGCGACCGCGACAGCTTGAGCGGTGACAATCGCGCGGCGTGCAGGATCTCGTCCGAATAGGCGTTGCCGATGCCGCTGAACAGATGCGGATCGGTCAACGCCCGCTTCAGCGTGTGGCTCTCACGTGTGAGCGCGTCGTAGAACTGCTCGCGCGTCGCCTCGAGCGGCTCAACGCCGCCGGGATCGAGCGCGCGCAGCGCGGCCTCGCCGCGCACGAGCTGCAGCGACGCGCGCTTTTTCGAGCTCGCCTCGGTGAAGAAAAGCGTGCCGTGCTCGAAGATGAAGGAGGCGAGCATCAGCTTCGGGCCCATTCCCGATTTCCTGCCCGGCGCGCGCCAGCGCAGCCGCCCGGCGATCATCAGATGGATCACGAGAAAGAGGTCGGCATCGAAGACCAGCACAATCCGCTTGCCGATGCGGCGGACGCCGCGCACGACCTGTCCCTGGATGGCGTCAATCGGCGGATCGACCGTGCGAAGGACGAAGGGGCTGTGGAGTACGAGCCGCTGAAGGGGGCGCCCGACGATGTGGCGCGTCAGCGCTTCGACGTAAACGACAACGTCTGGGAGCTCGGGCAAGACGAACGACTAACGACCGATGACTACTTCCTCAGCCAGCTGACGATCTGCTCCCGCGTCCAGTGATGGTCGTCGTTGAGATGCAGGATGATCGAATTCAGCGGCAGCCGCTTGTTGCACCCTTCAGGACAGCGGCGTCGGACGTTTTCGAGGCAGTCGAACAGGCGATCCAGACGCGGCCGGATGGAGCCCGCTTCCTGCGGCAGGGCGTAGGCGCCTTCGTACGCCGCGCCGAGCGCGCACGACCCGCCCTTGCTGGAGAAGTATTCGCCGAACGCCTGGCTGGGACGCCGCCTCGCGCCTTCCGCGATCGCGTCGGCGAGCTCGATCTGATCCGCGCGAAGTACTTGATGCATCCCGCCTCTCCATCCTCAACTGCCCCACCCTCCGCCAGGCGGCAGTGGTGCGCGCGACCTTCTGCTCGCATTCTACGCCTCGCCGCCGGCCCACGCACCTGTTCGAAAACGGACGTCGTCCGCGCGGCCTGAGTCATGCATCGCCAGTACGATACCCTTGGGAGACGGCTGGCGGCTCGTCCGCGGCGTCCTAACCGATATGCGCCTGTTGGCTCTGTTATTTACGGTGACGCTCGTTGCCGCGCCCGCCGTGGCGCAACAGACGCCCGCGCCCTCGACCGCCGACACTCCGTCACCCGGGCAGGACGAATCGAAGCTTCCCGTGTCCCTCTCGAAGATCCGCGGGGCGCTGGAAGCGACGCCGCTGCATCCGCTCCGGACTCTCGACGAGACCCCCACCTTCCGCATCCAGATCCGGGAGAAGCAGAAACTCGAGGAGCTGCTGGCGACGTTGAAGTTCAAGCCGGCGCCGGTGCCAGCCGGCGGCATCAAGATGGCCGAGCAGAACCGGATCATGTTCCCATGGGTCGACAACCCGGAACGCCAGCAGTTCGGCGCATTCAACCAGTCCGAGCTCCTGACCATCCTGATCGAGAATCTCCTCGGCAAGTACCTCGGTGGCAAGGCGGCCAACGCGATCTCGAAGAGCGAGCGCGCGAACGCCGAGGCTGCCGCGAAAGAGGAAGTCCGCTCCGCGATCGCGCAGTACTGCAGCGCGCAGCCGGGCAACGGCGCCGGCCTCCAGATCTGCGATAGTCCGGTTCGATGAGGGCAACGTCGATCGCGCTCGCCGGCGCGCTGATCTTCGGCGGCTCCGCCGCGCTTCGCGCGCAGGAGCCCGCGCCCGACCGATCGCTCGACCGGATGCGGTCGGTGCTGCAGAAGGCGCCGCTGCGCCTGACGCCGGTCGAACCGGAAGCGACGTTCAAGATCGAGATCCACGCCATCCATCCGATGCACGAGATCTTCGAGAAGCCGCCATGGCAGCTCCCGCCGATTTACTGGCGGATTCCGGCGATGGGCCCCTCGACCGCGTTCGGGTCGATGCCGATTCTGAACGTCGACCTGCTCGGCATCGCGAGAAGCGCCAGGCGCGCGTCCGACGGGCGCGCGGCGCACGCCGAGGTCCTGCGCGCCATCGCCGACTATTGCGCGGCGCAGCCGAACGCCAACACGATTCAGATCTGCTCGACGTCGCGCGCCATCCGCTGAATCTGGTCCATCCACGTCCGCAGCGCCGGCGCGAACTCGCGCGGCACGCATTCGCCGCAGATCTCGCGCGCCAGTCGCGACGCGTCGTGCACGCTCGCGGCAAGCGCCGGCGGACGCGCGGCCCCTTTGGCCTGCACGCACGTCAGCAGCTCGTTGAACTCGCGAAAGACCGACGTCAGCCCGGCGAGAATCGCTTCGAGCACCGCTTCGTCCGGCGTTTCCTGCGGCCGGTACAGCAAATCGTGCACCGCGCGGAGCTCGCCGACGAAGACCATCGCGGCTCCTTCCACCCGCGCGACCGCTTCGGGCGGAGGGATATCCCGTCCCTCGCACAGGCGCGCCGTCGCCTGCAGTTCACTGCGGACCAGCAGCAGGTTGGTGCGAACGCGGCCGAGGCGATCCTCGAACGCGATGCGATGGATCTGGCCGATCAGCTCCTCCTGCCGACGGGAGACGAACTTCGACACGACGCAGCCGAACAGAATCAGGCCGGCGATCCCTTCGGCGACGGCGAGGATGCGCGCGGCCCCGGCCGGCACGATGTCGCCGTAGCCGACAGAAGTCGCGGTGACCGCACTGAAATACAGCGCCGGCAGGAGCCCGCGTGGACCGCTCGCAATCGGCTGCCCGCCCGACATCAGCGCGAAGCGCGGTGACGTCCACGCGGCCAGCCAGTAGACGACGCCGCAGCCGACCACGATCTCGATCCAGAGCGCGAACAAGGCGCCGACGGAACGGTCCGCGAGCGCGTCGACGAATCGCGACGACAGTGTGCGGCGGCCGACAAGCGAGCCGCCGTGTGCGACGTGCGACGTGCGGTGCTCCAGATGCGGCATGCCGGCGGCGGTGCTCGCGGTGCGGGGTGCGAGGTGCGGCGTGCGGGACGCGGCCTCGAGCTCGAACCATTCCGTCAACCCGCCGGGATAGTGACGGACGTTCGAATACCCGAGATCACGAAGCAGGCTCACGGCCTGCTCGCCCAACGGTCAGGTGGGACCGCCGCAATAGGTGACGATCGGCGCGGATCGATCGGGGAGCAGCGCGCCGGCGCGGCGCGCGATGTCCGCGACCGGCAGATTGATCGCGCCGGGAATGTGCATCCCGGCGAAGGTCTCGGGCGACAGGACGTCGACCAGCGTGATGCGCCGCTCCCGCAGGGCACGAACCAGCTCGTCGCGCGATACGCGTGGAATGTCGGCCTGCTGAGAAGCGGGTGAGCTCACCCGCCCATTCTGACACCGCCCTTGACCCCGAGCCCGACATCGATATATCCTTTTATCCGGTTATACGGATGAATGGCAAGGCCCCGGCAATCCTCGATCATCTCGCCTCTCTCGCGGACACGACGCGCAGCCGGATTCTGCTGCTGCTCGAGCGTCACGAGCTGACGGTGTCCGAGCTCTGCGGCGTCGTGCAGCTGCCGCAGTCGACGGTCAGCCGGCACTTGAAGGCGCTTGCCGACAGCGGCTGGGTCGCGTCGCGGGCGGAGGGCACGAGCAACCTCTACGCGATGACCCGCGAGGACCTCGACGCGTCCGCGCGGCGTCTCTGGGCGCTCGTCCGCGAACAGGTCGGATCGTCCCCGGCCGCGGCGCAGGATCAACGGCGCCTGCAGGCAGCGATTGCCGAGCGGCGGACGAAATCGCAGGAGTTCTTTTCTTCGTCCGCCGGCCAGTGGGATCGCGTGCGCGACGATCTCTTCGGCGATCGTTTTCATCTCGTGGCGCTGGCCGCCTTCGCGCAGAGCGACTGGACCGTCGGCGATCTGGGCTGCGGCACCGGACAGGTCAGCACCGCTCTGGCGCCGTTCGTCGAACGGGTGATCGCGGTCGACTCGTCGGCGGCGATGCTGCAGGCCGCGAAGAAGCGGCTGCACGGTTTCGACAACATCGACCTCCGGCGCGGCGAGCTCGAGGCGCTGCCGGTCGACGATGCGAAGCTGGACGCCGCGACGCTGATGCTGGTGCTGCATCACGTGCCGGAGCCGCAGCGCGCGCTGGCCGAAGTGGCCCGCGTCCTCAAACCGCACGGGCAGGCGGTCATCGTCGACATGCTGCCGCACGATCGCGAGAGCTACCGCCAGCAGATGGGGCACGTGTGGCTGGGGTTCAGCGACGACCATGTCCGACGCATGTTTCAGGAAGCCGGTTTCGAACAGATCAGATTCGTCGCACTTCCCCCGGACGCACGCGCGAAGGGTCCGGGATTATTCGTCGCAACAGGCAGGAGAACATAATGGCAACAGTGATCGAGAAGATGCACCCGTACGAAGCCGCCAAGGCGGCAGGGCGTGAACCGTTCAAGGTCCGGAACCTCGCGGAGGCCGAGTTCGGCCGCAAGGAAATGCGCCTCGCCGAGCAGGAGATGCCCGGCCTGATGGCGCTGCGCAAGCAGCACGGCGCGAAGAAGCCGCTCGCCGGCGCCCGCATCATGGGCAGCCTGCACATGACGATTCAGACCGC
>Ga0068864_100004866_pt1 | contig 10996 bp, 8 predicted proteins | sample KBSSwiS72_FD_66586 | JGI IMG/M metagenome (GOLD analysis project Ga0068864, IMG submission 66586) | Switchgrass rhizosphere microbial communities from Kellogg Biological Station, Michigan, USA - KBS Switchgrass S7-2 | ecosystem: Host-associated > Plants > Roots > Rhizosphere > Soil ...
GTTTGCGACCTCCCCCACGGATGAATGATCCCGAACTACGCCCACTTGCGGAGTGAAAATCTTTGAGGAGTTATTTCATGCTTACAAAAGTAGGTACCTTTGTTTTCGTACTGTCCCTCGTTTTTCTCGCCACACCTTTACATGCCTCCGCTCAAACCGGAGCTGCCAACGGCAACTTTAAGTTCATCATGGAAGATGGACTAACTAAGTCTTTCGAGTTCGATGCCCGCTCGGACGAGCGAGGCGGAGCCACTGGCTTCATGCAGTTCAATGACGAAGCCAAGGTCGAGTTCCAGGACGTTGACGGTACTGGAGACATTCCGAAGGAAGAGCCCGTCCCGTTTTTCATGAAGGCCAGCTTTGACGCGATGACGATCGATAAAAATCGGGCAATCATTAACGGAGTTATCAGCGACTCCAGTTATCGTAGTTATATTGGTAAGTGGGTGCAGTTGATGATCGAAGACAACGATGGCGTCGATGTGCCTGACAAGTTCGTCTGGACTTTCTGCACACCGGAGCCGGGCGGATGGATACCTCAGGACTCGGAAGATCCAAATGATCGTGGGGCATTCTTGAGTTGGTGGGCCACCGACGCAGAGCGAAAGGACGACGTCGGCATACCGTCACCCAATCTGATTCCGGGTACCCTGAAGAGCTGTAAAGTCTATCCGATTCTAGCTTACGAATTTGCGCCTATTCTTAAGGGAGAGGGCGTAATTACAGTCAAGCAGTAATTGCTGCTCATTTCCGGAGGCCATCATGCGCGAGCCGAGCTCGCTCGCGCTGATAGGCCCACGTGTAGACAATCAAAGCGATAGATGCTGCTAAAAGTAGCGGTGAGGAGTACACGCCCGGCATCAACTCTCGCATGTAAATTGAATGGGCGATGTGGAGTAATCCGTTTGCCAGCATGAAGACTGCGAACACATGGGATATCGGACGCATCGCCCATCTTCCCTTCCAAACAAAATAAGACGCCGCGCTCAACATAACGACCGCGAAGATCAGCAGCGACAGCCAGACGTCGAAGCTGAAGATCGGCAGTAGCAGTAGTGGATACTGCTCGCGTGTCTCACGAAAAATCGGATTGTACCGATCGAGAAAACCCGTCAACGCCTCATCAGCAACATGGATTGCCAGCGCGCCACACAGCGCCATCCACGCGAGCCAGTGACGACGTCGGCCCGTCATCTAGGCTTGCTCTTCACTTTCTCGATCATTTGCACCGCGTTTTTCCACGTCGAGAGGACGGTAATGCCTCAGTTTGAAAATTTGATCGCAATTACGCCGAAGGCGTTCGCTAATTTCAGCCCAGGGTTGGAGCGCAGCGAGAACCCTGGGATCATTACATCTAAGGCATTCTAACCCTGAAAGGGTTCGCCAACCGCCGAACCCTTTCAGGGTTTAATAACAAATTTTTAATCGCTTCCCAGGGTTGTCGCTGCGCTCCAACCCTGGGCTGAAATTAGCGAACGCCTTCGGCGTAATTGCGGTCAAATTTCAAACTGAGGCACTACCGAGAGAACTGATTTATTGTTCGGTGTAACCGAACTGACTTATGTTCGTGTAGTAAGAAAGTAGCTTTGGATTGCTCAGGGGGCTTACGCTCAAGTCTTTTCTCATTCACACCAGGCTTTAGCCCGGTGGAAAGGCACTTAGATTTGTTTGAGAAACCGTTTTAACGGTTTTCTGCCGCAGGATCAGGACCACTAACCAGCCAAACAGAAAATTCGACGTTGCTGTTTCCACCAAGTGGACCATCCGCACCTCGTCCGGCATCAGCGGATTTGGTAACAAGAGTTGTGAGGTCATCACCGCGAACAACAGCGCCACTGCCAATCCAGACTCCCACCTCCCGCCCTTCATCATTCTTATGACTGGCACAGCTATGGCGAGCCACAACAAAGCACGCACTGCCTGAAGAAGAAAAAGCAGTGGCTCATCGCGTAGCAGACTCGCTATATGGGCTACGAAGCTTTCCGGATCGCCGCCACCGTAATACGCCCGCACCGCCGGATTTTTCCACGCAATAAAATATCCGAACGTGAAATATAAGAAGAGATACACAACGACGATCGCGCATGATTTTACGATCCATCCGCGTACCGGCATCTCCAGCCGAGAAGTTCCGTTCGTCTTGGATCTGGCTTTGCCAAGAATCAACACGGCCAGCGGAGCAAAGACTGCGGCGATGATCAATCCTGCCAGGAAGAGTCGCGGTAACAATCCCGGCGGCAGACGCGTAATGAAATACGCAGACTCGATCTGAGGCATCAGAGTATTCACGCCGTAGAATACAAAGAAGACTGTCAGTATGAGTTTCCAGCCGGTCCAGTGAGAACGAAGTATGACGTAAGTCCAAACTGCTGCGTTGATCAAACTAACGACGAGCAGCGCGACTAGCGTTGCTCCCGCTTCCGCGGACGCATTTTGTTCAGACGCATTCGAGAGCAGTGCCCCTGACACGACAGCAAAAGTGCTGAAGTAAAGAATGGTCACTGCAACGACGCGAATCGCAGTTACAATGAAGACTTTCACAGTTGAATCTCAGGTGTTAATACTGTCTTTCGCGCGGATTTGTTCTGCTTTTGATCGGAGTTTCGTGTGAGATATCTACTTTTTGCACAGTTACTGTTTCTGGCCATGCCTCTTGTAGCTTTCGCTAGAGTGACGCAGGAGCAGGTGAACGTACGGCTTGTTACGGATGAAGCCGAGGCTGTACTGACTATTCTCGCGAAGAAAAAAGCGAATGAACCGATAGCTGAAGCTGATTGGCAACAACTCTTCGCTACCGAAGGTTACGTCCGACTCAAGCAACGCGAAACATCCATGCAGCGTTCGTTCGAGGATGCTGACTTCAAGACGTTTGTACTTTCCGAGCAACTCGCCGCGCGTGCACCGGCTCTGCGGGAAGCTCTCGACAAATGGAAGCGCGCTGATATTACTGGCGCCGCGCGACTCGCGTTGAATTACTTGCCAAAAGACGCGCGTATCAGCGCGAAGATCTATCCCGTCATCAAGCCACGCGAGAATAGTTTCGTTTTTGATGTGAAAAACGATCCGGCGATCTTCAGTTATCTCGATCCGACGGTGAGTCCACAGAAGTTTGAAAACACGCTCGCCCACGAAATGCATCACATCGGGTATGGCACCAGTTGCCCATCGAAACAGAATGCAGACCAGCTCAGTGAATTGCCGCCAAACGTGAAAACAGCGCTTACCTGGACCTCAGCTTTTGGTGAAGGCTTTGCCATGCTCGCAGCTGCAGGCGGCCCGGATATTCACCCTCATGCCGTCAGCAACAACGAGGAGCACGCCCGCTGGGACAAGGACGTCGCAAACTTCAATGACGACTTGAAGAAAGTGGAAAAGTTCTTACTCGACATACTCGACGGACGGCTAACAGGTGAGGACGTCACAAAAGCGGGATTCTCATTCTTCGGCGAAACTCAGGGGCCCTGGTACACCGTCGGTTGGCAAATGTCCGTCCTGATCGAGAAGACTTATGGCAGGGCAGCGCTGATCGAGAGCTTCTGTGATCAGCGAAAACTCCTGTCGACCTACAACCGTGCCGCTGAGAAATACAATCGCAAGTCGCGCAAGCCGCTCAGCCTATGGTCCAGGTCGCTCGTCGATCGTCTTGCCTCGGCTACGAGCAACTAATAATCGCCTCGCTGCCGCTATGGCCTAATTCGTTTTAGCTCCACTAGCTTAGATTTAGCTGCATCGCGAATTGGTCCCGACGGATCTTGCGTTTCGAGAGCGCGGAGTTTCGCATGAACAGTTGCATTGTGAGCGTCGGAAACCGCCCGGACGGCAAACTTTCTCACGCCTAATTCGCTATCTGTCAAGAGTCTTAGCAGGAGTGGATTTGCATCAGATGGTTTCAAATTAACCGCGCTTGCTGCTACGGCAACTCTAATCTCCTGCCGGGAATCGGCGGCAACTCTCGACAAGGCACTTACGGCTTTCGGGTCAGGGATTCTGCTGAGGGCGAAGACCGCCCGAGACGCTAACCAGGCCTCTTTGTCCTGTAGAAGTATCTCGAGTAAGGGGATTTCAGCCGAACCAATTCCTGCGTAGGTACTTTCGTTAGGTTCTATAGCACCTAGTTGGCTTCTTAGTTGTTCTAATGTCTTAGCCATAAATTCTCTCCTAGCAAGGAGTGGTAAGCCCGCTATTTAGCATCGTTGCGTATTCAGAAGCGGCGAGGTCGGGAGGTACATTGGTCCAGCCAACGTTCGGCCACATCAACCTGTCGCTTAGATTAGACAGAACGTTACAGGAGTTTGCGGGAGGAGGAGTTGCATTTGAAAACTCACAAACGTGGCGCAATGACAAAACATGTCCGACCTCATGAGCCACAAGCCACCTGGCGCCTGATTGCACTACGGCTGCTCCTGGTCGCCCATTCGGATGCGTCGCGCAGCCCAGGAAGTTACCCATTCCATTTGTATCAACCAAAGTCGAAACGATATACACGACAAGTTCGTTGTTGCCGACATTATTTCTATTTGCGAATAAAGTGTTTTGCTCCTGTGTAGGCTGGCCGAGCACGCACCGGCCAACGTCGAGATCTCTGAGCGGCTGTAATGCTGCATTACCGCTCAGATCTTCCGTGGTCCCTCGTCTAACGGCTATCTCGCCCAGAGCAAATAAGTCGTGCATAGCCAGAAACTGTGTATCGATGAATTGGTTTATAGCGTTGGTTATAGGCAGGAGAGATTTAAAGTGTACGACGACGCTCTCGCGGCACGGTCGTCCAGTATTGCCTGCCAAATTCCAATTGAGTTGATTCCCGGTAAATCTTCCCAGCCACCAGTTTCCATCACCCGGAAAGTGGAAGAGAATGTCAGATTTGCCATCACCGCTGAAGTCTCCGGTCCAGAATGGACGACCATCCCAAATCTGTCCAAATCCCGCAGTGTTGCCGGCCAGGTTCCAGTTTAGCTGGTTGTTCGTATCAAACTGGCCTAGCCACCAGTTCCTATCTCCTGGAAAATAAAACAGGATATCGGTCTTACCTGTGCCTGCGAAATCGGTCATCCAAAAGGGCCGGCCATCGGCGACTTGCCCGAAACCGGCCGTATTACCAGCAAGGCTCCAGCTAAGCTGGTTCCCATTGAATCGTCCCAACCACCAGTTTTTGTCGCCCGGAAAGTAAAACAGAATGTCAGACTTGCCATCGCCACTGAAGTCTCCGGTCCAGAATGGACGACCATCCCAAATCTGTCCAAATCCCGCAGTGTTGCCAGCCAGGTTCCAGGTTAGCTGGTTGTTCGTATCAAACTGCCCCAGCCACCAGTTCTTATCTCCCGGAAAATAAAACAAGATATCGGTCTTACCTGTGCCCGCGAAATCGGTGACCCAAAAGGGCCGGCCATCAGCGACTTGTCCGAAACCGGCCGTATTGCCAGCAAGGCTCCAGCCTAGTTGGTTTCCATTAAATCGTCCCAACCACCAGTTATGGTCGCCTGGAAAGTAAAACAGGATGTCAGACTTGCCATCACCACTGAAGTCTCCGGTCCAGAATGGACGACCATCCCAAATCTGTCCAAATCCCGCAGTGTTGCCCGCCAGGTTCCAGTTTAGCTGGTTGTTCGCATCAAACTGCCCCAGCCACCAGTTCCTATCTCCTGGAAAATAAAACAGGATATCGGTCTTACCTGTGCCCGCGAAATCGGCCACCCAAAAGGGCCGGCCGTCTACAAGATTTCCGAAGCCTGCGGTGTTGCCCACTAAATTCCAGGTGAGGGTATTGCCGACGAATGTTCCGAGCCACCAATTACTATCTCCAGCGAAGTAGAACAGAATTTCCGTACGCCCGTCTCCGTTAAAATCTCCTACCCATATGGGATGTCGCCCATCGGTTAAGTTGCCAAACCCGGAATAGCAGGTCATAGATTCTCTCCTTTGCGCCGTGACAATTCGTCGATCGCTCGGTCGCGCTGAGTGCAGGGCGAGCGTCGGATGGATTCGCAATCCGCAGGTTACGCTAGTGGTAAACAACAGAGTGGCTTGAGAGCCACTCGCGACTTTTGAGGCTGGATCCGCGAGTTGCGAGGCTGCAGAGAATTCAGCCGTTATGAGACGACGGCAGGCTATTCCTGTCTGAAGTGAAAGTCAAGGATCGCTCAGTCTAAAGGGAATCAGTGTCGCTTGGGTAATGGCCAGTGGCCTTGCTGGTAGATGCGCGCGGCCCACCCGCCGCCTGACGCGAGGTTGATCGTTAGCTTTGTGGTGCGGTCGATATCTTTGCGGACTGCTTTGTAGTCGTGACCCATTCTCGCCGCATTTGGTCCATCCTCATATGCGAGCATCTGGAAGCGTCCCGCCGGCAAGAACCCGAAATCAATGTCCAGCGTTCTGCTGGTCCAATCCGTCATCGCTCCGATGTACCAGTCCTGACCGCTGCGACGAGCGATAACGACGTAGTCGCCCATCTGCGCAGCGAGTACTCGCGTTTCGTCCCACACCGTTGGAACGGGTTTTAGAAATTCCATCACTTCCGGTTCGCGAAGATAGTGTGATGGAGAGTCGGCCAGCATCTGGAGCGGCGCTTCGTAGACGACGTACATGGCCAGTTGATGAACTCGCGTGCCCATGCTCATCGGTCGTTCGAAGATTGGTACGAAGTTTCTTTCCTGACCGCTGTTCACCATCGCACCGGGCGTGTAATCCATCGGCCCCAGTAACATGCGCGTGAACGGCAGCGTCACGTTGTGCTCGGGGTTCGCGTATTTGCTCCACTTGTTTTGCTCCAGACCTCGCACGCCTTCCACGTTGACGAGGTTGGGCCAGGTACGGGTCATCGTTGCCGGTCGAATCGCGCCATGAAAATCAACCAGCATCCGGCGGCGAGCAGCCTCACGACAAACTTTGTGATAGAAGTTCATTACCGGCTGATCGTCGCGTTGCATGAAATCAATCTTCAAACCTTTGACGCCCCATTTTTCAGCCTGGTTGAAGGCCGCATCGAATTGATCGTCAAGCGTCTTCCAAACCATCCACAGGATGATGCCCACGTTTTTCTTTTTGCCGTAGGCGACTAGCTCTTCGATGTTGATCTCAGGTGCGACGGTGAGCAGGTCTCCAAGCTTGTACCAGCCTTCGTCGAGAATCACGTACTCGATACCGTAACGCGACGCGAAGTCAATGTAGTATTTGTAGGTCTGCGTATTGATGCCGGATTTAAAATCCACACCATAGATGTTATTGGCGTTGTACCAGTCCCATGCGACTTTGCCGGGTTTGATCCATGAAGTGTCCTGGACTTGCGAAGGCTTGGCCAGTAGATAGACCAGGTGATTGGTAATGAGATCTGCATCCTTTTCAGCGATGCCGATGATGCGCCACGGGAACGTACGCGCACCCTTTGTCAACGCGATGTAGTCGGCCTTTTCCGTGACCTGAAAATCGCGATCGCTGTTCTTGCGTAACTCTTCTTTCAACGGATACGGTGGAAAGACCGCCTCGAGTGAGTTATTGCTCGCGCCTCGCAACCATAGGCCAGGATAGTCCTCAACGTCCGACTCTGCGATCGCGATCTTCACGCTGTTACTAGCCACGACTACGGCTGGAAGACTCGCTAGAGTTGTTGACGTAATCTGCTTCAGTGGGAGATTCAGAAACTCCCTCTCGTTGTGAGAGAAAAAACTGTCTTCCTTCGGATAGTAGACGTTGTAATCGCCCGCAAAATTCAAGCGGGCTTCCTCGGAATAAACTTTCGCTTCGTTTGCGGGTAATGATGTCTCGAAACGATAAGCGACGCCTTCGTTGAAAGCTCGAAAGACGATCGAATAGTCGCCTTCAATTTCTAGTCTCAGCTCATTGTAATGGTCACGAATGCGGGCGGATTTCTGCGGCACTGGGGAAACAATTTCCCTGTTCTCGCTCCGTTGTTTGGTATCTCGCACCTTTGGCTGCGCACCAAGATCAGTGCGATTGATGTTCATCGAGAGCGTACTGTTCTGAAGGAGCGGAGCGCCGTTGAGAAGTACGTCGTAGCTGACACGATCCGCGGCGCGAATCCGCACTTCTATCTTCTGATCAGGCGAGCGCAGGCTGTAGTTTGACTGCGCCATCACGTTCTCGGTCGAACAGAAAATCGATAGAAAGAAGACAAGCACAGAAAGTCTGTTCACGATGCTTCTCCTCGCAGATCCCATTTATCCGCGTTCATCTGCGGCTTATTCAATTCTGAACCAGTCATAATCAGCGTATCCCATCTCCGACGCAGCCCCTCTCCCTGCCGCGAAGATGCCAACCTTCGCTCCAATCCATTTGCCCTGACGGGCGTGAAATTCCTGTCCCACCGAAACATAGTTTCTCCCGTTAAGGCTATAGCTAAAACTGCAAACCGCATTTTCCTGGACTCTTACACGGAGCCAGAAGGTGTTGTTGTCGACCTTTGCCGCGGCTGTCTGTCTTTCGACTGAACCTTTGTCCGCGTTCTGACAAACTGTTTGCGAGATGTAAAGTCCGTCTTGTTTCTTCTCGACGGAAATATAGGCGTAATCAAGGCCCATTACGATGAGCCCGGTACGTTCGCCATTGTTCATCGGTGTGAATGTAACTTTGGCTGTGGCCGTGAACGACGGAGCAGGGAACTTCTGCAACAAGAGATTCGGAACGTCCCAAAAGTTTTTAGCGTCGTTCGGCGACGGCACGTTGAGTAATCTCAAAAAGCTGTAGGCTGCGGCAGGGAAGGCCCAATTCGACTCCGGATTCGCTGCCCATTGCCATTGAGAGTTGAACCGTCCCTCGCTGAATTCATCTGATTCCGCGGGAGTAGCTATCGGATATGTCTTGCCGGCACTCGGCTTCCGATGTCTCAGAACCGGCTCGCCATCGGCTCCCATTACGGGCCAATCATTCACCCACTTCATCGGCTGCAAGTGGACCACGCGGCCATAGACGCCTTTGTCTTGAAAATGAATGAACCATGATTCACCGGATTGCGTCTCCACCCACGCGCCTTGATGAGGCCCGTTGATGCCGGTCTTACCCTGCGCAAGGACCACTCTACGTTCGTATGGACCATAAATATTTTTCGAGCGCAGCGCTAACTGCCAACCGGATTCGACACCTCCCGCGGGAGCAAAGATGTAATAGTAGCCGTTACGTTTGTAGAGTTTCGGACCTTCGACTGTCGGGTCCTGCTCGTGACCGTCGAACACCAGTACGCCATCGTCAAGCAGCTTCGTACCTTCATCGTTCATGCGGCTCACGATGAGGATGCTTTTGATTCCCGAGCGACTCCGCGCGAACGCACTCACCAAGTAAGCTTTGCCATCTTCATCCCAAAATGGACACGGATCGATCCAGCCTTTCGCCGCTTTTATCAGGAGCGGTTCAGACCATGGGCCGGCCGGATCTTTCGCCTTTACCATGTAGATCCCGTAATCAGGATCTGGATAGAAGATGTAGAAGGTTTCGTTGTGATAGCGAATAGCCGGCGCCCAAACACCGTTTCCATGCTGTGGCTTACTGAACACGTCGAAGGGCGGCTGGCGCGGAAGTGCGTGACCGACGATGGTCCAGTTCACCAGATCACGTGAATGAAGAATGGGTAAACCCGGCGCCGCATTGAAGCTCGACGCGACGAGATAGAAGTCGTCCCCAACTCTGATGACATCGGGATCTGAATAGTCGGCATGCAGAATCGGATTTCGATAAGTCCCATCACCATTATCGGCAACCCAAACTTTCGATACGGATGGCTGCGCGGCTACGGATGCAGACAGGAAAAGTATGAGAAGAAGCAGACGCACAGGCCGCCAGATTAGGGCGCGATCCATGCTGAGTCAAGATTTGCTGTTACGCCGAAAGCGTTGGCTAATTGCAGCCCCAGGGTTGGAGCAGTAGCGACAACCCTGGGAGCAATACAAAAAACAAACGTTCAACCCTGAAAGGGTTAGGCAGTTGGCGAACCCTTTCAGGGTTTTGATTCATTGGTGTGGCGGCGATCCCAGGGTTGTCGCTGCCGCTCCAACCCTGGGCTGCAATTAGCCAACGCCTTTGGCGTAAATTTTTCAAACTTTCGCTTGGCTGAAATTCCTAAGAGCGACTAAACTGCCGCCATGTTAAACGACTTCTCCTACGCGTTTCGCACGTTGCGCAAGAGTCCCATATTCACAATCACAGTCGTCGTCACCATCGCCCTCGCGATCGGCGCCAGCACTGCCATCTTCAGCGTCACTAACGGCGTGCTGCTGCGGAAACTTCCTTACAAAGATCCGGAGCGACTGGTCCTCGCGGCCAACGACATGCAGAAACGGAATGTCAAAGACTTTCCGTTGTCTAACGTCGACTTTCTCGACCTGCGCAACGGAGCCAAAAACAATTTCGAGGACTTCGCCGCGGTGACTACGGGTCGCGTCACGCTTCCTGGTCTGGACGGCACGCCTGAGCGCGTTCGCCTGGCCGCAGTATCGACCAACTTCTTTCAAATGATGGGAGCGTCGATCATCGCGGGCCGAGACTTTCAGGAATCTGATGGAGCGCCTCAGCCGGCTCCGCCCGACGGCAATGCCCCGGCCGCAAACGCACCACCACCGTTGCCAACAATGGCAATTCTGAGCAACGAATATTTCCAACAGCGCTTTGGCGGCGATCGTTCGATGATCGGCAAACCTCTTCCAGTGGCCGCAGCGTTTGGACCACCGCCAATCATCGTTGGCGTACTCGCCCCGGGTTTTGAACTGCTGTTTCCACCGCAAGTGAATGTGGAGCAGTTTCCGAGTGTCTGGCTTGCGGCACGCATACCTTACGACGTCGCTAACCGCAACAACGTACAGTGGCGTGCTATTGCGCGGCTCAAACCCGGTGTCTCGCTCGATCAAGCCCAGGCCGAAGCGGAAACCATCGCACAAAAAATTCGCGACGAAAACACGATTGCGCGCACCGCCGGTCAGTATTTCCGGCTGGTGCCGATGAAGCAGCACCTTGTGAACGAAGTTCGACCCACAATTATCGCGCTCATGGGCGCGGT
>Ga0068864_100004868_pt1 | contig 10994 bp, 8 predicted proteins | sample KBSSwiS72_FD_66586 | JGI IMG/M metagenome (GOLD analysis project Ga0068864, IMG submission 66586) | Switchgrass rhizosphere microbial communities from Kellogg Biological Station, Michigan, USA - KBS Switchgrass S7-2 | ecosystem: Host-associated > Plants > Roots > Rhizosphere > Soil ...
CCGTCGCCGGTACGGCCGATCGGCGCCGACACCACCGGCAGGCCGGGCAGGGACGCGTGTGAGATCCAGAAGGCCAGGTCCGAGTACGGCCGGTCCCCGATCATCCGCTCCGCGAACGGCCGGCCGTCGTGCGGGACCGCGGTGGTGAACGCGACCGGGCACAGGAACACGTCAACCTCGTCGAAGTACCGGCCCCACGCCGCCCGCGACTCGAGCCGGCGGCGTTCGTGCCGCAGGAAGTCGGGCGCGTCCTCGAACGCTGAGCCCTCGGCAAAGGCCAGGAACATCCGCAGCAGGAACCCGAACGACTCGTACGACTCCTGGGGGTCCACATCGGACGGCCAGCCCTCGACGACCCGAGCGCCCGCCCCGGTCAGTGCGTCCACAGTGGAGTGCAGTGCCGCCCCGATCTCGGCGTCGACCGGCGCCGACGGGTGGTCGAACACCACCCCGACCCGTACATCGCCCAGTCGGTGGTGGCGGGGCGGCGCCGGCGACCAGGCGTACGCCCGCGACATCGGAGCCTCGGGGCCGCCGGTGACCGCGAACGCGGTGCGCAGATCGCCGGCCGACCGGGCCAACGGACCCAGCGTGGTCATGGTCGTCAGGTCGGACGGCACCGGATCCGGCACGTACGGGGGCTGGAACCCGCTCGCCGGTACGGTGCCGGCGGTCGGCTTCAGCCCGTACACACCGCAGAAAGCCGCCGGGATGCGCAGTGAACCGGCCAGGTCCGACCCGTACTCGAGGAAGCTCAGCCCGGCCGCGACCGCCGCCGCCCCGCCCCCGCTCGACCCGCCCGGCGCACGGTCCGGGTTCCACGGGTTCGCGGTGGCGCCGTAGATCTCGTTGGCGGACTGGCCGAAGTCGCCCAGCATCGTGGGGATGTTGCTCGTGCCGACCACGACCGCGCCGGCCCGACGCAGCCGTCGCACTACTGTGGCGTCGCGGTCGGCGATGTGGTCGCGAAAGGCCGCAAGTCCCCAGGTGCTGTGCATTCCGGCGACCCGGAACGCCTCCTTGACCGTCACCGGCAACCCGAGCAGCGGTCGTCCATCATGTCCAGCAATCGCGCGGTCCGCCTCGTCCGCCGCCACCAGCGCCGAGTCCCGGGCCACCTCCACGACCGCGTTCAGCCGTGGGTTGATCTCGTCGATGCGGGCCAGCACCGCCTCGGTGAGCTCGCGCGACGAGATCTCCCTGTCGCGCAACATCCGCGCCACCTCGGCCGCGGAACGCGACCAGATCCCGGTCATCGAACGGGTACCCCCAGCTCGCGCGAGTAGCCGTCCTGCAGATCGTCGAACCCGTACCCGTAGGCCGCATTGCCCCGGATGACCGGGATCGGGTCCCCGTCGAGCAGGCGGCCGGCCACCAGCAGGCACAGGTGCCAGCCGGCGGCGACCTTCGGCAGCCACTCGCGGTCGGCGACGGTGTGCCGCAGCGTCAGCCGCGTCCCGTCCGCGTTCGCGGCCAGCTCCCACACCAGGATGTCGGGCCCGAAACGGTACTCCAGCAGGCTCGGCGGCTCGGCCCGCACCACGGTGGTCTCCAGCGGTACGGCCGTTTCCCCGTCGATCATCGTGAGCGTGGCCGGCCCGGTCGTGCCCAGGTCGCGGTCGCACGCGAACGGCGCCCACCGGCCCACCCGCTCCGGGTCGGTCAACGCCGCCCAGACCTTCTCGGGCGGATGGCGCAGATCCTTGACGAAGACGAGGGTCCACCGGTCACCGGCTGACTCGGCGTGCACGGCCGCGAGTGGGCCCGGGTCGAAGCTCATTGCCCCTCCTGCTCCTCCTGGTCATCCAGGTGTCGTTCCAGTGCGTCGAGGTGGCGTGTCCACAGTAGACGGTACGGAGCGATCCAACCGTCGAGCGCTCGCAAAGGGCGCTCCTCGATCCGGTAGATCCGCTGCTGCGCCGCGATCCGGCAGGAGACGAAACCGGCCTCCCGCAGCACCCGCAGGTGCTTGGAGAGCGCGGGCTGGGCCAGCCCGATCGCGGCCACGAGCTGTCCGACGTTGCGATCGCTCGACCGGAGCAGGTCGAGGATCTCCCGCCGGGTCGGCTCGGCCAGCACGGCGAACGCGTCCACCCGACCCACATTCCTCTCCAGGCATATGCCTGTCAAGGACTATGCGTTTTGTGGGTGACCCGCCCAAGTTGGTTGACCGAGGATCGGTACAACTTATGAAATGTTGTGGGATCTTCGGGTGGTGGACCCTAGATGTTGCGTCGATCGGTTCGGGCGGTCGCGGGGATGAAGGACGCAAAAGGGTATGACACGGCCAAGGGGGACGTTCATTGCTTGACGTTGGGGGGCGGACGGCGGAACATGAGTGTGTCGCCAGTCGCGCCCTGCCGTGTCCGCGTTCGTGGAAACGGGATCGGCAGTGAGTTCAGGGCGCGCGTTGACCGGTCACCGGCGGCGCTGACAAGGAGATGATATGGCGAAGGCCCTCTACGGCCACGTGGGTAGCGCGCCCGACATGCGCCTACTCGACGAGGTCACCCGCCTGCGTAGCCGGGTACGGGATCTGGAGGTCGAAGTGATGCGGCTCCGCGCCGAGAACGACCGTCTGGTCGCGGCCGTCGCGGACTCCGACGACCTGCTCCGCATCGCGGAGCCGGCACTCGCTTAGATCCGGTTCCCACACAACCCGACACGCCGAACACACTGCGCGCCGACAACAGTCGGCGCGCTTTCCTTTGTCCCGACATCTGTTGACGGCGCGCCGTTTTTGTTGACGCCGCGTCGTTCCCGGCCCGGGATGCCGATCGGCGGTAGCCTGCGAACAGGCCACCCCTCCTGTGCCGCTGCGGCGGCCCGATCGACACCCCGGAGAGCCGTGCATCTCAAGACCTTGACGGCGAAGGGATTCAAGTCCTTCGCGTCCACGACCACGCTGCGGCTGGAGCCGGGCATCACCTGTGTGGTGGGCCCCAACGGCTCCGGCAAGTCCAACGTGGTGGACGCCATCGCCTGGGTGCTGGGCGAGCAGGGCGCGAAGGCGCTGCGCGGCGGCAAGATGGAGGATGTGATCTTCGCCGGCACGGCCGGCCGCGCACCGCTGGGCCGCGCCGAGGTCACGCTGACGATCGACAACAGCGACGGCGCGCTTCCGATCGAGTACACCGAGGTCTCCATCACCCGCCGGATGTTCCGCTCCGGCGAGAGTGAATACGAGATCAACGGGGATTCGTGCCGCCTGCTCGACATCCAGGAGCTGCTCTCGGACTCCGGCATCGGTCGCGAGATGCACGTCATCGTCGGGCAGGGCCAGCTCGACGCCGTGCTGCACGCGAAGCCGGAGGATCGGCGTGCCTTCATCGAGGAGGCGGCCGGCGTCCTCAAGCACCGCAAGCGCAAGGAAAAGGCGCTGCGCAAGCTCGAGTCGATGCAGGTCAACCTCAATCGGCTGACCGACCTGACGGCCGAGCTGCGCCGCCAGCTCAAGCCGCTGGGCCGGCAGGCCGAGGTGGCCCGGCGGGCCGCCGGCATCCAGGCCGACCTGCGCGACGCGAAGATCCGCCTGCTCGCCGACGACCTGGCCACGCTCAAGACCACAGTGGACCGTGAGATCGCCGACGAGACCGCGCTGCGGGCCCGTCGCGAGGAGGTCGAGGCGCAGCACGAGCAGATCCAGGAGCGCCTGGCCGAGCTCGAGTCGGCGCTGGCCGAGGACGCACCCGTGCTGGCCCAGGCTCAGGAGACGTACCTGCAGCTGTCCACGCTGCACGAGCGGTTGCGGGCGACCCATCAGCTCGCGACCGAGCGCTTCCGTAACCTGTCGGCCGAGGTCGAGGAGGAGCGGCCCGGGCGCGACCCGGAGGAGCTCGCGGCCGAGGCGGAGGCGCTGCGGGAGCAGGAGTTCGACCTGCGCGCCGCGCTCGCCGAAGACCAGGCCCGGCTCAACGAGGCCGTCGAGGGCCGCCAGCAGATGGAGCGCCGCCTCGCCGACGCCGAGAAGGCGCTCGTGATGGCGGTGAAGGCGATCGCCGACCGGCGCGAGGGTCTGGCCCGGTTGGTCGGGCAGGTCAACGCCGTGCGCAGCAAGTCGGCGGCAGCGGCCGAGGAGATCGCCCGCCTCGACGCATCGCTGGCCGAGGCCCAGGGACGGGCGATGGAGGCCCAGGAGGCGTACGAGGTGGCGGCCGCCGGCGCCTCCGAGGCGGACCGCGGGACGGCCGAGCTGGACGAGCGGCACGCCGAGGCGCTCTCGGTGGCCGAGGCGGTCGCGGCGACGCTCAAGGAGCTCAGCGACACCGAGCGCCGGGTGGAGAAGGAGGCGGCCCAGTGGAAGGCGCGCGAGGACGCGCTGGCGCTGGGTCTGCGCCGCAAGGACGGCGCCGGCGCGCTGCTCGCCGCCGGCCAGCGCATCCCGGGTCTGCTCGGCAGCGTGGCCGCGCTGCTCACCGTCGAGCCGGGGTACGAGGCGGCCCTCGCCGCCGGCCTCGGTGTGCTCGCCGACGCCGTAGCCGTGTCCGATGTGGACAGTGCGCGGGCCGCGATCGAGATGCTGAAGGCGGACGACTCCGGTCGGGCCGCCCTGCTCATCGGCGGGGCGGACATGCCGGCCAAGGGCGACCGCCCGGCCCTGCCCGACGGCGCGAAGTGGGCGCTCGACGTGGTCGGCTCACCCGAGCACCTGCGCCCGGCGATCGTGCGCCTGCTCGCCGACGTGGTCTTCGCTCCCGACCTCGAGACCGCGCGCACGATCGTGTCGTACGCGCCGGAGCTGCGTACCGTCACGCCCGCGGGCGACCTGCTCGGCGCGTACAACGCGGTCGGCGGTTCGGCCAAGCAGCAGAGCTTCATCGAGATCCAGGCCGCGGTGGAGGAGGCCCGGCAGAACCGGGTCGACGCCGAGACGAAGGTCTCCGAGCTGCGGATGCAGCTCGAGCAGGTCCGCGCCCACCAGAACTCGTCGAAGCAGGCGGTCGCGGAGACGGCCGCTGCCCGCAAGGAGGCCGAAGGTCACCGCAACGCGGCCGCCCGTCGCCTCGCCGAGCTGGGCGCCGCCGCCCGGTCGGCCAAGGCCGAGGCGGACCGCGTCGCGCACAGCCGGTTCCAGGCGGAGCAGGCGCGCGACCGTGACGTGGCCGGTCTGGCCGAGCTGGAGGACCGGCTGCGCGCGGCCGAGGAGACGCCGCTCGAAATCGATCCGTCCACTGTGGAGCGCGACGAGCTCGCCTCCGCGGTGCCTGCGGCGCGCCAGCGCGAGATCGATGTCCGGCTCGCCGTGCGTACCGCCGAGGAACGGGTCGGCGCGCTCTCCGGCCGGGCCGACGCACTCGCCCGGCAGGCCGCCGCCGAGCGGGAGGCCCGCGCCCGCGCCGCGGCTCGCCGCGAGGCCCGCGCCCGCGGCGCCGCCATCGCCCGGGCCGTGGTCGCCGGGGCCGAGCTCGCCGTGTCTCAGGCGAGCCGGGCCCTGATCACGGCCGGCCAGGACCGCGACGCCGTCGTGGCCGCCCGGGCCGGCCGGGAGACCGAGCTGGCCGAGGTCCGCACGACCGCCAAGCAGGTCGGGGCCGAGCTGGAGCGGCTCACCTCGAAGGTGCACCGCGACGAGGTGGCCCGGGCCGAGCAGCGCATGCGCATCGAGCAGCTCGAGTCGAAGTCCATTGAGGACTTCGGCATCGACTCGGACACCCTGCTCGGCGAGTACGGGCCGCACCTGCTGGTGCCACCGACCGCGCCGGATCTCGCCCAGGCCGAGGCCGAAGGTCGCCCCGCCCCGGAGCCGGTCCCGTACGACCGGGGTATCCAGGAGAAGCGTGCCGCCAAGGCCGAGCGTGAGCTGGCCCTGCTGGGCAAGGTGAACCCGCTCGCGCTCGAGGAGTTCGCCGCCATGGAGGAGCGGTACAAGTTCCTCTCCGACCAGCTCGAGGACGTGAAGGCGACCCGGCGCGACCTGCTCACCGTCATCAAGGACGTGGACGAGCGCATCCTCGAGGTGTTCGCCTCCGCGTACGCGGACACCGCCCGGGAGTTCGAGCAGGTCTTCGCGGTGCTCTTCCCCGGTGGCGAGGGGCGTCTGGTCCTCACCGACCCGGACGACATGCTCACCACCGGCATCGAGGTCGAGGCCCGGCCGCCCGGGAAGAAGATCAAGCGGCTGTCGCTGCTCTCCGGCGGCGAGCGGTCGCTGACCGCCGTGGCCCTGTTGGTGGCGATCTTCCGGGCCCGCCCGAGCCCGTTCTACATCATGGACGAGGTCGAGGCGGCGTTGGACGACGTCAACCTCGGCCGGCTGCTCACGCTGCTCGAGCAGCTCCGAGAGAAGAGCCAGCTGATCGTCATCACCCACCAGAAGCGGACAATGGAGATCGCGGACGCGCTGTACGGCGTGACCATGCGCTCCGGCGTCACCACGGTGATCAGCCAGCGCCTCCGCGACGTCGAGACCGCCGCCTGACCGCCGCCCAACGACAAGATCAGCACAACTGCGTCGAGGTGGTGGCCTGGGAGCGTTCCCGGCGGCACTACGTCGACGCAGTTGTGCGGATCTTGGCACAGGTGACGTCGCTTACCGTGTTCGGGCATGGTCGAGAGGTGACCACTCGGATCTGACAGGATGCCTGCCATGCACGCCAACACCGCGATAGCTCTGGTGATCCTCGCCCTCCTGCTCGGTACGGCGTACTACCTGCCGACGCTGCGGCGGCGCCAACGCGAACGCCAACGGGAACTCGAGCGCCGGGAGTCGGAGGCGGACACCACCGTCGACGAGGCTCCACCGGCGGCACCCCCGAAGGCGGCGCCACCGAAGGCGGCACCACCCAAGGCCCCGCCATCCGCCCCGCCGACGGCCAAACCCCCGTCGGCCCCGCCCAGGCAACCCGCGCCTCCAACACCGCCCCCGGCGGCCCCGACGGAGGCCGAGGCCAAGGCCGCGGAGGCGGACGCCAAGGCGGCCGAGGCAGAGGCCAGGGCTGCGGAAGCGCACAAAGAGGCCGAAGCGAAGGCCGAGGCGCAGCGAGAGGCCGAGGCGAGGGCCCGGGAGGCCGCAGAGGTCACACCTCCGGTAGAGGTCGAGCCCGCACCTGCGGTCGAGATCGAGAAGCCCGCCCCGACCGCCGGCCGGCTGGTCCGACTGCGGGCGAGGCTGTCCCGCTCGCAGAACGTCTTCGGCAAGGGCCTGCTCGCGCTGCTGTCGCGCGACAAGCTCGACGAGGACACCTGGGAGGAGCTCGAGGAGACGCTCATCACCGCCGATGTCGGCGTGGAGCCCACCCGCGTACTGGTCGAGCGGTTGCGGGAGCGGGCGCGGGTCCTGGGTACGAGCAGCGCCTCCGAGCTGAAGGACCTGCTCGCCGAGGAGCTGATCGGGGCGCTGGAGCCGGACCTCGACCGCACGCTCAAGTCGACCCCGTCCGGCGACCGGCCAGCCGTGCTGCTGGTCGTCGGCGTGAACGGGTCGGGCAAGACCACCACCTGCGGCAAGATCGCCCGGGTGCTGGTCGCCGACGGGCGGTCGGTCGTGCTCGGCGCGGCGGACACGTTCCGCGCGGCGGCGGCCGAGCAGCTCGCGACCTGGGCCAGCCGGGTCGGGGCCGAGGTCGTCCGCGGTCCGGAGGGCGGCGACCCGGCGGCGGTCGCGTTCGACGCGGTCAAGCGGGGCACCGAGACCCGGGTCGACACGGTGCTGGTCGACACGGCCGGGCGCCTGCAGAACAAGGTCGGCCTGATGGACGAGCTCGGCAAGGTCAAGCGCGTGCTGGAGCGCCAGGGCCAGGTCGACGAGACGCTGCTCGTGCTCGACGCCACGACCGGCCAGAACGGTCTGGAGCAGGCCAGGGTGTTCACCGAGGTGGTCAACGTCACCGGGGTCGTGCTCACCAAGCTGGACGGTACGGCCAAGGGCGGCATCGTGATCGCGGTGCAGCGCAAGCTCGGCATCCCGGTGAAACTGGTCGGTCTGGGCGAGGGCCCGGACGATCTCGCCCCGTTCGAGCCCAAGGCTTTCGTGGACGCGCTGCTGGCCGACTGAGCAGTGTCGTACTCATGACGTTAACTTCATGGTCACGGGGTAGACGGTGAGTCGTGACGCGCGCACCGTTGCGGGGACCGACTAGATTTGGCGGGCCTGGTGTCGTCTTGGCGGCAGTGAACGCGTCCGATGTGGGCGGGAAGGATCCCAACGGGTGGTGCAGCAGGAGGTCCCGCTCATCGGCGGGAACACGAGCACGGTGGTTCGTGCTGGCGACACGGTCCGGCGCAACGCCGGCCCCTGGACGCCCGCGGTCCACGCGCTGCTGCGCCACCTCGAGCGGGTCGGGTTCACCGGCGCCCCACGGGCGCTCGGCATCGACGAGAAGGGCCGGGAGGTCCTCTCCTACCTCGAGGGCGAGTGCGGTGCGTATCCGCTGCAACCGCACTGGGTGACCGATCAGGCCCTGGTCGCGGTGGCCACGATGCTGCGCCGGTTCCACGACGCGCAGTACGGCTTCCGCCCGCCGGCGGGCGCGGTGTGGCGCTCGTTCGGACCGCCTCCGCCGGGTACCGAGGTGATCTGTCACCACGACGCCGCCCCGCACAACGTGATCTGGCGCCCGGACGACACGCTGGCGCTGATCGACTTCGACCTGTCCTCGCCGGGCGCGCGCATCTACGACGTCGCGTACGCCGCGTGGACCTGGGTACCGCTCTTCTCCGACCGCGACTCGATCACCCTCGGCTGGCACAGCCCCGACCGGCCGCGCCGACTCCGCCTCTTCGCCGACGCGTACGGGCTGATCCCGCGCGACCGACACCGGTTGGTCGGCACGATCCGCGCCCGCATCGTGGACCACGTCGAGGGCATCCGCCGGATGGCCGCCGCCGGCGAGCCTGCCTTCGTCCGCATCGTCCACAAGGGACATCTGCGGCGACCCATGCGTGACCTGCGCCTGATCGATCAGGAGCGCGGGGAGCTCGAGACCGCACTGCGATGACGGCCCCGCGGCCGAAGGGTCGGCGGCTGGACCCGTTCGAGGCGTTCGAGGTGACGCCGTGGCGAGCGTTGATCGTGTTCCGGCTCGCCACGCTGGGGTACGCGATCGTGCTCACGGCGCACAACAACTGGCGCTACCCGCACCGGGCCGCGGCCTGGGTGGTGGTCGGCGTCATGATCGTGTGGAGCGTGCTGGCCAGCCTGGGCTACGAGCGGGCGCGGCTGCGGGCGTGGCCCATGCTCCTGGTCGACCTGGCCGTCACCGCCGGCTGCGTGCTGGCCACCCTGCCGATCGTCGGCGAGTACCTGATGGCGATCGGTGTCCCGACGCTGACCATCACCTGGATGGCCTGCCCGGTGCTGGCGGTCGCGATCGTGAAGGGCATCCGATGGGGTGTCGGCGCCGCGCTGCTGATCGGCGTGTGCGATCTCGGCGTGCGCGGTGTCGTCACGCAGACGTCGGTCACCGGTACGGCGATCATGGTGATGGCCGCGGCCGCGTTGGGGTACCTGGGCAACATCGGGACCCAGGCGCAGGAGGAGCTGCGCCAGGCGGCCGCGCTCGAGGCGGCCCACACCGAGCGGGACCGGCTCGCCCGCGGCATCCACGACTCCGTACTGCAGGTCCTCGCCCTGGTCCAGCGCCGGGGCGAGGAGCTGGGCGGTGAGGCGGCCGAGCTGGGCCGGCTCGCCGGGGAGCAGGAGCACGCGCTGCGGGCCCTGGTGAACGCGCCCGCGCCGCGGCCGACCGGCCTGGTCGACCTGCGCGACGTGGTGGCCCCGCTCGCCTCAGCCCGGCTCACCATCTCGACGCCGGCCACCCCGGTCTGGCTGCCGGCGGCGCTCGCCGAGGAGCTCGCGGCGGCGGCCGGGGCCGCGGCCGAGAACGTCCGCCAGCACTGCCCGCCCGAGGCGAAGGCGTGGATGCTCCTGGAGGACGAGGGGAGCACGATCACCCTCACCTTGCGCGACGACGGGCCGGGCATCGCAATCGGGCGGCTGGAGCAGGCCGCCGCCCAGGGCCGGCTCGGCGTGGCCCAGTCGATCCGGGGCCGCCTGACCGACCTCGGCGGAGCGGCCAGCATCGCGTCCACGCCGGGACAGGGCACCGAGGTGGAGTTGCGCGTACCCCGGCCCCGCTGACTACGGTGACGGCTGTGAGCGTGCGCGTCATGGTCGTCGACGACCATCCGATGTGGCGGGCCGGCGTGGCCCGGGACCTCGAGGAGGCCGGGTACGAGGTGGTCGCCGCCGTCGGCGAGGGTGGTCAGGCGGTCCGGGTCGCCGCCGCGGTACGCCCGGACGTGGTCGTGCTCGACCTGCAGCTGCCCGACCTGTCCGGCGTGGAGGTCATCCAGGGCCTCCTTGCCGGCGGGACGAAGGCCCACATCCTGGTGCTGTCGGCCAGCGGGGAGCAGCGCGACGTGCTCGAGGCGGTCAAGGCCGGCGCCGCCGGGTACCTGGTCAAGTCGGCCGGGCAGGTGGAGTTCCTCGACGCGGTACGGCGGACCGCGGCCGGCGAGGCGGTCTTCACCGCGGGCCTGGCCGGGCTGGTGCTGGGCGAGTTCCGGCGGCTGGCGACCGGGTCCGACGAGCAGGACGCGGATACCCCGCGCCTGACCGACCGCGAGACCGAGGTCCTGCGCCTGGTGGCCAAGGGCCTGTCGTACAAGCAGATCGCCGAACGCCTCGTGCTGTCGCACCGGACCGTGCAGAACCACGTCCAGAACACCCTGAACAAGCTGCAACTGCACAACCGGGTGGAACTCGCCCGGTACGCGATCGAGCAGGGCCTCGACACCCCCGAGTAGGCCCCGGCGAGAAGTCAGGCGGTGGCGGAGCGCCGGCGCCCGGCGAGGATCAGGCCGATTGCCGCGCCGACCAGGCACAGCAGCGAGGTCGCGGTGAAGATCTCCCGGTACTCCGAGAGCAGCGCGATCTTCACCGCCTGCTCGTACTTGGCGTGTTCGGCGAAGAACTCCTGGGTGAAACCGTTGACCGGCAACGGCTCCAGCAGGTTCGCGGTGATCTCGTGGAAGCGGTGCAGGCCCCATGCGGT
>Ga0068864_100004878_pt1 | contig 10982 bp, 8 predicted proteins | sample KBSSwiS72_FD_66586 | JGI IMG/M metagenome (GOLD analysis project Ga0068864, IMG submission 66586) | Switchgrass rhizosphere microbial communities from Kellogg Biological Station, Michigan, USA - KBS Switchgrass S7-2 | ecosystem: Host-associated > Plants > Roots > Rhizosphere > Soil ...
TGCCGCGTTGAACCGCACTGTCTCGTTCTCATCGTCAAGCCGTGGGACCACCGCGGACACGAGCGCGCGATCGCCGCGAGCCGCGACCGCGCTCACCGCCGACGCGCGCACGAGCCACTTCTCGTCGGTTGTCGCGGTCGCCAGCGCGCGGCCGCTCGCGGGATCCGGATCCTTTGCCAGTCGCTGCGCCGCGGCAGCGCGGACGGGCGATACGTTGTCCGCACGAAATGACTTGAAGACCGTGAGCCCAATCCCGCCGAACGGAATGAATCCGATGCCCTGCTCGAAGCCGATGCGGGCGAGGGCCTCGGGGTCCTTCAGCATCTTGAGCTGCGACTCGAGGAGTGGTTCTCCGGTCTTGCGCTCGCCGGTGAGCACGGCGTAGTAGACGCGATACGCGGTTGCATCGCCGAGTTGCAGCAACGAGCTGGCGCTGGCGAACACGACCCCGGCTTCCGTGTCGTGCAGCGCACTGGTCAGCGCAGCCGTTGCCGCCTTCAGTCCAATCTGGCCCAGCGCGGTGGCGGCCGCCGCGCGCACCGATGGGTCCTGGTCCTTCAGCGTCGACTCGGCGAGTTTCCGCGCGCGATCGTTCTTCACGAGCAGGCCGAGCGATTCCACGGCTCTTGCTCTCGTTTCTTCGCTGGCGCTCGCCACACCTTCGTCCAACATGGTCCACGCGCGAGCCGTGTGGGTAGGTGCCGGCGAGGCGCCTGGACCGACGCTCAACAGCCACAGAGCCGTGAGAAGAGGGGCACAATTCACGACGCAAGCTCCTTGACGGTGGGAAGTCTGACCGGCCGGTTCGGTGATGCTATTCGATCCTGGTAACGCCGCGGTCGAGCTTGGGACCGTTAGAATGACCGCGGGAGCGCCCGATGCCCGCATCATCCCAGCAGAAGCCGCCTGACGTCCGCGAGTTCTCCCCGCGATCGATCGCCGTCGGCCTGCTCGTCGCGCTGATCATCGGCGCGTCGTATCCCTATGTCGTCCTCAAGTTCGGATTCGGTCCAAACATCTCGGTCGTCTCGGCGTTCTTCGGCTTCCTGGCGCTCGGGTTGTTCTCCAAGAGCTACAACCGCTGGGAGAACAACGTCGTGCAGACGGCCGGGACGACGGCAGGTCAGATCGCGTTCCTGTGCTGGCTGCTCGCCGCCTTCGACATCCTGGCCTCCGAGCCGGGGAGCGGGTTCGACGTCAGGCTGACGCGACTGCAGACGTGGATCTGGCTGTCGGCCTCGGGGCTGCTCGGCGTCTTCATGGCGGTGCCGCTGCGGAAGCACTTCATCGAGGACGAGAAGCTCCCCTTTCCAGATGGCGTCGCGGCTGGCGAAACCTTGATCATGCTCGACTCCCGCGGGCCCCAGGCCCGCAAGTCGGCGTACGCGATGGTGAGCTCGCTCGCCGCGTCGGGCTTGCTGTTCCTCGCCACGCAGCTCGCCTGGATCAGGGACACCATTCCGGTGATCGTCAACGCGTTCTCGGCGCGCACCGGCGTGGGCTTCGGCGTGTCGCTGCTCAACATCGGGTCGGGGATCATCATCGGGCTGCGCATCAGCGCCAGCATGCTCATCGGCGGCCTCATCGGATGGGTGCTGGCGCCGCCGCTGCTCCAGCAGTACGGCTGGATCGCGCCAGACGCCAGGCGCGTCGACATTCTGCTGACAACCATGTGGTTCGCCGTGGGGATGCTGATTGCCGGCGGCATCACCGGGCTCGCGCTCCGATGGCGCGTGCTGATCAAGAGCTTCCAGGGACTCGCCGCGACGGGGACGTCGCTGGATCTGCCGCTCAAATGGGTCTGGCTGGGCGGCGGCGGGTCCGCTTTGTCCCTCGCGGTCATCAACCACGTGTTCTTCGGCACGCCGTACTGGCACTCGGCGATCGCGATTGCGCTCGCGATGCCGCTCGGGCTGGTCGCGCTCCGGGTTCTGGGCGAGACGAACTGGGGGCCGATCAGCACGATGGTGAACCTCGTGCAGGCACTTTTCGGCGCCATTGCCCCGGGCGACCTGCGCGCGAGCATGGTCTCGAGTGGCATCACCGGCGCGGTGGCGGCGGAGTCCGAGGGCCTGATGCAGGACTTCCGCGCCGGCCAGATGATCAACTCAACGCCCAGGATCCTCACCTACATGCAGCTGATCGCCGTGCCGGTGGGCGCGCTCGCGCTGGCCTTCATGTATCCGCTCCTTCGCGACACTTACGGGATCATCGGTGAGCACGCGCAGCTGCTGAGCCCCACGTCGCAGCGATGGGTCGGGTTCGCGAAGGTCGTGACTCGCGAGATGTCGGGGACGGGGCCGATGAGCGAGGCGGCGCAGGCCCGGTTGTGGTGGATGCAGGCCTCGTTTGCCGTCGGCGCGCTCGTGGGTGTCGTGTTGACAATGCTCGAGCAGAGGAAGCAATGGACGTCGTGGATTCCCTCGCCGACGGGAATGGGCATCGCGATGCTGATTCCGTTCAGCGCGGTCGCGGTGATCTTCGTCGGGGCAGCCGCCGACCGGATCTGGCAGAAGGTCTCCCCGGAGACTCACGAACGGTATTCGATTCCGATCGCGTCGGGCCTCATCGCCGGGGAGGCGCTGGTCGCTGTGGTGATTCCGCTGCTGGTGACGCTGGGGATCATGAGGCTGCCGTAAGCGCCCTCGAGCACGATACCTGTGCTTCTGCCTCAGGCGGCGTTTGCGTGTATTCCATTCACGGACAACAGTCCGCGTCGCATGCTCGAGCAACGCGACCCAACTCTACGGCGTCGGCCCCAAGTCGCTGTCCGGTCTGCGGTTGTCAGCTGAAATAGAGTGGCTCGAGCCGATGGCCTCTCCCATGCAGCGATCGAACGCTTGAGAAGGAGGCACAGATGAGGAACGTTATAGCCGCAACCGCAATCGTTCTCGGGTTTACATTCACGAGCTCGGCAATCGGCCAGGATACGAGCGTCAAGACCAAGACGAAGGTAAAGGGCGACGACGCGCAGACCGTGACGTACACAGGGTGCGTGCAGACAGGAGCGCAGACCCGAACGTTCGTGCTGAGCAAGGTCATGCCTGTCGGACAGACGACAGAGACGACGACCGATTCCTCAGGGGTTTCGAGCGCCACGACGACGACCACTTATGCGCTGGTACCGGGCGACACCGTCCAAATCACCGAGTACGTTGGTCACAAAGTGGAGGTGACCGGCATGCTGGTGCCCAAGGGCGACATGTCAGTCAAGACCACCACGAAGGTTGATGGCGACACCCAGAGGAAGGAAGAGGTGAAGACCGAAAGCGACTTGCCGCAGTTCCGCGTCATCTCGGTTCGCAACCTTGCGGAGCGCTGCGAATAGCTCACACGCTCGACGGACCAGCGACCGACAACGCCGTGGCGACTCCGGCGGCGTTGTCGGTCCGCTGGATCTACTCCGATCGCAGCGCCTGCATGACGTCCACGTGCGACGCGCGCGCCGCTGGAATCAGCGACGCGACGACGGCAGCAACGATCAGCACGGCAGACGCGCCGGCCACCGGAAGGACGCCAGGCAGCGGCACGGCGAAGAAGACCTTCGCGGCGAGCCGGGCCAGGGCGTAGCCGCCCGCCGCGCCGACAACAATGCCGACGACGGCGATGACCAGGCCTTCCGACAGCACACGAGCCAGCAGTTGCCTCGGCGCCGATCCGACGGCCAGCCGGACGCCGAACTCCCGCGTGCGCGCGCTGACCGAGAATGCCAGCACACCAGCGACACCGACGACGGCGATGAGCAGCGCGATGCCGGCAAATCCCGAGAACACGAATGCGTTGACCCGCTCGGGCGAGAGCACGGCCGCGCGCACGTCTTCGAGTGTCGCCGCGCGCTCAACGGCCTGCTCCGGCGCGATCGCGCGAATCGCGCGCGTGACGGCCGGGACCAGCGCGTAGGGGTCGCCGGAGGCGCGGACGAACAGGCGGCCACCGAAGCCCACTTGCCGAACCGGCATGTAGATCGTCATCGCCGCTTCCCGCCGCACGCTCTCGTCGTCCACGTCCGCCACCACGCCGACGATGCGCCGGTGGACGGGCACGCTGCCGAAATAGGGATCGGTCCACCACATGTGCCGGTTCAGCGCATCCCCGTTCGGGAACAAGCGCTGTGCCACACTCTGGCTGACGATCGTGACGGGCTCGGCCTCCGCCCCGTCGTCGTCTGTGAAGTCGCGGCCGGAGAGTCGTCGCATCCCAAGCACATCGAACAGCCCCGGCGCGATGAGCCGCACCCGTGCCGTAGGATCTCCCTCACCCTCCGCACGTGTGTAGCCCTCGACGGCGAAGCTGACCCCCGGGCCGAACAAGCCGGCGTCGCGCCAGGGCACGAAGCTCCCCACGGCGACAGCCTCGACGCCGGGAAGCTGGCGGATGCGCCGTGTCGCCTCCTGATAGAAGTCGACGGCGCTCGGGCCCGCGACGCCCGTGGCCGAGGGCGGGATGTCGAAGGCGAGCACGTGGCGCATGTCGTAGCCGGTTTCCGCCGTCTGCAGGCTGACGAGCGCCGTGAGGAGCATCGCCGCGCCGGCGAGCAGCACGAACGACAAGGCGATCTGGGTCGTCGCAAAGGCCCTCAGGCGCCGGTTGGTGCCCGGCGTGATCCTGAGGCTGCCGCTCGTGAGCCCGAGCCCGGCGCTCGCATGTGGCGAGGGCAGGCGTGGCACGAACGCGAGCAGCACGGCCGCCGCCATCGCCAGGCCCGCGCCAACCCACAGGACGCTGGCGTCAACGGTGACGTCCAGCGCGCGGATCGAAAAGCGCGCCGCGTAGCGCGTGACCATCGCAAGGAACGGACGCGCCAGCAGTACGCCGAGAACGGCGCCCGCACCGCAGAGCACGAGGCTCTCGGCCAGCAGGGTGCGGCGCAGCGCGCCCTGACCGGCGCCGAGCGCGGCACGCACGGCCAGCTCGCCCTCGCGGCGCACGGATCGGGCCAGGATCAGGTTTGCCACGTTGGAGCACGCGATGACGAACACGACCGCCGCCGCGGCGAGCAGCACCAGCAGAATCGTTCGGGCCGGCGACGCGATCTGATCGCGCAGCCGCGTGGCCGTGACCTGCACGTGCGCCGTCGGCAGATAGCCCTCGGGGTGCTCCTTGACCATTGCGGCGTGGATCGCCGTCAGCTCGGCGCGCGCGGCGTCAAGTGAAGTGCCCGGCGCCAGCCGGCCGAACAGCTCCGTCATCCGATGCGTGCGGTTCGTGACCATCGTCGCCCCGAGGTGATGCGGGCTGGTGACCACGTTCGCGATGATCTCGGTATCGGCCGGATACGGGACTGACGGCTCGAGCACGCCGACCACGGTCGCGTTGCGCGGTCCGAGACGAATCGTTCGGCCGATCACCGTCGGGTCGCTGTTGAGCGCTGCGGTCCAGAATCGGTACGTCAGTACCGCCGCCCCCGCGGCCTTCGGACCGTCGTCCTGCGCATTCAGCAGGCGTCCCAGCACCGGCCGAAGGCCCATGACGTCGAAGTAGGATCCGCCGACGACCCCGGCCTTGATCACGCGAGGCTCGGTGCCCAGGCCGATCAGCGTGAATTCCACCGTCGAGAAGTCGCCGAAGGCGGTGATGGTCTTGGCGCGCGCCTTGAAGTCGCTCAGCTCGGGCACCGAGAAGTTGATGTTGTCAGCGCCGAGGCCCGGTGCGCTCTGCCGGATGTAGATCAGCCGGTCTTCGTCGCGATTGACCAGTGGACGCAGGAGCACGCCCCTGACGACGCTGAAGATGGCGGCGTTCGCCCCGATGCCGAGCGCGAGCGTGACCACAATGGTGGCGGCCAATCCCTTCGCGCGCAGGAGCGATCGCAGTCCAATGCGGAGGTCCTGCCAGAGGGCGGCGGCGGCGTCGAGCCAGCGGGCATACCAGACCCGTCGCATCGAGTCGCGGATCGCCGGCACGTAGCCGAACTCCCGGAGGGCCGCGAGCCGCGCGGTTTCGGAGTCCTCGCCCCGCTCGATCCGTTCCTTCACGCTGAGCGCCAGATGGCCGCGGATTTCCTCGTCGAGGTCGCGCTCGTCGGGACGCATGGTCACTCCTCGCTTGCCGGCGTCGGGTTCATGATCCGGCCGATCGCGTGCACGAGCTGCGACCAGCGGTCCTGCTCACGTGAGAGCTGCGCCTTGCCGGCGGCCGTCAGGCGGTAGTACTTCGCTCGCTGGTTGGCCTCGCTGACGGCCCACTCGGCCTTCAACCAGCCGCGCTTCTCGAGACGATGAAGCGCCGGATAGAGCGAGCCGGTCTCGACTTTCAGCAGCTCGTCGGATTGCGTGCGGATGGCCTGGCCGATGCCATGGCCGTGCTGGGGCCCCCACTGGAGCGTTCGCAGGATGAGCATGTCGAGCGTCCCCTGGAGGAGCTCGAGCCGGGCATCGTCTGGAGTCTTGGGCATAGCCGTAGACAGTCTACGGCTATAGACGTAGAACGTCTACTACTTGTTCCACGGGCGTGGGACCGGCTCAGTAGGCGATTTTCCCGCGGCCGTGAGAAGGTAATCGAGATTCACGATTGTCGAACCGGGAGGGTGTCATGGACCGCAGGGATGCACTGAAGGCGGTTGCGGCGATTGCGTTGACGGGGGCCGCTCGCGAGGCCGCGGCCGGCCGGGCAAGTGCCTCGAAATCAGGCGAGATGGTCTATCGGGTGCTGGGCCGCACCGGCGAGAAAGTATCCGCCGTCGGCCTCGGCGGCCATCACATCGGCCGGCCCAGGGATGCGGCCGAAGGCATTCGCATCATCAGAAGCGCCATTGACCGGGGCGTCACGTTCCTCGACAACTGCTGGGACTATCACGACGGCGAGAGCGAGCGGCGCATGGGCGACGCGTTGCGCGACGGATACCGCAAGCGCGTCTTCCTGATGACCAAGTTCGACGGCCGGACAAAGGCCTCCACGGCCAGCCAGATCGACGACTCACTCAAGAGGCTGCAGACGGACTCGATCGACCTCATGCAATACCACGAGAACATCCGCATGGAGGATCCGGATCGCTTTTTCGCGCCGGGAGGCCCGGTCGAAGCGCTCCTCGAGGCAAAGAAGGCCGGCAAGATCCGTTACATCGGTTTCACCGGCCACAAGGACCCTGCGGTGCACCTGAGGATGCTGGACGTCGCGGCCTCGCACGGATTTCATTTCGACGCCTGCCAGATGCCGCTCAACGTCATGGACGCGCATTTTCGGAGTTTTGGACGCGAGGTCGTGCCGCGGCTGGTCAAGGAGGGCGTCGGCGTTCTCGGCATGAAGCCGATGGGCGATGGGTTCGTGCTCAAGAGCGGCGCGGTCACACCGATCGAGTGCCTGCACTACGCGCTCAATCTCCCGACGTCGGTCGTCATCACGGGCTGCGAAAGCATGGAGCGCCTGGATCAGGCACTCGAGGCCGCGCGCACGTTTCGACCGATGAGCCAGGCGGCGGTGGAGGCGCTCCTCCAGAAGACGAAGTCGCCTGCGGCAACCGGCCAGTTCGAGCCGTTCAAGACCACCGCGATGTTCGACGGGACCGCGCGCAACCCCCAGTGGATGGGATGATCACGCGTAGAGAATTCCTCGCCGTCCCCGCATTGCCCGTTGCGGCCAGAATCGCCGCACACGTACAAGGTCCGACGAAGGGCGTGTCCAGCGGTCGTCCGTGGTACGCGACGATGCGCCGATGCGGGCAGATCAACATCAACGAGCGCGACCCGCTTGATCTGGATGTCATGGGCTGGATCGACTACTGGGCGTCGCTGCGCGTCGACGCTCTGCTTCTCAACGGAGGGGGCATCGTCGCCTACTACCCGACCGAGGTTCCCTATCACCACCGCAGCGAGTTCCTGGGCTCGCGGGATCTGTTCGGCGAGCTCACGACGGCCGCACAGGCGACAGGCATCCGCGTCGTGGCGCGGATGGACTGTAACTACGCGTACGAACCGGCGGCCAAGGCTCATCCTGAGTGGTTCGAACGTGACGAGAATGGCGCGCTGCGTCCTCACGGCGAGTCGACCTGGCTCTTCAAGACGTGCATGTTCAGTCCATATTTCAGTGAGCAGATGCCCGCGATCTACCGCGAGATCAATCACCGCTATCGTGTGGATGGCTTCTTCACAAACGGGTGGCCGGGGACCGGGCCGTTGACCGTCTGTTACTGCGATGCCTGCCGTGACGTCTACAGGACACAGGTCGGCGGCATCCCACCGCAGGAGACCGACGCGACGAACCCGCTGTATCGCAAGTATTACGAGGCCTTCATGGACCGCGTGGTCGAGATTTGGAAGCAGTGGGAGGGCATCGCAAGGGAAGCCTCGAGCGAGGCGGTCTACGTCGGCAATCTTGGCGGGGGGATCCGCACGGTCAAGGACATGTGGCGCATCGGACGGACGGCCGGATGGTTCAACGCGGACCACCAGGGACGCTCGGGCAACACGCCAATCTGGGACTGCTCCCTGCAAGGACGTGTCGCAGCGGCGATCATGAAAGGTGGGACGGCCACCAACGTCACCGGTGCGTACGCGAACACACAGCCGCTCTGGCGACACACCGCCAAATCACCCGCCGAGATCGCAATGTGGCTCGCGCAGACGACGGCAAGCGGGATGGTGCCGTGGTTCCACTGGCTCGGTGGACACCCCGAAGACACGCGGTGGCGCGAAGCCGGCCGCGGGTTCTTCCGGTGGCTGGCCGACAACGAGCCACACTTCCGCAACCGCCGGAGCATCGCCGATGTTGCGGTGCTCTACCCGCAGCGGACCATCGCCTTCTACCGCTCAGGCACGAGCCCGGATTCATGGACAGGGGCTGATCGGGCGCGCACCTCCGAGTACTTGCAGGGGATCTACTACGCGCTGCTCGAGTCACGCGTGCTGACCGACTTCGTCGCCGAGGACGACCTCGGCGAGGAGACGCTCCGCCGGTACCGCGTGCTGATCCTGCCAAACGCCGCGTACTTGAGCGAGCGTCATGTTCAACAGATCCGGGAATTCGCATCGCGGGGTGGATCGGTTCTGGCCACGTTCGAAACATCGCTCTATGACGAATGGGGCAACCGGCGCGACCAATTCGCGCTTGCCGATCTCTTCGGTGTCAAAGCCACCGGCCGCGCGTTGCCAGCGCACGACAACAGCTACATGCGAATTGAGGGCGCCCACCCGGTAGTTGACGGATTCGGCGGTACAGCGCTGCTGCCAGGAGCGGCAGAACGCGTGCCGATCCGAGCCGATGACGCCGGCGCGCTCGTGCTTGGCGTGGTTCCGGGATATCCGTCGTTTCCGCCGGAGATGGTCTTTCCGCGTCAGTCGAACACCAGCGAGCCTGCCGCCATGTTTCGACAGCAGGGCCACACACGCGTCGCGTACTTTGGAGGTGACATCGACCGCACGTTCTGGCGCTCTACCAACACCGATCTGTCGCGGCTGCTCGGAAACACGGTTCGATGGCTGCGCGGCGACGAACAGCCGCTCGTGACCATCAACGGCGACGGTGTCGTCGAGGCGTTCGCCTGGGAAACCGATCCGGGCATCGCGCTGCACCTCGTCAACTATACGAACCCGAACATGATGCGAGGATGGTTCCGACGCTTCTACCCCGTGGGACCACTGCAAATCGACTTCGCGGCGCCGGCAGGACGAACGATCCACCACGCGCGAGCGCTCCGCGCAGGGCGCGATCTGTCGCTGAGGGTGGAAGGGAGCCGTCTGCTGTTCGAGGTGCCACAGATCGCCGACTACGAGGTCATCGCGCTGACCTAGTCGGTATTACATTTGTCATCCTGCCCCACCGACACTTCGTACCAAAGCGATGTCACGGCGCCCGTGCTATCGGGCCAGTCTCGAGATCATCTCGATAAAGATCACCGTTCCGTCCAGCAGAGTCCCTGCGAGTGCGGCGGCCACGAAGACCAGGCCGGAGCGTCTGGTGCCTGGAGCGAGCTCGGTGAGTCGCACCACCATGGTGTGCGCCCACACATCCCCGACGCGTTGCCGTCTCATCGATGTGGCCATGGCGCGCCAGGCGACAAACCCGAAGAAGAGCGAATCAAAATAGAAAGCCAGGGTCCGCTTCAACGCGGCGAGGAGCCCCGCCGGGCCGCCGCTCTCGCTCACGACCGTGATTCCGCACAGGCGCTTTCCGACGGTGCTCCCATGGAGCCCCTCCGAGAGGGCGTTCCTGCACCGTCGGGCCGACTGTTGAGCTGGCTGGAGGGATGCTAACGCAGATCACGCGTGGAAAATCACGAACGAGAGGCAGTCGTTCGCGCTGTGCGCGAGGATGGGCGCCCACAACGAATCGGCATACTTGAACGCGGTGGCCAGCACGAGGCCGAGGACGAACACGGAGACCATCGAGGCGGCTCGCAGCTGACCGAGCGCGAGCCAGCCCGGCACGTGTACGGCAAGGAACAGCAGCGACGTAATCAGGTTCGCGGGCCAGAACCCCATGCGCTCGCTGAACTTCTGCAGCATGAAGCCGCGATAGGGGATCTCCTCGATGAATCCGACGAGGAACGACGTCCCCAGCACGCTGTTCCACGTCACTCGGTCCAGGCTCACGTGCGGCACGCCGAACCGCACCAGCGAGCCAAGCAGGTTGATCGCGGTCAGAACAAGCGCGGCGCCAAGACCGCGGGCGACGTGCGACCTCAACTTCAGATAGTTCAGCGGCTCGACGCCATCGACATGCTGAAGGTAGGCCAGCACGGGAACGACCCAAACGAGGAGCCGTAGGCTGATATTGAGCGCGGCGTAGGCGAGCGTTCGATCTCCGACCGCGAGGAGCCGGGGGTACACGAAGACGGGCCACGCGATCCAGAGAAGGTGAAATGCGGCCACGTACGCGAGAAAGGGAGCAAACCGGCGGCGTGCGTCCCGCCCGGTCGGCTCCATCACCGTGGACGCGACGGTTCTGCCGGTCGAGCAGACGCACTTCTCAGGAACGCCAGGACGAACAGGACTCCCAGGATCGCATCCGGTATGGCGGCAGACGCATCCTGTGCCGTGATTCGTCCG
>Ga0068864_100004882_pt1 | contig 10980 bp, 14 predicted proteins | sample KBSSwiS72_FD_66586 | JGI IMG/M metagenome (GOLD analysis project Ga0068864, IMG submission 66586) | Switchgrass rhizosphere microbial communities from Kellogg Biological Station, Michigan, USA - KBS Switchgrass S7-2 | ecosystem: Host-associated > Plants > Roots > Rhizosphere > Soil ...
CAGCCCGCGGTGTTGGCGAGTAGAAAATATCGGGTGGGATCGAGGTGATAGAGCAGTCCCTCTTCCCGGGTGCGATCGAGATCCACCCGACGCACGGCGACCGTTACCACCTCGGCGCCGGACGCCTCGATGGCACGAACCATTTCCGCATTGTTGCGGTATTTCCCGGTGCCAACAAGCAAACGAGAACGAAAAGATCGTCCCCCCACTGTGAGGGGTGGATCGGTCAAGGTTTGTTCCTGCAGTGTCGTTGCCATATTCCGCCTCATCCTCCACCAACGAAGTGCACCAGCTCGACCGAATCGCCGTTCTGGAGTCCGGTCTCTGCAAGGCGCGGGCGGCGAACGATCTCCCGATTGAGCTCCACCACGACCATGCGCGCGTCCAGATCCAGCTGACGCAGAAGATCGGCAAGCGTAGCCGGGCCTTCAACCACTCGGGGTTCGCCGTTCACCGTTAGCGTGAGTCTCGTCATGCTGCCTCGAGCCAGGGCGCCAGCAGTGCCAGCGCTGCCGCGGCCGGATCCCGCACGTGCCATGCGGCGGTGATGGCGGCGATCCCATAGGCGCCGGCCTCTCGCAGTTGCTGGCTCCGCTCGGGAGTCACTCCGCCGATCGCGATGACAGGCCTCCCCAGGCTCGCCACTTCGCTCACCAGGCGGGGTCCCGCCGCGGGCCGCCCGGGATGGGTCGCAGTACTGTAGATGGGACCCACCATCAGGAAATCCGCTCCCGCCTCGAGCGCCGCCCGCGCTTCCTCGGTCGAGTGCACCGAGCTTCCAATCCAACCCGACCAACTGCCGACCACCAGGCGCGTATCGCCCGGGAGCAGATCGCCCGCGCCAAGCTGCACTCCCTGCGCGCCCAGCGCCGCGGCGATATCGGGCCGTCCGTTCACGAACACCGCAGCCTCCGGTGGCCGGGCCAGCGACAGGAAGCGGCGCGCCGTCGCCGTCAGCTTCTCGCCGGTGGCGGTGCGGTCTCGCGCGTGTAGTGCCACGACCGATCCGGTCGAGGCCAGCGCGGCAGCCCGCACACCCAGATCTTCCAGTTCCAGCACGGCACGATCGGTTATCGCGTGCAACCGAGGCAACGGCCTCATACCAGCCGGTGACCGGGCTCCACGCGGTGGCCCCGAGTCCAGGCGCCGACCGCCATGCGAGTCTTCCCCGCGGGCTGCACCTCTGCCACCTCCACGGCACCCACGCCGGCCGCGACCTGGAGGGTCTTGCCCGCTTCCAGGACCGTACCCGGCTCACCGCTCCCGTTCACCGCACGGCCGCCGAACAGCTTCAGCTCCATGTTGTCCAACGACGTCCAGGCACCCGGTTCTGGATCGAAGGCCCGGATGGTTCGAGCGACAGACGCCGCATCCCGCCCCCAGTCGAGCCGGGTTGTGCCGCGATCGATCTTGGGGGCGTACGTGGCGAGGCTGTGGTCCTGCGGCTCAGGTCTGGCTGCGTCCCCCGCAACCATGGTGAGGGCCTCCACCAGCGCCGCTGCACCCAGCTCTGCGAGGCGCTCCAGCAACTCACCACCGGTCTCGTCCCTTGCCACCTCGGTTTCGATGCAGTGCAGGACCGGTCCGGTATCCAGCCCCGCCTCGAGCTGCATGATGCTGACACCGGTCGTTTCGTCACCGTTCAGAATGGACCACTGAACCGGCGCAGGACCGCGGTGCTTGGGCAGCAGGGAAGCATGCACGTTCAGCATGCCGCACCGCGGAATGGCCAGGATCGCCGGCTTGAGGATGTGGCCGTAGGCGACGACGACGCCCAGCTCAGGTTCGTAACTGCGAAGGGCCGACTCGAACTCTTCTCCGAAGGGGCGCTCGGGTTGCAGGAGGGGCAGGCCCTCTTCCAGCGCAACAACCTTCACGGGTGGGGGAGTAAGCGTGTTGCGGGAGCGTCCCACCGCGCGGTCGGGCTGGGTGACGACCAGCGCCACGTCGAAGCCTTCCTCGACCAGCGCCCGCAATGATGGAACGGCGAAGTCCGGAGTACCGAAGAACACGAGGCGCATCAGATCGTCCCCGCGGACGCGGGCCCCACCTCCGAGACGAAGCTGTCGCCTTCGTGTTCCTTCTTCCACTTCGACAGGATTCGCTTCCGCTTCAGGAGGCCGAGGTGATCCACAAAGAGAATGCCATCAAGGTGGTCGATCTCGTGCTGGACCGCTCGCGCGGCGAGACCGTCGAGCGTCTTGGTGTAGCGGTTTCCCTCGCGATCTGTGGCTTCCAGTACGATTTTGTCGGGCCGGGTCACGTCGGCGTAGACCTTGGGAATCGACAGGCAGCCTTCTTCAGCCGTGTCTCGCCCCTCGGCCTCGAGGATCTCCGGGTTGATCAGGACCAGCTTCTCGTCCTCGGTTTCCACCACCGCGACGCGGCGTGCCACTCCGACCTGGTTGGCCGCGAGGCCCACGCCTTTGGCGGCGTGCATGGTCTCGAAGAGGTCGTCCACGAACTGGCGAACCTCGTCGTCGATCGCCGAGACCTCGGCACTTCGCTCCCGCAACACGGGAGAGCCAAGGAGGTGGAGCGGCAGCAGACTCATCCAGCAGCTCCCGGTGCCGGCGCGCTGTCACCGACGCGGATAATGCGGGCCCGTTCGATCAGGAGGGTGGCGCTGCCGCTCTCGATCGTGACCCGGTCTTCCTTCACGTCTTTTACCTTCCCGATGATCCCGCCGGCGGTCGTGACCTCGTCTCCCTTCTTGATGTTCTTGAGCAGCTCTTCGTGCTTCTTCCGCGCTTGAGATTGGGGGCGGAGAATCAGGAAGTAGAACACCAGGCCGATGGCCACGATCTGGAAGAGCAGAAGGCTCAGCCCGCCACCCGGCATGTCAGGAGCGGCCATCAGGGCAAGCAGCGATGCGGTCACAAGTCTCCTCGGCGGTGGTAACGCTCGAGCCAGTCCCGGCTCCAGCGATCAAAAGTCCGATTCAGAATCGTTTCCCTGGCCAGCTCTCCGAGCCGGATCAGGAACCGGATGTTGTGGATCGACACTAGACGCAGACCCAACATCTCCTCAGCCATGAACAGATGACGCAAGTATCCACGCGAGAACCGGACGCAGGTCTCGCAGTCACACGCGGGGTCCAGCGGCTGATCCGACAATCGGAGCCCGGCGGACCGGATGTTCACCTTACCCTGGCTGGTCCAGGCGCTGCCGTGGCGCCCATTTCGGGTCGCGGCAACACAGTCGAACAGATCCACTCCGCGGGCAATTCCCTCCAGCAGATCGTCGGGAAAACCCACTCCCATAAGATAACGGGGGACGGCGGCGGGCAGGACCGGCGCGAGCTCTTCCAAGACGCGGTGCATGACCGGCTTGGGCTCGCCTACAGAGAGCCCGCCTATCGCGATTCCAGTCCAGGGACCGCGGGCCAGGGTGCCATCCAGCGAGCGCATCCTCAGGTCGGCGTGGGTGCCGCCCTGGATGATGGGCCAGAGGGTCTGGGTTGGAGTCGTGAGTCTTGGGTCTTGAGTCGGATCGGCACTTCTGAGAGAGTCGCCTGCAGGACTCACGACCCACGACCCACGACCCTCGAGGAGCGCTTCATGTCTTCGGCGGCATCGCTCCAGCCAGCGGAGCGTTCGTTCCATGCCCTCTTCCGCGCTGGCGAAGTCGGACTTGGCCGGGACCACGTGATCGAACGCCATCGCGATGTCGGCACCCAGCGCCCACTGGATGTCCATCGACGATTCGGGCGTGATAGTCCGCATACCGCCGTCGATGTGACTCTGAAATTCGACGCCTTCCTCTTCTATAGTGCGAAGGCCCTCCAGTGAAAACACCTGAAACCCGCCCGAGTCGGTCAGCATGGGTCCCGGCCAGGTAGAAAATCGGTGCAGCCCTCCCAGTGCCCGGACTACCTCTTCACCCGGACGCAGGTGCAGATGGTAGGTATTGCCCAACACGATCTGAGCTCCCGCGCGCTCAACCTCGACCGGGTGAAGCCCGCGGACAGTCCCATGAGTCCCCACCGGCATGAACGCCGGCGTGCGCACCGTCCCATGCGGCAGCGTGAGCGTGCCGGCACGGGCGAGATTGTGTGTGTTGTCCAGGGTGAAGGTGAACATTGGCTGGGAAAGGTAGTCAGTACCTAGTACCTAGTACCGAGTACCGAGTACCTAGTACCGAGTACCTAGTACCGAGTACCTAGTACCTGGAAACCGGAGCCGAGGACCGAGTACACTGGCCAACGGCCCCGTCTCGGTACTAGGTACTAGAGTACTAACATTGCGTCTCCGTACGAGTAGAACCGGTATTTCTCCGCAACGCCGTGCCGATACGCGGCCATTGTGAGGTCATAGCCCGCGAAGGCGGAGACCAGCATCAACAGAGTTGAACGGGGGAGGTGGAAGTTGGTTAGCAGGTGATCAACCACCCTGAATTGAAAACCCGGTGTGATCATGAGCCGGGTTTCCGCGGTGCCCGATCGCACCAGGCCTCCTGCCACCGCAGCGCTTTCGAGCGCTCTCACCACCGTGGTACCGACCGCCCAGACGCTGCCCTTCCGTTTGCGAACCTCCGCGATCGCTGTCGCGGTCGCTTCGGGGATTTCAAACCGCTCCGGATGCATGTGGTGCCGAGTGAGATCCTCGGCTTCGACTGGCTTGAAGGTCCCGGGGCCGACTTCGAGATCCAGTCGCGCGATGCGCACCTCCCGCTGCTCAAGCTCCTTGAGGGTAGCGGCGGTGAAGTGCAGACCCGCGGTGGGCGCGGCCACACTCCCCTCCTGCTCCGCGTAGACCGTCTGATATCTGATCTCGTCGTTCGAATCGGGGTCCCGCTCGATGTAAGGAGGGAGCGGCAGCCGGCCCAGGCGTCGAATCGCTTCTTCCGCAGTAGCCCCGATGAATCGGACTTCGCGCTGGCCTTCCTCCAACTCCGCGACGGTCTCCACTTCGATGTCCGGCGCCAGACGGATCCGCTTGCCGGGCTTCATCGCCGAACCGGGCCGGCCGATTGCGATCCAGGCACCTTCGGTACCGGGATGCAGCAGCAACACCTCCGCGGGCGCACCGCTCGGCCGAGTCCCCAGGAAACGCGCATGCCGGACGCGAGTGCTATTCAGGACCAGGAGGTCGCCGGGAGGGATGAGCTGGGTCAGGTCGCCGAAGCTTCGGTCTTCCAGTTCGGCCTCATGCCGCCTGAGGACGAGCATTCGGCTGGTTCCGCGCTCGGCGATGGGATACTGCGCGATGAGCTCGGGTGGGAGGGAGTAGTCGAAGTCGCTGGTGTGAAGGGACACTGGGCAGGACGGGTGAGCAGGGAGTAGGGGGTAGGGAGTGGGGAGTAGGGACAGCAGAACGAGATTCCGGTCGACGACGACGTTTCCATTCTTCACGCCCTACTCCCTACTACCTACTCCCCACCCCCTACTCAAACATCGACGGCTGTGCCGCAGGCATCTTCATCCCAAACCGACGATACGCATGCGCCGTCGCGACGCGGCCCCGCGCGGTGCGTTCGAGGAAACCCTGTTGGATCAGGTACGGCTCGTACACTTCCTCCAGGGTTCCGCTGTCTTCGCCTACCGCAACGGCAACGGTATTGAGTCCTACCGGCCCGCCGCTGAACTTCTCGATGATGGTCTTGAGAATGCGCGCGTCCATGTCGTCGAGGCCGAACTCATCCACGTTGAGCCGGCTCAGTGCATCGCGGGCGACTTGTGCAGTGATGATCCCGTTAGCCCGCACCTGAGCATAGTCCCGCACGCGGCGCAACAGGCGGTTGGCCACGCGCGGTGTACCGCGGCTCCGCTTCGCCAGCTCGTCTGCTCCCTCCGACTCGATCGGAACATTCAGGATCTGCGCCGATCTCTCGACAATGGTCTTGAGCTCATCGGCGGGATAGAAATTCAGCCGCTCCACCATTCCGAAGCGGGCTCGCATCGGTGGAGTCAGCAGACCGAACCGGGTAGTGGCGCCAATGAGCGTAAACCGCTCGATCGCCATCGGGATGGTTTGGGCATGGGGTCCGTCGGCGATGCGCACCTCGACCCGATAGTCCTCCATCGCGGGGTAGAGGAACTCCTCGAGAACCGGACGGAGGCGATGGATCTCGTCGATGAAGAGCACGTCGCCCGGCTGCAGGGTCGTCAGCAGGCTCACCAGATCGCCGGGCTTTTCGAGAACCGGCCCCGACGTGGTCCTGAGTTGAACTCCCATCTCCCGGGCAAGCAGGGTTGCCAGCGTCGTCTTACCGAGTCCAGGCGGACCGAAGAACAGGGTGTGATCGAGCGGCTCACCCCGGGCCTTCGCGGCATCGATCGCGATCTGGAGCGAGGCCTTCACCTGCACCTGCCCCACAAACTCGTCCAGTCGAGAGGGCCGGAGCGCCGCTTCGGCGCCGGTCTCCTCGGGCAGGACGTCGGGGGTGGTGATCTCCAGGCGGCTCATCAATCGATCGACCTGGCTTCCCACCGCACCGGCCGGTCACCAGGCTGGACCAGGTGCTTCACGTGGCAGTGAGTGCAACGATCTTCCGCTTCCCGGGTCCCGGAGGCAACCAGCAGGCGATTGGTGCTCCCGCATCGGGTGCAGAGCCATTCGGCGGTTGTGGCTGCGACAGTCATGGGATCTCTAGGTTGAAGTACCGAGTACCGGGTACCGAGTAGGGCACCGATACTTCTCACTCCCTACTTCCTACTTCTTACTTCTTACTTCTCACGTTTTTATCTCTTCCCCGCCAGCCGCTGCAGCGCCTGCTTGATCAGCTGCGCTGTGTCCGAGGAGCCGTCTGCGGCCAGCGCGTCGCGCACTGCGCTCTCGGCCTGCGCGGGAGGATAACCGAGCCGCGTGAGGGCGGCCAGCGCCTCTTCGCTTGGCCCCATCGAAGCGGGCGGCAGCTCGCCCCCGACCTCCTCGAACCGGTCATGCAGCTCCAGCACCAGTCGCTCCGCCTTCTTCTTTCCGATGCCGCTCACCGTGCTGAGGGCCGCGATGTCCTTCTGCCGAATACTCCGCACAGTGCGATCGGCCCCCAAAGTCGACAGCAGCGCCAGCGCCAGCCTGGGGCCGAAGCCACTCGCGGTAAGCAGTCGCTGAAAGACGACGCGTTCCGCCGGGCGATCGAAGCCGAAGAGCGCCCAGCCATCCTCCTTCACCACCAGCTCGGTATGGAGCTGCACCTTGGAGCCGAGTGCCGGCAATCTCTCCACGACGCCTAGCGGGAGAGTGATGCTGTAACCGACTCCGCCCGAAGTCTCGATCAGGACGGTGTCGCCGTCTCGCGCGCGAAGGATTCCGGAAACCAGCGCGATCATCCGCGGCGTCCCAGGAAGGGGGCGATGCTTTTCGGGGCGGTGCGCAGCAGGTGTGTGAGCGCGATGGCGACACCATCGGCCGCGTCGGCGGGACGGGGAGCGCTCTTGAGCCGGAGCAGCTGCGCCACCATGAAGCCCACTTGAGGTTTGAGCGCCGCTCCGCGGCCAACGACGGTCTGTTTGACGATAGCGGGCGAGTATTCGGTGACTGGCACTCCCCGCAGTGCTGCCGCCAGCAGGATTGCTCCCCGCGCGTGACCCAGCACCAGCGCCGATCTCACATTGCGGGCCGCAAAGACCCCTTCGACCACGACACTCTCGGGGGCCAGGCGGTCGATAAGGCCGAGCAATTCGTCGTGGATCAGTCGCAGCCGTTCCGGCAGGGGATCCCGGGGCAGGGTCTTGATGACCCCGCACTCGACCAATTGCGGGGCCCGGCCAGTCCGGGCTTCGATCACACCGTAGCCCGTAATCGCGGTGCCCGGATCGATGCCGAGCACCCTCACGGGAGAGGCCGGCTCAGGCCGATGTCTCCGCCTCCGCCATCGCGGCCGCGTCGATGTCGAAGTTGGAAAAGACCTTCGAAACGTCTTCTAGCTCTTCCAGCGTTTCCATGAGCCGAAGCATCTGCTCCGCCTGCTTGCCTTCGACTCGCACCGTGTTCTTGGGGACCATCGCCAGCTCGGCGGATTCGATCGCGTAACGCTTGGCCTTCAAGGCGTCCTGCACCGCGTGGAAGCTGTGCGGAGTGGTGGCTACCACGTATTGCTCGCCATCGCGGACGAAGTCTTCCGCCCCGGCATCGAGTGCGGCCTCGAGGGCCGTGTCTTCATCGAACTTGGTTGCGTCGAGATAGATCTGGCCTTTGCGCTCGAACATCCATGCCACCGAATTGGTGGCGCCGAGGTTGCCGCCGTTGCGGCTGAACGCGTGGCGGATCTCGGCCACGGTGCGGTTAGCGTTATCGGTGGTCGCCTCGATCAGGATCGCGGCGCCACCCGGCCCATAGCCTTCGTACGTGACTTCCTCGTAGACCGCGCCCTCGAGCTCCCCGGTTCCCTTCTTGATGGCCCGATCGATGTTGTCGGCCGGCATGTTGACGGCCTTCGCGGCGTCAATCGCGGTGCGAAGGCGGGGATTACCACCCGGATCGCCGCCACCGGCCTTGGCGGCGACGGTGATTTCGCGGATCGCCTTGGTCCAGGAGGCGCCGCGTTTCTGGTCGGCGATCGCCTTCTTGCGTTTGATTTGTTTCCACTTGCTATGGCCGGCCATTCCTCTGCCTCGACGGATTCTGAGTAGAAAATACTGCCGTAACCCGTTGTCGTCAGCCCTCTACCGGCACAGAGACCGCAGGCGATGGATGCTGGCTGGCATCCGGCCATTGACCCCCTAAGGGCCCACCACTACTCTCCCCCGCCTATGCGTTCACAACTTCTGGCTGTCGCGCTGGTTCTTGCACTGGCCTGTAAGGAAGACCGGCCCAAGATGCCTCCGCTCGCCGAGACCATTCCGGAGCTACCGGTCCCGCCCGATGGGGAGGCCATCGCCCACGCCGGTGGCGAGGATGCGCTTCAGATCCGCTTCAAGAGCTCCGAGGGTCCGGAGGAGATCGCGACCTACTATCGCAATTACTTCAGCAAGAACAACTGGCGACTGGTGAGCGACATCAAGACCCGTGAGGGCGTCATCGTGATGTACGCGGAAGGAGTGAAGCGGCCTCTCTGGGTCACGATCACCAAGGCCAGCGGTGAGGATGGAAGCCTGATCGATATCGCCGGGGCTAAGGCTCCGTCGTCGGCTCAGTAGGAAGGATCATCTCCCCGGTTCGACCATATCCTCGAACCGCAGCCATTCGTGGTAGAAGTAGAGGTCGACGAAACCGGTCGTGCCGTTGCGATTCTTGGCCACGATGAGCTCCGTCGCTCCTTCGACCCCACCCGCTGGCCGATACATCTCTTCCCGGTAGATCGCCAGGACCACATCAGCCACCTGCTTAACCACTCCCAGGCCACCCAGGTCTTCGAGCGAGGGGCGGGGATCGCGTCGAGTCGGCTTGAGGCCCGGTAGCTGGGCCAGGACCAGTACCGCGACATCGTGATCCAGCGCCAGCGCCTTGAGCGCTCGAGCCGCGCCTGCCACTGCTTCGTCGGGGCCATTGGCCGAGGTCGGCGGTGCGGTCATCTGCAGCGAATCAATCACAAGGAGCGCCCGGCGGGGCACCGTATCCAGTGCCTCCGACACCTCGGTGAATCGCTGTCCGCTGAGCGACCGGACCTGCAGCGGAAGGTCGCGCAGCCGGAGCGCCGCCGCGCCGACCGAGGCACGGCTCACATCGTCGAGCGCTCCGCCTCGGAGTGCGTCCACCGGCACCCGGGCCTCGAGTGCCAGGGCTCGCTCCATGAGGCGATCTTCCGTCATCTCCCCCGACAGAAAGACCGTGGCCACTCCCGACTGGGCACCCCGGATGGCCATCGCGAGTCCCAGTGACGACTTCCCGCTTCCCACATCGCCCGCCAGAACGATCAGGTCCTGACGCCGGAACCCGCCCGCGAGCATTCGATCAAGCGAGGGGAAGCCGGTCGGAACGGTATCGGTTGCCGCCGTGCCGTCGCCGCGCGCGTCCATTCGCTGGACCAGCGCCTCGACAGTGGTGGATGGTTCCTTGTTAAGGGAAGGGCGAGGGCGTTGCATGCCTCAATTATACGACAATCGGTCAGCGACCGAGGGGAAGCAACGCCTGACGAGCGGTCTTTTCGGCCTTGCGGACGGCTTCGGCCGCCTCCTGGCCGGCCGCTTCCCGGGTCGGGGCGACCAATCCATTGAGGATGCCGGGCACCGATTCCCGCGTGGCGTCGCGCAACTGGTGCAGGGCCGCTGTGAGGGCCCGCCGGAGTGGGGCCGGGACGGTGAGGCTGGACATGCGCGACTCGAGTGCCGTTATCCGGCGCCGCACATTGCGCTCCGTGAGCGGCGGCTCGAGTTGAAGGTCCTGGGCCACTCGAAGCGTCAGCCACAATGCGAAGAGTCCCCCGCGCCGGGGGCCCCGGGCACTACGGGCCAGGAGGGAAATCAGCTCGAATGCCGCTGGGTCCCAGCCGTTCACGCGCTGAGCTCGGTGAGAGCGAGTTCGACTTCAGCAGGCGTGATCTCCTTCAGGCAGCGATGGTGCACCAGGGGACAGCGTGGAGTGCCCTTCGCGCTGCAAGGGCGGCATCCCAGGTCGCGTTGCAGCACCGTCGCCCGCGCCCGATAGGGAAAGAACCCGAAGGCTTCGACGGTGGGACCGAACAGGGCAACAACCGGGGTGCCGATCGCGGTGGCCATGTGCATGACCCCGGTGTCTCCCGTAACGGCAACCGCCGCGCGCGCCAGCACCGCACCCGATTCCTGGAGTCCCAGTTCGCCGGCGCCCGAAGCCGCGGAGCCGTTGCCAGCCGCGGCCACACCGGCGCAGAGAGCATGATCGTCGGGACCGCCGATCACTGCGACCCGGGCTCCGGAGCCCGTTACCGACTCTACCAGCTTTCGCCAGTGATCCTGCGGCCAACGTTTGGTGGCGTGGGCCGCGCCGGGAGCCACGACCAGCAGCTTCCGACCTCCATTCAGGCCATTCCCGGACAGCCAGCGTGCCGCATTCTCTTTGGCCGAAGGATGCAGGTGCATTTCGGCCGGCGCCTCGTCCGGTGTCACGTCGAGGTCGCGGG
>Ga0068864_100004884_pt1 | contig 10978 bp, 8 predicted proteins | sample KBSSwiS72_FD_66586 | JGI IMG/M metagenome (GOLD analysis project Ga0068864, IMG submission 66586) | Switchgrass rhizosphere microbial communities from Kellogg Biological Station, Michigan, USA - KBS Switchgrass S7-2 | ecosystem: Host-associated > Plants > Roots > Rhizosphere > Soil ...
TCCTCCTCCTCCATGATGCCCTTCAGGATCAACTTGCCGCCCCAGCGCTTCTTGATCCATTCGACGTCCTTCCAGCTCAGTGCCGGGTCGAACTGCTCGGACGTCCACGAGCTGAGCGAGGACAGGTCGCCCACGCCCTTGGCATGGCCGACGATGTTGCCGAAGCTGTGGCGCCTGGTGCCCAGCATCCCCAGGCACCAGCGCGGCTTGGTCATCAGGTTGAGGATGTTCGCCAGTGTCGGCTTGGGCGGCGTGGACAGGCCGTTCTTGATGTCCTTGTGGCGCTGGCCGAGGATCTGCAGATCCAGCGTGAGCATCAGTGCGCTGCAGTTCGCGGCTTTCGCGCGATCGATCAGCCGCTCGATGAAATCGCGGTCCTTCATCACGTAGAGCTGGAACCAGAACGGCGCCTTCGTCGCGGCGGCCACGTCCTCGATCGAGCAGATGCTCATCGTGCTGAGCGTGAACGGGATGCCGAACTTCTTCGCCGCGAGCGCGCCCAGGATCTCGCCGTCGGCGTGCTGCATGCCGGTCAGGCCGGTCGGCGCGATGGCGACCGGCATCGCGCTGTCGATGCCGACCATCCTGGTGCGGATCGAGCGGTTCTCCATGTTGACCGCGACGCGCTGGCGCAGCTTGATCTTCGCGAAGTCGCTCTCGTTCGCGCGGTACGTGCTCTCGGTGTAGGAGCCCGAATCGGCGTAGTCATAGAACATGCGGGGGACGCGCCTTTCGGCCAGCACGCGCAGGTCTTCGATGTGGGTGATCACGGGCATGGTGGTCTTCTCCGGGATGTGGCGACCCGCGATGCTACCGGGGCGTTTGCCGCGGCCGGGACAGGATTTTCGGTCAGCGCTCGAAAAGCGGCAGGTTGTAGTCGACCTCGCGCTCGCGAACGGCGGGCGGCGCCTCGGGCTCGTCGTGCTGGGGCGCGACAAGCTCGGCGAGCGACGCCAGCGCCCCCGCGCGCACGCCGAGCAGGCGCAGGCGGCGCGTCAGATCGACCCGCTTGAGGCACTCGCCGGCAGCGCGTCGGATCGTCTTCGCGTCCAGCGTGTGCGCGGGCAGGCTGACGTCGCGCGTGACGATCCTGAAATCGTCGAAGCGCAGCTTGATGCCGATCGTGCGGCTCGCGTAGCCCTTGCGCGCCAGGTCGTCGGCCAGGCCGATGCACAGGTCGGTGAAGATCGCACCGAGTGTCGCGCGGTCGCGCACCGCGTGCAGGTCGCGCTCGAACGTGGTCTCCCGGCTGATCGACTTGGGCTCGCTGTAGGTGACGACGGCGCGCTCGTCGCGCCCGTGCGATGCGGCGTGGAGCCAGGCGCCGTAGCTCTTGCCGAAATGCTCGATCAGCCAGTTCGCGTCGGCCGCGGCGATGTCGCCGATCGTGTGCAGCCCGAAGCCGGCGAGCTTCTCGCTCGCCTTCGGGCCGATGCCGTTCACCTTCTTCGCGGCCAGCGGCCAGATGCGGCGCTCGAGATCGTCGAAGTCGAGCAGCGTCAGCCCGTTCGGCTTGTCGAGCTCGGAGCCGATCTTGGCCAGCAGCTTGTTCGGCGCGACCGCGATCGAGCACGTCAGGCCGCCGGTCGTCTCGCGCACGGCGTCCTTCAGGCGCTGCGCCACGCTGCGCCCGGCGTCGTCTTGCGCGCCGGGCACGTCGGTCAGGTCGATGTAGATCTCGTCGATCCCGCGGTCTTCGACCATCGGCGCGACCGCGCGCACTGCGGCCTTGAACATCCGCGAATAGCGCCGGTATTCGTCGAAGTCGACCGGCAGCAGCACCGCATCGGGCGCGAGCTTGGCGGCCTTCATCGTGCCCATGGCCGAGAAGACGCCGAGCGCGCGCGCTTCGTAGGTGCTGGTCGTGATGACGCCGCGGCCGGTGTAGTCGCGCAGCAGCGAATAGCTGCGGGTACCGTCTGCATGCTGCACCGGCTGGTGGCGCCGGCCGCCGCCGATCACGACGGCGCGGCCGCGCAGATCCGGATAGCGCAGCAACTCGACCGACGCGTAGAACGCATCCATGTCGAGGTGGGCGATCAGGCGGCGACAGGGAGCGTCGGGCATGTCGCATTGTGCCGCCGATGGCTGTGGATGTGTACAGTATCCGCTGCACGCGGATACCGCACACTGCGAACGACCATGCAACGGAGCGAATCCCATATCAACGTCGACACCGCGGCGATGCGCGGCGCCGGACGCGATGCGCTCTCGCTCGCGCTGATGGACGCGCGCAACCACAGCCTGCGCTGGTTCGCGGCGTTCGAAGACACACCGGTTGCGGCGCAGGCGCTGTGGGCGCTCGGTCACGTCGCATGGTTCCAGGAGCACTGGATAGCACGCAATGTGCAGCGCCAGCGCGGCGAGCGGGGCGATGCGACGATCCCGAAGCTCGCGCCCATCCTGCCCGAGGCCGACGCCCTGTTCGCCGAGCGTGCCGACGAACCGCTGCCCGATGCGCCAACGCTGAGGCAGTATCTCGTCGACACGCTCGAGACGACGCTCGAACTGCTCGGCGGTGCGGGCGATGACGACGATGCCCTCTACTTCTATCGCCTCGCGTTGCTGCGCGAGGACGAGCTCGTCGAGCGCTATGCCGAGCTCGCCCAGACCGAGGGCATCGAGACCGGGCTGCTGGCGCCGATGCCGGCTCGGCCGGCGCAAGCCGTGCTGCTGTTTCCCGCGACGCGCTGGTCGCTGGGGCAATCGCCCGGCGGCCTCGTGTTCGACAACGAGAAATGGGCGCACGAGGTCGCGTTGCCCGAGTTCGAGATCGACGCGCAGGCGGTGAGCTGGGCGCAGTACGGCGAGTTCGTCGCCGATGGCGGCTACGACGACAAGCGCTTGTGGAGCGAGACGGGCTGGGACTGGGTCCAGCTCAGCGGGCGGCGCACCCCGCGCCACGTCGACCAGATGGGCGGCGGCGTGCTGCAGATGCGCTTCGGCAAGCTGATGCGCGTGCCGCTCGCGCTGCCGGTCGTGCACGTGAGTTGGCACGAGGCCAACGCATGGTGCCGCTGGGCCGGGCGCCGCCTGCCGGGCGAGGCCGAGTGGGAGGCCGCCGCGGTACTCGGCGCGACGCGCGGATTTCGCTGGGGCGAGGCGCGCGAGTGGACGGCGGGTACGCTGCGGCCGTATCCGGGTGCGCCGGCGCAGCCGTCGCCTGGCCAGCGGGCCGACGACCGCGCCTGGCGCGTGCTGCGCGGCGCATCGTTCGCAACGCGCGGGCGCCTGCGCAGCGCCAAGGCCCGGTGCGGCGCGGCGCCCGATGCGGACGCGGGCTTCCTGGGCTTTCGCAGTTGCTCGATCTGAGCGATCTCCACGTTTCCCACTAGGGAAACCCCGCGATACCCCTCGCGGGGCCATGATCGAACAATGACCCGGAGCGGCCCGTCGCAAGGACGGGCCATTTCGCAGCCGGATATCCGAAGGAGACACCGTGAGCGTTCCAATTTCTCTGACCGTCAACGGCAAGGCCATCAGCGCGCAAGTGGACTCTCGAACGCTGCTGGTCCAGTTCATCCGCGAGCAGTTGCAGCTCACCGGCACGCACGTCGGCTGCGACACCGCGCAGTGCGGTGCCTGCACCGTGCATCTCAATGGACGCGCAGTGAAGTCCTGCTCGATGCTGGCGCTGCAGGCGCAGGGCGGGCAGGTCACGACCATCGAAGGCCTGGCCCAAAACGGAACAGCCATGCATCCGATGCAGGAAGCGTTCCGCGAGTGCCATGGTTTGCAATGCGGCTTCTGCACCCCGGGCATGGTGATGTCGGCGGTGCAATTGCTGAAGGACAACCCGAAGGCCACCGAAGCGGAGATCCGCGAAGGCCTGGACGGCAACATCTGCCGCTGCACGGGTTACCAGAACATCGTCAAGGCGATCCAGCATTGCCAGGCTGGCGCGAAGACGCCGGCGTGAACGAGGAGACGACCATGACCGACATGTCCACCCCTCCCGCCAGCGCGATCGGCCAGTCCGTCCGCCGCCGCGAAGACGCGCGCTTCCTCACCGGCGCCGGCCAGTACACCGACGACGTCGTGATGCACAACCAGAGTTACGGCGTGTTCCTGCGTTCACCGCACGCGCATGCGCGCATCAAGTCCATCAAGCTCGACAAGGCCAAGGCCGCGCCCGGCGTGGTCGAGATCTTCACCGGCGCCGACCTCGCCGACGCCAAGGTCGGCGGCCTGCCGTGCGGCTGGCTGATCCACAGCAAGGACGGCACGCCGATGAAGGAGCCCGCGCACCCGGTGCTCGCCCAGGGCAAGGTGCGCCACGTCGGCGATCAGGTCGCGCTGGTCGTGGCCGAGTCGGTCGCGCAGGCCAAGGATGCGGCGGAGCTGATCGAGGTCGACTACGAGGAACTGCCCGCGGTGATCGACACCACCAAGGCCGCCGGCCACGCGAGCGCGGTGCACGACGACGTGCCCGGCAACGTCTGCTACGACTGGGGCCACGGCAACAAGGACGCCGTCGACGCGGCGTTCAAGAGCGCCGCCAAGGTCACGACGCTGGACATCGTGAACAACCGGCTGATCCCCAACGCGATGGAGCCGCGCGCCGCCAACGCCAGCTACACCAAGCACGACGAGAGCTACACGCTGTACGTCGCGAACCAGAACCCGCACGTCGAGCGGCTGCTGATGTGCGCCTTCGTGCTCGGCCTGCCCGAGTCGAAGGTGCGCGTGATCGCGCCTGATGTCGGCGGCGGCTTCGGCTCGAAGATCTTCCTGTACCCGGAAGAGGTCGCGCTGGTCTGGGCCACCAAGCGCGTCGGCCGGCCGATCAAGTGGACGGCCGAACGCAGCGAATCGTTCCTCACCGATGCGCATGGCCGCGACCACGTGACCAAGGCCGAGCTGGCGCTCGACGCGAAGGGCACGTTCCTCGCGATGCGTGTCAGCACGATCGCGAACCTCGGCGCGTACCTCTCGACGTTCGCCTCCAGCGTGCCGACCATCCTGTACGCGACGCTGCTCGCCGGACAGTACAAGACGCCGGCGATCTACGCCGAGGTCAAGGCGGTGTTCACCAACACCGCGCCGGTGGATGCCTACCGCGGCGCCGGGCGGCCCGAGGCGACGTATGTCGTCGAGCGGCTCGTCGAGCAGGCCGCGCGCGACATGAAGATGGACCCGGCCGCGATCCGGCGCCAGAACTTCATCACCGAGTTTCCGTACGCCACCCCGGTCGGCCTGACCTACGACACCGGCAACTACGCGGCGCACCTCGACAAGGCGATGCAGATGGCCGACGTCGCCGGCTACCCGGCGCGCAAGGCCGCATCGGCCGCGAAGGGCAAGAAGCGCGGCCTCGGCTACTCCTGCTACATCGAGGCCTGCGGCCTGGCGCCGAGCAACATCGCCGGTGCGCTCGGCGCGCGGGCCGGGCTGTTCGAGGCCGGCGAGGTGCGCGTGAACCCGACCGGCACCGTCACGGTCTTCACCGGCTCGCACAGTCATGGCCAGGGCCACGAGACGACGTTCGCGCAGGTGGTGGCGGCCAAGCTCGGCATCCCGATCGAGAACGTCGAGATCGTGCACGGCGACACCGGCCGCGTGCCGTTCGGCATGGGCACCTACGGCAGCCGCTCGCTGGCGGTCGGCGGCACGGCGATCGTCAAGGCGGTCGACAAGGTGATCGCCAAGGGCAAGAAGATCGCTGCGCACCTGCTCGAAGCGTCGGACACCGACATCGAGTTCGAGAACGGCGTCTTCAAGGTCGCGGGCACGGACAAGTCGGTGCCGTTCGGCAGCGTCTCGCTGACGGCCTACGTGCCGCACAACTACCCGCTCGACAAGCTCGAGCCGGGCCTGAACGAGAACGCGTTCTACGACCCCACCAACTTCACCTATCCGGCGGGCAGCTACATCTGCGAGGTCGAGGTCGATCCGGAGACGGGCAAGGTGCAGATCGAGCAGTTCGTCGCGGTCGACGACTTCGGCAACATCGTCAATCCGATGATCGTCGAAGGCCAGGTGCAGGGAGGGATCGCGCAGGGCCTGGGCCAGGCGATGATGGAAGCGTGTGCGTACGACAAGGACTCGGGGCAGCTGCTCACCGGTTCGTACATGGACTACGCGATGCCGCGCGCGGCCGACATCCCGACGCTGAAGATCAGCAACGTCGTCACGCCGTGCACGCACAACCCGCTCGGCGTGAAGGGCTGCGGCGAGGCCGGCGCGATCGGCTCGCCGCCGGCCTACATCAATGCGCTGACCGACGCGCTGGGCGTCAAGGACATCGCGATGCCGGCGACGGTGGAGCGCGTCTGGCGCGCGGCCAACAACGTCGCTTGATTGATCGATCGATCTTCGCATTCAGGAGAACACTCACATGTATGCATTCGACTATCAACGCCCCGGCAGCGTGAACGACGTGAAGGCTGCGTTCAGCGGCGACGCGCGCTACCTGGCCGGCGGGCAGAGCCTGATCCAGGCGATGAAGCTGCGCCTGTCCAGCAGCGAGCGGCTCGTCGATCTCGGCGGCATCGCCGAGCTGAAGACGATCAAGATCGACGGCGCGAACCTCGTGATCGGCGCGATGTGCACGCACGCGCAGGTCGCGATGTCGGCCGACGTGAAGCGCGCCTGCCCGGCGCTGGCCGAACTGGCCGCCGGCATCGGGGACCCGATGGTGCGCAACATGGGCACCATCGGCGGTTCGATCGCGAACGCCGACCCGGCCGCGGACTATCCCGCCGGCCTCGTCGGCCTCGGTGCGACGGTGCAGACGAACCAGCGCACGATCCCCGCCGATGCGTTCTTCACCGGCCTGTACGAGACGGCGCTGAAGCCGGGCGAGCTGATCACCGCGGTGAGCTTCCCGACGGGCGCGAAGGCCGCGTACGTGAAGTACCGGCAACCGGCCTCGCGCTTCGCGCTCGTCGGCGTGTTCGTGAGCCAGGGCGCGGGTGGCGTGCGCGTGGCGGTGACGGGCGCCAAGGGCAGCGTGTTCCGCTCGAGCGAGATCGAGGCGGCGCTGGGCAAGAGCTTCACGCCCGAGGCGGCGAAGGCCGTGAAGGTACCGACCACCGACATCAACAGCGACATGCACGGCTCGGCGGAGTACCGCGCGGCGATGGTGAGCGTGATGGCGTCGCGGGCGGTCGCCGCGGCCTTGGCGCGGTAACCTTCGGGGATGACCACCCCCCAATTGCCGAATAGGTCAATCGACCCCCCGCGGGGGTACGGGCCGGCTTGGTTGGGCCACGAAGGGGCCCCTGCGTGGCCCTTGCCCGGCGCTCGGCCCGTATGACGACAAAGCCACTGACGCTCCCGGACTCGGTCGACGCGGTCATCGCGCTGCTTGCGACCGAGGCCTATGTCTGTGATCGGCGGCTCGCAACCGCGCTGTTCCTGAGCCTCAAGCTCGCGCGGCCGCTCTTTCTCGAGGGCGAGCCGGGGGTGGGCAAGACCGAGCTCGCGAAGACGCTCGCCGCGGCGCTGCACACGGCCCTGTTGCGCGTGCAGTGCTACGAGGGGCTGGACATCGCGCAGACCGCGTACGAGTGGAACGTCGCGCGCCAGATGATCGAGATCCGCCTCGCCGAGGCCGCGCATGCGGTGCAGGACGAGGGCGGCCGCGAGCGGCTCGCGCACAGCCTGTACGCACGCAGCATGTTGATCGAGCGGCCGCTGCTGCAGGCGCTGACGCAGCCGCAATCGCCGGTGCTGCTGATCGACGAGCTCGATCGTGCCGACGAGCCGTTCGATGCGTTCCTGCTCGAAGTGCTGGCCGAGAACCAGATCACCATTCCGGAGTACGGCACGGTGAAGGCAGTCGCGCCGCCGTTCACGATCATCACGAGCAACCGCACGCGCGAGATCCACGATGCGTTGAAGCGGCGCTGCCTGTACCACTGGGTCGACTTCCCGAGCCTGGAGCGCGAGCTCGAGATCGTGCGCCTGAAGGCGCCGGGCGCGGCGGATCGGCTCTACGTGCAGGTCGTCGAGTTCGTGCAGCGCATGCGCAAGCTCGATCTGTTCAAGGCGCCCGGTGTCGCCGAGACGATCGACTGGACCAACGCGCTGGTCGCGCTCAACACGATCCGCCTCGATCCGGCGACGGTGCACGACACGCTCGGCGTGCTGCTCAAGTACCAGGACGACATCGTCAAGCTGCAAAGCGGCGACACGGCCAAGCTGCTCGACGAGCTCAAGGCGCGCGCCTTGCTGGATTGAGCCGAGTCGACCGTGATCGCCGAGAACATCGTCCACTTCGCGCGCGTGTTGCGCAGCGCGGGCATGGCGGTCGGCCCGGATCGCGTGCTCGCGGCGATGACGGCCATCGAGCAGGTCGGGCTCGATCGGCGCGACGACGTGCACGCGGCGCTCAGCGCCGTGATGCTCGACCGCCACGAGCAGCAGACCATCTTCGACGCCGCGTTCGATGCGTTCTGGCGCGACCCCAAACTGCTCGAGCAGCTGATGTACCTGCTGCTGCCGAAGATCAGCGGCCGCGGCGACAAGATCACGCCATCGCGATCGAACCGCCTCGCCGAAGCGCTCGCCGCGCCGCGCAAGCCCGATCCGCCGAACCCCGCGAACAACACCGCCGACGAGGAGCTGAGCTTCGACACGACGTTCACGTTCTCCGAACGCGAGCGGCTGCAGCAGGCCGACTTCGAGAGCATGACGAGCGCCGAGTTCGAGCTCGCGAAGAAGATCGCCGAGCATTTGCCGCTGCCGATCGTCCCGGTGATCCGGCGCCGCCACGAGGCCGCGCGCCGAGGCACGCTCGACCTGCGCTCGACGATGCAGCGCATGGCGCGCCAGCCGCAGACGCTGACGCCGTCGTTCACGCGCGCGCGGCGCGAGCCGCCGACGCTGGTCGTGCTGCTCGACATCTCCGGTTCGATGGAGCGCTATGCGCGGCTGCTGCTGCACTACGTGCACGGCCTGACGCGGCGCTACCTGAAGGTGCACACGCTGGTCTTCGGCACGCGCCTCACGAACATCACCCGCAGCCTGCGGCATCGCGATCCCGACATCGCGCTCCAGCACGCCGACAGCCAGGTGCAGGACTGGAAGGGCGGCACGCGCATCGCGTCCTGCCTCGCCGAGTTCAACAAGACCTGGGCGCGCCGCCTGCTCGGCTCGAACGCCGCGCTGCTGTTGATGACCGACGGCCTGGATCGCGACGATCAAGGCGATCTGGCGCACGCCGCTGCGCAGTTGCGGCGCTCGGCGAACCAGATCGTCTGGCTCAATCCCCTGTTGCGCTTCGATGGTTTCGAGCCGCGCGCTGCAGGCGTGCGCGCGTTGCTGCCCAATGTGGACCTGTTCCTGCCGGTGCACAACCTCGCGAGCCTGGCGGATCTGGCGCGCGCGTTGCGCACGCCCGCGGTGTCGCCTGCCTCATTGCTGAACCGACCGACTCACTCCTGAAGCTTGCACCCATGGAACTACAAGGCGAACGACTGATCCCGGCCTCCGTGCCCGCGACCTGGGCCGCGTTGAACGATCCCGAGGTGCTGAAGGCCTGCATCGCCGGCTGCGAGTCGATCGAGCGCACCGGCGAGGACGCCTACACGGCCGTCGTCGCGATGAAGATCGGCCCGGTCAGCGCGCGCTTCAAGGGCAACCTGCAGATGACCAACGTGCAGCCGCCGAACGGCTACACGATCAACTTCGACGGGCAGGGCGGCGTGGCCGGCTTCGGCAAGGGCTCGGCGGACGTGGCGCTCACGCCGCAGGACGCGCAGACGCTGCTCAAGTACAACGCCCGCGCGACCGTCGGCGGCAAGATGGCGCAGATCGGCTCGCGCCTCATCGATGCCGCCGCCACCAAGATCACCGAGGATTTCTTCAAGGCGTTCGAAGCGCATCTGCAGGCCGCCTCCGCCCCTGCGGGCGCAGCGGCCACCGCGAGTGCGACGTCGCCGGCGGTCCGCGAGGGGGATGGCGGCCTGGCCAAGCTCTGGTGGCTGATCGGTGCGCTGGTCGTGCTCGCCATCGTCTACTTCGCGATTCGACGCTGACATCATCGTCGTAGAGGTCGTCCCATGGACAGTCTGGATCTTCAAGTTCTCAGCCAGGCACGCGACTGGTTCGTGCAAGGCCGCAAGGTATGGCTCGTGACGGTGCTCGAGACCTGGGGTTCGGCGCCACGGCCACCGGGTGCGCTGCTATGCCTGCGCGACGATGGAACGGTCGCCGGCTCGGTCTCCGGCGGCTGCGTCGAGGACGATCTGATCGACCGGCTGCGCCACGGCGAGCGCGTCGCGACGCCATCGCTGATCGCCTACGGCGTGACGAAGGAAGAGGCCGCGCGCTTCGGGCTGCCGTGCGGCGGCAACCTGCGGCTCGTGCAGGAGCCGCTGCAAAGCGTGGCGTGGATCGACGAAGTGCTCACGCGCACGTCGCGCCATGAACTCGTCGCGCGGCGCCTGGATCTCGCCACCGGCGAGGTGACGATCGAGGCCGCGACGCGCGGCGACGAGTTCAGCTTCGACGGCACCACGCTGCGCGCGCTCTTCGGCCCGCGCTGGCGCCTGCTGATCATCGGCGCTGGGCAGCTCTCGCGCGCGGTGGCGCAGATGGCGCTGGCGATCGATTTCGAAGTGATCTGCTGCGATCCGCGCGACGAGTACAACCTCACCTGGGACATCCCGAACACGACCTTCAGCAAGGCGATGCCCGACGATCTCGTGATCGAACTGCAGCTCGATCCGCACAGCGCCGTCGTCGCCGTCACGCACGACCCGAAGCTCGACGACCTGGTGCTGCTCGAGGCGCTGAAGTCGCCGGCGTTCTACATCGGCGCGCTCGGGTCGCGCCGCAACACCGAGGCGCGGCGCGAGCGGCTGAAGCTGTTCGATCTTTCTCCCGCGGAGATCGATCGCCTGCACGGCCCGATCGGCCTGGACATCGGCAGCAAGACGCCGGCCGAGATCGCCGTTTCGATCGTCGCCGAGATCGTCGCCGTCAAGAACGGCATCTCGCTGACCCAGAAGAAGGCCGGCTCGTCCGTGCC
>Ga0068864_100004886_pt1 | contig 10977 bp, 6 predicted proteins | sample KBSSwiS72_FD_66586 | JGI IMG/M metagenome (GOLD analysis project Ga0068864, IMG submission 66586) | Switchgrass rhizosphere microbial communities from Kellogg Biological Station, Michigan, USA - KBS Switchgrass S7-2 | ecosystem: Host-associated > Plants > Roots > Rhizosphere > Soil ...
CCGGGCGTCGCGCAGCGCTGGAGCCAGGTTTCCGCGCGGTTCAGCGCGCGGTAGCTCGTGAACAGCAGGAACGCGCCGCCGCCCGCGGCGTCGATCAGCGGCCACACGGCGCCCATGAGCTCCTCGACGTACGACTCGTCGGAGGGATCCGGCAGCGCCTCGGGCACGTAGAGCCGCGCGTTGCGCTCGTAGTCGAACGGGCTCGCGAGCACGCGCGTGATTTGCGCGTCGACGCCGACGCGGCGCAAGAAGTGACTGAAATCTTCGCCGACGGCGAGCGTCGCCGACGCGAACACCCACGCGCCGCCCTGCGCCTCGATCCTCGCCGCGAGCGCCGCACCGACGTCGAACGGCGTCCAATGCGCGGCGACGGCGCCGGTCGAGAAGTCGAACCAGCGCAAGCCGTCGTCGGGATCCGCGGCCGCGATGAACCGCACCCGCGCCGCTGCATCGGCACATCGCTGCGCGCAATTCGCGAGCGCCGCGCTCGCGTCGGCGAAACCGTCGACGGCTTCGCGCAACGTTTCGAGAGCCCGGCGCACTTCGGGCAACGCGTCGCGCAACGCGGCCGGGGCCGCCGCCCACGGTGTACGTCCCGGAGGGACGCTGGTCGAGCAACGCCGTAGGTCGAGCACGGCTCGGGCCACGTCGCTCGCGGCCTGCTCCACCTCGCCCGCGACGCCGACGCCGCGCGCCTCGACGTTGAGATCCCGCAGCAACGATTCGATCTCCCGCGTGCTCGCGGACAGGCCGAAGAATTGCTGCGCGACATCCGGCAGCTGATGCGCTTCGTCGACGATCACCGCGTCGGCGCCGGGGAGCAGCTCGCCGAAGCCGCCGTCCTTCAACGCGAGATCCGCGAGCAGCAGGTGGTGATTCACGATCACGACGTCGGCCGCCTGCGCGTCGCGGCGCGCCTCGGCCACGAAGCATTGGTCGTAGAAGTCGCACTTAGACCCAAGGCAGTTGTCGACGGTCGAGGTGATCGCGCCTCGCAGCCCGTCGTCGTTCTCGAGGTCCTCGAGCTCGGTCAAGTCGCCGCGTGCGCTCGCGCGGCCCCAGTTGGCGATCGCGCGCAGCTCGGCGAGCGTCGCCGCGTCGCGCGTGCCGTCGTGCAGCGCGGCCTCGAGCCGATGCCAGCACAAGTAGTTGCCGCGGCCCTTGAGCAACGCGATGCGCACCGGCCGGCCGAGCAGCGCTCCGAGCAGCGGCAGGTCGCGTGCGAAGAGCTGATCCTGCAGCGTTCGCGTCCCCGTCGAGATGATCGCGCGACGGCCCGATACGAGCACCGGCACGAGGTACGCAAACGTCTTACCGATTCCGGTGCCGGCCTCGATCGCGGCGTGCTTGCCCATGCTGAGCGCGTCGGCGACGAGCGTCGCCATCTCTTGTTGAGCCTTGCGATAGCTGAATCCGGGGAGGCTAGCGGCGAGCGCCCCGTCGGGACTGAAGATGTCGGCGATATCGACCATTGGCTGCGCCGCTCACTATAGCCGGTAGCGGTCCCAAGCCGCGTCTCGAATCGTCGGCGAACGCGGGATTTGACGAGGTCACTTATCGGCCGGAGCCGACGAAGCCGGCTCGGTCACTGCGCGCACGGTCGCGCGAAAGCGCACGAATGCGCGCGCCCCGGCCGCGAGCGGCGCCTTGATGAGCCAGCGAACGTGCGTGTAGTCGGCCGCGGTCGCGGCGCGGCGGACGCCGTCGGCCGCGACGAGCGCGAGCTCGCTCGGCTGCCCATACGTCGCACCGCCGTCCACCGAGTACAGCACCAGGCTGCCCGGCCCGACACCCGAGCCTTCGACGTAGCGCATGCTCGGCGGAATCGGTTGAGTGATCCGCAGGCCGTCGAGCGCGTGCTGCGTGGTATTCAGAAACGTCACGGTGACGACGAGCTCGTCGCCCGGTGAGAGATCGTCGGCCGCAACGAGTCGCGGACGCGCGTCTGCCTTGTCCGCGCCGGCGCCCGCGACGATCTTCTCGACGCGCGTCGCGAGCTCGAGCCCTGCACGTGCTCGCGCGCTCGGCAATTGCGCGTAGCCCGGCCACGCGACGGCGCAGAGCGCGAGAGCGAAGGAAATGCGCGCGCTGAAAACCCGCGCGCGGCGCGCGCGCGCTTCTCGGCGTTGCACTCCTACATAATCGGCCCCGCGGGCGCGGCGCGAGCCCGTCTCGAGACCCGCGCCCGCGCCGCTCGGCCCGCCGCGCGCGGCTCGGGCGCTCGATCCTATCCGCGGCTGCGCCACGGTATAATGCCGCTCTTCACCATCACGAAAGTCACGAAAAACCCCAATGACGACGCGCCTTAAGAGCCTGAGCGACTGGGTTGCGCAGGTGGCCGAGCTCACGAGTCCCGATCGAATCTATTGGTGCGAAGGCACCGAGCAAGAATACCGCAAGCTCGTCGAGGAGATGCTCGACAGCGGCTCGCTGCTCGAGCTCAACCAGCAGCACTATCCCGGCTGCTACCTGCACCGCTCCGACCCCGAGGACGTCGCCCGCGTCGAGCATCTGACGTTCGTCTGCACGCGCGACAAGGCCGACGCCGGCCCGAACAACAACTGGCTCGCGCCCGCCGATGCGAAGGCGCAGATGAACGCGTGCTTTACGGGCTGCATGCGCGGCCGAACGATGTACGTGATTCCTTATTGCATGGGCCCGATCGACTCTCCTTACGCGCGCTGCGGCGTCGAGATCACCGACAGCCCCTATGTCGTCGCGAACATGTACCTGATGACTCGGATCGGCAAACCGGCGCTCAAACGAATCGAGAAGGACAAGACTTTCGTCAAAGGCCTGCACTCGACGGGCGAGCTCGATCCCGAGCGCCGCTTCATCATGCACTTCCCCGAGGAGCTCACGATCATGAGCTACGGCTCGGGCTACGGCGGCAACGCGTTGCTCGGCAAGAAGTGTCACGCGCTTCGGATCGCGAGCTACCAGGCGCGCACCGAAGGCTGGCTCGCCGAGCACATGCTGATCGTCGGCGTGCAGAACCCGCAGGGCGAGACGCACTATCTCGCGTGCGCGTTCCCCTCGGCCTGCGGCAAGACGAATCTCGCGATGCTGATCCCGCCCGAGAGCCAGAAAGGCTGGAAGGTCTGGACGCTCGGCGACGACATCGCGTGGATGCATCTCGATTCCTCGGGGCAGCTGCGCGCGATCAATCCCGAGGCCGGCTACTTCGGCGTCGTCCCCGGCACGAATCCGCACACGAACCGCAACGCCTACGAGACGATCCAGAAGAACACGATCTTCACGAACGTCGCCGTGACGTCCGACAACGACCCGTGGTGGGAAGAGAAAGGCAGCGGCAAGCCGACGATCGATTGGGTCGGCCGCGCATACGACGGCACCAATGGGCCGGCCGCGCATCCGAACTCGCGCTTCACCGTGTCGGCGAAGCAGAACCCCGCGTATTCGAAGCTCGCCGAGGCGCCCGAGGGCGTGCCGATCTCGGCGCTCGTGTTCGGCGGGCGCCGGCGCGAGCTCGCTCCGCTCGTCTATCAGGCGAAGGACTGGGCGCACGGGGTGCTCGTCGGCGCGAGCGTCGCATCCGAGACCACCGCCGCCGCCACCGGTAAGGTCGGCGTCGTGCGTCGCGATCCGATGGCGATGAAGCCATTCTGCGGCTACAACTACGGCGACTACTGGGCCCACTGGCTCAGCTTCGCGAAGCGCTCCGAGAAGCTGCCGAAGATCTTCCACGTGAACTGGTTTCGGCGCGACTCGGCCGGCCGGTTCCTCTGGCCCGGGTTCGGCGAGAATCTCCGCGTGCTGCGCTGGATCATCGAGCGCTGCGAGAACCGCGTCGGCGCGGTCGAGACGCCGATCGGCTATCTGCCGAAGCCCGGAGACATCGACGTCAAGGGCCTCGACGTGTCGAAGCAAGATCTCGATCTGCTGCTCGCGGTCGACCCGGCGCAGTGGCGCGCAGAGATGGAGAACATAGGCCAGTACTTCGACGAGTTCGGCGACCGCGTGCCGAGCGAGCTGCGCGCGGAGCACAAGAAGGTCGTCGCGAGCCTCTCCTAACCGCGCGTCCGCTTTCGTCGTGCCGCGGACGTCGGGATGGGTCCGCGGAGCGCCGCAGGTTACTCGCCGCTCACGCCGGCCTGCCGAATGCGCTCCTTAGCCGCTCATCGAGGGTCTTCAGAGCAATCGCGGCAAGAACCACGATCGACGGCTCCATCGGAGACCGATAGCGATCGTAGTAAGGAATGAGCACCAGGAAGACCACGCTGGTGGCGCCGACCATCAGCGTGAGCGGCCAACTCCTCGGATCCCTGATTGCGAGCGCGGCGCCGAGCACGGCGAGCGCCAAGAGCGCGAGGCCGTACACGTTGAAGGTCGTTGCCAAAACCTTCCACTTCGCGATGGCCATTTCGGCCGCCACGACGGGATGCTCGATTAGGAATTCTTTCGCGCGCTTTAAATGGACCGCGTCGCGCTGAGCCTCATTCATGGCGTCATAGCCGGGCGGGGGCGCTGCCTCGAACACGTCGAATTCGAAAGTATTGAGGGCTATACGCTTATCCCTTTCCTGCAACTGCTCGACAATCGCCGCCGCCGGTCCCGTCGAAGTCCACGGCACGTCAACGGGACTACGCGCCACGCCCGGCATGAATGTCGCCGCGGTAGCCACCGTGCTCGTGTACGCGATTTCGCCGGCGCCGGTGCGAACGAGGACGAAGGTCCCGAACGTTTCGTAATTGCGAATCGACCACGGCAACACGACCAGCGCAGCTGCGAGCAGGAAAGCGGCGGCCCGAATGATGCCGGTGCTCAGCACGGAGCGGTGGTACAGCACCAGCGATGCTGCGAGTGCGTACGCAAAGTAGACCGCCGCGGGCGAAGCCAGCACGGTGAAGCCGGCAGCGAGCCCGAGCACGACGATCCTTCGCCACGTCGGACTTTCGAAATAGCGCACCGCCGCGAGCACGCAGACCATGATCACGCACGTTGCGAGCGCCGTCGCGGTGATGTTGGCGAAGAACGATACGTAAAGCTCGGTGTGGGCGCTCAGGAGCACTACGGCGGTTGCGCCGGTCCAAGCACCCGCAAATCGAAAGGCTGTGCGATAAACGAGATAAGCAAGGACTGCGATGCAGACGAAGTTGAATGCATAGGCGGCAAGGTAAGCCTTGTCGTCGAACAGCAGGTGCATGCCGGCTAGCAGATAGGTATAGACGGGATCCTGCCAGGCGGTTGGGAAGAAAGCGTTCGGATCTTCACGCTGCATGTCCCAGAGCCAATGCATCCAACCAGGAAAGCTGAACCCGTGGCCGGCGGCGATCGCGCGCGCGATGGCGTCGGACTCCCAGCCCTCGACTTCCGGCAGCGCGTTGACGGCATAGCGCGCCGCCCGCAGCGCCCCGAGTGCTCCGAATCCGATCGCGACGAGGCCCGGAAAGTTGCGGTGGTAGAAAAGGCTCGGAAGATTCGCCCGCGCTCTGTACAAGAGCCACAAACCAACAGGGATCCCGAGTTGGAGCGCGTCGAGCACTGTGGGATTCAGGCGCCACCTCCGTGGGACTCATGCTCTGCCCACGGCCGTGGCGTTTGCTAGCCCGATAGTTCTAATGGCGCACGAGGATCCGCACCGAAAACACAGGTGACACCGCGCGGCGGCGCCGTACGTTGGTCCGGCAAGCGCATGCCCAGCGGAGAAAGTGGAGCGTGCTATTCCTCGACGACGTAATGCACCGCGAGCGCGGTTCCGGGCTGTGCGACGCGGCCGAGGCCGATCACGCCTTCGCCGGTCAGCTGGGTGCTGTCGCGGCGCACGAAGATTTCCTCGCCGGCGTTCGTCTGCACGAAGGTGCCGTTCGTGCTCTCGTCGACGAGCGTGAACTTGTCGCGGCTCGCCTCGACGCGCGCATGCACGCGCGAGATCAGGTTGCCCTTCACGACGACGTCGTTCTCCTCGGCGCGACCGAGCGTCGCGCTCTTGCGTCCGTCGCCGACGGTGACCTCGCGGCCCTGATAGCGGAGGCTTAGCCGCTTCGGACGCGCGCCGGTCTTGCGTCCGTGGCCCACGGTCGGAAGCATGCTCGTCGCCTCTTCCGGCTGCCAAAGCACCTCGAACAGCACGACCTCGTCGGCCTTGCCGCGCACGGTCGCGATGTCGATCTGGCGCGCAACCGCCTGCCACTCGGGCGACAAGCGCTCGACGGTCGACAGCGTCGTGATGATCTGCTTTGCCTTGGCCTGGCTCGTCATCCGGTTCGCCGTATGCACGGCCGAGCCGAAGATGTCGCGATGCTCTTGCACGACCGGCCCGTAGTGACAGCCGATTCGGATCGCGACGTGGCCGCTGCCGTGGGCGAGCTCCGCGTCCGTCGTGATTCGCTCCTGCATCCGCCGCGCCGAGTTCATCGCGTCGTCGGCGGTCGGGAACGTCGACATGACCTCGTCGCCCATCGTCTTGATGACGGTGCCGCTGTGCGCCTCGGTCGCCTCGCGCATGATATCGAGGCAACGGCTGACCATCTGCCGTGCCTTCGCGTCGCCGAGCTGCTCATAGAGTTGCGTGCTGCCCACCACGTCGGCGAACAGAATCGCAACCTCGATATCCTTACCCATGGCTTCCTTCTTGAGTGCGCCGGAGGGGAGCCGGGGGCGATTATACGCCATCGACCTCGGCGCGCCGTGTGACGGCTGCCGCGCAATCGCAGCGAAGAGACGACGCGTTCTTCAGCGCGAGGGCCGCGCGAAAGTCACTTTTCGGCGACGAGGTAAGCGATCCACGCGAGATCCGCCTCTCCGGTCGCGTGCTCCTTGAACTCGCCGTTGCCGCCGCCGTCGCCGTCGTCTCCTTCCCAATAGACGCGGACCTTCGAGAAGCCGGCCTCGATCAGCAGCTCGCGCAGCTCGGGCAACGTCCAGAGGCGCCAGTCGTAGGTGAACGCGCGCTTGATCTTCGAGCCGTCCGGAAACTTGAAGTGAATGTGGCAGACGATGCGGCTCGTGACCGGCTCGAACTCCGCCTGGTCCCATACGTACGTGAAGCCGTCGAGCTTGGTCTTTTCCTTCTGCAGATCCGACGCCTCGGGGCCGCCGAACGCATCGAGGAAGAACACTCCGTCGGGGCGCAGCGCGGCGTGCACGCGCTCGAAATAGCCGCGCATCTCCTCGCGGGTCTTGAAGCAGAAGTAGGAGAAGTTGAAAGCGCCGACGATGTCGACGGGCTCGGTGACGACGCGGCGCACGTCGTCGTTGAGCAGCTTCACGCGGGCGCGCGCGGCCTCGGGCAGGCGCGCGACGCGCCGCTTTCGCCCCCACTCGAGCACCGACGCGTCGATGTCGACGCCGATCGCGCCGCGCTGCGCGCCGGTGCGCACCCACTCGCACGCGAGGCTCGCGGTGCCGCAAAAGTCCTCGCGCAGCGTCAGCGCTTCTCGGTGCCGCAGCGAACGAAACGTGTCTTGCAGGAACTCCACCTCGATGTCGACCGCCTGCACCGACTTCTCGTACAGGTCGTGAATGTCGGCACGCTCGGCCATCGTCTGCGCGAACTTTTTCTTCGGATTTGCCGCCACCGCCGTTACCTCGATCGTTGTCGTTGGGTTCTAAATTGTGCGAGCCGTAACGAGCTTACACGATTCGCACGCGAGTTCATTCGGTAGAAGTCGTTCGCGAGCGTGGGCCCGGTGCGTTACGAGATCGTTGATTGGTCGCGGCGCAGCCGCTGCTGGTGCGTTCTTCGAGCGCAGCTCATGGCATGACCTGCCGAGCGTCTGTGTCGTGGGGTGTCCCGCGCGATTGTCACAGTCCTGGACAATCTAAGCCGATTCGTCACTTCAGGTGACAATCCGCCTGCACATACCCCATCCACGTCGGCATGTGCCCGCCGCGAAGTCGTATCGAAGAGTCGGCGTGATGAGCCGGGTGAAAATCTCTCAACCGAACGCGTAAAGCGCGCCGCCGAACGGCGCTTCGCTCGCCGGCTCGTCGGAGAACCCTGCGGCGATCTCCCGCAACTCCGCGAGCCCTGCCTGACCGTCCGCGAGCTCCGACAGCGCACGTCTGAAACGCCGGCCGCCCGGCAAACCAGCCCGCAGACCGAGCAGGTGCCGCGTCATCGACTTCAGCGGCGTGCCGGCAGCGAGCTCGCGCTCGATATATACAATGTATCGCTCGAGCACGCGCGACACGGCCTGCGTCGCGCGCCGGCCATGCAACACGTCCGACGTCGCGCGGCCGCCATGCGGCACGGCCGGCGTTGCTCGCCCGCCATGCAGCGCGCGATCGAGATCTGCGACGAGCCACGGCTGCTGGTAGGCCGCGCGCCCGAGCATCACGCCGTCGACGTGCTCGAGCTGCGCGAGCGCGGTGTCGCGGTCGACAAGCCCGCCGTTGATCACGACCCGCAGACCCGCGAAGTCGCGCTTCAGGCGATGCACGCGCGGGTAATCGAGCGGCGGGATCTCGCGATTCTCTTTGGGGCTCAGGCCGCTGAGCCAGGCCTTGCGTGCGTGCACGATGAACGTGTCGCAGCCGACAGCCGCTACGCTCTCAATGAACGCGGTAAGAAACTCGTACGAGTCGTGCTCGTCGACTCCGAGCCGCGTCTTGACGGTCACGGGCACGTCGACCGCGGCGCGCATGGCGGCGACGCAGGCGGCGACTCGCGCGGGATCGAGCATCAACGCCGCACCGAAGCACGCGGCCTGCACTCGATCGCTCGGGCAGCCCACGTTCAAGTTGATCTCGTCGTAGCCCGCTGCCGCGCCGAGCTTCGCGGCCGCGGCGAGCTCGTCGGGATCGGCGCCGCCGAGCTGAAGCGCGACCGGATGCTCCGCGGCGTCGAAGCGCAGCAGTCGCTGCGGGTCGCCGCGCAGCAGCGCGCGCGCGGTGATCATCTCCGTGTACAGCAGCGCATTCGGCGCGAGCACGCGCGTCAGAAAGCGAAAATGCTTGTCCGACCGATCCATCATCGGCGCGACGCAAAGGCGATGGGACAAGCTCGGAGTCATGACGTTGGTGGACGATCTCGCGCGTGCGGGGGCGCCATGATAGCAGCCGCGCGAGCCGCCGCGCTTCGGCCGCCGCTCAGGCGCGGATGCGGCGGGTCGAACGGATGGGCAGCTCGCTGATCGGTTTCGGAACGGCGATGAAGAACCCCTGCGCGAAGCCGACGCCGAGGTCGCCGAGCCGCTTCATGACGTCGCGGCTCTCGACGCGCTCGGCGACCGCCTGGATGTTGAACGCGCGCGCGATGCGCGCGATCGACTCGACGACGCACTCGTCGGCCGCATCGCGGGTCACGTTGCGCACGAAGTGGCCATCGATCTTCACGTAGTCGACGGGCAACGTCTTCAAGTACGTGAGCGACGACAGGCCCGTGCCGAAATCGTCGAGCGAGAAGCGGCAGCCGCGCGCCTTGAGCGCGCGCATGAAGGCGACCACCTTGTCGAGGTTCGCGATCGCGGCCGTCTCGGTGATCTCGAAGCACAGCGCGGCCGGCGGAATCGCGGCGGCCGTGAGCTCGCCGAGCAGAAAGTCGAGGAAGCGCGCGTCGTTCAGCGTCGTGCCGGAAAGGTTGATCGACAGCATGTACGGATCGCTGTCCGGATCGCCTCGATAGGCGAGCGTCTCGATCGTTTGGCTGATCACCCAACGGTCGACCATCGGCATGAGGTTGTAGCGCTCCGCGGCCGGAATGAACGCGCTCGGTGGCACGATCTCGCCGCGCTCGTCCCGCAAACGGAGCAGCAGCTCGTAGTGAGGCCAGACATCGAGCGCCGGATCGATCGGCACGATCGGCTGAAAGAAGATCTCGAAGCGCTTTTCCTCGAGCGCGCGGTTGATCCGCGCGACCCACTGCATCTCCTGGTGCCGCTCGGCCGCGTCGCGCTCCTCGTACACGTGGATGCGGTTGCGGCCGAGGTCCTTGGCGACGTAGCACGCGACGTCCGCCGCGCTCATGACGGTGCCGACGTTCTCGCTCGCGGCCTCGACCGCGACGATCCCGATGCTCACGCCGACTTGGAGCGCGCTGTTTTGCCACGAGAAGCGGAACGCTGCCGTCGCCTCGCGCACCTTCTCCGCGATCTCCCCGGCGTCGGCGAGCGAGCAGTCGACGAGGAGCACCGCGAACTCGTCGCCGCCGAGGCGAGCCAGCACGCCGTTTTTCGGCACGCGCGCCCGCAGCAGCTCGGCGAGCTGGCGCAGCAAGAGGTCGCCCGCGGCGTGCCCGCACGTGTCGTTGACGACCTTGAACTGATCGAGGTCCATGTAGAGGACCGCGCTACTGCGCGCGGGGTCCTTCTGCACGATGCGCAGCTCGGCCGACAGCCGGTCCTCGAACTCGCGGCGATTGATGAAGCCCGTGAGCGAGTCGTGGCTCGCGAAGTAGGCGAGCTTGCGATGCAGCTGCCGCTCGTGGCTCACGTCGTGAAACACCATCACCGCGCCGACCACGACGCCGTTGCGGTCCTGGATCGGCGCGGCCGAGTCCTGGATCGCGACGGCGGCGCCGTCGCGGCTCGTGAGCACCACGTTGTCCGCGAGCTGAACGACACGTCCCTCGGCGAGGCACCGCAGCACCGGGTTCTCCACGACGGCGCCGGTCGATTCGTCGGTCAGCCGAACGATCTCGCTGATCGGCAACCCCTCGGCGTCGCGCCGCTCCCAGCCCGTGAGCTGCTCCGCGACCGGGTTCAAGTATTCGATGTTCCCGACCTCGTCGGTCGTGACGACGGCGTCGCCGATCGATTGCAGTGTGACCTGGGCCCGCTCCTTCTCGTTGAACAGGGCGCGCTCGGCGGCCTTGCGCTGCGTGATGTCCGTGACCGTGCCCTCGTAGTAGAGCTCTCTGCCATGCGCGTCGCTGACGACGCGCGAGTTCTCGACGGCGACGATCTCGCGGCCGTCGCGCCGGCGCAGCTTGTACTCGAAATTGCGCACGCGCCCGTAGGTCTTGAGCTCCGCGACGAGCCGCTCGCGCTCCTTCGGCTCGACGAAGAGGTTGGC
>Ga0068864_100004887_pt1 | contig 10977 bp, 9 predicted proteins | sample KBSSwiS72_FD_66586 | JGI IMG/M metagenome (GOLD analysis project Ga0068864, IMG submission 66586) | Switchgrass rhizosphere microbial communities from Kellogg Biological Station, Michigan, USA - KBS Switchgrass S7-2 | ecosystem: Host-associated > Plants > Roots > Rhizosphere > Soil ...
ATGCACCAAGGGCCAGGTGCAGGCCTGGGCGCTCAACCGCTATTACTATCAGGCGATGATCCCACTGAAGGACGCGAGCCTGATCGCGCGCTGCGAGGACTCCGCCATCCGGCGCGAGTGGCGCTCGCGCCTGCACGATCATGACGGCGAGACGGAAGGCGACGGCGGCATTGCGCGCTGGCTCAAGCTGACCGATGGATTGGGACTCGACCGCGACTACGTCACCTCGTTGCGCGGACTGCTTCCGGGCACGAAGTTCGCGGTGGAAGCCTATGTGCATTTCGTGCGCGAGAAATCCCTGCTGGAAGCGATCGCGTCCTCGCTCACCGAGCTGTTCTCGCCGGTCATCATCGGCGAACGCGTCGAGGGCATGCTGAAGGGCTATTCCTTCGTCACCGCCGAGACGCTGGCGTATTTCGCCAAGCGCCCGCCGCAGGCGAAGAAGGATTCGGATTTCGCGCTCGATTACGTGAAGCGCAACGCGCGCACGCCGGCCGAGCAGCGCCTGGTGCTCGATGCGCTGGAATTCAAGTGCGGCGTGCTGTGGTCGATGCTCGACGCGCTGCATTTCGCTTACGTCGCGCCGGGACACATCCCGCCCGGCGCCTTCGTGCCGAAGGATTGACGATGAGCGTGTCGCCCGACGCAAAGCCGAAGCTGCCGCGTGGCGTGCGCTTGACGCACAACGAGGCGCAGGGCGGCTGGGTGCTGCTCGCGCCGGAGCGCGTGTTCAAGGCCGACGCGATCGCGGCCGAGATCGTCAAGCGCTGCACCGGCGAGGCGACGCTGAGCGAGATTGTTGATGACCTCGCCAAGACGTTCAACGCGCCGCGCGAGCGCATTGAGACGGATGTCACTGCAATGCTGACCAGCCTGATCGAGAAGAAGTTGCTGGAGGTCGGCGCATGATCCCGAAAAGTGGGAACCGGTTTTCGGACAAGATCATGCGCCAAGAGAAAGACTGATGGACGCAACGCCGCAGCGCGCGCCGCGCCCGCTCGGCCTGCTCGCCGAGCTGACGCACCGCTGTCCGCTCGGCTGTCCGTATTGCTCCAACCCGCTGGCGCTCGAACCGCGTGCCGACGAGCTCGACACCGCGAGCTGGGCACGCGTCTTCGCCGAAGCCGCCGCCCTCGGCGTGTTGCAGGTGCATCTGTCGGGCGGCGAGCCTGCGGCGCGGCGCGACCTGCCGGAACTCACCAAAGCGGCGCACGATGCGGGCCTCTATACGAACCTCATCACATCGGCGGTCGGCATTACCGCGGAGACGTTTGCGAAACTCTCCGACGCCGGGCTCGATCACGTCCAGATTTCCATTCAGGACAATGAGCCCGGCACCGCCGATCACATCGCCGGCTACAAAGGCGCCTATGTGCGCAAGCAGGCGCTCGCAGCGGAAGTGACGCGGCTCGGCATTCCGCTGACCGTCAACGCCGTGATGCACCGCGCCAATATCGACCACGTCGAGGAGATGGTCGCGCTCGCGCTGGCGCTCGGCGCCAAACGTGTAGAGATCGCGCACGTGCAGTATTACGGCTGGGCGCTGAAGAACCGCGCGCAGCTGATGCCGACGCGCGAACAGGTCGATCGCGCGGTGGCGGCGGTCGAAAAGCTCCGCAAGCAGCATCACGGACAGATCGTCATCGACGCCGTGGTGCCGGACTATTACGCGCGCTTTCCGAAAGCCTGCGTCGGCGGCTGGGGGCGCCGCTCGCTCAACGTCACGCCGTCCGGCAAGGTGCTGCCCTGCCACGCGGCGGAAAGCATTCCCGGCCTGACGTTCTGGAATGTGCGCGCACATTCGCTCGCAGATATCTGGGACAACTCACCGGCGTTTCTGGCGTTTCGCGGTACCGACTGGATGCAGGAGCCGTGCCGCTCATGTCCGAAGGCCAAGGAAGACTTCGGCGGCTGCCGCTGCCAGGCTTTCGCGCTTACCGGCGACGCCCGTGCGGCCGATCCGGTGTGCTACCTCTCGCCGCACCATGCACTGGTCGGCGAACTCGCCGAGGCGCGCGCGGACGCGGCGTACGAGTATCGACGCTAGGCTCAGCGCATGCTCTCGCGCCACGCCACGGTGCGGGAAATCGCGTCCTGCCAGAGCGGCTTCAGGTCGCCATCGGGCTCGGTCTTGAAAGCGTCGTAGAGCTGGCGGATCGACGCCCACGCCTGCAGGCGCGCCTGATCGCGGCCTTCACAGGCGACTTCGTTGCGGATGCGCTGAAGCGTGGCGAGCGTGGCCGTCCTGTCTTCGAGACGGGCGCTACGCAAATCCATCAAGACCTGGGCGGCCTTTTGGCGGTCGACGGCGTAGTACATCGGCGGCACTCACACGCGCTGGCCTCTAACGAGCACATGATGACACCGGCGTCCTAACCGGATCGCAACACGGTGGGTAAAATTCTAGCCGACCCGGCGCAAGCACGCGCGGGCTTGCGAGTCGGCATCAGCATACCGGCAGCGCGGTCAAGAGCGGGCTTATCGTTCAAGGGAACGCCGCGATCAGCTGAGCCGGCGGCCACGCGGCGGCCGGCGCAGCATTCACCTTCAACCTCTCGTCGCGATGCGCACTCTTCACCCCTTGAGGTGCTTGTTGCACTGGCTGTAGTAGCCACCGCCCTTCTCAATCCACTTCATCCCACCATTGGCGTTGGATGCCTTGTTGGCGTTGTATTGATCGAGGCAGGTGTGCATGCGTGCCTTGCCCTCGGTTTCCTTTGTGTATTTTGGCGATACCGCCGTGGGGAAGACGGCGTTGCCGGCGGCCGCGGGCGCAGCGGACGGCTTGGCTGCGGGTGTGGCCGTCGGTGCTGAAGGTTGCGCGGCCGTCGGCGTTGCCGCGGGGGATGTGTCCGAGCCGCACTCCGCCTTGCGGAAGTCATTCCATTTTTGACCCTTGAGAGTGCCGGCAGTCTGTGCCGCTTTGTACTTGGCGCTGCATTCCTGCATCGTCAGCGCCTGGGCCGACGTGCTTCCAAGCGCCGCCATTACAACAAGCGCGCTGGCACATATGGCGATGCGATATCTGGTCATGACTTCCTCTCCTGTCTTTCGACTGAAGCTCAAGGCAACTGGATTCACCAATGCTGGCTGTCACAGCCAGCGCGACAACGCGTTGGCCGTCGATACGTTGCCATGGGGTGCCGCCATGATCTCGCGACGTTGCCGTGGCGGGACTGCTGGAGCTGATCGCGCAGGCATTCAGCCCGCCGCTGAGCCGGCCGTTGAGCGATCGGCGAGCCTAAACTTAGGTATCGGTCGGCCATCCGTTCAGCCAACGTGAAACGTACGTACGCACAATAGCGAGCCCGCGCCGCATCGCCTTACCTTGCCGTTCGTAAAGACGGCGACATACGGGGCGCGGGCATGCTTGATACCATCACGACCGACGCGGCCGGCCGGCCACAAGCGGCAATCCGCAACAAATCAGACGAGAGCCTGATCGCATCCATCGCCAAGGGCGATCGCGACGCGATGGAGGTCTTTTACGTCAGACATAAAGCCAAGGTGCTTCGATGCGCCATGCGCTTTGTGCGCAACCCGTCGGCGGCCGAAGAAGTGATGAGTGACGTCTTCCAGCACGTCTGGCGCAGGGCCGGCGACTTCAAATCACGCTCGCAGGTGTCGACCTGGCTGCTGGCGATCGCGCGCAACAAGGCGCTCGACGTCCGTTGTCAACGCTCGGCCGAACCGCTCGATCAGGATTTCGCCGACACGCTCGTGGACACCTCCGACGATCCGGAAACGACGATGCACAAGAAGGAGAGTTACGGCTTCGTGCGCGAGTGCCTCACCCAGCTCTCGCCGGCGCATCGCACGATCATCGACCTGATCTACCTCCAGGAGAAGCCGATCGGTGAAGTCGCCAAGCTGATCCAGGTGCCGGAGAACACGGTCAAGACCCGGATGTTCTATGCACGCCAGCGAATGAAAGGCCTCCTCGTCGACAAGGGTATCGACCGGTCCTGGCATTGGGTTCAGTGAACAACTGCCGGCGATTCCAAGCCCAGGCGCGGCCGAAGTCCAGCTCCACATACGAAGGCCATTGCCGCGCAGCACGTCCGCGCGGCAATGGCCCTATTTTGTAACCGCAGGAATGCGGTCAGCTTACTTCGCGTGCTTCGCCTTGTAGCCGGCCGAGCACGGACGGTAGCGCCCATTGCCTTCATCGGTGAAACAGCTGTCGCCGGCGCGCCAGTTCGGATTGGCCGCCTTGAATCCGGCCGAGCAAGGACGCTTCCGCCCGTAGCCGTCATCGGTCATGCATGTGTACTTATTCGCGGCAGATGCCGTGGAGACGGTCGCTCCGGTCATCGCAATCCCTGCGAGCAGGGTCAAACCAACCGGAGCAGCGATAAGGAATTTCAACATTGTCGTGACTCCTCCTGGGGGCATACTGGAAATTCGGATCGGCGCCCATTCGATCGTGAGCAAGACCTACCGAGCGCGCCATGAACGCGGTCTGGCGCACCCGTTCATATATGTGAACGATTATGAATCGCGCATGGCTGATTAAGCAGATTGCGGCATAGCGTCGGCAAAAACGGTAGCCCGGTAGAGATGACGGTATTGGAGGATGCCTCTGCCGATAACACTATCGCGTGATCGCACACGCCTGCCATATCGCCTGGAAAAGATACCCGACGCGCCAATCCCTCCCCCGTCGTGCGCGCGGATGAGTGCGAGCGCTCGGTGCGCGAAGCTGTCGCGTCTGGAATGACGATGCCGCCGCCGGATGTCTTTTCGAATAACAGCAGCAACAGATCAGCCAATATTCTTCGCTCGACGCCCGCTAACGCCGCGAATCGGTAGAAGATGGGTCGGCGATCAAGCCGCCGCGCCCATGGATGCGGCGGCTCGAACAACAAGGGGTAATTGGAATGTGCGGTATCTGTGAAAGACAGGCGATGGGCCGGCGGGCGTTTCTCGCCGGGCTGGGTCTTGCGGCCGGCAGCGCTCTTTTCGGGATCGTTGAAGCCTCTGCGGCAGGCGGTCCGACGACGTCGGTGACGGCAGATCAGGCGCTGGCGAAGTTGAAATCCGGCAACGAGAAGTACGTGACGGCTCCGGAAGTGTGCGCTGCCGACCTCGCCCAGCGCCGCGCCGGCGTCGCCCAGTCCCAGACGCCCTGGGCAACCATCGTGAGCTGCTCGGACAGCCGCGTGCCGCCGGAGCTGCTGTTCGGAGGCCTCGGCGTCGGCGATCTGTTCGTTGCGCGCAATGCCGGCAACATGGTCGACACCGCGACGATGGGTACGATCGATTATGGCGTTGCCGTGCTAGGCGCTCCGTTGGTCGTTGTGCTCGGCCATGAGCGTTGTGGCGCGGTGGTGGCGGCCTGCGATGTCGTGACCAAGAACGCGACATTCCCCGGCTCGATCGGGCCGATGGTCAAGCCGATCGTCCCGGCTGCGAGAGCCGTGAAAGGTCAGCCCGGCGATTTCGTCGACAATGCGGTGCGCGAAAGCGCCAAGCGCACGGCGATCCAGATCGCCACGAAAAGCAAGATCGTGGCCGCGTCGATCAAGGCCGGGAAAGTGAAAGTCGTCGCTGCGCGCTACGGTCTCGGCGACGGGAAGGTCGAATACCTGTCCTGAGACCGGTCACTCGCGACATGTCAGCGATGGCCTGCATTGACCCGGGATCCCGGGTCATTCAGGCCAACGCCGCGGGCCCAGGCTATTCTGTTGCAGGTGTTGCATTGACCATACCCTGGTCCGGCGTCGCGCCCGCGACGCGCGCATCCGCGCCTGCAACGCCCTTCGCTCCGAGCTCCGCCAACCTCCGGCAGAGCACATAGAAAACAGGCGTGAAGATCAGGCCGAACACCGTGACGCCGATCATGCCGGCGAACACCGCGGTGCCGAGCGCCTGCCTGAGCTCTGCGCCTGCGCCGGTCGCCCACACGAGCGGCACGACGCCGAAGATGAAGGCGAGCGACGTCATCAGGATCGGCCGCAACCGCAGGCGCGCCGCCTCGACCGCGGCGGCGAAGCGGTCGCGGCCGTCTTCCTCGAGCTGCTTCGCGAACTCCACGATCAGGATCGCGTTCTTTGCCGCCAGCCCGATCAGCACCACGAAGCCGACCTGGGTCAGGATATTGTTGTCCTGGCCGCGCAGCAGCACGCCGCTGATCGAGGCGACAAGACACATCGGCACGATCAGGATCACGGCGAGCGGCAGCGTCAGGCTCTCATACTGCGCGGCAAGCACGAGAAACACGAAGACCACGCCGAGCACGAAGGCGAACGCCGCGGTGTTGCCGGCCTGGATCTGCTGGTACGCGAGCGTCGTCCACTCGAAGCTGAACCCCTGCGGCAGCGTTTCGCGCGCGATCGTCTGCATCGTGTCGATCGCCTGGCCCTGCGAGAAGCCGGGCGCGGGCTGGCCGTCGATCTCGGCCGCCGGATAGAGATTGTAGCGCGGCACGCGGTACGGCCCGGTCGTGTCGGCCACGCGCGTGAACGAGCCGAGCGGAACGGTCTCGCCCGCGCTGTTGCGCACGCGGATCTGCAACACGTCCTTCTCGTCGAGCCGGTGGCTTGCCTCGGCCTGCACCGTCACGCGGAAAGTGCGGCCAAGCAGGTTGAAGTCGTTGACATAGAACGAGCCCAAGTCGGTCTGCAGCGCGCTGAACACGTCGGCGACGTTGATGCCGAGCCGCTGCGCCTTGACGCGATCGATGTCGAGATAGAGCTGCGGTGTCGTCGTCTCGAACAGCGAGAACACCTGCCGCAGGCCCGGCTCCTGCGCGGCGCGCGCCGTCATGGCGGACACCGCCGCCTGCAGCGCCTCCGGCCCGCGCCCGGCGCGATCCTCGATCATCATGCGGAAGCCGCCGGAGGTGCCGACGCCGCGCACCGGCGGCGGCACGATCACGAGCGCGATCGCCTCCTCGATCGTCGATAGCTTCTGCTGCAACGCGCGCTGAATCGCGGGCGCTGACTTCGCCGGGTCCCTAACGCGCTCGGCGAACGGTGCAAGCCCAACGAAGATGGTGCCGGAATTGGACGCGTTGGTGAACGTCGCGCCGGAAAAGCCCACCAGGTTTACCGCATGCACCACGCCCGGTACTTGCAGCGCGAGCTCCGAGACGCGGCGGTTGACCGCGTCGGTGCGGTCGAGGGAGGCGCCGCCCGGCAGCTGCATCACGGCGATGAGATAGCCCTGGTCGGTCTGCGGGATGAAGCCCGCCGGCGCCTTCCGGAACTCGTTCAGGCCAAAGGCCATCACGCCCGCGTAGACCACGAGCATGACGGCGGCGAAGCGCACCACGCGCGCCGTGAGCCACCCATAGCCGCGGCCGAGCCGCTCGAAGCCCGCATTGAAGAGGTGGAAGAAGCCGTGGACCGGCCGCGCCCACCAGCGGACGCGCCCTTCCGCCGCGTGCGGCTTCAGCAGCAGCGCGCACATCGCGGGCGAGAGCGTCAGCGACACGATCAGCGAGATCACGGTCGCGCCCGCAATGGTGAGCGCGAACTGGCGATAGAATTGCCCGGAAATGCCGGTGATGAAGGCGGCCGGCACGAACACCGCGCAGAGCACGAGCGCGATCGCGATCAGCGCGCCGCCGACCTCGTCCATGCTCTTGCGCGCCGCATCGCGCGGCGAGAGCCCGGCCGCGATGTTGCGCTCGACGTTCTCGACCACGACGATCGCGTCGTCGACCACGATGCCGATCGCGAGCACCAGCCCGAACAGCGACAGGTTGTTGAGCGAGAAGCCGAACAGGCTCATCACGAAGAACGTGCCGACGAGCGAGATCGGGATCGCGACGATCGGGATGACCGCCGCGCGCCAGGTCTGCAGGAACAGGATCACCACCAGCACGACCAGCACGACCGCCTCGAGGATGGTCTCGACCACGGCGTCGATCGATTGCTGAATGAACTCGGTCGGGTTGTAGACGATGGTGTACTGGAGCCCCGGGGGGAAGGTCTTCGACAGCTCGTCCATCGTCGCCTTGATCTTGTCTGCGGTCGCGAGCGCGTTCGAGCCCGCGAGCTGGAAGATCGCGAGCGCCACCGCCGGGTCGGCGTCGAGATAGGAGTTGGTGGAATAGTCCACCGCGGCGAGCTCGACGCGCGCAACGTCCTTCACGCGCACCACCGCGTCCGCGCTCTGCTTCACCACGATCTCGCCGAATTCCTTCGGATCGATCAGCCGGCCGAGCGTGCGCACTGCGAGCTGGAACGCGCGCGGCTGCGCCACCGGCGGCTGGTTCAGCACGCCGGCCGCGACCTGCACGTTCTGGCCCTGCAGCGCGGTCGAGACGTCGCCGGTGGTGAGCCCGAGCGATTGCAGTCGATCGGGGTCGATCCAGATGCGCATCGAATAGTCGCGCCCGCCGAACGTAGTGATCGCACCGATGCCGTAGATGCGGTTGAGCTGGTCGATCACCTCGGTGGTGGCGTAGTTCGAGATGAACAGCGTGTCGCGCGAGCGGTCGGGCGAATATAGATGCACCACCATCATCAGGTCCGGTGAACTCTTCGCCGTGGTGACGCCGATGTTGCGAACGTCTGCCGGCACGCGCGGCAGCGCGATCGAGACGCGGTTCTGCACCTGCACCTGCGCGATGTCGAGGTTGGTGCCGAGGTCGAAGGTCACGTCGATCTGGAAGCGGCCGTCGCCGGTCGAATTCGACGTGATGTAGAGCAGCTTCTCGACGCCGTTGATGCCCTGCTCGAGCGGCGCCACCACGGTTTCGGCGACGACATCGGCACTCGCGCCCGGATATTGCCCGCTGACCCGCACCACCGGCGGCGCGATCTCCGGATACTGCGCGATCGGCAGCCGCGGCACCGCGATCAGCCCGACGATCACGATGACGACGGCGAGGACCGCGGCGAAGATCGGCCGGTCGATGAAGAAATGCGAGAGGCGCATGTCAGTCGACTTTCGTCTTTGTGGGGACGGCCGCCGTGGCTTGCGGATGCGGCGCGACCTTGGCGCCCGGCCGCGCGCGGACCAGTCCGTTGACGATGACGTTGTCGTCCGGCGCGATCCCCGCGACAACGCGCAGGCCGTCGACCGCGGGCCCGAGCGTCACGTATTTCGGCCGCGCCACATTGCCGGCGTCGACCACCATCACGTATTTGCGCGCCTGCTCGGCGCCGATCGCCGCCTCCGGCACCAGCAGCGTGTCGGCGGGCGGGGCTGCCGACAGTTGGACGCGGCCGAACATGCCGGGGGTGAACGTGCGGCCCGGATTGGCAAATACCGCGCGCGCGCGGATCGTGCCGGACGTGCGACTGACCGCGTTGTCGACGAAGTCGAGCCGGCCGACATGCGAGAACGACGTCTCGTCGATCAGCTTGAGCCGCACCGGCAGAGTGAGCCCGAGGTCGGCGCTGTCGGCGGCGTGCTTGGCGAGGCGGGAGTAGCGCACGTAAGAGCCTTCATCGAGCGTGAACTCGAAGCGGATCGGGTCGACCGACTCGATGGTCGCGAGCAGCGTGGTGCCCGACGTGCCGCCGGTGACGAGGTTACCCACCGCGACGCGGCGGTCGCCGATGCGGCCCTCGACCGGGGCGCGCAGCTCGGTAAACTCGACGTCGAGCGCGGCCTGGCGAACCGCCTGCTCCTGCGCGGCGACGTTCGCCTGCGCGACGCGCTTGGCCTGGTTGCGCTGGTCGAGCGTCTGCTGCGTGATGACGGTGCCGACCGCGACGCTCAGCGCGCGTTGCAGGTCCGCTTCCGCGAAGGCAAGATTGGCCTTGGCCTGGTCGAGGCTCGCCCGCGCCTGCGCGAGCGCGGTTTCGAACGGCCGGCGGTCGATGGTGAACAGCGGATCGCCCTTGCGCACGATCTGCCCGTCCTGGAAGTGGATCGCATCGAGATAGCCGGAGACGCGCGCGCGCACCTCGATCGAATCGACCGCGACGAAGCGGCCGACGTACTCGTCCTGGTCGGCGATCTGCCGGATCACGGGCTTGGCGACCGTGACCTGCGGCGGCGGTGGCGGCGCGGGCTTCGACTGGCCCTGCCCGCAAGCCGCGAGCGCGGGGGCGATCATGACGATCGCCGCGATGATGCTGGTCCTCATGGTGCTTCTTTCACACGCCGTTTGCTGGGATCGCAGTGCGTGCGGGAGAATTGTGCGCGGCGACACGAAATGGAAGCTGCCTCAAGGGAGCCGTGCGGCAGACTCAGGACGCAAGCGTGAAGACGAAAGGATGAGGCCGGATGACCAAAGGAAAGAAATGGAAGATTGACGGCGGGGATGGGACGGTTCGGAGAACGAATGCGTTTCGACGCGGTCTGTCCGGCGTCGAGTATTCTCCGCATCAGTCGTCCGCCGTCCGGCAAGCGGCCCATCACATGCCCGCGACCGGGAGATGATCACCGATCACGTCCCCGCGCCCACGCTTTCGGGCGACGCGGGATGACCCGACATGCGAATGGTCGACCTAGGTATGTGTTTCTCCAACACATGTCGTGCGCGATTCGACCTGCGTACAATTGGTCGATCTTGCCGGCAATATTACTTTGGCGATGCGCCTGGCTAACGCGACAAGACGAAACGAGCCCAGTGGTGATCGCCATGACAACAGCAACGCATGCTTCGGCAGTCCGACACTCGAGACTCGCGGATTACATCGTCTTCTCCGCGCTTTGGCTATTGGTGGCGGTCGAGATCTGGCGCAAGCTGACCAACGAGCTCTTCGGCTCTTATCGGCCCGAACGGCACTACATGCGTGGTCCCGGTCCCAAGTTCCGCGAAAAACACGCGCAGGGCCAACACGCTGCGCCGGGCGCGCGGTAAGCTGCCTGTTTCATCGATGTCTTGAAGCGGCGCGCGGCGAGCCGTGCGCTTCCCATCTTCGCCTTTCAGTTTGACGTGCGGCTTGCTTTTCAGTGACGCACGAGGCGCGACCGCGGGGCGGTCGCGCCTCGATTAGTCTGCGGATCAACGCTGCGTCCGGTTCAAACCACGTTGTAGACGACGTCGATGTTGCCGTGCGTCGCTTTCGA
>Ga0068864_100004893_pt1 | contig 10972 bp, 12 predicted proteins | sample KBSSwiS72_FD_66586 | JGI IMG/M metagenome (GOLD analysis project Ga0068864, IMG submission 66586) | Switchgrass rhizosphere microbial communities from Kellogg Biological Station, Michigan, USA - KBS Switchgrass S7-2 | ecosystem: Host-associated > Plants > Roots > Rhizosphere > Soil ...
CCTGCCACGCACGCTGACGCACGCGGCGAGCTTGCGCGCCAGCGCGGACAGCCTGATGGCTCTGCCGGAACCGCTGTTTGCGTAAAGCGAGTGCTTGCGATGAACGACGCCGCACCCGCCATCCATATTCGCCTCGCGCACGCCGATGACGACGAGTTCATCCTCGCGCTGGCTGACCGCTTCGTCGCGTTCGAACTGCCGCCATGGCGCAAGCGCAATGAAACGCTCGCCGGCATCCGCGCCGACATCGCGCGCCATCTGCGCGACCTGCCGGCCGCCTCGCACCTGCTTGTCGCGGAGAACGAGGACGGCGAACGCTGCGGATTTCTGCATCTGCAGACGCAGAAAGATTTCTTCACCGGCGCGCTGAACTGCCATATCAGCGACCTCGTGGTCGCGCCGGATTTCGACGGCCATGGCATCGGCAGCGCCATGCTCGCGCATGCGGAGCGCTGGGCGAAGGAGCATCGCTGCCGGCTCGTCACCTTGTCCGTTTTTCCCGGCAATGAACACGCGCGCAAAGTGTACGAGCGCCACGGCTATGGCATCGAGCTGTTGCGCATGGCCAAGCTGGTCAAATAAGGGAAATCAAGCTACTGCGGCGCTGACGACGCGATTGCGCCCGTGCGCTTTCGCCGAATACAGCGCGTGATCGGCCGCGGCGAGCCAACTGCTCGCATCATGAGGCTGCACGTCGCAGTCGTGCACGGCGAAGCCGACACTGATCGTGACACGCACGTGTTCGTCGCCAAGGCGTAGCGGCAGCATGCTCACCGCGGTGCGCAACTGCTCGGCCAGGCGCAGGCCTTCCGGCGCACCGATGCCACGCCCCAGCACGCCGAACTCCTCGCCGCCGAGACGCGCCAGGTGCGCGCGGTCGACGAGATGCCGTTCGATGCATTTCACCACGGCGATCAGCACCTGATCGCCGAACAAGTGGCCGCCGCGATCGTTGATCTGCTTGAAGTGGTCCAGGTCGATGATCATCAGCACGTCCAGCTTGGGCGCTACTCCGGGCCTGGCCAAAGCCTCGTCCATCCGGCGCAGGAACGAGCGGCGGTTCTCTATGCCCGTCAGCGCGTCGTGCAGGGTCTCCTCGTGCAGCACAGCCGCCTTGCGCCGCTGTGCGTGCCACATGCGGTACAACAGCGCGCTGAGAATGCCGAGCGCAAGAATGATCGATGCGGCAATCGCCAGCCGCGCGCGCTGGCGCTCGAGCTTGACCTGATCTTCCGCGGTGGAGGCGCGCTGAGTTTGCAGTTCGAGTTCGTGGCGCCGGTTTTCCTGTTCGAGCTCGCCGATGCGCAACTCGCGCTCGCGCGCTGCGTAGCGCGCTTCCAGCTCCGCCATTTCGGTCGAGTGCGCCTGATCACGGCTGCGCGAATGCAGTTGCAGCAACTGATCCTGCGCCGATAGCGCAAGCTGCAGGTCGCCGCTGCCGCGTGCGATTTCCACCTGCAGTTCCAGCAATTCGGCGAGTTTGACGTTCCAGCCGTGCGCATGCGCGTCGGCAATGGTCGTCGCGACCTCGGCCTGCGCTTCCTTCCAGCGCTTGAGCTTGACGAGAGCGTGGACGGTGTCGAGCTTGGATACGAATGCGCTGTACAAGCGACCGCTGCGCATTTCCGCCGCCCAGCCTTCACGCAGCAAATCCAGCGCTTCGGTTGCGCGGCCAAGCTCTACGTAGCAACGTGCCAGGTTCGCCCCGATCGTACTTGCAAAACCTGCGTCGCCGTCGTCCAGGAACAGGTCGCGTGCTTCCCTGAACAACGCTGCGGCATGTTCGAAATCACCGATCGACCTGCGCGCGTGCCCTTCCAGATTCAACGCGCGTCCGGTTTCGAATTTGTCACCGAACGTGCGCCAGGCGCTGCTCGACCGTTCGCAATAAGGCAAACCCGCGCGCGGATTGCCGACCATGGTGAAGTCGTCACACAATTCCAGCGCCGCGATCGCCCGGATCTTCGGGTCGGCATTGTCCTGGATACGCGATGCGGCACGCATCGTTTCGCTCCAGCCCTTTTCGGTATCGCCTTGCTGATACAGCCGCTCCGCGCGCAACAGGCCGGCGTACGCGAGCGCAAGTTCATCCTTGCGCGCAGCGCCGAGACTTTCCAGGCGCAGCGCCATTTCCGCGAGGGCCGCTTCTTCGCCCTCGCGCAAAGCTGCATTGCCGAGCCAGTAGAGCACTTCGCGTTCGTCGTCGGCGCGACCGTCGAGCTTGTGCCCATCCAGAAGTTGGCGCCCCGCCGCAATCGCGGCGGAAGGATCGTTGACTGACTGGCCGCGCAACGAGGCAAGATCGCCCGGCACTCGTGCCACGACGAGTGGCGAGAACGACAAAACCGCAACGACAACCCAGCGCCTCAACGCGAGCCCCCCCCCTGCCCCGGATGCCAGGTGGATTCTACGCGCAAATTCGGCGCAGTCTTGCAAGGGAACGTACTCGCCCTGTCATTTCCGCAGCGTGAGCGCGCAAGTCTTTGATTGGATTGGGCCCGTAACGTGCGCCTCGGCACAATCGAAGCGCTGTGTCGCGTGGGCCTCGGCGAATCCGCGCTTACCGAGCGCACTTTCGATACCTGTCCCTGCCCTTGCGATCGTCCTGGCGCAATGCCCTGCGTATTCGCGTTTTTCGTATTAATCCGTCAAGCGGCAACCCACCATGCGCTTTATCAGACAGTTGCTCCGTTTCGGCATCCTTGCCTGCTGCACATCGGTCGAACTGGCTGATGCGACGGAGTCGCTGCATGCATTCGCCACATCCACCACAGGGACGGGTGTCATGGGCAGTTGGGCCGAGGTGGCGGACACGGATCTCACGGGTCTCGCCGCCGCCGATGGAATTTGTCGCGCACGCGCGACCGCCGCGAACCTAGTCGATCCTGACACCTATGCGGCGTGGCTGTCGGATCGCGACAACGACGCGTATTGCCGCGTTTTCGGCCTGTCCGGGAAAAAAGCGGACCGCTGCGGTCTGGCATCGCTGCCGATCGGCGCCGGGCCGTGGCTACGCCTTGATGAAACGCCATTCGCCGATACGATCGAAAACGCGCTCGACGCCAACGTCGTCTATTCACCGTTGAATGTCGATGAAACCGGAAACTACTTTTTCACGCCGGCCGAATCGTTTACGGCAACCGACCGTGACGGAACCTTCATCACGAAATTCGACAACAATCCGGATTGCGAACGCTGGTCCGCCATACCTGCGCCGACGTTGGGTTCTACGCCGGCATTGGGCTCCAACCTTTCCTCGAGTGGCGACTGGACCTTCGACGCGCACGGGGCTTCATGCAGCACTCGTCAGCACTTGATCTGCATGCAGAAAGGTTCCGGAGCCGCGTTGCAGCGCCATGCGCAATCCGGCCATCGCGAAGCATTCGTGACCAGCGCGGACGTAACCGGCGATCTCGACGGCCTCGACGGCACGGACGCGGTTTGCCAATCGCTGGCGGCGGCGGCGAATCTGCATCAACCGGAGTCGTTCAAGGCCCTCGTCGCTTCAGCGACGTTCGGCTTGGGCGTGACCGATCGCTTCCAGTACGATGGCCCCTGGTATCGGCGCGACGGGTTGCTGTTCGCGCACGACAAAGCCGAGTTGATCGGTGGCGCGGTGACCTTGCCACTCAACGTCACCGAGACCGGCACCTACCTCGACATTTCGGTAGCGCTGACCGGTGCACTCAGAGATGGCAGCCCCTCGGGTTTCGATTGCAACGGATGGGCGGGCGGCGCAGACGCGCGCGCGACCGGAGCGCTCGTGAATTCGATTGCCTTCTTCGCCAACAGCCATGAATGGCTGAGTCCGGCCAATGTATCCTGCACGATCACGCAGCCCGGCGACTGGCCGAGGAAATTGTTCTGCCTATCGGATTCCGACGTCATTTTTCACGACGAGTTCGTGGCGCCTGCGGCATCGCTGTGACAGACGATTTGCGCTTCGGATAAGCAGCTTGCCAGCGGCGACAAGGCCGCGCCGTTTCTTCGCAAGCTGCTGAGTTGAATGGTGGGCCGTGGTGGGATCGAACCACCGACCAATAGATTAAAAGTCTACTGCTCTACCGCTGAGCTAACGGCCCGGATTTTGCGCGGGTCGCGCAGTTTAGCGATAGCGCGTCGGATCGGCAACGCCGGCGTCCGCAAACCCCTGCGCGCGCAGGCGGCAGGCATCGCAGCGCCCGCAAGCGCGGCCGTCCGCGTCGGCCTGATAGCACGACACGGTTGCGGCAAAATCGACGCCAAGACGCACGCCTTCGCGCACGATGTCGGCCTTGCTCAGGCGGATCAGCGGGGCGTGCACACGCAATGCGTTGCCTTCGACGCCGGCCTTGGTCGCCAGGTTGGCAAGCCGCTCGAATTCTGCGATGAATTCGGGCCGGCAGTCCGGGTAGCCGGAATAGTCCACCGCGTTGACGCCGCAGAAGATGTCGCTCGCCGCGAGCACTTCGGCCCAACCCAGCGCGACAGCCAGCATGATCGTGTTGCGCGCCGGTACATAAGTGACCGGAATGCCGGCGCCACCGGCTTCCGGCACCGCGATGTCGGACGTCAACGCCGAGCCGCCGATGCTGCGTAGGTCCGCATGCACGACTTTATGCTCCACCGCGCCCAACTGCAGCGCTACGCGTTCCGCCGCGGCGAGTTCCGACGCGTGCCGCTGGCCATAATCGACGCTGAGCGCGTGGCAGGCGAACCCCTGCTCGCGCGCAAGCGCCAGCGTCACGGCTGAATCCATGCCGCCGGAAACGAGGATGACTGCACGCAGCGACGGATTGTGCGGTCCTACTCTAGGTTCAGCGTGCATCATCTAACGCCCCGGTTCCTCGCCCCATAGATACTTGTGCAACTGCACCTGCATGCGTACCGGCAGACGATCGGCGAGTATCCACTCGGCCAGGTCGCGCGGTGCGAGCTTGCCGTACACCGGCGAGAACAGGACATCGCAACGCTGCGCCAGCGCGCGCTCGTCGAGCACGGTCCGCGCCCAGTCGTAGTCGGCGCGGTCCGCGAGCACGAACTTGATCTGATCGTGGCTCGTCAGCGCGTCGAGATTGCTCCACAGATTGCGGTCCGCTTCGCCGGAACCCGGCGCCTTGAGGTCCATCACCTTCGCGACGCGCGGATCGACGTCGCCGACATCGAGCGCACCGGAGGTTTCCAGCGATACGTCGTAACCCGCATCGCACAAGGTGCGCAGCAAGTCGAGGCAGCGCTTCTGCGCGAGGGGCTCGCCGCCGGTGACGCAAACGTGGCGCGTTTTGTACTGTGCCACTTCCTGCACGATGTCGACGATCTCGCGCCACTGCCCGCCATGAAACGCGTATTCGGTGTCGCACCAGACACAGCGTAGCGGGCAGCCGGTCAGGCGCACGAACACGGTAGGCCGGCCGACATCGCGCGCCTCGCCTTGCAGCGAGTGGAAAATCTCGGTGATACGCAAACGCGCCGCGTGCAGCGCGGAGTCTTCGGACATGACGACCAAGGCGCCCGTGCGGGCGCCCCTCAATGCTGGGCTTCGAGTTTCAGCGCCCGCAGCCGACCTTGCGCCAGGTTCGCGACCGTGGTATTCGGATATTGCTGCAGCACCTGATTCAACGTGGCCTCGGCTTGTGCCCACTGCTTCTGCTCATATTGACAATAGCCGATCTTGAGCAGCGCATCTGGCGCCTTCTGGCTGTTCGGATACTGTGCGAGCAGTTTGCGGAACGTGTCCTGCGAGATCGGATAGTTCTGCGTGACGTAATACGACTCGCCGAGCCAGTAATACGCATTCGGCGTCAGATCGTCGCTCGGATGCTGTTCGATGAATGTCTGGAAGCGACGTGCGGACTCGGCGTAGCGGCCGTCCTTGAGGGCGCTGAAAGCCGCATCGTAAGCGCTCTTGGCATCCTCCGGCGCTGTCGCAGCTGGCGGCGCAACGTTCGCCGCGCCGGGGCCACCTGTGGGTGGCGGATTTTGCGACGGCGCAGCCTCGGCAGGCTGGCCGGGATTGCCGAGCTGGATATCTTGCATGGCGCCGCTGCCGGCGTTGCCCGCGGCAGGCGCAGCCGGCGCCGCAGGATTGCGGCCTTCCAGGCGCCCAATGCGCGAGTCCAGATCGATGTACTGCTCCTTGCTGCGGCTCTTCATTTCATCGAGCTGATGGCGCAGTTCCTCGACCTGACCCTGCAGCTGTTGCACCTGCGCCTGCAGTGCGTTGATCTGGTTGACCAATTCGATGTTGCCCTGCGGATTGCCGTGGGCCTGCTGCTCGAGCTTGTCCACGCGCTCGGCCAAGCTGAGGCGCTGTGCATGAGCGGGTGACGTCAAGACGGCAATCAGCAGAATCGCGATCACCTGGATCCAGCGGATATTTGTGCGCATTGAAATTTCCGGAGTTTGAAAAGACAAAGGGCCGAGCGGCTTTGCAGCCTTCGGCCCTCAGCCCCTAACCTTGCTTCACTATTGCTTCGCGGTGTAGACGATCTCGACGCGGCGGTTCTTGCCCCAGCACGGCTCACCGTGCTCTTTGCACACCGGGCGCTCTTCGCCATAGCTGACGACGTTGAGCTGGCTGGACGAGGCGCCGGCCGCACCGACTGCGCTCGACACCGCGTTGCCGCGGCGCTCGCCGAGGCCGAGGTTGTATTCGCGCGTGCCGCGCTCGTCGGCATTGCCTTCAAGCGTCACGCGCGCGCCCGGGAACTGGCGCAGGTAAGCGGCGTGGCAGGCGATCTGGGCCTGGAATTCCGGCTTGATCTCGCTCTTGTCGAAGTCGAAGTAAACGACGCGCTGGCGCAGGCAGGAATCGGTATCCAGGCTGTCGACGGTGTACTTGCCACCGCGATCCTGCGTCTGCGTCTGCGTTTGATCGGTCGAGCTCTGCGTTTGGGGTTTGGGTTTGTTGCTGGAGCAGGCGACCAAGGTCGCGCTCGCCACAGCGGCTGTCAGGAGAATGCGAATCGGGAGTTTCATTTTGTTGGCCTCATGCTCAGTTATTCGGAATTTCAACGCATCCGCTGTGTCCGCGGAATTTTCTTACTGTCCACGCTGGCGAAACGGCGACCAAGCCGGTTCGCGTACGTCGCCGTCGGCCAGAACGAGGCGCTGCCGCACCCTGCCGTCCGCCGATACGGCGTAAAGCACGCCGCGCGAGCCTTCCGTCGCGGCATACAAAATCATGCTTCCATTCGGGGCGTAGCTCGGCGACTCATCGAGATTGCCGACGGAGACCGCCTTGCTTTCGCCAGTAGTACGGTCCAGAACCGCAATACGATACACATTTCCGGCGCCTTGCGCCATAGCTATGTGCTTGCCGTCATAGGAAATTGTGCCTCTGGCGTTGTATTCACCCGAGAAAGTGACCCGGGTTGCATCGCCGCCTCCCGCCGAGACTTGATACAGCTGGGGCTTGCCCGAGCGGTCGGACGTGAAAACGATGCTTTGTCCATCCGGCATCCAGGTCGGTTCAGTGTCGATCGCGAAATGCTTGGTGAGCTGGACTTTCTGGTCGCGGGCAGCCAGATTCATCACGTAGATATCTGGATTGCCCCCGTAGGAAAGGGTCAGGGCCAGCTTGGACCCATCCGGCGAAAACGCCGGGGCGCCGTTGATGCCTTTTGCGCTGGACACGACTTCGCGCGATCCGGTGGCGATTTCCTGGATGTAGATCGAGGAATTGCCGCGCTCGAACGACACATAAGCCAGCTTGCGGCTGTCCGGCGACCAGGCCGGCGACAGCAGCGGTTCGCGCGAGCGCACGACCGTCTGCGGATTGACGCCGTCCGAATCGGCCACCATCAGCGAATACTGGATGTTGCCGCCGACACCCGTGGAGGTGATGTAGGCGATGCGCGTCCACAATGCGCCACGCACGCCGGTAATCTTCTCGTAGACCAGATCGGCGACCTGGTGCGCGACATCGCGCAGGCCGCTTTTCTGCCCGGTGATCGCCAAGCCGAGCATCTGCTGCTGCTTGGCCACGTCGAACAGTTCGAACTCCACGCGCACGTCGCCGCCCGGGTTTTCGATCTCGCGCCCAACCACGATGTAGGCCTGCTTGAGCAGGTTCCAGGTCGGGAACTTGATGTCCTTGCCGCGCGTCGGCGATTCGACGATGTCCTTGCGGTCCAGCGCTTTGAACTGGCCGCAGCGGTTCAAGTCGCCGCTGACGACGCCCGCGACGTCCGTGTCCGGGGGCAGCGTGGCGCCCTCGAAGCCGAACGGCACCACCGCAACCGGAATCGCGCTCGCGGTGCCGTTCTTGATGTCGATCGTGGGCACGTCGCTGCTCAAGCCGCCCTGCGCACAGGCGGCGCCGGCGGTGAGTAGAAGAATCGGAGCGAAGATTTTCGCGATGCTCATGGTTGTTTTCCGTCTATCCGTCGTAGCTGAAATTGAAATTGATGTCGCGCTGGAACACTTTCTCGTAACCCTTGTACGGCAGCGGCGCCGCGCGCTTGACTGCCTGTTCGATCGAATTGCGCGTCTGCGGATCGGCGTTGCACGGCGTACCGATCTGCACGCCGATTACGTCCCCGCCCGGAATCTGCGCGATCCGCAACATGCAACGCAGACCCGGCTGCGTATTATCCGGACGCAGCCAATTTTGTGTCACCGCATTCTGAATGGCAGCGAAATACTCGGCCGCCAGACTGGTGTCGGTACCCGCGGCGCCGGTTTTCGCTTCCGCAGCTTCGGGCACCTGCGGTGTTTCCGGCGCCGGTTTTTTCTGCAAATCCTTCAACTGCGCGAGTTTCTCGCGCTCAAGTTTCAATTTGCGGTCGGCCGCTTCGCGTTGGCGCTTGATCTCTTCGAATTTCTTCAGGTTTTCGCGTTCCTGCTGCTCGAGCAGCACTTGTTCCTGGCGCTGCTTCTCCTCCTGCGCGCGCTTTTCCTGCTCGGCCTTCTGCTGCGCCATTTCTGCGACCTTCTCGCGCTCGATCTGGTCGTTGCGCGTCGGTGCCGGCGGCGTCGGCGGCTCGGGCGGTTTCGGTTCCGGCGGCTTGGGTGCGGGCGGTTGTGGCCGCGGCGCCGCACGCGGCTTCGGTGCAGCGGTCAGGCCGACGAGTTCGGCTTCAATCACCGGGCCGGCAATCGTCGGCTTGGCGGTGGAAGCGGTCCAGAACAAACCCGCAAACAGCAGCGCCACGACGATCAGATGTATCAACGCCGCCAGGAACCATGCGCGCAGCTTGTCGTTGAAGCTCTCCACGGCTAGCGCTTGCTCTCCTGCACCGGTTGGCTCATCAGGCCGACCTTGGGCACGCCGGCCTGCTGCAGCAGTACCATGGCCTGGTAGATCTTGCCGTAGTCGACGCGCTCATCACCGCCGATCATCACCGATACCTGCGGATTCGCGCGCACGAATGCCGACACCTTGCGCACCAGGTTGTCCGCATCGATCGGTTCGCGCTGCGAGCCGCCGAGCGTCAGAAAGAAATTGCCGTCCTTGTCCACGCTGACGAGCACCGGTTCCTTGGGGTCTTGCACCGACTTCGCGTCCGACCTGGGCAGGTGGATATCCACGCCAAGATTGAGCAGCGGCGCAGTCACCATGAATATGATCAACAACACGAGCATCACGTCGATATACGGCACGACGTTGATCTGGGACATCAGCTTGCGTCGCTTCCTGCGTCCGGTGGTTTGCATGGTTCCGTCTCTAACGTTGCAGGGTTCTGCGCGGGGTCAGCCTTCGTCCAAGTGCGCCTGGCGCTGCAGGATCGACGAGAATTCCTCGACGAAAGTTTCGTAGCGCGTGACGATGCGCTCGACCTTGTTCGAATAGCGGTTGTACGCCCACGATGCCGGTATTGCCGCGATCAGGCCCATCGCAGTGGCGATAAGCGCTTCGGAAATGCCCGGCGCGACCATTGCGATCGTGGCTTCCTTGACGTTGGCCAGACCGACGAACGCGACCATGATGCCGGCTACGGTGCCGAGCAGGCCGACATACGGGCTGATCGAGCCGACATTGGCGAGGAATTCGAGATTCTGTTCGAGCCGCTCCAGTTCACGCGTGAGCGCCACGCGCATGCCGCGCTGCGCGCCTTCGAGAATCGTGCGCTGATCCATCTGCCCGCGGCGCTGCCGCAGGCGCGCGAATTCGCGGAAGCCCGCCTCGAAGATGCTTTCGATGCCGTTGACGCGCTCGCCATTCGCGGTGACTTCGCGGAACAGCGCCGCCAGATCGGCGCCCGACCAGAAGCGCTCTTCGAAATTGTCGACGCCGGACATCGCGCGGTTGAGCACGGTCATCTTGCGGAAGATGATGACCCACGAAAGGAACGAAAACACGATCAGCACCGCCATGACGACCTTGACGAACAGGCTGGCGTTAAGTGCGAGTTCCAGAAAATTGATACCACCGCTGTTCATGCGTGGTTGCTCTCCGTAAGCAGGAAATCGGGAATACGAACCGGCTTGTAGCTGGCCGCATCGATGCACGCGGCGCGCACCTGCGCCTCGACCAGCAAAGCGCCGTCCGCGCGGCGGAGTATACATTGCGTGAAGATCAAGGAAGCCGAACGCCGCGTGAATGTCGTCACACAAACGTCCAGTTCGTCGTCGAGCCGCGCCGGCGCGACGAAGCGCAGGTTCATGTCCGCGACGACAAACAGAATTCCGCGTTCCGCGCGCAATCCCTGTTGCGCAACTCCGCGCGCGCGCAACCACTCGCTGCGCGCGCGTTCGAGAAAACGCACATAGCTGGCGTGGTACACGACGCCGCCGGCGTCGGTGTCTTCCCAGTAGACGCGGACTGGAAATGCAAATTGATTGGAGGGTGGCGAGTGGGGAGTGGGAAAAGCGGGCGACGCTGACCTCACGTCTGCTCTCCCGCTTCCGGCTTCCCGCTGCCGACTTCCGTTTGTTCGAAAAGATCCTCCGGCGCCGGCGCGCGACGCGGCGCCTTGAGCCCGAGGTGGCGATACGCCTTACCCGTCACCATGCGCCCGCGCGCCGTGCGCATCAGAAACCCCTGCTGGAT
>Ga0068864_100004896_pt1 | contig 10971 bp, 8 predicted proteins | sample KBSSwiS72_FD_66586 | JGI IMG/M metagenome (GOLD analysis project Ga0068864, IMG submission 66586) | Switchgrass rhizosphere microbial communities from Kellogg Biological Station, Michigan, USA - KBS Switchgrass S7-2 | ecosystem: Host-associated > Plants > Roots > Rhizosphere > Soil ...
TGAGCGCTCTTTGCATTTGCGGTGACAAGGCAGTCGAACTCATGCCCGTGAGCTCAGAAAGTGGTCGTTCAAATAGCACTTTCATGTCTTGCCAGCTTGGTGCTGCGATTTGTAAGGCGCGGGTCATCGCATCGCTTTTTTCGCAAACGTCATCTACCAAGCCTATCTCGAGTGCACGTTCCGCGCTCAGTAACTCACCCGTGAATATCAGCCATCGTGCTAACGCGATTCCGACACGCTTTGGAGTTCTCTGCGTGCCACCAAGACCCGGATAAATTCCAATGCCGGTTTCAGGAAATCCAAGACTAGTACCTTTGATACAGATGATGTGGTCGCAGGCGAGTGCCAACTCTAACCCGCCACCAAGCGTCATGCCATGAATGATCGCGACAACTGGTTTTGGGCAATCGTCGATTTTCTGAAACACTTTTTGACCGAATGCGGCAAAATCCACGATGCGTTTAACTTGTTTTGCTAGGATATTATCAACGAAGAACTGCGTGTCTGCGCCAGCGGCAAAAGATTTGCCCTTCCCGTTCAAAACAATAAGACGGACTTGATCATCTTTTGTGAGCAATTCGATGGCTGAATCAAGTTCTTGGACCGTCTTTTCATCGATCGCGTTCATTGTGTCTGGGCGATTAAGCGTGATGATTCCTGCATCACCAGACTTGCTGACGATAAGTCGCTTAGGTGCTAGGCTCGGATCTTTTTCTGACATGTGCTCGAATGGGCCGCGTTTCCATCTGAGGCCAACGCGCGCACCCAGATCGCATTCTTCAATCGAACAGACTTTTTCTTTGAGCACCATTTCGCGAGCAATCTGACAAACCACACCCCAGAGTCTTGTCTCGATCTCTGAATAGAGCATTTCGTTGATTGAGCCCGTTAGATCCCACTGCGCCTTGTTCTCAACGACTGGAAGAATGATCGCGCTTGGCTTGTAGAAGTCACCGAGGTCCTGCCACAGCGTTGTGGCTGCGTGCAGCGTGATAGGAACTCCAGTAACATTCATAAGCTCAAATGGGCCCATCCCAATTTCAAAAGATTTTTTTGCTGCCCACTCAACGGTCGCGATGTTTGCGATACCTTCTTCGACTAACCGCATAGCCTCATTGAGCCAGGGGACGAAGAAACGATTCACCACAAACCCGGGAGAATCTGACGATGTGATCGGAATCTTGCCGATATCTTCTTGCAGCGCAAAGACAGTGTTGAACGTGTCGTCGCTTGTTTCCTGTGCACGAATTACTTCTACGAGTCGATTCTTTGCAGGATGGTAAAAATAATGCAGTCCGATGACTTTGCTTGGTCTTTTTGTTGCCACAGCTAGGTCTTGAACTTTGAAGCTTGAGGTATTGGTGGCAAGAATTGTGTGAGGAGAGCAGATAGCATCGAGATCTGAAAAGAGCTTTTGCTTGATCCCCTTATCTTCAAACACAGCTTCGATGACGAGGTCTGCGTCTTTGAAGGTAGTGAGTTGATTTGAGAAGCGAAGCCTAGACAAGATCGCGTTTGCCTCATCTTGGCTAAAAACGGATCGTTCAACTCCTTCGCGAAGAGTTTTTTCGATCAAATCCTGGCCGCGTTTAAGCCCTGCATCTGAATTGTCGAACAAGACTACATCATGACCTTGTGTGGCATACTTTTGCGCGATCCCAGAACCCATATTACCCGCACCAGCAACGCCAATTTTCATGATCTTCTCCACGACTAGGGACTTTTCCAATGCATCAAAATCGTGCAGAAGTCGAGAGTTGGATTCTTTGGTACCGTAAATCTCTATGCTTACAATATCTAATGAAGTCGCCTCAGCACTCAAGAACGCTGAGCCCGTCGTTGCGCTTGAATCAACGTTGATCACCCATGGGCTGCCTTTCCCTTCGAATGTCGAGACGGCGATCGCTGCCGAAGAATACGTAAGGCGAGAAGGAGCGATTCCAGCGACAATCGCTGTAATGGAGGGGCACATTCGCGTTGGTCTTTCGCACGATGAAATCGGTTTTTTGGGCCGGCTCGAAAGAAAGAACGTGATGAAAGTATCGAGAGGTGATCTAGGAGTAGCGGTTGCTCAAAAAGGTTTCGGGGCAACAACGGTTGCTTCGACCATGATTTGCGCAAAATTGGCTGGCATTCAGGTTTTTGCAACCGGCGGCCTTGGAGGCGTCCATCGTGGGGGCGAAAACTCGCTCGACATATCCGCGGACCTCATGGAACTTGGGCGCACACCAGTGGTTGTTGTTTGTGCAGGTGCAAAGTCGATTCTTGATATCGGGCGTACGTTGGAAGTGTTGGAGACGCAGGGCGTACCTGTGGTCGGATATCAAACGAAGAAATTCCCCGCGTTTCACTATCGCGATACTGTCTTCGATTTACATGCGAGCGTTGATCATGTTGAAGAGCTTGCAAGAATGATTGAAGCTCACTTTCAACTGATCAATTGCGGATTCTTGGTAGCGAACCCAATCCGAGAAGAAGATGCGATGAACCACGTTGAGGTCGAGCAATTTATCGCTCAAGCGGTGCGAGAAGCAGAGGATAAGCGCATCACCGGCAAAGCAGTGACACCTTTCTTGCTGAGTCGGCTCAATGAGTTGTCTGGTGGAAAAAGTCTTGCGAGCAATGTGGCGCTCATCAAGAATAATGCAGCGCTCGCAGCCCAGATTGCAAAACAACTGGCGTCCCCACGGGGATTCGAACCCCGGTTACCGCCGTGAAAGGGCGATGTCCTAGGCCTCTAGACGATGGGGACGAGGCGGATGTTGCGCAGGGCTGGTGGTGGAGCTAAGCGGGATCGAACCGCTGACCTCTTGCATGCCATGCAAGCGCTCTCCCAGCTGAGCTATAGCCCCACAGCGAACCGCGAATTATAAGGGCCGGTACCGCGTTTTGCAAACGCGAGCGCCCCGTCGTCGCTTGTCTCTGGCATCGTCATTCGACAGCCGCTGCGGTCTTTTCGGATATTATCGGCGCGCCCCGCACGCACCGTTTCGATGCCGCTACCTTCCCTCGATTACGCACCCCGCCGACTGCTCGACGGCCGGGTGGCACTCGTTACCGGTGCAAGCGGCGGACTGGGACGAGTGCTCTCTCTCGCGTGCGCGGCTCAGGGAGCGACCGTCGTCCTGCACGGACGTGTGGTGCGCAAGCTGGAAGCGCTCTATGACGACATCGTCAACGCCGGATACCCGGAGCCCACGATCCTGCCGCTCGACCTCGCGACCGCGAGGGCCGAGGACTTCGCCAATGTCGCGAGTGCGCTGCAGGCTCAGCACGGGCGAGTCGACGCGATCGTGCACACCGCCGTGCAGCTGGGCTCGCTCGGTCCGATCGAGCACCAGGCGTTCGATGCCTGGCTCGCGATACTGCGGGTCGATCTGCTCGCGCCGTTCGGGCTGACTCGCGCGCTTCTGCCGCTGCTGCGCGCCGCGCCCGAAGGCAGCGTCGCTTTCACGCTGGACACCCGCGGCGAGGATCCGAAGGCGTTCTGGGGTGCCTATGCGGTCGCCAAGGCAGGGCTGTCCGCCCTGCTTGCGATCCTGGCCGACGAATGGGAAGACGCGCCGAATCTGCGGGTCAACGGCATCGTCCCCGGTCCGATGCGCTCGCCGCTGCGGGCACAGACCCATCCGGGCGACGACATCACACGCCTGCCGCCGCCGGAAGTCTTTGTGCCGCTTTATCTGCACTTGCTGGCCGGTCAGCCGAAAGCCGAAAGCGGCAAGGTCATCGACGGACAGGCGTGGCTGCGAGGCGCGCCCGCGTAGCGGGCCACGTCAGGTTTGGGCGCTTCCGGGATCGCCGTGCCGCAACAGCATTCGCAGACGCCTGAATTCACCGGCTGGCATCGTATCCGGCCAGATCGCCAGTGCGCGCGAGCGCCGCGCACCCTCGGGGCGGAGCACCAGCGTCGTCACCAGGGCGCCGACATGGCTTTCCGCCTGGACGATCGCTTCGATACGCCGGCCGGATCGATCGGTGAGGATCGCGCGTCGGCCGGCCGCAAGATCGACGGCCGCGATCGGACCCTTGTTGCCGCTCGCCGCCGTGCCCCGGAGCGCACGAATCCCGCAGGCACCCACGATCAGGACACATGCGCCGCGCAGCCGGGGCTCTCCGGGCAACAGCGCGAGCATTGCCGCGGTTGCGATCGTCATCGAAGCGAGTAGTCGCGCGGCAATGCGCGATGGTTGAAGCGTAACGCACAGGACCGGCACCGATTTCACGTATCGATTGGGCACGCTAGCGCGCGCTCCGGTCAATCGTCCGAATGGCCGATGACCGCTGCTCTGCGTTGCACAACGCGTCGGCCGATGTCGCGACGACCGCCGCCTCAGCGCGCTTGCTTGGCCAGCGCGAGCCAGGTTTCGACGACGGTGTCCGGATTGAGCGACATGCTTTCGATCTTCTGCTCGACCAGCCACTGCGCGAGGTCGGGATGGTCGGATGGCCCCTGTCCGCAGATGCCTGCGTACTTCCCCGCCTTGCGGCACGCCGTGATCGCCATCGCCAGCATCGCCTTGACCGCATCGTCGCGCTCGTCGAAGGTCTGCGCGATCGCGCCGCCGGCGTCGCGGTCGACCGCCAGCGTCAATTGCGTCATGTCATTCGAGCCGATCGAGAAGCCGTCGAAGTGCTCGAGAAAACGATCAGCCAGAATCGCGTTCGACGGGATCTCGCACATCATGATGACGCGCAATCCGTTGTCGCCGCGCGCGAGGCCGTTCTTCGCGAGCAGTTTGATCACCTGCTCGGCTTCGCCGACCGTGCGCACAAAGGGAATCATGACCTCGACGTTGGTTAGCCCCATGTTATCGCGCACGCGCTTGATCGCACGGCATTCGAGCTCGAAGCAATCGTAGAACTCCGGCGCGATATAGCGCGACGCGCCACGGAAGCCGAGCATCGGATTTTCCTCGTGCGGCTCGTAGCGTTCGCCGCCGATCAGGTTCGAATATTCGTTGGACTTGAAATCGGACAGGCGGACGATGACTTTCTTCGGCGCGAATGCCGCGGCAATCGTGGCCACGCCTTCAACGATCTTCGCGACGTAGAACTCGGTCGGACTTTCGTACGCGGCGATGCGCTCGGCGATCTGCTTCTTGAGCTCCGGCGTCTGCGCGTCGAGCTCGAGCAGCGCCTTCGGATGAACCCCTACATTCTTATTGATGATGAACTCGAGGCGCGCAAGCCCGACGCCCTCGTTCGGAAGCCGGCTGAACTCGAATGCCAGCTCCGGGTTGCCGACGTTCATCATGATCTTGGTCGGCGACGGCGGCATGCGGTCGAGCGCGACTTCGACGACGTCGATCTTCAGCAGCCCGTCGTAGACATGGCCGGTGTCGCCTTCGGCGCAGGACACGGTGACTTGCTGGCCGTCCGAGAGCACCTGCGTGGCATCACCGCAGCCGACGACCGCCGGAATGCCGAGCTCGCGCGCGATAATCGCGGCATGGCAGGTGCGTCCACCGCGATTGGTGATAATCGCCGCGGCGCGCTTCATCACCGGCTCCCAGTCCGGATCGGTCATGTCGGTGACCAGAACGTCGCCGGCGGCGACCTTATCCATTTCGGCCGACGACTTGACCAGTCGCACGATCCCCTGCCCGATCTTCTGGCCGATCGCCCGCCCGCTCGCCAGCACCTTCGATTTCGACTCGAGCCGGTATCGGCGCAGATTGTCGGTGCCCGACTGTTGCGACTTCACGGTTTCCGGGCGCGCCTGCAGGATGTAGAGCTTGCCGTCGACGCCGTCTCGGGCCCACTCGATGTCCATCGCTTTGCCGTAGTGCTGCTCGATCACGAGCGCGTCCCGCGCGAGTTCCTCGACTTCGGCGTCGGTTATCGAAAAGCGCAAGCGCTCGGCCGCCGGCACGTCGACGGTCGTTACCGACTCACCGGCGCCGGCCTTGTCGGCGAACACCATCTTGATCGCCTTTTCCCCCACGCTCTTGCGCAGGATGGCCGGCCGCCCGGCCGCGAGGTTCGGCTTGTAGACGTAGAACTCGTCGGGATTCACGGCACCCTGCACGACGGTTTCGCCCAGGCCGTACGAGGCGGTGATGAACACCACCTGATCGAAGCCGGACTCGGTGTCGATCGTGAACATGACGCCGGCGGCGCCCTTGTCGCTGCGGACCATGCGCTGGACGCCGACCGACAACGCGACCTCGGTCTCGGCGTAGCCTTGGTGCGTGCGGTAGGCGATGGCTCGATCGGTGTAGAGGGAGGCAAAGACCTCTCTTATTGCATGAATAAGATTGTCCAAGCCACTGATATTTAGAAATGTTTCCTGTTGCCCTGCGAACGATGCGTCGGGCAGGTCCTCGGCGGTGGCCGACGATCGCACGGCGACCGATACGCCGGGGCTGTCGGCGTTAAGCCGCTGGTAGGCCGCCTCGATTTCGGTCTTCAGCATCGCGGGAAGGGGAGCCGCGACGATCCAGCTCCGAATCTGGGCGCCGACCCGGGCGAGCTTCGCCACGTCGTTGACGTCGAGGCCGGCCAGCGCTGCCGCGATGCGCTCGCTCAACCCGGTTTCCGCCAGGAACTCACGAAATGCCGAGGCGGTCGTCGCGAACCCGCCCGGAACGCGCACACCCTCGCCGCCGAGCTGCGCGATCATTTCGCCGAGCGAAGCGTTCTTGCCGCCAACCTGTTCGATATCGCTCATGCGCAAGCGATCGAACCAGATCACCCGATTTTGCTCTGCCATGCCCGGCGGTCTCCGTGATCGTTGGCGCGAGCAACTGCCGGCGCTTCACGGCTTGGATTCTAGCGTGCGGCGCCTAATCGACGAAAAAACAATGCAATGCGCGTCACCGCGCGGCCCGGAACTGCGGGCGGGAAAAAGTGGCTGGGAAGAGGAAGCAGCCGCGTGCCGGACGAAACCGCCGGCGGCTCTAGTTGGCGCCGGTGGGCTCGTCCGCTGTTTCCGGATAGCTGCGCATTACGCTGTCGCCGTCGACCATTGTCGGCTCGCCTTCCGGGTGCCGGTGCTTGCTGCGCACCGCGCGGCGGAGACTGCGATAGAGATCAGCGTGCGATTCCTTCAGATAGCTGATGATTTCGAAATCCACACGCTTGACCTGCGACAAGTCGATCTGCTCGACATGGACAAGCCGCAACAACTCGCGGACCGGCTTGGGCATGTCGCGGCCGCTTTCGTAACGGGATCCGCCGCTTTGCGTTACGCCGATTTGTGTCCAGAACTGCTCTTGATTAAGTCCAAGGCGGCGCCGGATTTCCCGCGGATTCAGCACTCGGTCGAACAGTTTCACAAAGACCCCGTTCACGTTGTCGTAAAGGAATCGCCGGGCGCGGACGACCGCGCCAATACCATTGGCATATTTGTAGGAATTGTTGACCAAATTGCTCGCCAATGCAAGCGCTATCGGCGGCCCCGCTCCGCCGCGAGGCGGAAACGCGGTTGTCCTAGACGATGCCCCGGGCGGCCAGATAGTCGTCGTAGTTCCCCGGGTAGTGGACAACACCCCCGGGGGCGAACTCGATAATCTGGGTAGCCAGCGAGGAGACGAACTGCCGGTCGTGGCTGACGAAGATCAGCGTCCCGGTATACCGCTCGAGCCCCAGGTTAAGCGACTCGATCGATTCCATGTCCATATGGTTGGTCGGCTCATCCATCAGCAGAACGTTAGGCCGCTGCAGCATCAGCTTCCCGAACAGCATCCTGCCCCGCTCGCCGCCGGACAGCACCCGCACCGGCTTGGCGGCGTCGTCACCAGAAAACAACAACTTGCCAAGGACACTGCGCACCGCCTGGTCGTCGTCATCAGCGCCAGCCCATTGCTGCATCCACTCGAGAACAGTCAGATCGGAGTCAAATTCGTCGGTCTGGTCCTGCGGGTAGTAGCCGAGCGCGGCTTTTTCGGCCCATTTGACCGTCCCGCCATCGGGCGCTAGCTCGCCGGTCAGCGTGCGCAGCAGCGAAGTCTTGCCGGCGCCGTTGGGCCCGATGATCGCCAAGCGCTGGCCGGCTTCGAGCAGCATGCTCATGTCCTCGAACAAGGGCTTGTCGAACGACTTGGCCACGCCATTCATCTCGACGGCCTGCCGATGCAGGCGCGCCTTGCCGTCGAGATCGAACCGGATATAGGGATTTTGCCGGCTGGACGGCTTGATGTCCTCGACCTTGATCTTTTCGATTGCCCGCGCTCGCGAGGTCGCCTGCCGAGCCTTCGACTTGTTGGCGCGAAAACGGCGGACGAATTCCTCGAGCTCGGCGATCCGGTCCTTCGCTTTGGCGTTCTGCGACAACAGCCGCTCGCGCGCCTGCGTCGAGGCGATCATGTAGTCGTCGTAGCCGCCCGGGTAGACGCGGATCGTCCCATAGTCGAGGTCCGCCATGTGCGTGCAGACGCTGTTCAGGAAGTGCCGGTCGTGCGAAATGATCACCATCGTCGACGAGCGCGCGTTCAGCACGCCCTCGAGCCAGCGGATGGTGTTGATGTCGAGGTGGTTGGTCGGCTCGTCCAGCAACAGGATGTCCGGATCGGCGAACAGCGCCTGCGCCAGCAGCACGCGGAGCTTGTACCCGGGGGCGACGTCGGCCATCGGACCCTGGTGCAGATGCGCGGCGACCTCGACGCCGAGCAGCAATTCTCCGGCGCGCGCCTCGGCCGTGTAGCCGTCCAGTTCGGCGACCTTCGCTTCCAACTCGGCGGCGTGCAGATAATCTGCCTCGGTCGCGTCCGGATCGGCGTAGATCGCGTCTCGCTCCCGCATCGTGTTCCAAAGGAGCTCGTGCCCCATCAGCACGACGTCGAGCACGCGGAGTTCTTCGAAACCGAACTGATCCTGGCGAAGCTTGCCCAGCCGCTCGCCGCTGTCGAGGACAACATTCCCCGCAGTCGGCTCGAGATCGCCGCCCAGAATCTTCATGAACGTCGACTTGCCGCAGCCGTTGGCGCCGATCAGGCCGTAGCGATTGCCGTCGCCGAACTTGATCGAGACGTTCTCGAACAAGGGCTTGGCGCCGAATTGCATCGTGATGTTGGACGCGGTAAGCAAGAAGATCCCGTTGGGTCGTAAGCGTGTTGTTGCGCTTTGAGTGCGGCGCGGGCAAAACCCGCTATTTTGCTAGAATATGCGTTTGCAATCAAGGCGACCATTGTTTTGCCGGCGCGCCACGCGACCCTTTACCGATGCTCCGCTACGATCTGCACTGCCATTCGACACACTCCGACGGGCTGCTGACGCCCGCTGCGGTCGCGCAACGGGCGGCGCAACGCGGCGTCGACGTGTGGGCGCTGACCGATCACGACGAAGTCAGCGGCCTCGCCGAGGCGCGCGCCGCCGCGGAAAGCGCAGGCATGCGCTTTGTCCCCGGCGCGGAGCTCTCAGTCAGCTGGCGCGACGTCACCTTGCACGTGGTGGCGCTGGGCATCGACCCCGAATGCGCGTCGCTGCTGGCCGGATTGGCGTCGATACGCGAGGGACGCTCGCATCGCGCCCGCCGCATCGCCGATTCGCTGGCGGCCGCTGGCATCCCGGGCGCCTACGAGGGCGCGATGAAATACGTGACCAGCGAGCGACTGATCAGCCGCACGCATTTCGCGCGCTTTCTGGTCGAGACCGGCCACGCGCGCGAGACCAAGGAATGCTTCAAGCGCTTTCTGGTCAGCGGAATGCCCGGCCACGTCGAGCATGAGTGGGCGACGTTGACCGAGGCGCTCGGCTGGGTGCACGAAGCCGGCGGCCAGGCGGTCCTTGCCCATCCGGCGCGCTACAAGGTCGATGCGCCTGCGATGCGCGAGCTGCTCGCCGAGTTCCGGGACGAGGGCGGCGATGCGATTGAAGTCGTGTCGCCGAGTCATACGCTCGAGCAAACCGCCGAATATGCGCGTCACGCGCGAACCTTCGGCCTGCTCGCTTCGAGCGGTTCCGACTATCACGGGCCCGGTGAGGGCTGGGCCGATCTCGGCGACATGCCGCCACTGCCGGCAGGCCTCTCGCCGGTATGGAAAGACTGGTAGGGATGCCCGACCGGCGTACGGTATTTTTTGTTTCGGACCGGACCGGCATCACCGCCGAAATGCTCGGCAACAGTCTGCTGTCGCAATTCGAGGGCTTGAGTTTTCATCGGCAAACGATCCCGTTTGTCGACACGCCGGAAAAGATCGACGAGATCCTGCACCGGATCGACCAGAACGCAGCGGCAGAAGGCCGCCGCCCACTGGTGTTCAGCTCGATCGTCGACGATGCGATGAGCGCACAGCTTGGGCGCGCTAACGCGCTGGTGCTCGACTTGTTTCAGGTTTTTATCGCGCCGCTGGAGTCCGAGCTCGGCGTCAAATCCTCGCATGCCGCCGGGCGAACGCATGGCATCGCCAACAGCCTCGAGTATTTCGCGCGCATGGAGGCGATCAACTTCACGCAGGCACACGACGACGGCGCGACGACGCGCGACCTCGCCAAGGCACAGCTGATTCTGATCGGTGTCTCGCGCTGCGGCAAGACGCCTACCGCTCTCTATCTCGCGTTGCAATTCGGCATACTGACGGCGAATTTTCCGCTGACACCCGATGATTTCGTCGACAAGAAGCTGCCGGCGTCGATCCTGCCGTACCGCGACAAGCTGTTCGGGCTGACGATCGATCCCGAGCGGCTGCAGCAGATCCGCGAGGCGCGCCGCCCGGCGAGCAAATATGCGTCGCTGGAAAATTGCCGCTACGAGGTCCACCAGGCCGAAGTCCTGATGCAGCGGGAAAAGGTGGCGACGCTCGATACGACTGCAAGGTCGATCGAGGAGATCGCGACGACCATCCTCCACCGCGCCGGCCTGCAGCGCCACATTTTCTAATACAGCCCGTAGAAGCGCCGCGCATTGCCGCCGTAGATCGCGTCGCGCTCGCCTTGCGTCAAGCCGGCGAGCAGCTCGTCGCAGGCCTCGACCCATTCGGCATAGCTCGCCGCGAGCGTGAGCACCGGCCAGTCGCTGCCCCAGATCAC
>Ga0068864_100004902_pt1 | contig 10964 bp, 8 predicted proteins | sample KBSSwiS72_FD_66586 | JGI IMG/M metagenome (GOLD analysis project Ga0068864, IMG submission 66586) | Switchgrass rhizosphere microbial communities from Kellogg Biological Station, Michigan, USA - KBS Switchgrass S7-2 | ecosystem: Host-associated > Plants > Roots > Rhizosphere > Soil ...
GTCAGCAAATCGCCGTCGCGCGAGCAGGTAACGCGGACCTGTCTCGCCACGGCCCAATCCGGCTGCGTTGGGGAAAGGGTGATGACCGCGCCGGCCTGCTGCTTCGCCTCTGCCGAGCCCGAGACGATCGTCTCGCCGTCCATCGCGAGGCTGAAGCGCCCCGCTTCATCGAATGCGAGATCGAGTCCGCCCTGAGGCCTCCCGTCCGCGAGACAGCTTATCCGAGTGATCCGCAACCCCTCGCCGATTGCGAAGGCTTCGATTGATTCGACGGGCGCATTTTTTCCCGCGATGCGCAGCTTTCCATCCGAGCTGCTGTTCTCGATTCGATAGATCATGACTCGGCCGTCGCCCTCGAAGATCCATTCCTCTCCAACCGCCATTCGGGCAGGCCTTGTTTTCAGGCGATAGCTGATCGTCCCGGCGCGTATGGCGCCGAACGTGTGTCCTTCCGTAAAATAGCCTTCATGCGCGACGAAGGGCCCGGAGCTGATCTTGACGGGAACCTGGAAACGCTTGCCGCCGACGAACACCGCGGTCTGCGGTCCTGCAAGCGCGCTGGCGCGCCGCCGCATCAGCGGCAGGCTGGTGTTGGGCGAGTGGCTGCCGGGATCGGAGATGCCGCCGCGTTTGGGATCCGGCTCGTCGACGGTCGTGATGTCGAGCACGACAGGCTCGCCCGCATGCGAGTCGAACTGCAGCCGCGCGTGCCGCCTGCCCGGCAAGGCTTCGACGGCAAGCGCGATGTCGCGACGGCAGGTCTCGCGGACAACACCATGTCCTTCGGCCGACAGACCGGCGTCATTGACGTGGTCGATCTGGCGCTGGTCGTGACGGGTGAGAATCGCACGGATCGAAGGCGTGCCATCCCCGCGATAGCTGATCATGGCTTCTACGGCCTCGTAGTCGGGATGGCCGCTGAAGAACGCCATGATGTGCATGTCCTCGCGCCGAAACCGCAGCAGGAAGGGCTGCAGCAGGTCGGGAGGCAGAACGATGCCAGTCCCGCTGTCGCTCACCACCTCGCGCCTCGAAATCCGTCCCTGACCCTGCATGATCCCGCACAATCGCTTTGAGTACCCATGGGTACTTGCTATACAGTACCCATGGGTACTCAGTCAAGGCGGGCAAGGATGAAGCGTTCGGATCCGGCGGCGAAGCCGTCGCAGGAGGACTCCGCGCGCGAGGAGGAGATCCTGCAGGCCGCCTTCGACGTCTTCACCGAAAAGGGCTTTCATGGCGCGCGGATGCTCGACGTCGCGAGCCGGGCGCGCGCGTCCAAGACAACGTTATATGCGCGTTACCCCAGCAAGGAGGCGCTGTTCGAAGCGCTGATGGCATGGTCGACCCGGCAGGGCACCGAGGCGCTGGATGCCATTGCCGCGGACGAGACGCTCGATCCACTGACCGCGTTGCACCGTTTTGCCGCGCAATTGCTCGCGCTGATGTTGCAGCCAAAGAAGCTGGCGCTGTTCCGAATCGCGGTCGCGGAAGGTGACCGGCTGTCCGCGGTCGGCCGCACCTACAGCGCCTTCACCAGGGATCACGGCGTGGAGTGCGTTCGCGCGATCGTGGCGCGGCTGTTGAAGCAGAAACTGATCGAGATCGACGATCGCGCCGAATTCGGACACAGCTTTATCGGACTGTTGCAGGGTGAACTCTTCACGCGCGCACTGCTGGGCACGATCCCCTCTCCGCATCGCGACGAGATCGATCGGCACGCCCGGCGCGCCGTGACGCGCCTGATGCGCGCCTATGCGGCGTCAAGCCCGCGCAGGACCTGACGATAAGGTTCAGGCCGCGTAGCCGCTCAAATCGGTCATCGTGGGCTTGTCGCCGTTGAGCGGATTGGCCGGATCGCGCCCGTAGCGCAACGTCTCGAACCGCATCGCGCGGGCGTCCACCATCACCAGCCGGCCGACCAGGCTCTCGCCAAAGCCGACGATTTCGCGGATCGCCTCCAGCGCCATCATCGAGCCCAGCATGCCCGCCAGCGCGCCCATGACGCCGGCCTCGGCGCAGGCCGGCACGGTGCCGGGTGGCGGCGGTTCGGGAAACAGACAGCGGTAGGTCGGATTGAACTCGCCCTGTCCGTTACGCTCATGCGCGCGGATCGTGGTCAGCGATCCGTCGAACTGGCCCAGCGCCGCCGTGATCAGCGGCTTGCCGGCAAAGAAACAGGCGTCGGACACCAGATAGCGGGTTTCGAAATTGTCGGAGCCGTCGAGCACGAGATCGTAGCCGCCGATCAGCGACATCGCGTTCCTTGCATCGAGACGCACCGCATGCGCCTCGAAATGAACATGCGGATTGAGCGCGTGAATCACTTCGGCGGCGCTGTCGACCTTGCGCCGTCCGACGTCGGGCGTGGTGTGGATGATCTGGCGCTGCAGGTTGGAGAGCGAGACGATGTCGTCATCGACCGCACCGAGCGTGCCGACGCCGGCGGCCGCCAGATACATCAGGACCGGCGCACCGAGGCCGCCGGCGCCGATCACCAGCACGGACGCGTCTTTCAGCGCGGTTTGCCCCGGGCCACCGACATCGCGCAGCACGATATGGCGGGCGTAGCGTTCGAGTTCGTCGGCCGTCAGCATGGTCGCTTTGCTTCCTCTCTCCGCGGAGCACCTACCAACCCTTTATGGTGAGGAGCGCGGAACGCGCGTCTCGAACCATGCGGCCCCACTCGGGCCTTCATCCTTCGAGACGCGGCCAAACGGCCGCTCCTCAGGATGAGGGGAAACAACGAGCCGCTCCTTGAACCGGGGTGCGGTTGGTGCCGACTCAGCAGATGTGCTTAATTGGCGGGACGTCAATGCGCACTCCCTTATTCCACCCCGGCATTCACCTGGATTTGTCATGAGATCGGTGCTTTCGGCAACATTGATGATCGCGGCCTTGGGTTTTGCGGCCTCGGCGCAGGCGCAGATGGCGCCACCCGCTACGGCCGGCGCCAAGCCAAAACCGGTCACCACAATACCGATCCGTCCCGCGCTGCAGAAGCCGGAGGAGACGGCCAACGCGATGGGGCAGGCCGAGCGGCTGGCGCTGCAGTCGGACCTCGCCTGGGTCGGCCAATATAACGGCGCGATCACAGGCGATATCAGCGAGCGCATGGTCAACGCCATCAAGGAATTCCAGAAGGGACGCGGGGCTAAGCCGACCGGCGTGCTCAATCCGCAGGAGCGCGGCACACTCGCCGACACCGCCAAGAAAAAGCAGGAGAGCGTCGGCTGGAAGATCGTCACCGATCCCGGCACCGGCGTGCGGCTGGGGATTCCCACCAAACTGGTGCCGCAGCAGGCCAGCGACGCCAACGGCACCAAATGGACCTCGCCGACCGGCACGATCCAGATCCAACTGGCGCGGCGCAAGGAAGCCGGCCCCGTGACGTCAAAGCTCGCCGAGCGCGAGAAGAAAGAGCCCGGACGCAACATCGACTACACGGTGGTCAAGCCGGACTTCTTCGTGCTGTCCGGCCTGCAGGGCCTTAAAAAGTTTTATCTGCGCGGCACCTTCAAGGGCGATGAGGTCCGCATCCTCACCATCCTCTACGACCAGGCGACCGAGAATACCGTGGAGCCGGTCGTGATCGCGATGTCGAGCGCGTTCAACGCCTTTCCGGCCGCCGTGCAAGCGGCTGGGCCTCCCCCGCGCAAGACGGTGGAATACGGCACCGGCGTCGTCGTCAGTGACGACGGCGCGATCATTGCCGATCGCCAGATCACCGACGGCTGTCTCACGGTCGCGATCGCGGGCTTTGGCAATGCCGATCGCGTCGCCGAGGAAAAGGAGCACGATCTCGCGCTGCTGCGCATCTATGGCGCACGCGGGCTCAAAGCACTCAATCTCGCCAACGCCGCCACGAAGACGGCGCTCGACCTCACGGGAATTGCCGATCCGCAGAATCAGGGCGGCGGTGCCGCGGTGACTGGCATCCAGGCTTCGGTGGCCCAGCTTGGCGGCGGCAGCGACATCGCGCTGACGCCCGCGCCGGCGCTCGGCTTTTCCGGCGCGCCCGCACTGGATGGCGACGGCAGGTTTGCCGGCGTCGCGCTGTTGAAGCCGGTTCAGGTAGCGGGGCCCGCGAACGGAGTCCCGGCGGCGCAGGCGGTACTGGTGACATCAGACACGGTACGCGACTTTCTGAAGGCCAATGGCGTGAATGTGGCCGGTGGATCGACCGACGCCAAGGCGTCAGTCGTTCGCGTGATCTGCGTAAGGAAGTAGCCCCGGCTCTGCAGCGTCCGGGGCAGGAGAGAATCAAGCAGCCTTGATGTTGCTGAGGAAGGCTTCGACCTCGCCCCGCATCGTCTCGGACTGTCTCGACAGCTCGCTGGATGCCTGCAGCACCTGATGGGCGGCGGCGCCGGTATCGCCGGCGGCCTGCTGGACGCCGACCACATTCGCCGAGATTTCACCGGTGCCGAGCGCGGCCTGCTGCACGTTGCGGGCGATTTCCTGCGTGGCCGAGCCCTGTTCCTCGACGGCGCTGGCGATCGCGGAAGCGATCTCGTTCATTTCACCGATCGTCGACGTGATCCCCCGGATCGCCGTCACGGCGTCGCTGGACGAGGTCTGGATCGCGGTGATCTGCGCGCCGATCTGTTCCGTCGCCTTCGCCGTTTGCTCGGCGAGGCTCTTGACCTCGGACGCCACCACCGCAAACCCGCGGCCCGCCTCGCCGGCGCGCGCGGCCTCGATCGTGGCATTGAGCGCGAGCAGGTTGGTCTGCGAAGCAATGTCGTTGATGAGCTTGACGACGTCGCCGATGCTGGCCGCGCCGTCATACAGGCCTTGCACCGTGGTGTTGGTGCGATCGGCTTCCTCGACGGCCTTCTGCGCGATTGCAGCGGATTGCGCCACCTGCCGGCTGATCTCGGTGACCGAACTGGCCAGCTCTTCGGAAGCAGCGGCAACGGTTTGCACGTTGGTGGAAGCCTCTTCGGTCGCGGCCGCCACGGCGGTCGCCTGATTCGAAGTTTCCTCGGCCGTCGCCGTCATCGACGAAGCCGTCGCCTGCAGTTCGGTCGAGGCCGACGACACCGAGCGAAGCACGGTCGATATGTTTGTGTCGAACGCCTGGGTCAGTTCGTTCACCTTCGCCGCCCGCGCAATGCGCGCCTTGATCGCCTCGGCTTCCTTGTCGGCGAGCTCCTTGGCCTTGATCATGTTCTCCTTGAAGATCAGGACGGCTCTTGCCATCAGGCCGATCTCGTCCTTCTTGTCGGTGGCGGGAACGGTGACGGAATGATCGCCACCGGCAAGCTGCCCCATGGCGGAGACCATCTTGAGGATCGGCGGAACGATCGAGCGATTGGTAAGATAAACGACGCTCACTGCGACGCCGATGCCGACACCAAGCAGCACCCAAAGCAGCGTTACAAGGAAGCTGGTCTCGGCGAGCACGGCATCGCCATCCCGCTTCAGATTGTCCTGCTGCCGCGAAACCATACCGCCCGAACGCGAGCCGGCGGCGTCCTTTGCGCCCGCGAAAATGTCGAGCAGCTTGTTGGCGCGCGGCGCGGCTTCGTTGGTCAGGAACCACTGCGCCATGTTCCAGCGATCCGAAGCGCGGATTTCGAACATCTTCTGCGGCAGCGGAGCGAATTTGGCGCGGGCCGCGACGAGCGCGTCGAAGGCCTTCTGCTGGCCGCCCGTCATCTCGGCGCGCCGCTTCGCCAGCGCCTCGAACTTCTTCTGATTGAGCGCCCAGAGCTGCTCGAACTCGGTCTTGAAGGCAACGTCCGCCGTCAGGAGGTAGCCGCGGATCGCTCCGATCGCCGATGCCATGCTACCGCGCATATCGGCAAAGTCGATCAGCAGGCTCTTGCGCGTATCCGTCGAGGCAATGCTGCCCTCCTCGTCGATGATCGCGGTGGCGTTTTGCATCATGACCTTTGCCAGCGGCGCGGCTTCGGTGGCGAGCAGCTTCGCCGCCGGCTGTTCGTCGAGGGTGTGAGCAATCGCTTCCGCCTTGTCCTGCGCACTGCGCAATTCTTCCAGCAGCGGCTTGGCCTGCCTCCAGTCCGACTTGTTCTGCTCGGATGTCCAGTGACCGGAGATGTCATCCATCCTGGCGCCGTGGCGCTGCATTTCCTTCCAGAGCGTCGCGCGTTCGGCCTTGAACGCATCATTGCCTGTTATCAGCCAGCCACGCAGCGAGGCCAGCGAGGCGTAAACCCCCGCCACCACGTCGTTTGCGGTCATCGCCGTCGGCACGCGAAGGTTCACCGTGCGGCTTGTCGCTTCGTTCACCGAGCCAACCTTGACGATGGTGGTGCCGACCACGACGGCCAGCAGTGCGCAGAGCACGCTGAAGCCCAGAATCAAACGCCCTCGGATATTCAGGTTCAGGAGTGTCACAGCTCAATCCCTCTCGGTGCGCTAGCATCACTGGCTAAAAATTCGGCACATCAAGGGTCGACCGTTACCGTGAACAAATATCAAATGGGCGAACCGTAGTAGTACGCAATTCGCTCACGACAAACGCGAAATCTCCCGCAAAACAACGGAGCTAAGACTGCTACGTGGAATACAAAAGCCGCGCGAAGCAATGGACGCGCATGGTGCAATCACGCGAGCCCAAACCTCACGCCGGCACGCGCCAGCCCGCCGGCGATGCCGATCGGCGTGCCATCCGCGCGCCAGCAGGCCGCACCTGTCATCGTGCCATCCTCGTGAAACTGGATGGCGTTCATGCCGCCGGCGACCGTCAGCGCTGCCTGCACCTTGTGGCCCATCGACGTGAGTTTGGCGCGGACGCTGTCCGGCACCGCCAGCTCGACTTCGAGCGCGTTGCCTTCGGTCCACACCCGCGGCGCCTCGACCGCCTCCTGCAGGCTCATGCCGTGGTCGATCAGGTTGATCAACGCCTGCATCGCACTCGGGAAGATTCGCTTTCCCCCGGGCAGGCCGAGCGCGTAGACGAGCTTGCCGTCGCGAAGCGCCATCATCGGCGACATCGAGGTGGTGACGCGCTTCCCCGGCGCCAGCGACAGCGCGTGGCCGGGACGGGGATCGTAGAGATTCATGTAGTTGTTCGGGACGGCGCCGAGCCCGGGAATGAGAATCTTCGCCCCGAACAGATTGTTGATGGTCTGCGTGGTCGCCACCACGTTTCCGAACGCATCCGCCGCCGTCATGTGCGTGGTATCCGCGCTTTCGAGCTGCGCCACGCCGGCGGCCCAGCTTTGCGCGCGGTCTGGATCGATCGCGCGGCGGCGTTCCTCGGCATAGGCCTTCGAGGTCAGGCGCTCGACCGGTACGTTGATGAAATCGGGATCGCCGCTCGCGGCGGCGCGGTCGGCGAACGCGATCTTGAGCACCTCGGCAAGGTAATGGATCGTGGCGGCGGAGCCGAAGCCGAGCTTTGCGATGTCATAGCCTTCGAGAATGTTGAGCATCTGCGCGATATGCACGCCGGAGGCCGCGGGCGGCGGCGGCCCCATAATTTGCCAGCCGCGATAATCGGCGCGGATCGGCTGGCGTTCGACGGTCTTGTAATTCGTGAGATCCTTGCGGGCGATGAAGCCGCCATTCCTCTTCATGTAGTCGACGAGGATGTCGCCGAGCGGTCCCTGATACAGCGCCGCCTCGCCACGTTGGGAGATGTAGGTCAGCGTTTCCGCATATTCCGACTGCACCACGCGCTCGCCGGCCTTCAGCGGCACGCCGTTCGGCAAATAAATCGCCGAAATCTCCTTGTCCTTCAACATCTCATCGGCGCTGTCGGTGATGCATTCGTGCAAATAAGGCGTCGCCGCATAGCCGCGCGCGGCGTGCTTGATCGCGGGCTGCATGACGTCGGCAAGGCTCATGGTGCCGAATTTGCCGAGCGTCTCGCACCAGGCCTTCAGCGAGCCCGGCACTGCCACCGCTTTCGGGCCGGTCAGGTTTTCATCGCCGACGGTATCGAACACGTCATGCGCGGAGCCGGGCCTGGATTGGTAGGTGTCGGGCCTGACTGCCGATGGCACCGTGCTCTGGCCGTCGACGAAGCGGTGGCTGCCGTCGGCCAGCCGGATATGGGCCATGCCGCCGCCGATGATGCCGACCATCATCGGCTCGACCACCGTCAGCGTGAACAATGTCGCAATCGCCGCATCGATGGCGTTGCCGCCCGCCGCCAGCATTTCCGCGCCCGCGCTCGAGGCCAGGGGATGATTGCTGACCACCATGCCGCGGCTGCCGGCCGCCGGCTGCTTCTGACATTGAAAACTGGTGGCTGCGCGATCCCGCCAATGACCCGTCATGTTGTTTTCCCGCTTCTTGTTGTGGTTTCATCGGGCACAAATGCACCGCCCGGCAGTATTTGCCCGGATGACCACATTTCCATAATCGGGCATCATTGCAAGCTGAGTGATTCGGACTACCGCGATCCCCTGACCTTTGGATCGGGCTGGGCACGTCTGAGCGAGCGCGTAACTTGCCGTCGCAGAATGCGGCGCAGCCCGTTTGCCGTAACCCAAATACCTGAAAGCCATCCAAAGGGACTTGAAATGCAGACGATCGTATTGACCACCCAGAAGGGCGGGTCGGGAAAAAGCACGCTTTCCATCAGCCTTGCACTTGCCGCCATCCGGGCCGGCCACAATGTCCGACTGATCGAAACCGACCCCCAGGGCACCGTTTCGAACTGGAGGCGCCGCCGTCCCTATGCCTCGCCGATCGTCGAGCCGATCTACGCCGCCCGGGAGGTCGAACAGCGCCTGCAATCGCTCGCGCACACCGGCGTCACGGTGACGATCGTGGATACCGCCGGCGGCGAAACCGCCGCGACCAATTCGGCCATTCGCTATTCCGACCTCTGCCTGATTCCGACGCGGCCGAGCATCGCCGACATCGAGGCGACCGCCGCGACGCTGCGCGTGATCCGGGCCTGGCACAAGCCGTTCGCCTACGTCCTGAACCAGACGCCGATCCGGGCCGCGGCGCGCCTTGCCGGCGCCGAACAGGCGCTGGGCACCGAGGCGGCACTCGATGCCGCCGAGATCGTGGCCCAACCCTTTGTCGTGATGCGCAACGACTACCAGGACGCGCTGAGCGCCGGCCTTGCGGTCTGCGAACATGCGCCGGGCGGCAAGTCCGCGGAGGAAATACGCGCCCTCTGGCAGTGGATCGAAACGCGGCTGGGCAATGCGGCGACGGCTACCGACGAACCGGTGCTCGAGGAATTCGTGGAAATACCCGCAATTATTCCCAAATGGGCTGCGCTCCCGTCTTTCGACACCGACAGCGCACTCTTCCTGAGAACCCGGGCTCGCGTCTGACATCGCGCTTCGCGCGGGGCAAATGCGCGAGGAACACGGAAGCAATCCGGCCACCAGCCCTGCTGGATTGCTTCGCTATGGATTTAGACGCAACCAGTTTTCCCGCGTCACGCGCCATTTTTCCGCGCGCGTCTGACCGCTGTGATGGGCAAGCTCGACATAGCCGAGGAATTCGGCGCCGGTCTTTTGCTTGACGCGGCGTGACGCCTCATTGGTAATCGCGTTACAGGCGTAGAAGACATCGACATCCAGCACGCGGAAAGCAAAATCGTTCACCGCCGAGACGGCTTCGCTCATCAAGCCCTGTTTCCAGTAGCGCTCCGCGAGCCAAAATCCCCGATCGCCCTTCGCATTGCCGGACCAGGGACGAAAGCGGATATTCCCGATGGCTTCGCCGTCCCCGCCGCGCAGCACCAGCATCCAATTATAGATCACTTCCCCCGCGGCGGCTCTTTCCAGTTCCTGCGCGATGAAAGTCTCCGCGCCGTCGTCCGGATATGGCCAGGGGACAACCGATGCGAGATGCTGGATGATGTTCCAGTTGTTGAAATGGCGCTGGATCGCCGGCGCATCCGACAGCGCGAGCGGCCGCAAAATCAGTCGCGGCGTATGCAGCGTCGGCGTGATGGTCATTTTTGGCATTTCGGGCACCAAAACGTTGAGCGGCCATTCTGAACGAAGCGTCGTACGATGCCGCTGCAGTCTTTAGTTTGGCATTTCTCACCCTCGCGGTCATAGACCTGGAACGAGTGCTGGAAATAGCCGAGTTCGCCGGACGTCAGGCGATGATCGCTGATCGAGGAACCACCGGCCTTGATCGCCTGATTGAGCACCGAATGAATCGCATTCACCAGCCGCACGGCATGATCGGTCGGCTCCGCCTTCTTCGTCGCCAGCGTCGCCGCCAGCCTCCGTGGCGATAGTTGCGAACGGTACAGCGCCTCACAGACATAGATATTGCCGAGCCCCGCGACCACCCGCTGGTCGAGCAGCGCGGCCTTCAGGCTGGTCTTCTTGTTGAAGCATGAGCGCGCCAGCATTGCGGCGTCGAATTCGTTGCCGAGCGGCTCCGGGCCGAGACCCCTCAACAGCGGTTCGTCCTCCAGCGCGTTGCGGGCGATGATCTTCATGTAACCGAAGCGGCGCGGATCGTTGAACACGATGGAAGCCCCCGATGACATGTGAAACACGACATGGTCGTGCGCGCGGTCCTCGCTGCGCGGATGGTGGAATTGGCCCGGCGTGTCGTTATGGCCGCCTTCCAGCACCCGGAACGAGCCGGACATGCCCAGATGTATCAAAAGCACGTCGCCGGAGCCGAGATCCGCCATCAGGTATTTGGCGCGTCGGCCGAGGCCGGTCACCGTCTGGCCCTGCAGCCGGGCGATAAAATCTTTTTGAAAGGGAAACCGCAGATCCTTGCGCCGGGCCTCGGCTTTCACGATTTTCGACCCCTCCATGGCGGGCTGCAGGCCGCGGCGGACGGTCTCAACTTCAGGCAATTCAGGCATGCAGGCATTCACCTTATGGAGGTGACGTGATAGCGCCATTGCGGCGGGCGCGCTATGGTCTGTCGATGGAGTAAAGTTGATGGATCGGCCGGACCAAACCACCCATTTTGGCTTCAGGGACGTGCCCCTGGGGGACAAGCAGACGCTGGTGAACGACGTATTTCACAGCGTGGCGTCCCGT
>Ga0068864_100004903_pt1 | contig 10962 bp, 7 predicted proteins | sample KBSSwiS72_FD_66586 | JGI IMG/M metagenome (GOLD analysis project Ga0068864, IMG submission 66586) | Switchgrass rhizosphere microbial communities from Kellogg Biological Station, Michigan, USA - KBS Switchgrass S7-2 | ecosystem: Host-associated > Plants > Roots > Rhizosphere > Soil ...
CAGCACTTCGCCCGGCCGCCACATCGGCGCCATCGCGAACGTCGGCAGCGCCGAGGTGGGAACCACGATGTGGGCGTAGCCGTGCGCGATGGCGACGTCCCGGTCGTAGTGCAGCGGGCAGTCGAATTCGAGCGGCTCGAGGTAGCGCCGGATGGCGCCGGCCTCGACGCGGTCTGCCGAGAACGTCACCGGACGCTCGTCGAACTCGCGGCCGACCTCTTGCTGCAGGCGTTGCCAGCCGGCCGCCCAGTCATCGCCTTCAGGCATCGGAGCGCTCGGCCGAGCTGGTCGTCGGCGCCTGATAGTGGTTGAGGTGCGCTTGGCGCAGCTCAAACTTCTGCACCTTGCCGGTCGATGTCACGGGCAACGCGGCAACGACGATCACGTCCTTCGGCACCTCGAAGGCGCCGAGTTGAGCCTTGCAGTGCGCCATCAGGTCGGCCGCGGACGGGTGCGTGTCGGGGGCGAGCGTCACGAAGGCGGTGATGGCTTCGCCCCAGCGGTCGTGCGGCAAGCCGACGACCGCCGCGTTGTGCACGGCCGGATGACGCAGCAGCACTTCCTCGACCTTGATCGATGGCACGTTCTCGCCCCCCGACTTGATCATGTCCTTCAGGCGGTCGACGAAGAGAAGCTGCCCGTCGTCGTCCAGCTTGCCGAGGTCTCCGGTGTGGTGCCAGCCGAACCGCTGCACTTGCGCGGTTGCTTCGGCGTCCTTGTAGTAGCCCAGCATGACGTTCGGCCCACGGAAGACGATCTCGCCGGTCTGCCCTGGGGGCAGCAAGCGGCCCTCGTCGTCCATCACGGCGACGTCGTCGACCAGGGTCGCGACGCCCCAATAGGCGCCGAAGCGCTTCCTCTGCTGGTCGGTCGCGAAGATCGTCGCCGACGGGAAGACTTCGGTCTGCCCTGACGCGAGGGTGAAGTTCGGGCAGAACTCGTCGAGGAGCTTGAGCAGCAGCGTCTTCGGCATCGGCGCCATCGCGTAGCGGCAAAGCCTCAGGCTCGACAGATCGCGCGACGGCCGCGATGCATGTGCGTGCATCGCTGCGTACATCATGGGCAGGCCGACGACCATCGTGATGCGATGCCGTTCGATCGCCTCGAGCAAGGCTTCGGCGTCGAACCCCCGCTGGAGCACGATCGCGCCGCCGGAGTACAGGCACGTGAGGAGGTTCGAGTAGCCGCCGACATGGAAGAGTGGCAGCAGCCCGCTCCAGACCTCGCGCCCGAGGCGGCAGCCGCTCTCGACCGCGTTGCTGCCCAGGGCCGACAGCACCGAGGCATGCGAGTGCATGACACCCTTGGGTTTTCCGGTGGTTCCGCTCGTATACATGATGAACGCGAGCTGCTCGCTCGCGATCTCGACGTGCGGTGAGTCCACGGCGCCCGAGGCGATCGCCTCCTCCACCGTCGGCGAGCCGTCCGGCATGGGCTCGTGGCCCGGCACCGTCACGAGCGGGATGACGCCTTTCGAATCCAGCAGGTCGCGCAGGGATGCACGTGCGTACAGGCCGGCGTCGATGACGACGACGCGAACTTCGGCATGCTCGACGATGAAGCCGATCGCTTCGCTCGCCAGCGACGTGTTGATCGGCACCCACGTCAAGCCCGCCTTGTGGATGCCGAACGTCGCGGTCACCATCTCGATCGAGTTCGCGCACAGCATTCCGACCCGATCGCCCGGGCGCAGCCCCAGGCCGAGCAGGTGGTTAGCGACGCGGTTCGCGTGCTCGGCGAGCTCGCCGTACGACACGCGCTCCTCGCCGTCGATCAGGGCCACGTGCCGGCCGAAGCGGCGCGCCGAGCGGTCGAGCATGTCGCCGAGCACCGTCCGTCGGATTTGCTCGACCCGCGGGGCTGCGGTCGAAGGGGAGGGCGCGACGGCGGAGTGCACTGTGGCGCCCTATCGCGTCCTGCCCGGAAGCGTGTCTTCCGCCTTGCAGATGATGGTCAGCATGACCTCGTCGGCGCCGCCGCCGATCGAGGACAGTCGGCCGTCCCGGTAGAACTGCGACACGAGGTTGTCGCGGGCGAAGCCCATTCCGCCCCAGTACTGGAGACATGAATCTGCGACCTCTCGAACGAGCCGGCCGGCCTTCAGCTTGGCCATCGATGCGAGCCGGGTCGCATCGCCGCCGCCGGCATGAAGGTCGACGGCGCGGTAGACGAGCGAGCGCAGCGCTTCGACGTCGGTGCGCAGCTCGGCGAGCCGGAAGTGCACCACCTGGTTGTCGAGCAGCGGCTTGCCAAACACGATGCGCTGTCGCGTGTAGTCGATGGTCGCGTCGATCAGGCGATCGAGGAGGCGGAGCGACCGCGACGCGCCCCAAAGCCGCTCCTCCTGGAACTGCAGCATCTGGTAGGAGAAGCCCTTGCCCTCTTCGCCGATCAGGTTCCGGCGCGGCACGCGGACCTTGTCGAAGAAGAGCTGAGCCGTGTCAGACGCGTTCATGCCCATCTTCAGGATCTTCTGCCGGGTAATTCCCGGCGCGTCCATCGGCACGACGATCAGGCTCTTGTTCCGGTGCGGAGGCCCGTCGGAGGTGTTGGCCAGCAGGCAGCACCAGTCCGCCTGCAGTCCATTGGTGATCCACATCTTCGTGCCGTCGATAACCCAGTCACCGCCTTCCGCGCGTGCCCGTGTCTTCAGCGCTGCGACGTCTGACCCGGCGCCCGGCTCGCTCACGCCGATGCAGCCGACGAGCTCACCGGCGATCGAAGGCGCCAGGAACTCGCGCTTGAGCTCGGTGCTTCCGAATCGCGCGAGGGCCGGCGTGCACATGTCGGTCTGCACGCCGATCGACAAGGGCACGCCGCCGCAGTTGGCCTCGCCGAGGGCTTCCGCCATCACCAGGGAGTAGGTGAAGTCGAGGCCGAGGCCGCCGTATTCCTCTTCGTACTTGATGCCCAGCAGGCCGAGCTCGCCCAGCTTCTTGAAGACCTCGTGAGCGGGGTACGTCTCAGCCGCCTCCCATTCCTCGACGTGAGGGTTGATCTCGCTCTCGACGAAGCGGACGACGGTGTCGGCGAGCTGCCGGTGCTGATCGGTGTATTCCACACACGCGTCATCCAGCTGGCAGTGACGTGGGCGCCGCCCCCAGCGGCTGGCCGCCCGGACCCGCCGTGAAGGTGAACGGCGCGTCGCCGGTCGGCTGCTGGCTCACGCCCGGCTTGGTCCAGTCACAGACGCCGGTCGGGAAGACGGCGGCCAGACGCGTCTGCTGGGTCGGCGTGAAGGTGACGCCGGTGTAGTCGGCGAGGTTGATCGGCTTCAGCTGGCACTTGAGGATGTTCTCGGCCTGCGGACCCCCCGCCACCTGGTGCGGCGAGGTGAAGTAGGCCAGCCGCGCATCCGCGTCGCAGGTCGCCTGGTCTGTCACCGGGGTCGTGAAGTTCGTGTCGCCCGTGAGGAAGCAGAAGTCGACCGCCGCGGCCGGCTTGCCGGCGACGACCTGCGCGTGCGTGCGCACCGCGTTGACCGACGGCTTCGGCGCCGAGGTCAGCAGCGCCGACAGCCAGGTATCCATGGTCGTGAACGACTTGGTCGTCACCGCCGCGATCTGCGGCGGGGTCGCGGGAAGCAGCGCGGTCCCGTAGCGCCAGATCACCTGGTTGTCGTGGTCTCCGGCTTCCACGTCGAGGCGCTTGCGCTCCGAGAAGCTGCGCCAGTTGTAGTGGATGCCCTGCTCGTCGTAGCCGCGCGAGTCGATGATCGCGACCTTGCCCAGGTTCTTGCCGCTGGAGACGATGCCGGCCTGGTAGGCGATGGTGAGCGCGGCCGTGTCGGCCACCGAGCGGGCTCCCGTCGCGTTGGAGTCCACGTCGACGCCGCCGATCTTCTCGTTCAGGGTGACGAACTCTTCCGGCGTGATCGTCCCCGCAAGCAGCGCCTTGAAGCCGTACTGGACGCCGACGTTGTCGTTGGTCGAGAGCGCCCGCTTGCTGGCTCCGCCGGGGAGGCCGGTCGTCGTGCCCCAGACCATCGCAGCAAGGTCGGGGTCACCGCAGCGGGTGCCGGTCGGGTTCGTGACCGGGTCGTAGACCAGCGCCGCCGGCAAACCGCAGTTGTTGCGCGGTGCGCCGTTCGGCGCGATCGCGCCGGTCGTCGCGTTGACCACCAGGGTAGGTACGTAGTTGCCCGGCTTGTTGTTGAAGCCGAACGCGTTGTTCCAGCCCTGGCAGCCCGACTTGTCGCGGTGGCCTTCGATCGCCGCCTTCTTGACATCGATCTGCGCCTGGGTCAGGCCGGTCATGAGCGCTTGCCACTGCGGCGTGTTGTAGACGTTGACCAGCAACACGCAATCGGTGACCTCGATACCGGTGGTGATCGAGTCGGCGTAGTCGCAGCTCGGCTGGATGCCGTCGAGCAGACCCGGGTAGATCGAGGACACCGTGTTCTGACCGATCGATCCGCCGGAGCAGCCGTTGCCCATCATGTACTTGATCTCGCCGTAGGTGTCGACGATGTGCTCCTTCATCATCATCGTCGTCTCGGCCGCGAGCGTCCGGTTCGAGTTGTAGAGCGAATCGGTCAGGCTGTGATCGACCGTCATGAAGCCGCGCGAGAGCGCGGTGTCATCAGCCCAGTTCTGCTCGGTCCGGAACTGCAAGCGCGGTTGGCCGGTCGAGGCGCCATAGCTGTAGACCACCTTGCCCGTCCATTGGGGCTGCGGCGCGGTCGCCGTCCATGCCGGCTTGGTCGGATCGAAGAGGACGGCGATGTCGTAGATGCCGCGGTTGAGCGTGCCGCGTTCGACGCGCACGATATACGGCACGGCGACGCCGCCGAGCGTCACTTGCGAGGCGGCGACCGAGGCCGCTGCCGTGGTGCCGGGAACATACGGCTGGAAGCACGAGTTCGCCGGTGTGGTCGGCGTCGGATTGGCAATCGTGGGCGACGGGTCGGGCAGCACGAACGAGCAGCCGCCATCACCGGCGGTCACCGTGACCGGCGTCTTGGTCCGATACCAGAGCTTGTACTCGGTCGCGATGTTGCATTGCGCGTCGGTCGCCGCCGTCGACAGGCCGCTGGCGTTGGAGGCCGGCGTATTGCCGGCGGCCGCGACGGGCACCGGCGTCGCGCAGACCCACGGCGTCGTCTGCGAGCCCAGCAGGACCGGGCCGCCGATCGCATGGCTGGTGATGACCAGGCTGGTGCCGACCCAGCTGCCGTCGCTGGTCTTCGCCGAGATTGTGTTGGCCCCGTTTTTCAGCCCGGTGACCAGGCCGATGATCCGGCCCTGCGCGTTCTGCGCGAACGCCGCCGTGATGTCGGTGCCGTCGCGATCAACCGTAAGGGTCGACGGGAACAAGAACCCCGGGGTCCGCAACTCGACCAGTGCCGAGCCGCCGCTGATCAGGTCGGCGCGGTTGGACAGCGTGGTGATCGTCAGCCCCGAGGTCGGCGGAACATTGGCGTTGTCGTCATCGTCGCAACCGGCGACGAACAAGACCACGGCAGCAGCCAAGGCTGCCGAGAGAGGGCGCAAAAGCTTCACGATTGTTGTCTCCTGGTGTCCGTCGGTCGATGCGACGGATCCTGTGCGTAAGGGAAGGCGTCGCAATGCCCCGCGACCCGAGGAGCTTAGGAGGCAGTCGTTTCGCCGGCCATCAGTGCTAGCCACTAAGGAACTCGCGCACGCCGCTTGCTTTCGACCGCGCTTTACGTTTCTTGACGTGACCGCGTTCAATGCGTCCCGTGATCAGGGCGACGGGCGCGGGCCGCCGCTAAACTGGCCCGCCTTTGGTGACTGCGCCGTGACTGTCCTCGACCCCTCGGCCTTGCCCGACCGCTTCGCATCGAGCGAGGCGCTCGACGACTTCCTGACGCTGCCGAGCCAGGCTCTCGTCGACGAGCTCGCGCGCGTTGATGGCGATCTCATCATCCTCGGCGTCGCCGGCAAGATGGGGCCGACGCTGGCCCGCCTCGCCAAGCGCGCGACGCCGGCACGGCGCGTCGTCGGCGTGGCCCGCTTCAGCGATCCGGCGGTGCGCGACCGGCTTGCCGCGGCCAGCGTGGAGACCATCGCCTGCGACCTGCTCGATCGCACCGCGCTCGCCGCGCTGCCGGATGCGTCGAACGTCGTCTTCGCCGCCGGCCACAAGTTCGGTGCCAGCGGCAACCCGGGGCTGACCTGGGCGATGAACACGCATGTCCCCGCACTTGTCGCCGAGCGATACAAGGCGGCGCGCATCGTTGCCTTTTCGACCGGCAACGTTTACGGGTTGACCCGGGTCGGGCAAGCCGGCGCGAGCGAAGCGACGCCGCCGGCGCCGGTCGGCGAGTACGCGCAGTCGTGCCTCGGCCGCGAGCGCATGTTCGAGTATTTCTCGCAGCGCTTTGGCACGCCGGGACGGCTCGTTCGACTCAACTACGCGATCGACATGCGCTACGGCGTGCTCGTCGACGTCGCTGCAACGCTGCGCCGCGGCGAGCCGGTCGACGTGACGATGGGCCACGTCAACGTCATCTGGCAAGGCGACGCCAACGCGCAGGTATTGCGCTGCCTCGCCCGCTGCACGACGCCGACGACGCCGATCAACGTCACCGGCCCGGAGACGATCTCGATCCGCTGGCTCGCCGGCGCGCTCGCGGCCCGCCTCGGCGTCGAGGCGCGCATCGTCGGCGAGGAAGCGGAGACCGCGTTGCTGTCGGACACCAGCGAGGCGACGCGCCTGTTCGGCTATCCGCTGGTGCCGCTCGGCCGGATGCTCGACTGGGTCGCCGACTGGGTCAAGGCGGGCGGCGCGAGCTTCGCCAAGCCGACCAAGTTCGAGGTCCGCGATGGCAGCTTCTGAAGCGCTCGCGATCGAGCGCATCGGTGCCGGCGACGTCGCGAGCGGCCTCGCGCTCTCCGACGCCGCGGGCTGGAACCAGACCGCCGCCGACTGGGCGTTCTTCATTGCCGAGGGCAACGCGATCGGCGTCCGCGACGATGCCGGCCGGCTGGTGGCGAGCGCGGCAGCGCTGCCCTATGACGGCGCAGTCGGCTGGATCGCGATGGTGCTCGTGGACGCCGACCATCGTCATCGTGGCTGGGCGTCGCGCCTGGTCGCGGCGTGCGTCGAGACGCTCACGCGCTCGGGCCGCGCGCCGCTGCTCGACGCGACGCCGGCCGGCGCCGAGGTCTATCGGCGCAGCGGCTTCGTCGCCGGCTTCGCGTTCGAGCGCTGGCAAGGCAACGTCGCCGCGACCGATCGTGCGGCCGCGGATCGCGGCGTCGATCTCGGCGATCCCGATGCGTTGGCCGCGATGGTCGCGATCGACCGATCGATCAGTGGTGTCGGCCGCCCTGCGCTGCTCGCTGCGTTCGCTGCTCGCTCGGCAACGCGCGCTTGGCTCGATGAGGACTCGACAGGTTTCGTCATGACTCGCGCGGGCCGGCGTGCGACCCAGATCGGGCCTCTGCTCGCCAGCGACGACGCCGCGGCGCTCGCTCTGGCCGAGCGTGCGCTCGCCGCCGCCGCCGGCCCGGTCTTCATCGACGTCGCGGCGCACCAGCCTGCGCTGCAGCAATCGCTCGCGGCACGCGGTTTCGTGCGCCAACGCCCGTTCATCCGGATGGCGCTCGCCGCGACGCCGGTGCCTGCGCTGGTGGCGAGCCCCCGCCTGTTCGCCGTCGCGGGGCCGGAGTTCGGCTGAAGGATGCGCGGACGATGACCGACGCCGCCGCTCCCTTGTCGCCGGACGACCTGCGCGCGCGCCTCTTCGAAGGCCTCGCCATCCCCGCGCATCCGCTCGCCCTCGACGCCGAGCGGCGGCTCGACCGGCAGCGCCAGCGCGCGCTCGCCCGCTACTACCTCGACGCCGGCGCGGGCGGCCTGGCGGTCGGCGTGCACACGACCCAGTTCGCGATCCGCGAGGCCGGCCTGCTCGAGGAGGTCCTGCGCATCGCCGCCGAGACCGCGCGCGACTGGCCGCGGCTCGAGCCGGCGACCCCGCGGCCGCTGCTCGTCGCCGGCGCATGCGGGCCGACGACACAGGCGATCGCCGAAGCACGCCTGGCGCGCGGTCTCGGCTACGACGCGGTCCTGCTCAGCCTGGCGGCGCTCCAGGGCGCGAGCGACGACGCCCTGGTCGCGCACTGCCAGGCGGTTGCCGCCGAGATGCCGCTGATCGGCTTCTATCTCCAGCCGGCGGTCGGCGGGCTCGACCTCGGCGCCGCGTTCTGGACCCGCTTCGCGGCGATCGCCAATGTCGTCGCGATCAAGGTCGCGCCGTTCAACCGCTACCGCACGAACGACGTCGTCCGCGGCCTGGTCGCGGCGCGCGCCGAGGAGCGGATCGCGCTCTACACCGGCAACGACGACCACATCGTCCTCGACCTGGTCACGCCCTTCACGGCGATGCGCGACGGCGCCCCGGTGACGGTGCGCTTTCGCGGCGGCCTGCTCGGCCACTGGTCGGTCTGGACCCGGAGCGCGGTTGGCTTGCTCGAGCGCTGCAAGGCCGCGGGTCGTGCCGCAGAGGCAGGTGGCGCGGTCGCGAGCGAACTGCTCGCCCTCGACAGCCGCATCACCGACTGCAACAGCGCCTTCTTCGACGTCGCCCATGGCTTTCGCGGCTGCATCGCCGGCTGTCACGAAGTGCTGCGCCGCCAGGGATTGCTCGCCGGTATCTGGTGCCTCGACCGGGAGGAGGGCCTGAGCCCGGGGCAGCGCGAGGAGATCGACCGGGTCTGCCGCGAGCACGCCGATCTGAGCGACGACGATTTCGTCGCCGCCCATCTCGAGCGCTGGCTCGGCTGAGCGGCACGCCGGCGTTCACACCGCAGAATCGGCGCATGGCAGTCGCGGCGAACGTTCCCTCCTTCGCGCCCAAGGTCAAGGTGCTCGGCGTCGAGGCGTTCGAGCAGCCATTTCGCTTGCGCATGCCGTTTCGCTTCGGCGTCATCACCGTCACCGAGGGTCTGCAGGCGTTCCTGCGCGTGCAGCTCAGGCTCGACGACGGCCGGGAAGGCTTCGGCTACGCCGCCGAGACGCTTGCCGCGAAGTGGTTCGACAAGAGCGCGAACCTGAGCGACGTCCAGAACCAGGACCAGCTGCGCAAGTCGATCGAGATCGCCGCCGACGCCTATCGCGAGGCGCCGCCGTCGACCGCGTTCGACCTGTTCGCCGACAACTATCGCCACCAGCTGCGCGCCGGCCGCGAGCTCGGCCTGCCGCCCTTGGTCGCGAGCTACGGCAACGCGCTCGTCGATCGCGCCGTCCTCGACGCGGTCTGCCGCCTCCTCGGCGTCAGCTTCTGGACCGCGATGCGCAGCAACCTCCCCGGCATGACCGCGCATCCGGTGATCGCCGACCTCGGCGCGTTCGACTTCAACGGCTTTCTCGCCAGCCTGGCGCCGGTCGCGAGCATCGAGGCGCGCCATACCGTCGGCCTGCTCGACCCGATCACCACCGGCGACCAGGCGCCGGGGACGCGCGTCGACGACGGCCTGCCGGAAACGCTCGCGGAAGTGATTGCCGCCTACGGCCAGCGCTGCTTCAAGCTCAAGGTGAGCGGCGACCAGCGCGCCGACCTCGAGCGGCTGGTGCAGATCGCCTCGGTGCTCGACCTGAGCGCCGGGCCGCTGCACATCACGCTCGACGGCAACGAGCAGTACGAGGACGTCGACGCGGTCGTCGCGCTATGGAGCGCGATGGAGGCCGAGCCGGCGCTGCAGCAGCTCTGCGCCGCGACCCTCTTCATCGAGCAGCCGATCAAGCGCCAGGTCGCACTCGCGCGCAGCATCGCGCCGCTGGCGCGCCATCGGCCGGTGATCATCGACGAGTCAGACGGCGAGCTCGATTCGTTCGTGCGGGCGCGCGTGCTCGGCTATGGCGGCGTCTCGTCGAAGGACTGCAAGGGCTTCTACAAGTCGATCGTCAACCTCGCCCGCTGCCGGCTGTGGAACGCCGAGGGCGGCGACGTCGGCTACTTCCTCTCGGGCGAGGACCTGACGACGCAGGCGGGCCTCTCGGTGCAGCAGGACCTCGCGCTGGTCGCCCTGCTCGGCCTTGCCGACGTCGAGAGGAACGGCCACCATTTCATCGACGGCTTCGATGGCCGGCCGCAGGCCGAGAGCCTGTCGTTCCTGGCGGCGCACCCGGACCTCTATCGCGAGTCCGACCGGCGCGTTCGCCTGCGCATCGAGCGCGGCCGGCTGCAACTGGGATCGCTCGAGTGCGCCGGCTTCGGCAGCGCCGTCGTCCCGGACCTGTCGACGACTGCAGCGAGCCCGAAGTCGGCCTGGCCGCCGCGCGCAGAGACGAGCGCGTGATGGACGCCGTCGACCTCGGCTTCTATCGCCACCAGGGCCATCTCACCGTCAACGGCGTGCTCGACGCGGCCGATGCCGACGGCGTGATCGCCGACATCGAGGCCTGGGCCGAGACCTTCCTCGCCGCGCTGGCGCCGGAGCAGCGCGCGTGGTACGTCGACGCCGGCGTGCGCGCCCGCACGGTGCTGAGGAAGCTCGACAACCCGCACGCGCATCGTCCGGCGGTGCGGGCGCTGGCCCGCGATCCGCGCCTGGTCGCGCTGGTCGAGCAGATCCTCGGCGCCGGCGTCTCGGTCTACTTCAGCCAGATCTTCTTCAAGCCGCCAGAGGGCGGCGGCCCCAAGCCCGCTCACCAGGACAACTTCTATTTCGGCCCGACCGACCGCGACGGCATCGTCACCGCCTGGGTCGCGCTCGACGACGCGACGCTCGAGAACGGCTGCCTCTACTTCGGCGACGGCACGAACCAAGGCCCGGTGTACGGCCACGTGTCGCCGCCGGGCGAGCCGTTCAACCTGCAGCTCCCCGAGGCGGTTCTGGCCAAGCAGCCGATGACGCCGGCGCCGGTGCGAAAGGGCGGCGTGAGCTTTCACCACGGCAACACGTTCCATCAGTCGGGGCCGAACCTGAGCACGCGCTGGCGGCGGGCGTGCGCGCTGCACTATGTGCGCAACGGCGTCGAGTTCGCGACGCCGGC
>Ga0068864_100004914_pt1 | contig 10949 bp, 8 predicted proteins | sample KBSSwiS72_FD_66586 | JGI IMG/M metagenome (GOLD analysis project Ga0068864, IMG submission 66586) | Switchgrass rhizosphere microbial communities from Kellogg Biological Station, Michigan, USA - KBS Switchgrass S7-2 | ecosystem: Host-associated > Plants > Roots > Rhizosphere > Soil ...
GGAGAGCCGGGAGTCGAGAGTCGGGAGGGCCGAGAATCGGGAACGCAATCGAATTCCTACCTTCCCACGCCGACGTAGTTCCAGCCGGCGGCCTTCATCTCCTTGGGATCGTACACGTTGCGCAGGTCGATGATGGTTCGCGACTTGAGCAGTCCGCTCAGGCGGCGCAGATCGAGAGCGCGGAAGGCGTTCCACTCCGTCGCCAGGACGAGGAAGTCCGCGCCCTCGGCCGCGTCGTACGCATCCTTCGCGTAGTGCAGGTCCGGGTGCGCGAGGCGCGTGTTGGGCATCGCCGCCGGATCGAACGCGCGAACCCGCGCTCCCGCGCGTTTCAGGTCCTCGACGACGGCCAGCGCCGGCGACTCGCGGATGTCGTCGGTCTCCGGCTTGAACGACAGGCCCAGGACGGCCGCCGTCCGCCCGGCCAGGGGGCCGGCCGCGGCCGCGATCTTGTCGATCATCCGCGACTTCGTCTCCGCGTTGACCGCCATCGTCGCCTCGATGATCCGGAACGTGTAGCCGTGCTGCCGCGCGAGGTCCGCCGCGGCGGCGGTGTCCTTCGGGAAGCAGGACCCGCCGAATCCGGGCCCCGGGTGGAGGAACTTCGGGCCGATGCGCTTATCCAGGCCCATCCCCCGCGCCACGTCGTGCACGTCCGCACCCATGAGCTCGCAGAGGCGCGCGATCTCGTTGATGAAGGAGATCTTCACCGCGAGGAAACCGTTCGACGCGTACTTGATGAGCTCGGCGGAGGCGACGTCGGTGATCACGAACGGCGTCTCGATCAGGTAGAGCGGGCTGTAGATCTCCTTGAGGATGCCGACGGCCCGCGCGTCGTTCGCGCCGATGACGACGCGGTCCGGGCGGAGGAAGTCCGCGACGGCGGAGCCCTCGCGCAGGAACTCGGGGTTCGACACGACCGAGAACTCGTGCCCGTTCTTCTCGCGCAGGATGTTCTCGATCATCTTCCCGGTGCCCGTCGGGACGGTGGACTTCGTGACGACGACCTTGTAGCCGTTCATGTGCTCGGCGATCGCGGAGGCGACCTCCCGCACGAACGTCAGGTCGGGGGAGCCGTCCGGCTTCGGGGGCGTGCCGACCGCGATGAAGATCGCCACCGCCTCCTCGACCGAGCCCTTGAGGTCGGTCGTGAAGCGCAGGCGTCCGGCCTTCTCGTTGCGCGAGACGACCTCCTCGAGGCCGGGCTCGTAGATGGGAATCTCGCCGCGCTGGAGTGCGGCGATCTTCGCCGCGTCCTTGTCGACGCAGACGACGTTCATCCCGAAGTCCGCGAGGCAGGCGCCGGTCACGAGGCCGACGTATCCGGTGCCGATCATGCAGATGTTCATGAAACGGTAGTTCTCCTGGACGGGGCGCGCCGCCGGCCCTCACCGGCCCGCGATGCCAGCCGTCTCGTTCTCGAGTTCGTCAATATATTAGCCGACACTTATGGATCTCGCGCTGGCGCGGGGGCGTCAGCGGCTCGCCTCGTTCCGGTACCACTCGACGGATCGCCGGAGGCCCTCCTCGAGAGGCACCCGCGCCTGAAACCCGAGGAGGCGCCGGGCCTTGTCGACCGCGGCGAAGGTGACCGGCACGTCGCCCGGCTGGTCGGGATGGCGCTCGAGCCTCGCGCGCTTGCCCGTCGCCCGCTCGAGCGCGGCCACGAGCTCGGTGAGCGTCACGGGGTGGGCGCCGCCGAGGTTCACGATCTCGAAGGCGAAATCGGCTTCGAGCGCGGCCTCGACGCCGTCCGCGATGTCGTCGATGTACGTGTAATCGCGCCGCGACCCGCCGTCGCCGTAGAAGGGAATGGGCTCCCCGTTCTCGAGGCAGCGGATGAACCGCGCGATCGCCATCTCCGGCCGCTGGCGGGGACCGTAGACCGTGAAGAACCGGAGGCAGATGGACGGAAGGCCGTGGAGGTGATGGGCCGTGTAGACCTGCAGCTCGCCGGCCCGCTTCGTCGCGGCGTACGGGGAGATCGGCCGCTCGATCGGGTCCTCCTCGGAGAACGGCAGCTTCGAGTTGACGCCGTAGACCGACGAGGACGAGGCGAAGACGAAGCGCTTCACCCGGTGCGCCGCGGCGGCCTCGAGCAGGTGCCAGGTCGCGAGGCAGTTGACCTCCTCGTACAGCACGGGCTGCGTCAGCGACGGCCTCACCCCCGCCCGCGCCGCGAGGTGGACGACGGCGTCGAAGCGCTCCTCGGCGAACAGCCGGAACACCAGGTCCCGGTCGCGGATGTCGCCCTCGACGAGCCGGTAGCCGTCGTCGTTCCGGTTCGCGGCGACGTTGGCGCGCTTGAGCCGCGGGTCGTAGAAGTCGTTGAAGTCGTCGAGGACGACGACGCGATCTCCCTTCCGGCGCCGCCGGTCGGCGAGGTGCGAGCCGATGAAGCCCGCCCCGCCCGTGACGAGGAGGTTCACTTCGCGACGGAGGCGTGCGGCGTCGGAGTCGGAGTCCGGGTGTACTCGTCGTACTCCTTCTGGATACCGGCCTTCTGCCGATCCTTGATGAGCCAGCGCAGGAGCGCGGACTCGTTCACGCCGACGGCCAGCCGATTCGCGGCGTCGAACAGGGACGGGTCGTTGATGAGCTTGCCGGCGGTGCCGGTCCCGTCGTCGAGCTTCTTGCCGATCGAGTCGAGGCTCTTCGCGAAGCTCCGGAGGTTGCCCGTGAAGGCGCGGCCGAACTCCTCGTCGTGCAGCAGGATCGGCAGGGCGCCGTTGCCCTTCTCGAGGTTCTCCGTCACGCGCGCGAGGTTGCCCGCGGCCACGGCGAGATTGTCGACCAGGGCGAAGACCTTCTGCTTCCCGGCGGGGTCGGACAGCAGCGCCGGGATCGCCCCGTTGCCCGTTCGGACGCCCTCGTCGATCGAGCCGAGCAGCCTCTCCACGGACTTGACCGCGTTCGCCAGGGACTCGGACGTCTCCCGGCCGTACTTCTCGTCGATGAGGAGCTTGCCGACCAGCCCCTGGCCCGACTCGACGCGCCGGAGCACGGCGGTCACGGAATGGAGGGCGGCGTTCAGGCTGTTGCCGAGCTGCTCGCTCTCGGCGCTGTTGGACGTGATCGCGCCGAGAAAGCCCTCACCCTGCTCGGTGCGGCCGAGGATCGCCCGGAGCGACTTCGCGATCGCCGAAAGGTCCGTCAGGAGATCGCCGCTCCCCTCGAGCAGCTTCTCGAGCCCGGCGTTCTGCGACGCCGGGATCTGCCCCCCGATCGGGACCTCGGGCTCCTTCGCGGTGCCGCCGGCGAGCTCGATGTACTTGTCCCCGAGCAGGCCGCGAGTCTTGATGGAGGCCTGGGTCCCCTTGCGGAGCATCGGCGCCCACCGCCGGACGACGTCGTAGACGACGCGGACCGTGCGGTCGGCGGGGTCGCCCGAGAGGTTGACCTCCAGCACGTTTCCGACGACGACGCCGTTCAGCGAGACCACGTTGCCGGGCACGAGCCCCGCCGCGCTGTCGAACCGGGTCTCGTACGGGAACTTCTTGCGGAACAGGTTCGCCCGCTGGCCGATCATGAAGATGCCGATCATCGTCGCGAACAGCGCGATGAGGACCACGAGCCCCACGCGGAAGCGACGCCCGACCTGATACTCGCCTACCATCTCGTGCTCCTCAGCTCTTCACGGCCTGGAAGACGCCGGTGCCGCAGGGGAAGCCCATGGAGCGGAAGTACTCCATGAGAACGGGATGGCCGCCGCGGGCCGCCTCGTCGAAGGTACCGATGAACTGGAACCGGCCCTGGTGGAGGAAGCAGAGCCGGTCCGCCACCGTGCGCGCCGCGACGATGTCGTGGGTGACGACCACGGACGTCGTCTGGAGGCGCACGTTCAGGTCCACGATGAGCTGCGCGATCTTCTCGGAGCTCAGCGGATCGAGGCCCGTGGTCGGCTCGTCGTACAGGATGATGTCCGGCTCGAGCGCGATCGATCGGGCGAGCGCGACGCGCTTGCGCATCCCGCCCGAGAGCTCGGACGGCATCTTGTTCTGGATGCCCGGAAGGCCGACCATCGTCAGCTTCTCGGCCACGATGACGGCGATCTTCTCCGGCGGATAGTCGGTGTGCTCGACGATCGGGAACGCGATGTTCTGCTCGACGCTCATCGAATCGAACAGCGCGCCGCCTTGGAAGAGCATCGCGACGCGGCGCCGCACGGGTGCGAGCTCCGCCTCCGAGTGGCCGACGACCGACTCGCCGAACACCTTCACGTCGCCCTGGTCGGGCATGGTGAGGCCGTTGATGTGTCGCAGCGTCACGCTCTTGCCGGTTCCGGAGGGGCCCAGGATGCACATGACCTCGCCGCGGCGGATCTTGAGGTTGACTCCCGCCAGGATGTCGCGGCCGGCGTAGCTCTTCCAGACCTCCTTGAACTCGACGACCGGCACCGCCGGCTCGGTCGCCGGGCCCGGCCCGCCAGTCTCGGCCACGTGGGTCGTCGACATCACAGCGCCAGGAACAGCTTCGTGAGGAAGAAGTCGGAGATCAGGATGCAGATCGACGCCAGCACGACGGTTCGCGTCGTCGCGCGCCCGACGGACGCCGCGCCGCCCTGGACCTGGAGGCCGTTGAAGGAGCCGATCGCCGCGATCTCGAGCCCGAAGAACACGGTCTTCGCGAGCCCGCTCCCGATGTCCGAGATCTGCAGCTGCTGCCAGATGCTCGTCGCGTAGTCGGCGACCGTCATCTGGAGCTCGAGGATCGCGATCAGGAGCCCGCCCAGGATGCCGAGCAGGTCGGCGATCGCCGAGAGGACGGGCATCATGACCACGGTCGCGATCACGCGGGGCACGACGAGGCGTCGGGTGGGGGAGATCGCCATGGCCCGCAGCGCGTCGACCTGCTCCGTGACGGTCATGGAGCCGAGCTCCGCCGTGATTCCCGATCCGACGCGGCCGCCGACCATGAGCGCGGTGAGGACCGGGCCGAGCTCGCGGACGAGCGAGAGCGACACGACGCGGCCGATGAACATCTTGCCGCCGAAGGCCTCGAGGGAATACGCGGTCTGCAGCGCGAGCACCATTCCGGTGAAGAGAGCGGTGATGCCGGTGATCGAGAGCGACTTCACGCCGAGCTCGTCCATCTGGTGGAGGACCTCGGCCGAGTAGAACGGCCGCGACACGGCGGCGGTCGCGGTTTCCGCGACGAGGCCCGCGAGGCCGCCGATGTACTCGATGATCTGTTGGCCCTTGCGGCCGAAGCGGTCGACGAAGCGCAGCCAGCGCAGATTCTTGTAGAAGATCGCCGTGGCCGAAGGCTGGGGCTGGTTCATGGGAACGCGGCATTCTACGTCGTCCCCGGCTGCCTGTAAACGCAGGACACGGCGGGACTTGTCCCTCGGCTACCTGTTAGGATGCCGCGGCGTGCGCGGGCTGCGGTCCCTGGGCGTTTGGATCGTCATCGTCCTCGCCACGATCTTCTTCGGCGTGCCCGCGATCCCCATCGGGCTCGCGCCGCCGCGCGGACGCTGGCTCTTCCACTGGGCGCGGGGATGGTCGCGAATCCTGCTGGTCGCCGCGGGCGCGCGCGTGCGGGTCCTCCACCCCGAGCGACTCGACCCGTCGCGCGAGTTCGTCGTGACGCCCAATCACGAGAGCTTCTTCGACATCCCGGTCCTCTTCTCGACGCTGCCTCGCGCGGTGGCCTTTCTCGCCAAGCGGAACCTCTTCCGGCTGCCCTTCATGGGCTGGGCGATGGCCGCGGCGGGATTCGTCCCGGTCGACCGCGGCGAGAAGGGCCGCATGCTCGCCACAATCGACGCGTCGCTGCGGCGCCTCGAGCGTGGAACGTGGCTGATCGTGTTTCCCGAGGAGACGCGGACGAGGACGGGCGAGCTTCTGCCGTTCAAGGCCGGCGCCGCCCTGCTCGCGATCCGCTCCGGCCGTCCCCTGCTGCCCGTCGCGATCGCGGGAACGTTCCGGATCCAGAAGCGCGGCGGGTTCACGATCTCGCCGTCGCGAGTCGTGGTCGCGGTCGGCGAGCCGATCGACGTCTCGGGAAAGACCGCGGCGGACCGCGCGGAGATCACGGCGCGGGTGCGCGACGCCGTCGCCGGGCTGCGCGAGGAGGCTCGCGCCGCTCTGACATAGTATTTCGGACGGAGGACACTGGAACGCATGACGGCCACGGCGGAGCTGACCGAAGAGAGAGTCATCGAGGCGCTGCGCGGCGTCCGGTTCCCCGGGCTGTCGCGGGACATCGTCTCCTTCGGGTTCGTCAAGGACGTCGCGATCGGCGGCGGGAACGTGTCGCTGCGGCTCGAGATCATGACCGACTCTTCGCGGGCGGCGGAGGAGATCAAGCGCGAGGCCACGGAGACTCTCCAGGCGCTGCCGGGCGTGTCCGCGGTGACGATCCGCCTCGATACCCGCGCTCCGGCTCCCGCGGCGGCGCGACCCGCGGGCGCGCCTCCGGGACCGCCGCCCGCGGCGGCGGAGATCCTTCCGGGCGTGCGCTGGAAGATCGCCGTCGCCTCGGGCAAGGGCGGCGTCGGCAAGTCCACCGTCGCCGCGAACCTCGCCCTCGCGCTCGAGCGCGTCGGGCGCCGTGTCGGGCTCATGGACTCGGACATCTACGGTCCGTCGCAGCAGATGATGATGGGCATCGACCAGAAGCCGTTCGTCAACGAGGCGAACCAGATCGTCCCGATCGAGCGCCACGGCGTGAAGGTCATGTCTCTCGGCTTCCTGATGGATGTCGACCAGCCGGTGATCTGGCGCGGGCCGATGGTCATGAAGGCCGTCGAGCAGTTCCTCCAGGACGTCGCGTGGGGCACGCTGGACTTCCTGGTCATCGATCTGCCCCCGGGGACCGGGGACGCGCAGCTGACGCTGACTCAGAAGATCCACCTGTCCGGCGCCGTCATCGTGACGACGCCCCAGGACGTGTCGCTGATCGACGCCCGCAAGGGCCTCGCGATGTTCCAGAAGGTGAACGTGCCGGTGCTCGGCATCGTCGAGAACATGTCCTACTACCTGTGCACGGCGTGCGGGCACCGCGAGGAGATCTTCAAGCACGGGGGCGGCCGGCGCACCGCGGAGCAGCTCGGGGTCCCTTTCCTCGGAGAGATCCCGCTCGATCCGAAGGTCACGATCGGAGGCGACGCGGGCAGGCCGATCGTCATCGCCGAGCCGCGCTCGACGGTGACCGAGGCGTATCTCTCCATCGCGGACGCGATCGTCCGCGCCGTGGAGGGCTGACCGCCGAGGCATGGCCGCGACGATCGAGATCGCCAAGACCGACATCACGCGCCTCGCCGTGGACGCCATCGTCAATCCGGCCAACGAGGCGCTTCAGCTCGGCTCCGGGGTCGCCGGAGCGATCCGGCAGCACGGCGGGCCGACGATCCAGGAGGACTGCGATCTCATCGGAACGTGCGCCGTCGGCCAGGCCGTGGTCACCAAGGGCGGGAAGCTGCGGGCGAAGTGGGTCATTCACGCCGTCGGCCCGGTCTGGAAGGGCGGTCAATACGGCGAGGAGATGCTCCTGGCCTCCGCCGTTCTGCAGTCTCTCCGGCGGGCCGAGGACATCGGCGCGACGTCGATCGCGCTGCCGGCGATCTCCGCCGGCACCTTCGGCTTCCCCGTGGACAAGGCCGCCGAGATCGCGGTCGCCGCCGTCCGCTCCTTCGCGCCGACGGCCGAGTACGTCCAGAAGATCGTCTTCTGCCTCTACGACGACGTCGCCTACGACGCATTCCAGCAGGCGCTGGCCGCGAAGTAGATACCGACGGTTCGGAGTAGATTCCGACGCTTGATCCTCCTCCCGGCCCTCCTCCTCGCCGCCGCTTCTCCCGCGCCGCTCTCTCCGGCCGACGTCTCCCGTCTCCAGTCCGCGCGCAACGTCGGGCTGGCGGCGCTCGAGGAGGGCGACCTCGCCGAGGCGTCGAAGCGCTTCGAGGAGGTCCGGAAGCTCGCCCCCGCCGATCCGCTCGGCTGGGCCGACGGGGGGGTGGCGGCGATGCGCGCGAAGGACCCGGGCGCCGCGAAGAAGCTCCTCGACGGCGCGCTCGCGCGCGCCCCGGGGGATTCGCGGGTGCTCGCCCTGGCCGCCGTCCAGGCGGAGCTCTCCGGTGACGCGCCGCTCGCGATCTCGCTGTACGAGAAGGCGGCGGCCGCCGCTCCGTCCGATCTTCCGTCGCGATGGGCCGCCGCGCGGTTGTCGGCGGAGCAGGGCCCGCCGGGGCGTCAGCGCGCGTCCTCGCTGATCCGTTCCATGCTCGTGCTCGCCCCCGCCAATGCATTCCTGCTGGTGCGCCTGGCGGAGCTCGAGCGAACGTCCGGCGACGCGGCGGCAGCGTCCGCGACGCTGGCGCGGCTCGCCGCGCTCGCCGGGGCCGGGGGAGGCGGAGAGCCCCGTCTCGACCGGGCCATCGCGGAGGCCCGTGCCGCGCTCGCGTCCGGCGATGCGCACGCGGCGGATCTCAAGTCGCGGATCGTCGAGAACCTGCTGCGCGGGACGCCGCGCTACCAGCAGGCCCGGCACGACGTCGAGCCCGGCGTCGTCGGGCTGCCGCTCGAGGACTGGTCCCCGGCGATCGCCGCGCAGGTCGCGTCCCGCGCCGGCGCCGCGATCCCCGTCACCTACGCGCCGGTCTCGGCGGGCGGCCTCGGAGGCGTCGCCGGAGCGGCGGACGTCCGGGCGGCCGGACGCGACGCGCGATCGCTCGTGTTCGCCACGGAGGCGGGACTCCGGGTCGCGGAGCCCGCCCCCGGCGGGTTTCGAGTGGCCGCGCCCCTGCCTGCATCGGCGGCGAAGACGGTCGGAGCGGCGGACGTCACGAACTCGGGACAGCTGGACCTGGTCGCGCCCGGCTCGCTGTGGGTCGCCGAGGGCGGCGGTTACCGCCGCGTCGCGCTGCCGCCGGGCAGCCGGATCGTCCCCCTCGACTTCGATGCGGACGGGGATCTCGACCTCTACATCTCCTCCGAGTCGGGCGACCACCTGATGCGCAACAACCTCGACGGCACGTGGACCGACGTCACGGAAGCGTCGGGACTGCCGCGCGGCATCGCGTCTCGCGGCGCGACCGCGGCCGACTTCGACCGCGACGGCGACGTCGACCTGCTGATCTGGCTTCCGGGCGGCGGCTTCGCGCTCTACGACAACCTGCGCGGGGGACGGCTCGCGCTCCGCGACGCCGGCCTGCCCGGGTCCGGTGCGGCCGTGACCGGCGCGGCCGCGGGCGACGTGGACGGCGACGGCCGGACCGACCTCGTCTGGGCGGCGGGCGGCTCCGCGTTCCTGGCCCGGAACCGGGGCGACGGGACATTCGCCTCCGCCGTTCCCATCGGCCCCGGAGCCGTGCCCCTGCTCTTCGACTACGACAACGACGGGTTCCTCGATCTGCTGCTCGTGGCCGGCCCCGGCGGAGACGCCCCGTCCACGCTGTGGCGGAACACCGGCGGCGCGTTTTCGCCCGCGAGCGGCGCCGGCGCCCTGCCCGCGGCGGCCGCCGCCGAGGCCGTGGACTTCGACGGAGACGGCGATCTCGACCTCGTCCTCGTCACCCCCTCGGGCGGAGCGTCGCTCTTCGAGAACCGAGGCGGCAACGCCAACGCGTGGATCGACGTGGCGCTCGAGGGCCTTCCCACCGGCTCGGCGAAGGTCAATCGCCTGGGCTACGGCTCGGAGATCGAGCTCCGGGCGGGCGACCTGTACGTCTACCGGACCGCCTGCCGTCCCGTCACGCGCCTGGGCCTCGCCTCGCGCCGCCGGGCGGACGTGCTGCGCGTGATCTGGACGAACGGCGTTCCGCAGAACGCGCTCGATCCGAAGACCCGCGCGACGGTGAAGGAGGTCCAGCAGCTCAAGGGCTCGTGCCCGTTCCTCTACGTGTTCGACGGCGCGCGCTGGCACTTCGTGACGGACGTGCTCGGACGCGCGCCGGCCGGGCTGCTCTACGACGGCGTCCACCAGGCCCCCGCCGACACGCGGGAGTGGACCGTGATCCCGGGCGATCGCCTCGCGCCGGACCCGAAGACGGGACGGCTGACGCTCGACTTCACCGAGGAGCTCTGGGAGACGGCGTACCTCGACCTCGCGCAGCTGTCCGCGGTCGACCACCCGGCCGGCGTCGAGCTCGTGCCCGACGAGCGCATGATCCCGCCTCCGTTCCCGGAGAAGCGGCTGTTCACCGCGGCGCGGCCCCTCGTCCCGGCGGCGACGGACGGCGAGGGCCGCGACCGGACGGCCGAGATCGCCGCACTCGATGGCGTCTACCTCGCCGGGTTCACGCCGACGCGGTATCAGGGCATCGTGGCGCCGCACGAGCTGGTGCTGGCGCTGCCCGAGGCTCGCTCCGCGAAGCGGGTGATGCTCTACCTCACCGGCTGGATCTTCTACGCCGACACCTCGATCAACGTCTCGCTGTCGCAGCGCGGTGACCTGCGCGCCGAGCCGCCCGTGCTCGAGGTTCCGGACGGATCGGGAGGCTGGCGGACCGCGATCGCGGCGGCCCGAATGGGATATCCCGCCGGCAAGACGAAGACGATGCCGGTCGACCTCTCCGGCGTCCTCGTCCGCGAGGACCCGCGCGTCCGGATACGCACGAACCTCGCGATCTCCTGGGACCGGATCGCGTACACCGTCGACGAGGATCCGGCGCCGACCCGAGTCACGCGTTCCGCGCTCGTCTCCGCGGAGCTCTCCTTCCGCGGCTTCTCGCGCATGACCGTCGAGTCTCCCGGCGGCCCGCAGGTGTTCGTCCACGACGACGCCTCGGGAGGGCCCCGGTGGGCCGACATGTCCGGGCTCTACACGCGCTTCGGCGACGTGCGCCCGCTGCTGGCGGCGGCCGACGATCGCTACGTGGTCATGAAGGGAGGCGACTCCGTGAGGCTGGAGTTCGACCCCTCCGGACTGCCTCCCGTGCCGGAGGGCTGGACGCGCGACTGGCTGATCGCGCTCGACGGCTGGGACAAGGACGCCGACAAGAACAC
>Ga0068864_100004916_pt1 | contig 10948 bp, 10 predicted proteins | sample KBSSwiS72_FD_66586 | JGI IMG/M metagenome (GOLD analysis project Ga0068864, IMG submission 66586) | Switchgrass rhizosphere microbial communities from Kellogg Biological Station, Michigan, USA - KBS Switchgrass S7-2 | ecosystem: Host-associated > Plants > Roots > Rhizosphere > Soil ...
GCGAACGACGAGTGGAAGAGGCGATTCAGAAATGGCCCGGCAGCGTGGGTGGTGCCGGCTGCGGCGTGCGCTTCCTTGACCTGACCGAGAATCTGCGGCTCGCCGACGACCAGCGAATCGAGTCCCGCCGCGACGCGGAACAAATGACGCGCGACATCGAGATCGGCGACTTGATACACGTGGGGCTGCAGCGATTGACGGTCCAGGTTGTGGAAGTCGGTAATGAACTCGACGAACGCGGAGCGGCCCTGATCGATGTCGTCGCACACCCCGTAGAGCTCAGCGCGATTGCAGGTGGACAGGACCACCGCCTCGCGGACGGTCCCCCGCGCGGCAAGCGCCCGCAAGGCGTTGTCGAGTCCGCGCGCCTGGAAGTCGATCCGCTCCCGCAGTTCGACCGGCGCGGTGCGATGGCTGATTCCGACTAGGACAAGATGCACTTGTGCCGCAGCTTGGCGTAAAGACGGCGTCGCAGCCGTTTCGTGGTTTCGTGACTTCGTGGTTCCGGTTGCGACATCACCTCAGAGTTCAATCTCTCAAAAGTTGTGACTGGTCGTCACAAAGTAACTAATCGGCACGAAATTCAACAGCACGATTGCAAAGCCGAGCGCCGACAGATACGCGGATCGCCGTCCGCCCCACCCGATGCGCCGCGCCGCAAACGCTTCGAACGAATACACCGCCCAGCAGATGACGGCGACGAGAATCTTCGGATCACGCAGCGACATGGCCTGGACCCGCGGGTCATTGGCCGGGATCTGGGCCGCGTAAATCCACCCGACGAACAATCCAATCGTCAGAAACACCCAGCCGATGACGATGGCGCGCTGGTTCATCGAATCGAGCACCTGCAGCGACGGCAGCCTGGCGTAAAAGAAACCGAGGTGTTTCGCTTTGATCTCTTTGAAGAGCAGCACGTAGGTGATGCCGATCACACACGCGAGCGCGAAGCTGGCGTAGGCAAACAGCAGCGACAACACATGGACGCTGAAGAGCGGACCCTGGAGCACGGCGGCCTTGTCGTCGACGCCGGGCTTGAAGGCCGGAATGGCTTGCAGCGCGACCGCCAGCGGCAGGATGAAGGCGCCCATGGCCCGTTCGTCGGTGGTCATTTCCGTGTAGAGATACGCGAGGAGGAGCACCCACACCGTCGCGGAAATCGCCGACGCCGCCGTCGTCAGCGGCACCTGCCCGGCCCGCATCGTCTGCATGCCGATGACGAAGGTGTGCGCCAGCACTCCGGCGACCAGCAAGGTGGTGGCGGCATGGCCGGATGTCGGCTGCCGCTGCGCGAAGTGCCAGACGTAGGCGATTAGCGCGAGTGTGTAGAGAGCCAGCGGAACGAGATTCATACGTCAGCGCGTCGGCGCGAAGTAACCCAGCTTGGTCCTCGGCACGGCGTTCCCGCGGTTGACCCTGACGACCACACGGCGCCAGGCGCCGTCGCGTTTCGCGTTCCGCGACGTATAGCCGACGGTGTACTGGCTCGAGAGCTCGTCGGAGATCTGTCCGTAGATGCCGGCCAGTTCGCTGACCTGCGTCGGGAAGAAGGCGCGGCCGCCGGTTTCCTGGGAGAGCTGCCGCAGCACGAATTCGGCTTCCTTGAATCCCTTGTTGCTCGACGTCGCCGCTTCGTTCGATCGCAACCCAATCGCGTAAATCGCCGTTTCCGATCGTTTGGCCAGATCCAGCACTTCTTCGAACGGCAACAGGCTCGAGGTGTCCTCGCCGTCGGAAAGCACGACGATGGCCTGGCGGCGGATTTCGTCGACATTGGTGGCGACGATCTTCTTGAGGTCTTTCAAGGCGATGTAGATGGCGTTGTACATCGACGTCGACCCGCCCGCTGACGTCTTCCTGATGGCCTGTTCGAGCTCGGCGGACGTGTTCGTGAAGGTCTGAAGGATGAGCACGCGGCTGTCGAAATCGATGACCTCTCCGAGATCCTGGGGCCGGAGCCTTCTGGCGAATCCGATCGCGGCTTCCTGAGCTATCGGCAGACGCGTCTCCATGCTGGCGCTGGTGTCGAGCAGCATGGCGAGGGCGATCGGCAGATTGGTCTTGTTGAAGAACGTGACGTCCTGCAGTACGCCGTCCTCGAAGACCTGAAAATCTTCCTGTTGGAGGTCGGTGATGTAGTGGCCGGCATTGTCGCCGACGGTCACGTTGAGCGAGACCAGCTCGACGCCGGCCTTGAATGAGGGCGACTGCCGGCCAGGCGGCGTCGGCTGCTGAGGCGCGGATGGCGACGACGGCGGAGGCGCCGTGCCGCGATTCTGGTCGGGTGGCTGCTGCGCATGCAGCGGAAGCCACGAAGCCGCCGCCGCCAACGTCGTCGCCGTGATCAATCCGACGCGAAGTCGGGCGCTGAAGGTCATGGCCGCTCCCGATCCCGGTCCCGCATGGTCTTCATGGCGATGCCGCGCACGGTCAGGCCCGATTTGGCCGCCGACACCGTGACCTGCTCGGGCGGAATCAATGTATCCGGCCGCGCGTAGGTGACCCGGTACTGATGGGTCAATTCGGTGGCCAGCTGTTTCAGCCGGGTCGTCAGGGCGTTGCCGGTCATGAGGACGTCGTTGCGTCCGCCGGTGTCCCGCGTGCCCATGTCGATGACGACCGAGCGGTCGTAGTTATTGTTGCGTGGGTTTCCTACCGTGATGACGTGAAGGGACGCACCCGATTCGCGGAGCGGTTCGAGGACCGTCTGGTATTGCCGGTCGCTCAACTCAGGACCCTCGGTCGTGATGGCGACGATCACCGGCCGCGTCAGGCTCTTCTTGATGATCGCCTGGCTCGTTTCGATGATGCCGTCGAGCAGGTAGGACCCGCTGCCGGGAACAGCGAAAATCCGCTCGGCACCCTTGATCGCCAGCGGCAGGTCGAAGGTGTAGTCGGTGTTGATGGTCGGGCGCTCCGCGATCGTAATGACGGAGACCTGGTGCCTGGCGCCGCTTTCGTCCGCCGCAATGGTTCGGATGAAAGAGGGCAGGGCTTCGCGATAGTCACGGGTGAACTGCTCGCCAGCCTGACTGTTGTCAACCAGCAGTGCGATCTGCATCGGGTCGGTGGCCGGGGCGACGGCCAGGATTTCGCGGGCGACTTTGTCTTCGCGCACGACGAAATCAGTCGGACCCAGATTCGGGACCGGGGCGCCGCTCTGATCGAGGGCGCTGGCGTAGACCGATCGCTGCAGGGCCTGCGCCCGGAGTACGGCGGGGGCCATCAGCGCGACGAGAGCCAGACAGAGAGCGCCGGCGGCAAGCGAGACTTTCCCCATCGGATCAGTATAGGTCTCGAATTTCGCAAGCGTCAAGCAAACAAAATCACAGAAGTTGTTTAAAATCTTGAACTTGCGGCGCGCGAGGCGGCGGGACCGGGTTTCTTGACCACCCTTGAGGCCGCGTGTTATAAACCAACCGCTTTTCTGGGCGCCGCGCGTCCGTTTCCCCCTTGTGTAAATGATTTCGGCCTACATCCCAATCGCCATCTTCGTCGTCGTCGCGACTGGCTTCGCCTTGTTCACGCTGGTGTTCACGAGCCTCATTCACCCCAGCAAGTACAACAAGGTGAAGCTCGAGCCTTACGAATGCGGCATCGAGCCGGTGACCGACGCGCGCGATCGCTACAGCATCCGCTACTACCTGGTGGCGATGCTGTTCGTGATTTTCGACGTCGAGACCGTGTTCATGTTTCCGTGGGCGGTCATCTTCGACAAGCTGATGCTGTTTGGCTTGATCGAGATGATCGTGTTCATATTCATTCTGGTCGTCGGCTACTACTACGCCTGGCAAAAGGGCGCCCTGGATTGGGTTTAGTGTCCGAATACCACCGAAGTTCCGACTCGAGACACTAGATGGCTGACGATCCCGAAAAGCCGGAGACGCCGCCGCAGGCGGCTGCGGATAAACCTGCCAGCCACGCGCCGGGCGAACCGCTCAAAGGCGAGGTGTCGCGCACCGATTCTCCGGGCGCCGGTGCATCAGCAGCGCCTGGTGCTCCAGACCCGGCCGCCGCAGCCGCGCCGAAACCTGCGAATCCGGCCGCGGCAGAGACCGCCGCCGAGGCGGCGATGAAACCGGTTGCGCCGCCAGAGGCGAAGCCGGCGCCACCGGCCGCCGCGGCGAAGCCGGCCGCACCGGTCGCCGCCAAACCAGCCGCACCGGCTGCGAAACCGGCGGCGGAACATGCGCCAAAAGCTGCGGCGCCGACCGGACCGCCCGATCCGCCGCCACCTGCCGACAAGACGATGCCGGCGTTTATCGCCACCTTGCAGGCGGCCATCCCCGGTGCGGTGACGGCCATCAGCTACTGGGTGGGCGACTGGACGATCATCGTCAAGCCCGAGACGATCATCGAGGTCGCGCAGCACCTGCGCTACTCGCCGGATGCGGCCTTTGATCTCTGCACCGATCTCACCGCGACCGACTGGCCGCCGCGCGCCGCGGCGCGATTTGACGTTGTCTACTGCCTCTATTCCATCCGTCATCGTCATCGCGTTCGCGTGAAGACGATGGTGGGGGAGAATCAGCCGCTGGCGTCATCGACGGCCGTCTGGCCGTCGTCGAACTGGCTCGAACGCGAAGTCTTCGACATGTTCGGCGTGAACTTTGTCGGGCACCCTGACCTCCGGCGGATCCTCATGCCGGAAGACTGGCAAGGCTATCCGCAGCGGAAAGATTACCCGCTCGAAGGACCGGGCGAATTGCTGATGGAAAATCCACTCGACTGGCTCAAGCTGCGCCAGGCGAGGGAAGAATCGGATATCGAATGAGTACCGTGCACCACGGCGCGATGTTCGACACCGACGAGCTCGTGATCAACATGGGCCCGCAGCACCCGAGCACGCACGGCGTGCTGCGGGTCGTGCTGCGCCTCGACGGCGAGAAGGTCGTCGACGTCGATGTCATCATCGGCTACCTGCATCGCGGCATCGAGAAGCTGAGCGAAAACCGCAACTGGACGCAGATCATCCTCTTGACCGATCGGATGGACTACGTCGCGGCCGCCACCAACAACGTCGGCTACTGCGAGACGGTCGAGAAGATGCTGCAACTCGAGGTGCCGCGCCGGGCGCGTTATGTCCGGACGATCCTCTGCGAGCTGCAGCGCATCGCGAGCCATTGCCTATGGATTGGCACGCACGCCATGGACATCGGCGCGATGACGGTGTTCTTGTATGCCTTCCGCGAACGCGAGCTGATCCTGGATCTGTTCGAGGAATTCTGCGGCGCGCGCCTCACCTACAACTCGATGCGCATCGGCGGGCTGCCGCTGGACATCCCGCCAGGGTGGGACAAGAAGGTCCTCGAGTTCTGCAACATCATGGACGGCAAGCTCGATGAGTACGAGGGCTTGCTGACGCACAATCGCATCTGGTTGGAACGCACCAAGGGCATTGGCGTGTTGACGGCGGCCGAAGCCGTCGATCTGGGGCTCAGCGGTCCGCCGCTGCGCGGTTCGGGCGTGCCTCGCGATATTCGCAAAGACGAGCCCTACGCCGCCTACGACGAGATGGAGTTCGACGTGCCGCTGGGCACCGTCGGCGATACCTACGATCGGTATCTGGTGCGGCTCGAGGAGTTCCGTCAGTCGCTGCGCATCATCCGTCAGGCCACCCAGGGCATCCCAGAGGGTCCCATCGTCGGCAAGGTGCCGCGTCTCATCAAACCGCTGGCCGGCGAGACCTATCACGCGATTGAATCGCCCAAGGGCGAACTGGGCTACTTCATCGTCAGCGACGGCAAGTCGACGAACCCGTACCGTTTCCGCGTGCGGCCGCCGTCGTTCTGCAATCTGCAGGCGCTGCGCCGCATGGTCAAGGGCCATCTCGTCGCGGATGTGGTGGCCCTGATCGGGTCGCTCGACGTCGTGCTCGGTGAGGTCGACCGGTGATCGACTCCTTCGTCATTCCGCTGCTGAAGGTTGTCATTGTCCTGAACGCGACGCTGGTTGGCGTCACGTATATGGTGCTGCTCGAGCGCAAGGTGATCGCGTGGGCGCAGTCGCGGCTCGGCCCGATGCGGGTCGGTCCCTACGGCGTGCTGCAGCCGATTGCCGACGCCGTGAAGCTGATGTTGAAAGAAGACATCACGCCGACCCGCGCCGACAAGTGGGTCTTCACCGCCGCCCCGATCATCTCGATGGTACCGGCGCTGATCGTCTACGCGGTGATTCCGTTCGGCGACAAGGTTCACCTGTTCGGCCGCGACATTTCGCTGTACATCACCGACATCAACGTCGGCTTGCTGTACATCGTCTCGGTCGCCTCGGTGGGCGTCTACGGCATCATCCTGGCGGGTTATTCCTCGAATAGTAAGTTCCCGCTGCTGGCGAGCCTTCGCGCCTCCGCGCAGCTGATCAGTTACGAAGTGGCGGTTACGCTCACGCTGGTGAGCGTCATCATGATGGCCGGCACGTTGAGCATGGTCGGCATCGTGCGGGCGCAGGAAGCCGGACACGTGTGGTTTGGCTTCCTGCAGCCGTTTGCGTTTGCGATTTTCTTCATCGGCGGGCTGGCGGAAACCAATCGCGCACCGTTTGACTTGCCCGAAGCCGAGCAGGAGCTGACCGGCGGCTTCCACACCGAGTACAGCGGCATGCGGTTCGCGCTGTTCTTCCTGGCCGAATACGCCAACATGATCGTCGTCTCCTCGGTGGCGACGACGCTGTTCCTGGGTGGGTGGCTGGCGCCGTTTTCGCACTGGCTGCCATTCCTGAACATCGTTCCCGGTTGGATCTGGTTTCTGATCAAGTCGTTCGTATTCCTCTACATCTTCATCTGGGTGCGGGCGACGCTGCCGCGCTACCGGTACGACCAGTTGATGAACATCGGCTGGAAAGTGCTGATCCCGCTGGCGATCATCAATCTCGTGGTCACCGGCATCATCAAGGTGTTGCTGCACTAATGGCCGAGTCGATCGCTTTCTACACGCTCGCCGCGTTTATTCTCGGCTTCGCCGTGCTCGTGGTAACCACCAAGGACACCGTCCACAGCGTGCTGTTCCTGGTTCTCGACTTTTTGTTCGTGGCTGCGCTTTACGTGCTGCTTGGCGCGCAGTTCCTCGCGGCCATTCAGATCCTGGTCTACGCCGGCGGCATCGTCGTCTTGTATCTCTTCGTCGTGATGCTCGTGAACCTGAAGCGTCCGGCCGAGGAGTATCACGATCCGCGGCGGCGGACCGTGCTTGGGGTCGGGTTGTCGGTCGCGGTGCTGGCCGAACTTGGCTTGATTGCCTACTGGAGCCGCGGCAACGCCGCGCCGACGCTGGCCAATGCGGCGGCGACCGCGATTCCGGTGACCGGTAATACCGAGCAGGTCGGCTGGCTGCTGTACACCAGCTATTTGATCCCCTTCGAAATCGCTTCGATGCTGCTCCTGGTCGCGATGATTGGAGCCATTGTCCTGGCCAAGAGAGAGCTGTGAGGGCTGAATTGGGTAATGGAGTAATTGGGTAATGGAGTAATTGGGGAATTGGGGAATTGGAGAGGGCTTGTGATTCGCTCAGTCAATGACCCAATCAATGACCCAATCAATTACCCAATTACCAGATTCCCCAATTACCAGATACAAGAATCATGATTACACCCACTCACTACATGATGCTGTCTGCCGCGCTCTTCATCATCGGCGTCGCCGGAGTGATGATGCGTCGCAACATCATCATCATCTTCATGTCGATCGAGCTGATTCTGAACGCCGTCAACATCAATCTGGTCGCGTATTCGAGTCAGCAGCAGAACGCGGTCGGGCAGGTGTTTGCGATCTTCGTGATCGCGGTGGCAGCTGCTGAAGCGGCGGTGGGCCTCGGCATCATCCTGGCGTTCTACCGCAACAAGGAAACGGTCAATATCGACGAAATGAATTTGATGCGCTGGTAGGCGATGCAATACATCTGGCTGATTCCTCTACTTCCGGGCCTCGGGGCCGCTATCAACGGCCTCGTCGGGATCCGTTCGTTCTCGCGCAAGACCGCGGGCTATCTGGCATGCACGATGATGGTGGCCGCCCTCGGCCTGGCCCTCGTCGCCTTCGTGCAACTCCTCGGACTGCCCGCCGAGTCGCGCGCCTTCGACGTGACCCTGGCGCAATGGATTCCGGTCATTCCGCAGCAGATGCACGACGGCTCCTACGGTCACTTCGAGGTGACCTGGGGCTTCCGTCTCGATCCGCTGTCCGGCATGATGCTGCTCGTCGTCACCGGCATCGGCACGCTGATTCACATCTACTCGACGGCCTACATGGCCGACGAGCCGCGCGGCGGGTTCGCGCGCTTCTTCTGTTATTTGAATCTGTTCTGCTTCTTCATGCTCATGCTCGTCCTGGGAAACAACTTCCTGGTGATGTTCGTGGGCTGGGAAGGGGTGGGGCTCTGTTCGTACCTGTTGATCGGTTACTGGTACGAGAAAAAGAGCGCATCGGACGCCGGCAAGAAAGCCTTCATCACCAACCGCGTCGGCGACTGGGGATTCGTCCTGGGCGTCTTCCTGATCTATTCGGTCTTCGGCACCTTCGATTTCCGCGCCGTCCAGAACGCCGCCGCGACGATGCCGGTGGAAACCGCGCATTTCGGCATCCTGTCGGCGATCTGCATCCTGTTGTTCGTCGGCGCGACCGGTAAGAGCGCACAGATTCCTCTCTACGTCTGGTTGCCGGACGCGATGGAAGGCCCGACGCCAGTCTCCGCGCTGATCCATGCGGCGACCATGGTCACCGCCGGCGTTTACATGGTGGGCCGGAACGCCGTGCTGTTCTCGCATGCGCCGATGGTGATGCAGATTGTGGCCATCGTCGGTGTGCTCACTGCGCTGATGGCCGCCTCGATCGGCCTGGTGCAGTACGACATCAAACGCGTGCTCGCGTATTCGACGGTTTCGCAGCTCGGATACATGTTTACGGCGATGGGCGTCGGCGCATTTTCGGCGGGCGCGTTCCATCTGATGACCCACGCGTTCTTCAAGGCGCTGCTCTTCCTTGGCAGCGGCTCGGTGATCCACGCGATGGGCGGCGAACAGGACATGCGTCGGATGGGCGCGCTGAAGAAGTACCTGCCGGTCACGTTCGTGACGATGTTCGTGGGCACGCTGGCGATTGCCGGCATTCCGCCGTTCTCGGGCTTCTTCAGCAAGGACGAAATCCTGGCGCAGGCATTCGCGCACAACAAGGCGATCTGGGTGCTGGCGGTCATCACGGCGTTCATGACCGCCTTCTACATGTACCGCCTGATCGCGATGACCTTCTTTGGCGCGTATCGTGGACCGGCCTGGGAACACGCTGCCGCCCACGCCCACCCGGCGGACGCGAAGCTGGCCGCCGCACATGGTGCGCCGCATCCAGCGGACCCCCATGCGCATGGTCATGCGGCGCAGCAGGATCACGAGGTTTCCCACGGGATCGCCGACGCGCACGCGGCGCATGACGATCATGGCGGCGGCGGTCATGGACATGGCCCGTGGCACGGTCCGCACGAATCGCCGCGGCCGATGACGATTCCGCTGATGGCACTGGCGGTCGGCGCGGTCGTCGCGGGCTTCGTCGGCATCCCGAAGGCGATTCTGCCAAGCGGCAGCGCGATCGAGCACTTCCTCGAGCCGAGCTTCACGGCGGAGCGCGTTGTCGAAAGTAATGCGGGCCTTCAGGCCCGCCGTGAAAGCGAACCGGCCGGCCGTCGCGAGGAAGCCGCTGAAGCCGAAGGCGAACAAGAGCACGAACTGTCAACCGGCGTCGAGTGGGGCTTGATGGGGTTCTCGGTCCTCGTCGCGATCGGCGGCATCCTGCTTGCGCGCACCTTCTATCAGACGAATCCGGAGATTTCCGAACGTCTGGCCGAACGATTCGCCGGCGCGCATCGGACACTCTCGAACAAGTACTACGTGGACGAGCTCTATAACGGGACGGTGATTTCCGGGACGATGGCGAGCGGCCGTGGACTGTGGGCCTTCGATCGCAATGTCGTCGACGGCGCGGTGAATGGATCGAGCTGGCTGACGCGCTTCGGGGCCTGGCTCTCGGGATTGACCGATCGCGCGCTCGTCGACGGCGCGGTGAATTTCATCGGCCGGCTGATCCAGGAATCGAGTTACTGGTTCCGGCGGGTGCAGACCGGGCTGGTTCAGAACTATGCGCTGTTGATGCTCTTCGGCGTGTTTGCGTTCGTCAGCATTTATCTGTTTGTTCGGTAAGGGACGGCCTTAAGGCCGTCCCCTACAAACTGTCTGTTCGGTAAGGGACGGCCTCAAGGCCGTCCCCTACAAAAGTCTAAAGCCTGATATGACTCACTTGCTCTCGCTGATCCTGTTCTTCCCGCTCGTGGGTGCGTTCATCGTGCTGCTGGTTCCCAAGCAGAACGAGGATGCGATCCGGTGGGTCGCGAACATCACGGCGTTCGTCGGCTTCCTGATTTCGGTTCCACTGTGGTTCCAGTACAACTCGCTGAACCCTGAATTCCAGTTCGTCGAGCGGATGCCCTGGATTCCATCGGTGGGGGCCGAGTACTTCCTCGGCGTGGACGGCTTCAGCGTCCTGCTGATTCTGCTGACCACGATGATGGGATTCATCGCGATTCTGTCGTCGTGGAACGCGATCACCGAGCGCGTGAAGGAGTACTACATCTTCCTGTTGGTGCTGCAGACCGGCATGCTCGGCGCCTTCATGTCGCTCGATTTCCTGCTGTTCTTCCTGTTCTGGGAAGTGATGCTGGTTCCGATGTATTTCCTGATCGGCATCTGGGGCAGCGCCAACCGGCTCTACTCCGCGATCAAGTTCTTCCTCTACACCTTGGTTGGCAGCGTCGTCATGCTGCTGGGCATCCTGGCGCTGTATTTCTACAACCACCAAGTGACCGGGGTGTATTCGTTCGACGTCACCGCCTTCCACAAGCTGAATATCCCGGCCGACCTGCAGTGGTGGGTGTTCATCGCATTCTTCCTCGGCTTCGCGATCAAAGTG
>Ga0068864_100004917_pt1 | contig 10946 bp, 5 predicted proteins | sample KBSSwiS72_FD_66586 | JGI IMG/M metagenome (GOLD analysis project Ga0068864, IMG submission 66586) | Switchgrass rhizosphere microbial communities from Kellogg Biological Station, Michigan, USA - KBS Switchgrass S7-2 | ecosystem: Host-associated > Plants > Roots > Rhizosphere > Soil ...
TACCCACCTCGTGCCTAACGAGGGGCCAGTCGGTGCCCACGCGCCGTATTCCGCGTGGCAGCGACGCCATCCTGTCGAGGCGCCAGTTTGTCCGCTCGACAGCCATCGCTCGCGGCAGTGGTAGTCGTCCCCGCAGAAGGCCTGAGGCGGGCAACAGGAACGGATCAGCCTGGCCTCAGGCCTCACCTCGTTAGGCCCGACAAACGGGAGCGGTAGAACCGCGCCCTCACCCGCGTCGGACACGATCTCCGCCCCGGCCACACCTGGCGCCAGCGGCGGCCTGGTCTTTGCGGCCGCCCGCCTGCTGTGCCTCGTTACCGCACGGATGTACGGGATCTGGCGGTGTGCCTGCTGCTCGCGGCGATCTTCTTCGATCTCGCCGTCGGCACCGTCGTCATGCGCGGACTTCCGATTCCCGCCGGCTGGTGGATCGGCCTCGCGGTTGGCCACATCGCGCTCGCGGCGACGTGGTGGCGCGGCTTCGTCAGCAAGGACGCGCGCGCCGAGCTTCGCGGTTCCGTTACCGTACCGCAGCGTTTCTATCTTCTGCCGCCGCTCCTGATCACCGCCGCACATGTGGTGGCGAAGCTGCCCTACCTGGACGCCGTACCGCACTGGTCGACCGGGATCTACTACGCGGAGCTCGCGCGTGCCGTCTCTACGCTCGACTTCTCCACGCACGACCTGGCGACGACCTATCGTTTGGGGGGCCACCCATCGCACGCGTACTCGATGTACCTGGCGGTCGGACAGATCCTGACGGCAGGCTGGTCACACGCGGGGTTGCCAACGACGCCGGCGCTCAAGTACGTCGCCGCGAACGTCCAGGATCTGCTCCTCGCCGCCGCCGCCGTGTGGTGCTTCTGGCTGCTGATCGTGCGGCTGTTTCCCGCGCTTCCGCGTGCGCACGCCATTCTGCTCACGCTGTGCTTTGCGTTCAACCCGCTCGTCTTCGCACACGGCCTCGGCCCCAATACCGATCTGCCGATCACCGTCGGGCTGATCCTCGCGCTGCTCGCGTTCGCGGTGGATCGACCGGTGCTCGTGGCGTTCGCCGGCCTGTGGATGTGTTTCTCGAAGGAGTCCGGCGCGCTGATGTACGGTGAGCTCTGGGGACTGTTCGTCGCACTCTGCGTGGTGCAGCGGGTTGGCCCGCCGTGGCACAAACCGGATGCGTCGCTGCTCGTGCGGCGAGTGCTCGTGCCGTTGGCGCCGCTCGTGTTCTACATCGCCTATCTGCGCTTCTCCTCACCGCTCGCCTGGGTGCAGCGGACGAGTGGTTGGAACGACGAGGCTAATCCAGTACTCACTCCTGCGTTCGGGCTGAGCTCCGCGCAGTTCGAGACGGGCTTGGTCAGCGCGCTGCTTCATAACTGGAACTGGATTCCGACGCTCGCCTTCGTCGCACTGCTCGCCAAGCGTCAGATCTGGCCGCGCATTGCGCCAAGGTTGACCGATGAGCGCACGGCGAGCTTCGTCCGGGTCATCGCCTGGTTGTTCGCGCTCAACGTTGCCTTCGCGTGCCTCTACATCAAGGACAATCATGCGAGGTACTACGCGCCGCTCATCCCGCTGATGTTGGTCCTGTTCTACTATGCGCTCGCCGATCTCGCTGCCTCCGTGCGCGCGAGGACAGCGGTGCTCGGGGTGTTTTTCGCCGCGAGCCTCGTGCAGATCTGGGGGTCGATCGATCCGGTTGGCAATGCCATCTGGGGCACGTTCGCGATCGGCGACAGAAAGGTCATGTTCATCCAGCGCGGTCTTCAGGGCCAGGCGGACGGGATGATTTTCAACGCGCAGCACCAGGCGGTGAGCCGGCTGTACACGAAGTTGAACAAGGTGGTGTTCAGCAACGGGCAACGACCGACGCTGATCTTCGGCATCGATCATCCATGGGTCGTCAACTACGCGCTCTGGGGCCTGCGCCTCGACGAGCACACGAACGAGTACACGTATGACTGGCGCAGCTCGTTCGTCCCCGACACTCGCGCCGTCGGGCGAATCGACGCCACAACGGCACCGGCACACGCGGTGTACGTGGCGCTGCCCTGGCTCGAGAATCCCACGATCACGCTGCAGAAGCTGCAGCAGTTCTATCGAGTCAACGGGAGGAAGGTGATCGCTGATGGGGGCTACTTCATCACCGCCTACGATCTCGCTCGTTAACGAGCGTCGCCGCCCTCAGTGAACTGGAACGGCTCATACCGACCTCCCGAGGCCGTTCATCAAGGTCCTGGCTCGTTGCGCTGACGCGTTAGGGTCTGGGAGCGATCCGGCCGATCCGCTCGATCCCGAAGCATCCGAACCGCCTCCGTCGTAGATGCCAGCCGGCCGGACCTGAGGGCCAGCTCCACAGACGAAAGGGTGAGCGGATGCATCAGGATGCCTGGGATGCGCCGGATTGCGGGAAGCACCACACGACGCACCACGAGCCGTCGTGCGGAACATCGCCGATCCAGATGATCAGTTACTGCGCAAACGCGGTCGCGCGCGGTGAAAAAGTAGCTGCCATCGCCCATTCCGTGCACGCTGAGCCTCGCACGTGATATGCACGGAGCGCGCCTCACGCTCGCTTGGGGGACGAGAACAGGTGACAGACGCGGTGGTCGTGGGATCGGGGCCGAACGGGCTGGCCGCCGCGGTGGTGCTCGCACGCGCGGGCGTTTCGGTACTCGTGGTCGAGGGCGCGGCGACGATCGGCGGCGGGACGCGTACCGAAGCGCTGACGCTACCCGGCTTCGTGCACGATGTGTGTTCGGCAGTTCATCCACTCGGCGCATCGTCGCCGCTCTTCACGACGCTGCCGTTGCACGAGCATGGCCTCGAGTGGATCGAGCCGCCGCTCGCGCTCGCGCACCCGTTCGATGACCGCCCGCCGGCGCGCCTCGAACGCTGCATCGAGTCGACGGCGAGCTCGCTCGGGGTAGATTCCGAGCGTTATCGAGCGCTCGTCGACCCATTTACGCGCCAGTGGCCTGCGCTCGCGATGGACGCGCTCGCACCGCTTCATTGGCCAGCCAATCCTCTTCTGCTCGCCCGCTTCGGGCTCGTCGGACTGCAGTCGGTCGCACGCGTTGCCGGGCGATTCGTCGGGCACCAAGCAGGTGCAATGCTCGCGGGCATCGCCGCACATTCGCTTCGTCCGATGTCGAGCGCTGGAACTGCCGCGCTCGCACTCGTCCTGGTGTCAGCCGCACATCGTGTCGGATGGCCCATCGCTCGCGGTGGATCGCGCTCGATCACGGACGCGCTCGCCTCCTACCTCATCGCGCTGGGTGGCCAGATTGAAACGAACGTGCCGGTGCGCTCGCTCGCGGAGCTTCCGACCGCGCGTGCCGTTTTGCTCGACGTCACACCACGCGAAGTGATGCGGCTCGCCGGCGATGTGCTCCCGACCCACTACCGTCGCGCGCTCTCACGTTTTCGCTACGGGCCCGGCGTGTTCAAAGTGGACTGGGCGTTGGCTGGCCCGGTGCCGTGGCGATTTCCCGAGTGTGCGAGCGCCGGTACCGTTCACCTCGCCGGACCATATGCCGAGGTGGCCACGAGCGAAGCGCTCGTGGCGCGTGGTGAGCACCCCGAGCGACCGCTCGTGCTCCTGGCGCAGCCCAGCAGCGTCGATCCGACACGTGCCCCCGCGGGCAAGCACGTGCTCTGGGGATACTGCCACGTGCCTAACGGGTCGACGGTCGACATGCTCCCGCGCATGGAAGCGCAGATCGAGCGCTTCGCCCCCGGCTTTCGCGACCTCGTCCTGGCGCGGAGCGTCATGCCGCCGGCCGCTTTGGAAGCGAAAAACCCCAACCTCGTCGGCGGAGACATTGGCGACGGCGCGTACACGCTGCGACAGCTATTCTTTCGTCCCGTCGTGCGCAGGCGACCGCACACGACACCCGTGCGCGGGCTCTATCTCTGCTCGGCAGCGACGCCGCCTGGAGGCGGTGTGCACGGCCTGTGCGGCTTCTACGCGGCCAGGGCGGCGTTGGCGGACGTGTTTGGCGTGGTCGCCTAACGACTTGGCCGGCCACCGCCGACGGTTTCAGCTGCGCCCGGCGGCCGGCGATCGCGCGGGGACGCCGGCCGCATCTACTGGGTTACGCCAACGACTCGCCGCGGATCACGATACCCGAGCGACCGCGGAGACCGTTCGGGGCGTCTCGGAATTCCGGGCGAGTACGGCAAGCGAGATTCACGATCGCCCGTTAAAGCGGGAATGTAAAGCGATCACCGGCTCGCCACTCCGCGTGCAGCTGCGCGCCGCCATAACGCGTAGACCGGCAGCCCGACAAGCGTGAGCACCATACCGCCGAGCGTCGTCACCGGCCGCGCCACGAGCGCGCTGCCGACGATCCAGAGGGTACCAGCGATGAAGATGAGCGGCACCACGGGGTACCACGGCGTACGGTACGGGCGCGTCAGCTCGGGACGTGTGCGGCGCAGGATGATCACGCCCGCCACGGCAAGCGCGAGAAACGGCCAAACGCCTAACACGAACGCTTCCGCGAGCTGCTCGAAGCTGCGCGACCAGACGCCCACCACCGCAACCGTCGCGTAGGCGACGATCGTGACATGCGGCGTCGCGAAGCGTGGATGCACTCTCGCGAGCGGCCGGAAGAGCAGCCCCGCGTCGGCCATCGCATAGAACACGCGCGGCTGTGTGAGCACGAGGGCGTTCACGGTGCCGAACGTCGACACGATCACCGCGGACGCCACGATGGCAGCGCCGGCCGAGCCGGCGACCCGTACCATCGTGTCACTCGCCACCAGCGGCGACGTCCGCAGGGCCGCGAACGGCAGGACGTGTAGGTAGGCAGCGTTCGCCGAGAGATATACGGCGACGACGATCGCGGTGCCGGCGAGGAGCGCGCGCGGAAGTGCGCGTTCAGGGTCGCGCACTTCACCGGCCACCGGGAGCATGTCCTGAAAACCGTTGTACGAAAATAGTGCCGCGACCAGCGCAAGGCCGACGCCGCTCCATCGCGCGTCCCCCGGCGCGGGTGCGCCGGCCCCATAGGCCCCGGCGCTGCCATCGCCGAGGAGGAACGCGATGACGACAATCGCCGTGAGCGCGGCGACCTTACCTAACGTCGCGGCACCTTGCAGGACGCTCGCGCCCCGCACGGAACGATAGCTTGCGGCCGCCGCAACAATGATCGCACCGGCGGCCAGGAGCCTAACGCCTGCGGCCGATAGCCCCAGGAGCCTCGCAAGATACTCGCCGAACACGAGCGCCACGGCGGCAACACCCGTCGGTCCTACGAAGAGATACATCCAGCCATACAGGAAGGCGACAGCCCGTCCATAGACCTCGCGGAGGTAGACGAACACCCCCCCCGGCTCGGGGAATGCCGCCGCGAGCTCGGCCAATGACAGCGCGCCGCACAGCGCAATGATGCCGCCGGCGACCCACACGGTTGCGACACCGGCCGGCGACCCGACCGTGTCGGCGACCGAGGCCGGCACTCGAAAGATCCCGCTCCCGATGGTCACGCCAATGACGATCAGCGCGGTTTCCCAAAACCCGAGACGCCGAAGAAGGGCGGCCGGCGCGCGGGGCTGCTCGGATCCTGAGCCCGTGGCCGATGCCGGTATTGGCGGAGACAGGGTAGGTTCTGGTTTGCGAGAGACGTCTGAGCCCATGGCGGCCGCCGCGCAAAAGGGAGCCTCGCTACCTAACGCTCGGCTCGAACGTGCACCGAACCAGGCCAAGCGCAAGAAGTCGATAGCCAAGAGTAGACAGTTCTGACAGATTCACCTGCTCGTGGGCAGGACGCGAATCGTCCCATCGCGACGTGACAGACATGCCAGTATCTCGCCGAGCCATGATTGGTGTCCTCGCGTCGATTGGTCCGGCACAACTCGTCGGGCGGATGGACACGATCATTCGTCGAATGGCGACGACCATCGCGCAACACAGCGACACCGAGTTGCTCGAGCTGGGCGCCCGCGACGCGGTCGCGCGCATTCGTTCCGGCGACCTCTCCGCGGAAGCCTACGTCACTCGCCTGCTGCGCCAGAACGATCGCTGCGTGGCTCTCAACTTCGTCACCGCGCTCGACGCCGATCGCGTGAAGGAGGCGGCGCGCGCCGTGGATGTGGCCCGTGCGCGTGGTGCCAAGCCAGGCCCTGCCGCCGGGCTCCCCTTCGGGGTGAAGGGCCAGATCTCCGTCGCCGGGTATCCGACGCCGGCGGGCAACACAGCACTACGCGGCTACATTCCGAAGCGCCACGCGGCGGTAGTCGACGCACTCGTTAGGGCCGGCGCCATCCCGTTCTGCATGACAACCATCCCGGACATGACGGTCTCGGACGGCATCATGCATCAGGTCTCCTCGTACAGCGATGGCTTCGGCACCGTGCGAAACCCGTACGATCCCGAACGAATCCCCGGCGGGAGCAGCGGCGGCAGCGCCGGAGTGCTCGCTGCCCGCATCGTTCCGGCCGCGTTAGGTCTCGACACCAACGGCTCCATTCGCTGTCCGTCGGCGTTCAGCGGCGTGGCGGGCCTCCGCCCGTCGACCTGGACCATCGAGAATGCCGTCAACGGGACTCGGCGAAAGCGCTACTCGGAGGACGGCGTGCTTCTCCCACCGCTCACTCGACTCGACACCGTCGGACCGATGGCGCGCACCGTCGCCGACGTGGCGTTCCTCGATGCGTTGATCACGGGTGAACGCGCTCCGACGGTCGACCTGCGACGTGTACGCATCGCGATTCCAAATGGTGATTTCTGGCAGCAGGAGCCGGTCGAACCTGGCGTGGCGGCAGTCGTCAGGGAGGTGTTCGCCAAACTACGCTCCGCCGGGTGCACGCTCGTCGAGATCGACTTCGACCGCGACGTGCGGAGCCTGGTCGGCACAATAGACAAGCCGAGCCGGGCGAGCGTCTTCGGCGCGCAAGGGATGAACGCGCCGCTGCAGTCGTCGGAGTCGATGGCCGCCTGGCTCCGTGAGAACGCGCCGGACGTGACCGTCGAGCAGATGTACCACGGCCGCCCGATCCGCGATCGCAAACCGACGCTTGCCCCGGAGGCCGAGCAGCTCGCGGTCCTGCGCGAGACTGCCCGCCAGTACGCCGACGTGTATACGTCGCACCGTGTGACGGCGATCGTCTACCCGACGCTCCCGCTCGTCGCCACAGCGATTCGTGCGCAGGGTCCGACCGAACCACTGGGTGAGAGGCTCACGCTGAACGGAGTGGAGATCTCCGAGGGATTGGCGATCGCGCGCAACCTGTTCATCGCGCCCCGACTCGGCGTGGCCGCGCTGAACATCCCGGCCGGATTGTCCGACGGCTTGCCCGTTGGACTACAGCTCGATGCGCTGCCAGGGCACGACAGCGAGCTCCTGGGTCTGGGTGTTGCCGTGGAACGGGTGATCGGGCGAATCCCCGCCCCGACAATGCGGTAGCTTCGAAGCATCGCACTGGTTGAGGAGACCACGCTGCGCCCATGCGCTGTCAATCCAGCGATAGCCATCGAGCCGACCGTCCACTGTGGGAGTGAGGTCGCCGGCTCATTCCCACGCGCACCCCAATGGACAAAACCGTCGATCCAAGCGATTCGCCTGCCGGTGTAGCGCGGCGCATCGGCCCCTGGCGCTCGTCGGTGGCCGGGGCCTTTGTCGCGGTAATCGTCGTGTTCGTGTGGGCTGTTGCGGATTCGCCGCCAGGCCCGGAGGGGTTGATGGGGCTCGACTACTTCGCGTCCGAATTTTTTCCGGCACTTTCCAGGGCGATCGCGCTGGGCGTGGCCGTCGTGTGGGTGGCGAACAAGCTGGTCTCGTTAGGCCCAAACTGCTGGCCGCCCTGGGACCCGAGCTCGCCTCCTGCAGAAACGATCGACGGGCACTACAAGTGGACGCGCGCGTTCACGCTCGGCACATGTGACCGCAGGTCGGGTTCCGCAAAACGGCGCTTGACGTTATCTCATCAACGCCGTTGGTCGATCCCGCGGCGACTCGAACCTCGTCCTCGAACCCACCCGTCGATGCGTACCGCAGTCTTCGCGATCCTGGCCGTCACGGCATTGAGTGCGCCGATCGTAGCGCAACCGCCAGCGGGCGCGCCTTACCCGCGCCCCCAGGGCACGCACGAGGTGAACATCGAGCGGCAGGTCATGGTGCCCATGCGCGATGGCGTTAGGCTCGCGACCGACCTGTACCGGCCAACTGATGTCAGTGGCCCGCTGCCAACGATTCTCATGCGCACGCCCTACAACAAGGGCGCGAACCCGAACGGCGACGCCTCGGCCCGATTCTTCGCGTCGCACGGGTACGCCGTGGCCGTGCAGGACGTGCGCGGCAAGTTCGAGTCGGAGGGCGAATATCACGTCTACCAGGGCGACGTCACCGACTGGTCCGACATGTTCGACTGGATCGGCGCGCAACCGTGGTCGACCGGCCGCATCGGCACCTACGGATGCTCCTACCTCGGCGAAGGCCAGATCATCGCCGCGCAACAGCGCCATCCCAAACACATCGCGGCGATCCCCCAAGCCGCCGGCGGGAACATCGGCCGAGTGGGTCGGCGACGCGAGTTCTGGGGCTCGGTCGAAGGCGGGACGTTCGCCGTCTCCATCAACTTCGGCTGGATGCCCGTGTGGGCATCGACCGATAAAGGAAACCGGCCACCACCTAACGTGGATTTCGGAACCTTCCTACGCACGCTCCCGCTCATCGACATGACCGACCGAGCGGGCTCACCGTCATGGGATTGGCGCAACTTTCTCGAGCGGTCGCCGGACGACCCGTGGTGGGACAAGCAGGGCTATCTGGCGCCGGACGACAGCGTGACCGTCGCCGCGCTGCACATCTCGTCGTGGTTCGACATGGCGGAGGAGGCGCTCGAGGAGGCTGAGCTCTTCAGGAAGAACGCGCTCAACGATCGAGCCCGCAACGGACAGTACGCGATCATTGCCCCCACCACGCACTGCGCGTTCATGGCGGCGAACAGTCAAACGAAGGTCGGTGATCTGGACGTCGGCGATGCCCGGCTGCATTACGCGGAGACGTATCTCGCCTGGTACGACCGCTGGCTCCGCGACAACGCCCACGCGATCGATTCGCTGCCGCGGCTCCAGTACTATGTGATCGGGCGCAACGAGTGGCGGAAGTCGGACGCGTGGCCACTGCGTAACATGCGCGCGACCCCCTACTATCTGCGAAGCGACGGCGAGGCTAACACGTCGAACGGCAACGGCCGCCTAACGACCGGGAAGCCCGCGGCCGGCGAGCGCTCCGACACGTTCACGTACGACCCGGCCGATCCCGTCCCGTCGCGCGGCGGGTCCATCTGCTGCACGGGCAACCCCAAGGACCAGCCGGGCTCCTATGACAACAAGGACATCGAGCAACGACCGGACGTCCTCGTGTACACGACCGACGCGCTGCGTGAAGGGCTCGAGCTCACCGGCCCTATTACCGCCGTCATGTACCTGAGCTCCGATGCCCCGGACACCGACCTCACGGTGAAGTTGCTCGACGTGTTCCCCGACGGGCGGTCCATGAACATGCAGGAAGGGGTCACTCGCGTGCGCTATCGCGAGTCGTACGCGAAGCCGGCCATGATGCAGCCGGGCCAAGTGTACGAGGTGCCGGTCGACGTGCACGCCACCTCGTGGTACCTGCCGCCCGGCCATCGACTGCGTGTTCAGATCTCGAGCTCGAGCTTTCCGCGGTTCGATCGGAACCTGAACACGGGCGGGAAGAACTACGACGAAACGACCTGGAGAAAGGCGAAGAACACGGTGCACCACACGCCGGCTTACCTGTCGAGGCTCGTGCTGCCGGTGGTGCGCTGATCGAACGGATCGAGCCCGGGCGTCGGCGGTCGTATCGCAGCGAGCAGGACGTGCGCGCTCACGGCGTCGGCAGTGGGTAGTCGTTAGGGTCGACGTTCGCGAGGTGACGCGACTCGAGGAACTTCTTTCGCTCGTACGCTTTCCTGAGCGACGACGCCGCCACCGTGTTCTTGAACGCTGCCGCGGTTCCCTGCCGGTACGCCGACTCCCACAGCATCGCGAGCGTGCGCGCGCCGTCGGCGAGGCAGGCGATCGTATCGTCCCCTAACGCTGTCCAGAGGTTCTGCAGCGTGGCCTTGCTCCCGCCGCCGCCAAGATCATCGTAGACCTCGCAGATCCGCGTCGGCGGAAGTCGTCGTGCCGACCGTCGCATGAGCTCCAGGCACGCGATGCCCGCCTCGTGTCCGGTGGTCACCTTATTCAACGCCGGCCCGAGTTTCCCGATCGCGAAACCGTCGAGACCCGTACGCACCTCCTTCGGGAAGGCGTCGATCATCTTCTCCTCGTATGCCGAGTGCACACCGGTCGACGCGCCGTCCAGGCCATCGGAGTGCATGGACCCATGCAGCGGTTGGCACGCGTCGCCGACGTAATGCGACAGAATACCCGCCGCGCACAGGAACGCGGTCTTCTTCCCGGACTTCCGCGCAGCCACCATCGCGTCGAACACCTGCCATACGCGGAACGGCAGCGCCCCCATGTTCACCGTCTTCGCGTTGCTTTTGCTCGCTGATGGCCTCGGTGCTTTCCGGTAGAAGTCGATCCACGCGGCAATGTCGAGACGCGCCGGCTTCTTGCCACACAGCCGATCGAGCGTCGTCCCGTTCGCGCCAGGAAGATCGATGTCCGCATAGTGATTCCAGTTCTCCTGCGGCCGTGCGGCCTTGCCGCCGCGGTTCACGTTTGTCTTCCAGACGATGTCGGGCACATCGGCGAGCGGCACGAATCGCTTCGGGTCATCGCTCAGCGTCTGCTCGTCCTGCGCGAGCCGCGCAGCGTCGTACGTGATCCGCTCGAGGTTGGCCTCGAGAAAATTCTTGAGCGTCCCCTTGGTCATTCCGATGGCCATCTGAGCGATCTTGTAGTGGCCAACGGCGCCCCAGTACTGCGGCAGTTCCGCGCGCAACTCGGTTACGAGGTCGACGTC
>Ga0068864_100004920_pt1 | contig 10944 bp, 7 predicted proteins | sample KBSSwiS72_FD_66586 | JGI IMG/M metagenome (GOLD analysis project Ga0068864, IMG submission 66586) | Switchgrass rhizosphere microbial communities from Kellogg Biological Station, Michigan, USA - KBS Switchgrass S7-2 | ecosystem: Host-associated > Plants > Roots > Rhizosphere > Soil ...
GCTCGTCGTGGGCCAGACGATTGCCGTCGGCATCTTCCTGACGCCCGCCGAAACGAGCGGCTCGCTGTCGTCACCGGCGCTGACGATGGGTCTGTGGACCGTTTGCGGTGCGCTCATCCTCGCTGGCGCGCTGAGCGGATCACCGACGAGGACCACGCCCGCCTGCGCGTCGTCGGCTTTGACGACACCGGAATCCTGCAGATCACGCTGCTCGCGGCGTGGTTCAACTACATCAATCGGGTTGCTGATGCGCTCGGGTGGGAACGGCCTGACGGTCCGGCTCACGACGCTACACCACCTAGCGCTCAGTCCGGATCGAGCCGGACACTACGTACGCGCTTCGACTGTCAGCGAATAGCCGTCGCCGTGGACGGTATGGATGAAGCGCGGCTTGTGCGGGACGTCCTCGATCTTCTTGCGCAGCCGGGCAATCGCGTGATCGACGGCGCGGGTATTCGCGGCGTCGGGATAGCCCCAGATCGCCCGCAGCAGCTCGTTGCGCGACACGATGCTGTTGGGCCGCTCGGCGAGATACTTCAGGATCTCGAAGTCGCGGTGCGTCAGGTCGATTTCGTCGCTGCCGTGTGACGCCTTCAAATGCTCGAAATCGATGGTGACGTTCCCGAGATGCAGCAACTGGACGGAGGGACGAGCGCGGCGCAGGACGGCGTGCACACGGGCCAGCAGTTCTTCGAGATCGAACGGTTTGGTGACGTAATCATCGGCGCCCAGCTTCAGCCCGCGCAACTTGTCGCTCTTCTGGCCCTTGGCGGTCAGAAAAATGATCGACGTGCGCTGATTTTCGCGCCAGCTCTCGACCAGTTCAAAGCCGCTCTTGCCGGGCAGATTGACGTCGAGCAGCACGAGGTCGGGCGCAAACGTTTTCGCGGCGCTGGTCGCGGCGTTACCGTCCGAGACACACTGCACGTCGAAGCCCTCGAACGCCAGGTTGTCGTGCAGGACCCGCGTCAGCACGGGGTCGTCCTCCACCACGAGCACACGCTTCTTCATATGACACATGTCCGGTTGAAGCCGGACACTACGTACCTTGACGAGTCCGACTGAAGCCGGACACTACGTACGAGGTAACGACACGATGACGGTCGTACCGACGCCAACCTTACTGCGGATGTCCAGCTTTCCGCCATGATCCGCCACGATTCTGTCCACGATGGCGAGCCCGAGTCCGCTCCCGCCTTTGTGCGATTCCGGCCCGCGCCAGAACTTGCGCGTGACCGACTCGAGATTCTCTTCGGATATGCCAACGCCCTGATCCGCGACTTCGAGGGTGACCATGTGTTCGGTGGCTCGGCCAGTGATCGCGAGATGGCGCCGTTCCTTCGAGTAGCGGATCGCGTTGTCGAGGAGGTTGTTGAGCATCAGATTCAGCGCCGTCGGATCGGCCTTGACGAGCGGCAACCCGTCGGGCATGTCGACGTGGACATCGAAATCGCCATCGGCAAGGTTCGGCGCGAATTCCTTGACGCTGCGGTCCACGATCGCCTCGAGCGCCACCGCTTCGAACGCGTACGCATGCGCGACATCGGTGATGCGCGCATAGGCGAGGAGGTTGTCGACCAGACGCGTCAGGCGCGTCGCTTCACGGATGCCCATTTCGGCGTACTCGCGTGATGTCTCCGTCGTCACCCGCCCCGACGCCAGCGTTTCGTGGATGGCTCGCATGTTCGCGATCGGCGTCTTCAGTTCGTGCGTGACCGCCGACACGAAATCAGCGCGCATGTCGGCGAGCGTCTCGCTGGCCCGGCCGGCCTCGAGGCTGAGCCACAATCCGATCGTGAGCGCCAGCGCCATGACCGCACCGACGGCGAGCGTCCGTCTCGCGCCGCTTTCCGCCGCCGCCAGCGTCGGATCGTGCGCCGGGTTGGCAATGGCTGTCCACGACGTGATCTGCAGGTCGGGCGGCGGATCGACGGCCACGATGAGCGGATCGAAGAAGGCGAGCGGAAAGCGTTGCTCGCTCTCGGAGGTTTGTCCGCGTCCACCCGGGCCCACCACGGCGCGATTGGCGTCGTCGAGGATGGAAAACTCGACAGCGCGATCGCCGCCTTCAATACGCGCGACCTGGTCCACGAGATCCGAGAAGTAGTGTTCGCGAGCCCAGTTCAGATTCACCATGAAGCCGACGACGGACGAAGGTTGTTCGCGAAGCGGGTCGGTGTACGAGACGAGCGCGATCACTTGATACGGCGCGTCGGCAGTGAAGTCGAAGACCGAGAACCGCCGGCCTTCGGCGCAGTCCTTGTCGATGCGCCTGAGAAGCTGCCGGGCCATCGCCGGTTCGCGGCTGGCCACGACTGGAAACATGGGATCGCCGGAAGGCTGGGTGAGCCATGGCGGCCGGCGTTCGGGGCGGCTGTAGAAGCGGACCGATTCGGGCGTCGGCGGATCGCGCCAGGCGAAGAACACTTCGGGGTACGGATACCGTGCCAGCGCGTTGCCGATGGGACGGACCAGTTCGCCGCTGGCCTCGGCAATGCCATCTCGTTCAACCGAGGTCAAAATCAGCTGCTGGACGCCGCGCATGTCGCGCGCGAGCGCCGCGATCAGCAGATTGACGGCCGCCTCCGCACGGCGCGACGCTACCTGCGCCGCGGCTTGTTCCCATTCCGAAATCGCGCGGTAGCCGATCCACACCAGAACCGCCGCGGATGCACACACCGCCGCCACCAGCCATCGGCTGCCGCGCCGGCCAAAGAGCGGGAGAAATCGCGTCATCGCGACAGCTCCCGTTCGCGAAAATAGCGCGCCGCGCCCGGATGGAGCGGAATCGGAGTTGCCGAGGCCTCTTCGACGTTCAGGAAGCGCAGCGACGCTTCAACTCCTGACAAGCGGGGAAAAGCGATGAAGAGCTGCTTCGTGAGCTCGTAGACGAGCGACTCGTCGACGTCCATCGCACAGATGACGACCATGTCCACGCCCACCGTCGGAATGATGCCCGTCTGCCCGGGCAGGACGTTTCGCGGAATCGTCGTCGCGCGGATGAAGGGATTTCGTTCCCGCAGACGGTCGACCGCGGGGCCGGCTATCGGGACGAAGTAGGCGCCATCCTTGATCGCGGATGACATCACCTCGTCCGGATAGACGTAGCCGGGAAGAAAAACGGCGTCGACTGTTCGATTGATCAATCCTTCGGCCGCGGCCCCGCGCGTGTTGATTACTTTGATCGCGCTCGGATGAATGTCGAACGCCTCAATCACGAGCTGGCCAAGGATGTAGCTGGAAGTATCCTTCGGTCCGAGCCCTACAACCCGCCCGTTCAAGTGTTTGACCTCGTGGATGCCGGAATTGCTGGCGACGAGCAGGTACTCAGAGAGCGGCTGCAACAGGGCGACACCTCGAATTGCCCGTTTGGGTGCGGCGCCGTCGCGTTTGGCCCAGTAACCGGCGTAGGTGTCGTTGCTGTAAGCCACTCCAAAATCGGCAGTTCCGTCCTCGATGCCGTGAACGACATCGATGGAATTGGGCGCCCGCACCCACTGGACGTCAACGTTTGGCAGGGCCTGCCGATACTCTTTGGTAAGCGGTTCGGTCAGGGGACCAAATGCGCTGCCAATTCTGAGGGTGAGCCGCTTGGGTTGTGCCTGAGGTTTTTCGCGACAGCCGAGGCTGAGTACAGCGACAATCAGGGCGCCGCATAGCGCTGCGCTCCCGATGCGACCGCTCTGGCGCCGCCACCGTTTGCACATGAATGGCCCGGGCAGCTTTTACCAGAATGACATAGGGGGATCAAGGCTCAGGCGGTTGCGACAAGTTGCGACAACCGTAAGCAGACAAAGATGTTACAAAATGTTCAGGCCGTTGGCCCATGAAGGAGCGTGTGTAATGACCGTGGCGAGGAACGGCAGGGGGAAATTCCTGCTGGGGGCAGCGCTGGTGGTGACAGGTGTGGTCGGGATAGCGGTACCGCGTTCGATGACCGCCCAGTCGTCCGATGCAGTCGGCGATGTCACCTACACGAAAGATATAGCGCCGATTCTTCAGCGCAGTTGCGAAAACTGCCACCGCGTTGACGGCGTCGCGCCGATGTCGCTGAGTACCTACGAAGAAGTGCGGCCCTGGGCGCGCGCCATCAAGCAGCGCACCGGGATCGGACCGCATGCCGGCGTCATGCCGCCGTGGTACATGGAGAAGAACATCGGCATCCAGAAGTTCAAGGACGATCCGTCGTTGAGCGATCTCGAGCTGGCCAAGATTGCCAAATGGGCCGACGGCGGAGCGCCGCGCGGCAATCCGGCGGACATGCCGCCGGCCAAGAGCTACGACGACGCCAAGTGGCATATCGGCACGCCGGATCTCATCGTCAAGACCACCGACGTCACGGTGAAAGCGGGGGCCCCGGACTGGTGGGGTGAAATTCCTCGCGTGCCGGTCGGCATCACCGAAGATCGCTACGTCACCGCGCTCGAAGTGAAGGAAGTCAATAACGTTGACAACCGCGCCGGCACCGGCCGGCAGACCGTCGGCGGCCACTACGTGTTCCACCACATGATTTGGAGCACGCGCGTCATCGGCAACGTCGAAGACGAGGCGAATCGCGATCCGAACAACTTCGAAGCCGACGGCAGCACCGGCTGGCCGGTGCACGAGGTCGGCCGCAACGCCGACTTCTTCGACGCACGCGCCGCGCGTCTCTTGAAAGCGGGCTCCAGCGTCGTGTCCGACTCTGTCCACCTGCATTCGAACGGCCGCGACACCACCGCGCATCTCGAGATCGGATTCAAGTTCCTGCCGAAGGGACAGAAGCCGGAATTCAAGCGTGCGTCGTATTCGCTCGGCAACGGCGTCGATATCGACATCCGGCCGATGGAAGCGAACCAGCAGTTGCACGCCTACGCGGTGCTGAACGAGAACGTGATGATCGAGTCGTTCGAGCCGCACTTGCACGCGCCAGGCATGCGGATGTGCCTCGAGGCGATCTGGGGTTACAACATCCAGACGCTGAACTGCGTCGGCTACGACCACAACTGGGTGCGCGGCTATCACTATCAGGACGACGCGATGCCGCTGCTCCCGAAGGGCACCATCCTGCACATCATCGGCTACATGGACAATTCGCCGTCGAACAAGAACATCCCCGACCCGCGCAATTGGCAGGGTTCGGGCAACCGTTCGGTTGCGAACATGTTCATCGATCTGGGCAACCGCGTGTCGCTCACCGACGAGCAGTTCCTCGCGGAGATGGCCAAGCGCCGCGAGAAGCTGCACCTGACGAAGAACGACGTGGTCATCGGATGCCCGCTGTGCCTGATCGCGCCGCCGCCTCCGGCCAAGACCAGCACGGCGCAGCAGCAACAGCAGTAGCAGATCGTGTCCGGCTTGACCCGCCGAAGCGCAGCGCGCGAAGGCGGCAGCCGGACCCGACTCACGAATTGGGAGGGCCGGCGCTCGCCGGCCCTCTGAGTTTTCCTGAGAATTTCCATGAAGCACGCATTCATCCTCGCGAGCGCGCTCGTGCTCGGCAGCTTTTCGTTTGTCTTGTCCGCCCACGCTCAGTCACTCAGCTACACCAGCGGCCAGAACATCTCGCCGGCATTCGAGGGCTGGGAAGAAGACCCCGACGGTTCGAAGTACTTCCTGTTCGGTTACATGAACCGGAACTGGGAAGAGGAGTTGAACGTGCCGGTCGGCGTGGACAACTCGTTCGGTCCCGGGACGGCGGATCAGGGACAGCCGACACATTTCCTGCCGCGCCGCAATCGCTTCGTGTTTCGCGTTCCGGTGCCCAAGGCCTTTACCGAAAAAGACGAGCTGATCTGGACGCTGACGACGTACGGCAAGACTGAAAAGGCTTATGCCACGCTGCGCCTCGACTACAAGGTCGACAACACCGTAAAGCAGTCAGAGACTGGTGCGCTTGGCGCCGGGACGAGCAGCCCGGAGGTTCGCGGCAACCAGCCCCCGGTCGCGAAAGTTCAAGGTCCGAAAACGTTGACGGCGAAAGCCGGCCAGCCGATCACGCTCACGATGCTCGTCACCGATGATGGCATTCCCAAGCCGCGCGGTGCAGGCCTCGCGGGTGCCGCGGTGTCGAATGGGGGATCGCGTCAGGATACGGCGACCGATTCGTCCGCAGGGCCCGGATCCGAAGTCGCGGTCCGCAGAAACCGCGAGATGGTGCCGCCGTCGCGCAGTACTGTCGGCAAGAGCGTCGGCCTTCACCTGTCATGGTTCGTCTACCGTGGCGCCGGCAGAGTGACATTCGATCCCGAGCAAATCAAGCCCTGGGAAGACACCCGGACCGGTGCGAATTCACCCTGGGCCCCGATCTGGCGGGCTCCGGAGATGCCGAAGGACGGGAAAGTGGTCGTTCACGCGACGTTCAGCGACCCGGGGACCTACACGCTCAGAGGTATTGCCGACGACGGCGGCCTCACAGGTTACGATGACGTCGTCGTCACAGTGACCGCAGTGTCGTCGACGTCGCGTCAAAATTAGTGGAATCAGGAGATACCGAGTGAAGATGTCGATTCGCGCGGCCTTCGTTGCCGCCTTCGCCCTTTTGTTGACCCAGCCCGGCGCCCACGCGCAGTCATTGAGCTACACCAAAGGGCAGAACGTCTCACCGGCGTTCGAGGGCTGGGAAGAAGCGGCCGACGGTTCAAAGTACTTCCTATTCGGTTACATGAACCGGAATTGGGAGGAGGAAGTGAACGTGCCGGTCGGCGCCGACAACGGTTTCACGCCGGGAAACGCGGATCAGGGCCAGCCGACGCACTTTCTGCCGCGACGCAACCGCTTCGTGTTTCGCGTCGCGGTGCCGAAGACGTTCACTGAAAAAGACGAGATGATCTGGACGCTGACCACGCACGGCAAAACCGAAAAGGCGTATGCGTCGCTCCGCCTCGACTACAAGGTCGACGACGTGGTCAAAGCGTCGGAGACCGGTGCGCTCGGTGCCGGCACGAGCAGTCCGGAAGTGAGATCCAACAAGCCGCCGGTGGTCAAGGTCGAGGGGCCCAAGACGTTGACGGCCAAGGTTGGTCAGCCGCTGACGTTGACCGCACTGGTCACTGACGACGGCATTCCAAAGCGCCGCGCGGCCGGCGGGTCCGCGGCGGTGTCGAACGCCGGTTCGCGCCGCGACGCGCAGGGAGCGGCCGGGGGGCGCGGCGGCGATCCCGCGCAGCAGCGACAGCAGCGGGCGATGCAGCCGCCGTCGCGAGTCACGGTCGGCAAGAACGTGGGCCTGCACTTGTCCTGGTTCGTGTATCGCGGCAACGGTTCGGTGACCTTTGATCCCGATCAGGTCAAGCCGTGGGAAGACACGCGCGCGGGCGCGAATTCTCCGTGGGCGCCACTGTGGACGCCACCCGAGATGCCGGCCGACGGCAGAGTCGTCGTGCACGCGACCTTTTCCGAGCCCGGCACCTACGTGCTCCGCGGCCTGGCCGACGATGGTGCGTTGTTTGGCGGCGACGAAGTGACCGTCACGGTTCGTCCGTAGCTTCCCGATTTCGAACGTTTCAACCCAAATGACCTGGCGGCCACTGTCGGTCGGCGTTGTGATGTTGTGCCTCAGTGGCACCGCTGCGGTGCGCGCCGGCCAATCGCCGTCGCCGGTCGATGTGGTCGATCGCGACACGACGACCGGCAAGACGACAATCCGCGCCACCCGGCTGACCTCGCCGCTCCACATCGACGGGCATCTCGACGAATCGCTGTACGACACGATTGCCCCGATATCCGATTTCATCCAGATGGAACCGCAGGGCGGCAAGCCGGCCACCGAAAAGACCGATGTCTGGATTGCGTTCGATCAACGCAATATCTATGTCTCGATCCGTGCCTGGGAGAGCCAGCCCGATCGGATCATCGCCAACGAGATGCGTCGCGACAGCAACAACATCCGTCAGGGCGACTGCATCGGTTTCAGCTTCGACACGTTTTTCGATCACCGCAACGCCCTGCAGTTCGAAGTGAGTCCGATTGGCGCACGGACCGACGGACAGAGCACGAACGAGCGGCAATACAACGCCGACTGGAATCCCGTGTGGGAGCTCGCGGTTGGCAAGTTTCCCGGTGGCTGGACCGTGGAGGCGGCCGTTCCGTTCAAGTCGATTCGCTACGCGCCGGGAACGGCGCAGACGTGGGGATTTCAAGCGCGGCGCAACAACAAATGGAAGAACGAGATTTCCTATCTGACCGCCGTTCCGCCGGCGTTCGGCATCGGTCGCGGCAGTTTCTCGGCGTCATTGTTCGCCGTCTTGAGCGGTCTCGAGGTTCCCCCCCCAGCGCAGATTCTCGAAGTGAAGCCCTACGTCATCGGCGACCTCACCACGGACAAGACCGTGACCCCGAGAATCCTGAACGATCCGGGCGGCGACTTCGGCGCTGATGCCAAGTACGCTCCCACGCAGGGTCTGACGGCCGATCTCACCTACAACACCGATTTCGCGCAAGTCGAGGCCGACGAGCAGCAAGTGAATCTGACGCGATTCAGCTTGTTCTTTCCTGAAAAACGCGACTTCTTCCTCGAGAACCAGGGGACCTTCACGTTTGGCGGCGCGGGCGTGAATGCGACGGCCCTCGGTTCGACGAGCAGCGGCGGGAGCGCCGTGCCGGGAGACTCCGGTGAAACACCGCAACTGTTCTACAGTCGCCGGATCGGACTGAATGGATCCAAGGTCGTTCCGATCTGGGGCGGCGGCCGGCTCACCGGCCGCGTCGGCCGCACTACGCTCGGCCTCATCAACATGGAGACGCGGGAGGACGAGGCGTCGGTGTCGCCCGCCGCGAATTTCTCGGTCGTCCGCGTCAAGCGCGACATTTTTCGCCGCAGCAGCATTGGGGTGCTCGCCACCAACCGATCGATCGCGCAAGCCGGCAAGGGATCGAACCAGGCGTTCGGCGTTGACACGACGCTGGCCTTTTTCAGCAACGTCGCCGTCAATGCCTACGTCGCGAAAAACGCGACGTCGGGCGTGTCGGACGACGATCTCAGTTATCGAACACAGTTCGATTACGGCGGCGACCGCTACGGCCTGGCGTTGGAGCGCCTGTCGGTTGGCGCCAATTTCAATCCCGAGGTCGGATTCGTTCGTCGTTTCGACATCCGCCGCAATTACGCCGCGGCGCGGTTCAGTCCGCGGTCGAGGAAGATCAAGGCCGTCCGCAAGTATTACGCGATCGGGCAGTTCACGTACACGACCGATCGCGCCGGACAGTTGAATACCCGGATCGCCGACAGCGGTTTCTCGGTCGAACTTCAGAACAGCGATCGTCTCGACGTCGGCTTCAACGACGACTACGAGTTCGCGAAGAGCGCGTTTCCGGTGATCATCTCCACGGTCAGACTGCCGCGCGGCGGGTATCACTTCCGGACCGGACGCGTCGGCTACAGCTTTGGTCAACAGCGTCCCTATTCGGGGAACCTGCTGTTCGAAAAAGGCAGCTATTACAACGGCGACCGCACCACGCTGACGTTGAGAGGCTCGCGCGTGAACGTCACGTCGCAATTCTCCGTGGAGCCGAATTTCTCGATGAATGCCGTAGAGTTGCCGGTGCCGAACGGGTCGTTCACCGCCAAGCTCTTTGGTCCGCGGGTGACGTTCACCATGACGCCGCTGATGTTCGCGAGCGCGCTGGTCCAGTACAACTCGGCCACCAATACGGTGTCGGCGAATGTCCGCCTGCGCTGGGAATATCGACCGGGCAGCGAGCTGTTCCTGGTCTACAACGAGGACCGCGATACGCTCGCTCCCGATTTTCCGGCAACGAGAAACCGTGCCTTGATTTTCAAAATCAACCGGTTCTTCAGGCTGTAATTCGTCCGGCGCCGCGTTTCGTTACGACAACCTGCAACAATTCGATCGCCGTGCCGAGAAGAAATCCGCGCCGGCCCCGAAAATTTCCGCACTGAGACCTTCGTCAACCGCCTGATCGCGCTGAATTCCGCCGTCAGCCCTGAGGCACGTGGCTTGCTGTGCTCCCGCGCACGGTGACCGTGTCAAGACGAAGGAGGTCTGCGCGATGACTCTGCGGAAGACGGTCGGACCGATGGGCGCCTGGACGGCGATGCTGATCGTATCGTCGTTCGTCGGTTCGGGAAGCGGGTATCGATTGCACGCCGCGCCCGCCGGTGCGGCCACGCCGACGTATAGCAAGGACGTCGCGCCGATTCTGCAGCGCAGCTGCGAGAACTGCCATCGCGCCGGTGGCGTCGCACCGATGTCGCTCAGCACCTACGAGGAAGTCCGTCCCTGGGCGCGGGCCGTCAAGCAGCGCACCGCGATTGGCCCCCATGCCGGGGTCATGCCGCCGTGGTACATGGAAAAGAACATCGGCATCCAGAGTTACAAGGATGATCCGTCGCTCAGTGGCGAGGAAGTGGCGACCATCGGGAAATGGGTTGACGGCGGAGCACCGCGCGGCAACCCGGCCGACATGCCCCCGGCCAGGAAATACGACGATTCGGGGTGGCACATCGGCACGCCCGATTTGATCGTCAAGACCAAGGACATTCTCGTCAAGGCCGGCGCGCCCGACTGGTGGGGCGAGATCGAGCCGGCGCCGATCCCGCTCGACGAAGATCGCTACGTCTCGGCTGTCGAGATCAAGGAAGTGAACGATGCGGACGCGACCGGAAACGGTCGAGAGACGGTCGGCGGCCGCTTCGTCTGGCATCACTTGATCTATCGCACGCAGGTTGGACTCGACACCCCCGACGACGCCGATCTCCTCGGCGGCACGAACGAGAACGTCGTATCGTGGCCGGTGCACGAAGTCGGACGCAATCCTGACTTCTTCGATCCGAAGGCGGCGGTCCTGCTCAAGAAGGGCTCGTACATCGTCTCGGACTCGCTCCATACCCACTCGAACGGCAGGGATACGACCTCGCATCTCGAGTTCGGCTACAAGTTCATGCCGAAGGGATACAAGCCGACCTACAAACGCGCGCTGTTCGGTCTCGGTAACGGTGTCGAC
>Ga0068864_100004921_pt1 | contig 10944 bp, 10 predicted proteins | sample KBSSwiS72_FD_66586 | JGI IMG/M metagenome (GOLD analysis project Ga0068864, IMG submission 66586) | Switchgrass rhizosphere microbial communities from Kellogg Biological Station, Michigan, USA - KBS Switchgrass S7-2 | ecosystem: Host-associated > Plants > Roots > Rhizosphere > Soil ...
AAAATCCAACCTTTCAAAGGCAAGACAGCAATTACAAAAAATACTAAAAAAAGACAATAAAATTTTAATAGCGAAAAATGTGGGATGAAGAAATAAATAAAAAAATAAAAGAGGCGGCTGACCAATATCACCCGGCATATGATGAGGAGGCCTGGGGGAAAATGGAAAAGTTGCTCGATAAACATCTCCCGCAGAAAAAGGACTGGAGAAGAATTATTTATTTCTTCCCATTGTTTATAATTGTTGCAGTCGTATTATTTTTTATGATTTCCCGCAAGGAATCAACCCCTTCTTCAAAAATTTCAGAAAAGCCCGGTTTGAAAAGTAATTCCGAAAAATCCCAGGATCAAAATCTTTCCGCCGGTAAGGTTGCCACCAGGCATAGTGCAGTCAAACCAGGCAAGGGCGCGGTAGTAGCGGATGTCAATATGAAAAATGAAGTATTAAATGAAACCCCGGCAAAGGCTTTGAATCATACAGCAAAAAAAATTGACAAGCTAGCCGCAGATGGGAATATTACGGTAGTAGAAAGGAAAACACAACTAACTAAAAATGTACGTCCCGTTGGGCAGGAGAAAAAAGGTGAAGATGAGTCCCTTTCTATTGAAGCAAATGCCCAAAAAAGAAGTCCCGGCAAAATTAATAATACCCATGAACCAATAGTTAAAGCAGGAAACTTATCCAATAATGATATTTTACCACCGGGTATATCAGTCAATAATGATTCTTTAAAGACGGTAAGCACCAATATAACGATCGATCAAAAAGAAACAATAAAATCTACAGATCTTGCAAAGGTTGAGAATCCGAAGGTGGCAAAAAGTAATATTGCACAGAAGAAAACAAGGAAAGGCTTCATACATAATTTTGGAATTGGTTTAAGCATTGGCCCTGATGTAAGTGCTGCAGAATTAAGCAATACAGGAAAAATTACCCTTGCTTATGGTGCACAATTAAGTTATTCAATTACCAGGAAATTTACATTGCGCACAGGATTTTATGTTGCCAAAAAGATTTACTCTGTCGATGATACTGAATACCACCTTCCGCGGGGAAGTACATGGAACAATTTTCTTGAGAGTGTAGATGCCGACTGCAAGGTTCACGAAATACCAGTAACCCTGAGTTATAATTTTGGCAAAAGCAAAAATCATCATTGGTTCGCTTCTGCAGGGCTCTCTTCTTACTTTATGAAAAGAGAATCTTATGTTTATTATTATAAAGATCCCATACGCGGTAATTATAACAGACCCTGGGAAGTATCAAATAAAAACAAAAATTATTTTTCTGTTTTGGATATCTCCGGCGGCTATGAATATTTTATCAATCAGCGATTTTCTATAAGCGCAGAACCCTATGTTAAAATACCATTTAGCGGGATTGGCGCTGGTAAAATAAAACTTAATAGCGCAGGAATTCTTTTTTCAGTTGGTGTGAAACCATTTTGAAGCCGTTGATCTCGTTTTTTATATTTCGTAATTCTGTTTCAGTATTCCGGCAAAAAATTATCCCTTTGAAAATATATAAAAAAAGAGGTTCACCACGGAACCTCTTTTTTATATACCTGCGTAAAACCCGGAAACTTCTGCGGAGAATAGTCAAATAAGTGAGGCGGTAAAATGCGTTAATAACTATGTTAAAAAAATTTAACAGGTTCATTATAAAACGATTATGAGGCCTTTAGCAAAATATGGTTAATTTCGTATATCCGTTTTTAAGAATGGACCTTGCCCCCAAGTCAAAGAGAACAAATGCTTAAATTCGTACTTACTTTTTCGGGAGAAATTCCTTCACGCAGGTATTATACTATTGCAACAACTTCCATCAACCAGCCAGTTTATCGCTATCAAGGCAGGGAAACAACAGGAGAAAGTAGTCGCTCTATTGATCATCTTCCACGGCTAAAATTGATTCAACATTATCAAAGCAAAAAAGCCACTGTTTTGCCGGGCAGGTTTGAAGCACATTCCCTCTTTGCATCAAAAGTGGAGAGCACGTATTGCGATGATATAATTCCCGGCAAAGAATTTGTTATGAATATTTCAATGATTGTACTTAGTAGCGTGTCCATTCATCATCTTCAATCCCGGGAGCGATTGGCAGAGCAGGTAAACCTATGCAATGCAACGTATTTCAACAAAAGGTTGTCACTGGTTGTATATGACAAACTGTGGCAATTAAAACGCAATGCTTACAAAAAAATATTGTCCGACATCTGAAACTAAAAATATGAAACTAAAAATCGCATTAATAGGTTGCCGTGGAATTCCCAATTTTTACGGAGGATTTGAAAAGCTGGCTGAATGTCTTTCAGTTGGATTGGTTGATAAGGGGCACGATGTAACGGTTTACAATTCGCATAATCATCCTTACCAGAAAAAAAATTTTTACGGCGTAAGAATTATTCATTGTTATGATCCGGAATTTAAGTTTGGAACTGCAGGGCAATTTATATATGACTGGAATTGTATTCAACATGCACGAAAAGAAGATTATGATGTCATCTTATTTTTAGGCTATACCAGCAGTTCCATCTGGGGCAAATTCTTCCCCAAAAAATCTGTCATTATTTCTAACATGGATGGATTGGAATGGAAGAGAGAGAAATACAATTTTCTTACCCGTCAATTTTTAAAACATGCAGAAAAACTGGCAATAAAATATAGTGACTTCTACGTTGCCGACTCACTTGTTATTCAGAATTATCTTCAGAAAAAATATCATGTCAGGTGTATGTACATTCCCTATGGAAGTGATACAGATAATACGGGCAATAATGAACTGCTTTCTTCTTATGATATTTCCAAACAGGAATATTATTTACTTATGGCCCGTATGGAACCGGAAAATAATGTTGAAACAATCCTTGACGGATTTTACAACAGCTCTTCCAATAAAAAATTTCTCGTAATTGGCAATACCGGCAATTCATTCGGTCAAAAACTTGAAAAGAAATTCAAAGCCGATAAACGCATTCTTTTTGCCGGGGCTATTTATGACAGCGCCGTCACCTACTCACTTAAATATTTTTCACACCTTTACTTTCATGGACACAGTGTAGGCGGCACTAACCCTTCCTTACTCGAAGCAATGGGAAGCAGGACTTTGATAGCAGCCCATCAAAATGAATTCAACCATGCCGTTCTGCAAAAGGATGCATATTATTTCCAATCTTCAAAAGATGTTGAGAAATTAATCGAATCGGTAAACAGGGATGAGAAAGAGGAACAGATGGTTGAAAATAATTTTCTAAAAATAGAAACCCAATACAACTGGCCGGTTATCATTGAGCAATACAATGCATATATCATGCATTGCTATTTACATAAGAAAACGGAAAGGACTTTTTTACTAAATAATACCTTAACTAATACCTTGCAGGCAGAATCGGCCTAAGCCCGCCTCCTTGCGCCATCATCTTCCGGCATAGATAGGTGTACTTATTCTATACATTCTTTTTAGCAATTACCAAATTGGATGGATTTCAAATCAGGATATTTCCCCGTGAGTACTTTCAGCAATTCTTTTTAAGGGTTTTGTTATAATAGACTTTCTTTTTTTGATTGCTGAGCGTTGCAGGTGATACAATTTAATGTATTTTAAAAAAGTCTGGTGGGACGTATTTATTGCAATAACGAATCCATAAAAACCATCAAGGAAACCGAGACGTAAAAAATACCCGTTAATAAAGGCCCAGCCGGGGTTAATTACAAGTTTCATCCAATGGGTGCGCTTCCCCATTTTATAAAGTGAATGGGCAGCGATAGAACTTAATTTGTTATTTTGCTGAATATGTTCTTCAATAGAATTATAGGAAAAATGCAGAATCTCTCCGCAAAGGTGTTTTATTCTGCAATGCTTAGCCAACTCTATTTTATCATGCGGATTTATCCCCCCCCATTCGGCTGATCTTCTGTCAAAGAGCCGGGTTTTTTTGTCGGGATACCAGAGGCCATGACGAATAAAGCGGCCACAATAATTAGTGCACCGGTTCATCCTGTATGCAGGATAAGTAAAGTGTTCTTTTTCTTTTAAAATAGCGTGGGCTAGTTTTTCATCAATTGCCTCATCCGCATCAAGACTTAAAATAAAATCGTAAGAAGCCAATTGGAGTGCACAATTTTTTTGTTCAATATATCCTTTAAATTTTTGCTGATGAACTATGGCGCCTTTGCTGCGTGCAATTTCAACAGTATTATCAGTAGAGTAGCAATCTAATATAATAACCTCATCTGCAATGTGTTCAACAGAATCTATGCACCTGGCTATATTTTTTTCTTCGTTCAGGGTAATAATTAGTACTGATAAAAAGTTCATTGGTTATCTTATAAGTATACTATCAGTTAAAAGGAATAACAAAAATACGTGATCATCCTTATAAAAATTTTGTAAATCCATTCTCAGGTATTATTCCTGGTAAATAAAATAATTACTGAAAGGTCATCTCTTATTAAATGACAGTTTTTCCCGGCTTATGGTGCAAATCATGATACTATTCTATTACTACTGCAGGCGCTAAAATTTTGCTAAAGACTGGCTTCGGGAAATTTTACTACTGCATATGACATTACATGTTCCGAAAAACACAAACAATATACCTGTTGAATCCAGGTGCCCCTATCCTCCGGCTGAAAAGGAATTAGAAAATTCGATACCTCTTAATATAATGTGCGTTTAACTTGCTAATATTGCATGGGAAATTATAGAAACTTCTATTTGCCGAATATGGACGAAAAAAAATATCAATCGGAAGATTACATAACCTTATCGGGATTTAAAAAGGTTATAAAATCTTTCTTACGCGATTTTTTCCGGTTTCTATCTTATACTGAATTTGTACTAATAAAATGCTGGTATTTTATTTTTATAGGTCTGTTCTGTGGCCTTTTGCTGGGATACATTTATTATATAAGCAAGCCAACTGTTTATAAAGTTTCAATGGTGGTGCAGTATACCGAACTTACTAAAAAAACATATGCGGAAATGCTGGACCAGTTGAATAAACCTGGAACTTCCGGCCCCGGCAACGGGCTTTCAGCCGTATTAAAAATTCCACAAAACATTGGAAGTAAAGTTTTGTTTATTGATTCACAAAACATGAATAGCGAACCCCTGAATTCCGACACCTCAACTAAAGAGAAATTTTTTAAAATAATTGTGGAGTTAAGGGATAATTTTCTGTCAGATACCTTGCAGGATGCAATCGTAAATTACCTTAACAATAACTCTTATCTTAAAAAGTTAAAAGAGGAGCAAAAAAAATTATACCTGGGGAAATTAAATTTTATTGATGGGGATCTTAGAAAATTGGATTCATTGAAATTGGCGTATAATAAATTTCTATCTACTCCTAATATGTCTGCTACCTTTTATAATAATGCATTTGATCCTGCAAATTCATATATTCAATCGGCCGACCTTGCCAATCAAAAGGATATTATTTTGCATTGGCTGGCTTTAGAGACATCGGCAATTTATATAATTGACGGCTTCAAAACCACCGTTTCTCCCCAATCAATCAGTTTGGCAGGAGCTTTATTAATCTCAGGAAGCATGGGCTTATTAATAGGGTTCCTGATTGGCTTTATGAGTGAAACGAAGAAAAAAGTGAGTGGCACTTAATCATTTGAAATTGTAAAGATGAAAGTTGCCAGATTATTGAATGGGCTTGTACGAAAATACAAAGAGAATATTCTTCATAAAAGGTTTTTTACTGTTTTAAGTATTGATATACTTGTTAAGGCTTCCGCTATTATCCTCCTCCCGGTGTATTTAAGATTAATGACACAGAAAGAATATGGGTTATATAATTACATCCTGTCAGTCATCACAACTTTTGCCGTAATACTAAACTTCGGATTATATGTGTCTCAAAGTAAATACTATTCGGGCGCGGTATTAGAAAAGGATAAAAGGATCGTATTATTCAACATTTTTTTTTTACTTACGTCTCTCCTGGTGATTGTTATAGTGCCCGTGTATTCTTTTCAGCTTGACTTCAAACTTGTAAGCTTATTATTTAAAAATGATATTTTTTACTCGGCCTACCGCTGGATCATTTTGTTAGCGGTCCTGGTGTCTGTATATGCCTTAATTCTGATCAATTTTTTCATCACGAGTGAAAAGATATTGGAATTTAGAAGGTATAACATCTATAAACTGATATTTGTAAATACGATCGCATTAGCAAGCCTTTATTATTTTACGAGGGACCAAATTTACACCCGGTTGCTGGGGACATACCTTACGGAAGGTATCATACTGATTTTCTTTTTTACTATATATATAAAAAGGATGCTGCCTCAATTAAACAAATCCTTAATTTTAAATGCCATCAAAATGGGTATTCCCATAATGATCTCAGCAGTATGGGGAATGGTTGCAAATTTCAGTGACAAATTTTTTCTGGAGAAATATGGAACTGCGCAGGACCTGGCTTATTATTATCTGGCATTTTCTATTGCGAATATACTTTATATGATAACAGCGGCAGTGCAAAACGTATGGCTACCTGCATTTTTAAAAGAGAAAGACATAAATAAAAATATTGCAAAAACAAGAAGGCTGATTACCAATTTGGCGGGTCTTCTTTTTTTTGCAGGCATTGGTCTTCTCGGTATCTTATATATAGCACTTGAAATAAAAATTATTTCCCCAAAGTACTACCCGGCGTTGTATGTTCTGCCTATTTTACTTTTGGCACAGGTTATTAACAGCTTTGTAATGGTTTATTCTAACTATTTAATATATTTAGAAAAAACATACCTGGCCCCATTAATCGGAATAAGCACTTCGTTGGTCGGATTTGCTGTGAGCTATTTGCTGATACCCGTGTGGAATATATATGGAGCAGCTATTGCTTACCTGGGCGTACAATTAGTATCTTTTTTCTTCAACTACCGTTTTTTTAAAGTCAAAGTATACACCCAGGCTTAACTATTAGTAGAATATCCATGCAGGAATATAAAAAATATTACAAGCTTCTTTCCGCTATTAAAAAGTACATCAGGCTATCACCATTACGGTGGCTGCATGATGTTACATGGTTTAACAGGGATGCCACCTGGTATAGAAAAAATATCAAAGACTCGGCTTTTGGAATGGAGAGCAGTAATTTCATTCTTTGCCTCGACGACAAAACAGCATTAACACCGGTAGAACCGATTTACTTCTACCAGGACTCATGGGCTGCTGCAAAAATATTTAGCTACAAACCATCCCATCATGTGGATGTCGGAAGCGCCGTCAAAACAGTGGGCATCATCAGCGGATTTGTTCCTACTACATTCATAGATATCAGGCCTATTGAAGTAACACTGCCTGATTTATTTTTTAAGAAAGGAAGCATTCTTAAATTACCATTTGAAGACGGAAGTATAGAATCAATTTCATCCCTATGTGTAGTTGAACATATTGGCCTTGGCAGGTATGGCGATCCTTTAGATGTCAGAGGAAGTGAAAAAGCGATTGCAGAGCTAATAAGAGTGACTAAACCGGGCGGTCATATTTTATTCTCAGTTCCGGTCGACAGTACATGCAGGATATATTTCAATGCCCACAGGGCATTTACCCCCGAATACATCTTTCAATGCTTTGCAAATTGCGAGCTCATTGAAGAAAAATACATCTATAATTTTGATTTCATCAATGAGTACAAAAAGGATAAAGGGTTCGGCGTGGGTGTTTATTTTTTTAAAAAAAATCAGTCATGATCGATCTAAAACTCAAACTCCGGAACCTGTTATATTACCTGCTATTAAAAATTGACAACAATGACAATACCGATATCAGTCAAAATGGCGAATGCCAGGTCTTAAAAAAAATTATGAAAAAAAAACAGGGAAACAATTTTGTATTATTTGACATAGGTGCCAATATTGGAAATTTTAGCAGCGCTGCAATTAAAATGTTTCGCGAAATATATCCAGGGAAAAATATAGAGATCCACGCATTCGAGCCCCTGCTCTCAACTTTTTTAAAATTACAACAACATGTAGGCAACGAAATGAACTGCAGGCTGGTCAATTACGGAGTGTCAGAAACAGCAGGAATCTCCAAACTACATTATCATGAAAATGCAAACAGTTTTGCCTCTTTATATAATCGCGTAGCAGTAGATCTGCCTTCTGAAACCAATATTTCGTTAATACGGCTCGAATCATATATGTCTAAGGAAAATGTTTCCGCCATTGATTTTTTGAAGATAGATACAGAAGGGCATGAATTATCGGTGTTGAAAAGTGCCGGAGAATATTTAACACCCACCATAATAAAGGCAATTCAATTTGAATACGGAGGCACCTACATTGATGCAAGAATATATCTTAAAGATATTTATTCACTTCTCAATTCTAAAGGATATGATATCTATAAAATTTACCCCGGCAAAATAAGGTTAAGGAAATACCATCCTTCAATGGAGAATTTTCAATATTCCAATTTTATAGCTTTAGGTAAAACTTAACAGATCAATAAACACTTCTATGATTCAACTGTTCCCTGATCCATCTAATAGCTTTGTTTGTCCAAGGTGCAGTAATAAACAGGTTAAAATTGAAAAAGTACTTTTCCAGGGAATTCATTTGGTTGCCGACCTGCAATGCGTGCATTGTGGGTTTTCATATTACCAGGATTTCCCCGTCGGCCATGGTATTGCACAGCCTGCAATTATTGATAAACAACGCCTCACATTGATTTCAGCCGCGGAGGAAGATTGGTTTTCCCAGCCATTGATCACCAGTTTAAGAAATCCTTCCAATAAAACGATCTATGTAGAAAAAATAATAAACGCTTCGATTGCTTCCAGTGACAACATTATATTTTTTAATTGCCTGGATGCCTGGTTCGGACATGTTTTGCTGAAACTGTTCAATATCCGGTTCTATCATAAAAAATACCCAAATTTCAAAAAGATAGTGCTTCTGCCAAAAGGTTTTAACTGGATGGTTCCGGATTACGCAGATGAAGTATGGAGTGCAGATCTAAAGCTTGCCGATACCAAAAATTATTATCTTCACCTGGAAAATTTCATTCAAGGGGAACTAAAACAATATCACCGCGTCTATTATTCTTCAGGATATTCACATCCGCAGTTACAAGATATCGAAGTAAAAGATTTTTTTAAAACTCAGCCCTTTAATATCGAAAACTTTGATGCCTCCCCGCTGCGAATAACTTTAATTTACAGGGAAGACCGTTTGTGGATCCATCCCTTCTTGAACAGGGTTTTCAACTATCTACAATACAAAAAGATAAAATTCGCAAAAAAAATATTTTTATTCCTTCAATTATTAAGAATTAATAAACTGGCTTTGCAGTTAAGAAAGTCATTGCCAGGCGTGGAAACGTATGTCTGCGGGCCAGGCCACACGTTTTCATTTAATAAAGCAATAATCGATAAAAGATCTGGTAGTATTTCAAATACTACCGAGCTGGAATGGTGCAAAATATATTCTCAAAGTCATATTGTTATCGGCATTCATGGCTCCAATATGTTGATCCCATCTTCTCTTGCTGGCGGCTGGATTGAAATATTGCCGGACGATCGTTTGGGGAATATAACACAGGATCTGTTCTGCAAATACAATAATAATAAAATGATGTTTTTTGGCAGATTCGTCTCTGAGTATGACCCCTTGAAAAGAGTTGTTAAAACTGTAATTAGCATGCTTTCAGATTATGAGAGTTTCGCAAAACACCAGGTTCAGTCTTACGAGATAACTAAGTAATTTTACAAAAATTATTTTTTATAAATGCACCCGGCACCAATAGCGTTATTTGTATATAAGAGGATCAAACATACTGTAGCAACAATTACAGCTCTCCAAAAGAATGCTTTGGCCGGCGAGACCGAACTTTTTATTTTTTCAGACGGCTCTGCGACCCGATCTCATGAAGCCCAGGTGAAAGAAGTCAGAAATTATTTACACACGGTAAAGGGTTTTAAAGAAATTACAGTTACCGAAAGAACCGGTAATTATGGTTTAGCACAAAATATTATAGATGGCGTTACTTCCGTTATTAATAGCCATCATAAAATAATTGTTGTAGAAGATGATCTTGTTACTTCACCCTATTTTCTTCAATATATGAATGCTGCCCTGGACCGCTATGAAAATCAACCCGAGGTTGCGTGCATTCATGGGTATCTTCCCCCAATTAAGGAAACTCAGCCTGAAACCTTTTTTTTAAAAGGGACTGACTGCTGGGGTTGGGCAACGTGGAAAAGAGGCTGGGATTTATTCGAGAAAGATGGCGAAAAGCTTCTCGCTGATCTACTCAAAAATGATCTTACCAAGGAATTTGATTATGATGGAGCCTACCCTTTCACCCAGGTGCTACGGGATCAAATAAAAGGTGTAAATAATTCCTGGGCGATCAGGTGGAAAGCTTCTGCTTTCATTCAGAACAAACTGACCTTATATCCGGGAAGATCATTGGTTCAAAATATTGGTAATGATGGAACAGGAATCCATTCCGGTTCGTCAACTAACTTCGATACTAAATTATCCGGTTCGAAAATTATCATTTCTGATATACCAATTGAGGTCAATGCTTTTTGCAGATCGTCGTATGTAAATTATTTCAATTCCATTAAACCGGGAACGTTAAAGCGCCTGTTTAACAGATTAAAAACTATAGCTAAAAATGTCATTCTTAAAAAATATAAGGCACTCGGTTAAAAGGCAGGCCAACCCTGTCAATTGGTATAACCTGAGAAGCACCATCCCTGTTTCGGCAGTATTTGGCCTCGACCGTGGCACTCCGATTGATCGCTATTATATTGAAGAATTTTTGAAAACCAATAAAGCACTTATAAATGGTAAGGTACTTGAAGTTGCAGAAAGCCATTACAGCAAAAGGTTTGGAACAAATGTCGAATCATTTGAAGTTCTTTACCATAATAATGAAAACCCGCGGGCGACAATTGTCGGCGACCTTACG
>Ga0068864_100004923_pt1 | contig 10943 bp, 9 predicted proteins | sample KBSSwiS72_FD_66586 | JGI IMG/M metagenome (GOLD analysis project Ga0068864, IMG submission 66586) | Switchgrass rhizosphere microbial communities from Kellogg Biological Station, Michigan, USA - KBS Switchgrass S7-2 | ecosystem: Host-associated > Plants > Roots > Rhizosphere > Soil ...
CCTTCGCCTCCTTCATCTTCTTCTCGCCGTAGCGCGTCAGCCCGCGGTAGTAGTACGCGGTCGGATCCGGCTTGATCGCGATCGCCTTGTCGAACGCCGGCTCCGCCTCGGCGAGCTTCTTCTTGTTGTAGAGCAGGACGCCCGCGTTCAGGTAAAGGCCCGAGTCGACGATCTTCTCGGGAGGGACCTTCGAGAGCGCCTCGAGCCCCGCCTCCGCGTTTCCTCGCTGGATCTCGACCTCCGCGATCAGCTGCCACGGCGCCGAGTCGCCGGGCGACTTGTCGGCGGCCATGCGCGCGTAGCGAACGGCCTCGTCCTTGTTGCCCTCCCCCAGGTACGCGAACGCGATGCGCAAGAGGAGCGCGGGGTTGTCCGGGACCTCGGCCAGCGCCTTCGCATAGTTCTCGCGCGCGGAGGACCACTTCTTCTCGTTCAGCGCGGCGTTGCCCGCCTCGATCGCGGCGGCCGTCTCCTTCGAGATCTTCTTGCCGTCCACCATGATCGCCGGCTCCGGTGTCGGCGCGCTCGCGGCGGGCGCCTGGACCTTCTGCGGCTCCAGCTCGATCGCCACGGTCTCGTTCCGGCCTCCCTCGGAGAGCTGGATCTGGATCTTCTTCGTCGCGTATCCGGCCGCGTCGAAGTCCACGTCCCACGGCCCGCCGACGAGCCCGGCGGTCGACCAGCGGCCGCTCTTGTCCGTCGTCAGGTCGGGCCCGCCGTGCCCGCTCTTGCCCCACCGCAGAGACACCTTCGCGCCGGCGATCGGCTCGCCCTTTTCGTTCTTCACGACGCCGTCGATCCTCGCCCGTCCGCCGCGCCACTCCTGCGCGAGCGACGGAAGGGCGAGGAGCCCGGCGATGGCCGCGGCCGCGAGACCGCTGCGAATTCTCATGTCCATCCTCCTGTCCCGTCCGGGCCCGGATCCGGTTCGCTGCCGGCGGCCGGGCCGCGATCCACGCCGATTCTATTTTTTTCTCGTCCCCGCGGGCTGGTACGCGCTCTTTCGCCGTTCGTCCTTCCCGCCGCCGTAGAAGTCCACGATGGCCTGCACCAGCGCCTCCGCGACCTTCTCCCGGTAGGCGCGCGTTCGCAGGAGCCGCCGGTCCTCCGGGTTGTTGAGGTTGCAGACCTCGACGAGCACGCGGGCCGGAATCCGGTTGTAGCGCAGGATGGCGGGCACCCACTCCCGGCCGCCGCGGATCACGTTGCGGCGGATCGGCTGGAACTCGTGGAGGGGCAGCTTCGCCTCGCGGAAGGAGGCGACGATGCGCTCGGCGAGGTCCCGGGAGACGCCCTCCGCCTCGACCCGCTCCTTGCGCGAGAAGGAGACCCGGGCCGCCTCCTTGACCTCGCGCCGGGAGGAGTAGGGCTCTCCGTCCTTGCCGAAGCTGCCGGACAGGAACTTCTCCCCCGGGACGTAGACCATCGTCCCCCGCACCGCGGGATGGAGCGAATCCGCGTGGAGCGAGAGGAAGACCATCCTGCCCTCGCGCTCCTCCTCCCGCGACTTCCGGTAGACCGAGTTCGCCAGGTACCACCGGAAATTCACGCCGACCGCCGCGTCCTCGATCGGGTAGGGCGGCGACGTGAGCACGCGGGCGCTGCGGGAGTCCGCGACCGCGTCGGACGGCGCGGACGAGCACGGCGCCGCCCGGCCGACGGTCGGCACGACGCGGGCGCGCGTGCGGGCCCGCGCGATCCGCTCGACGCGGCAGGCGATGTCGTAGACGTGCGCCGCCTCCTCGAGGCCGTCGACCACGGCGCCCGTGTCGCGCCCGCCGTGGCCCGCGTCGAGCACGAGCGTGACGCCCGAGAGGTCCGCGCTGCGGATCGTGTTCGCGAACTGGGCCGTCTCGGCCAGCGCGTTCTCCTCCTCGACGCGCTCGGGGTCGCCCGGCGGCCGGAACTCCGGCGCGAGGTCGGCGACCGGAATCTTCACGGCGAAGCCCACGGGCATCGCGTGAACGTCCTCCACCCCGCTGCGCGCGGCGATCTCGCGCGCCTTCGCGTTGACGTCCTCCGCGTGGACGCGCCCCGTGAACCGCACGACGACCGCGGAGTACAGCGCCTCCCCCTTCTTGAGCCGGTACACGGCGTACGGGCCCTTCTCGTCCGACCCGTACTCGAGCTGGGGCGCAGCGGCCGGCGCCGGCGCGGCCGCGGCGACGGCCTCCTGGAAGGGAGGCAGGAGGAGCGCCGCCGGGACGCGAATGACCTGGCCCATGCGGGTGTCCAGCGTGGCGATCGAGCCCGCCTCGCGGATCTTCTTGTAGTTGGAGCCGTCGCCGGTGAGCCACTCCGAGATCTCCCAGAGGCTCTCCGGCCGTCCGCCGACTCCCGAGACGCGGTGCTCCCAGCCCTCGGCCGTCGCGCGGTCCTCGGGGAAGAGCGCCTCGATCGCCACCTTGCGGAAGCTGGCCGTCAGCAGCTTGTACGGGACGCGGATGTACTGGTCCGAACGGACCCGCCGCAGGTTCTCGTTGGAGGAGAGGATCTGGCGCTTCGACTTCGGATCCTCCGTGAGCCGCTGCACGAAGGCGTCGAGGCCCTCGCCGGGAAGCGGCCGGGCGGAAAGCCAGATCGAGCCCTCGGCGGTGAGCGCGACGCGCACCTCGGGCGAGACGACGACCGTCCGCTCCGGGACGGGCTTCGGGCGCGGAGGCGGGAGCCCCGAGGCCGCGGACAGAACCGCCGCGGTCACCGCCGCAGCGGCCGCCGCGAACCTAGCCGGCCGCCGCGGGAGGAACGTCATCGGGGAATCCCGCCCCCTCCTCGAATGCGCGCGCCGCGGCGAAGACCGCCTCCTCGCCGAAGCGGGGGCCGAGGATCTGGACGCCGAGCGGCAGGCGCCCGGCGGTCAGGCCCGACGGCACCGAGATCGCCGGCAGGCCGGCGAGCGAGGCCGGCACCGTGAAGACGTCGGACAGGTACATCGTCAGCGGGTCGTCCGTCTTCTCTCCGGCGCGGAACGCCGGCGACGGGATGGACGGGCAGACGATCACGTCCGCCTGGCCGAAGGCCCGGTCGAAGTCGTCGCGCAGGAGCTGCCGCGCGCGCATCGCCGCGCCGTAGTACGCCTCGTAGTACCCGGAGGCGAGCGCGAAGGTGCCGAGCAGGATGCGCCGCTTCACCTCGGGCCCGAAGCCGGCAGTCCGCGTCTCGACGTAGAGCGAGGCCAGGTCGGCGTCGGACTTGCGCGGCCCGTAGCGGACGCCGTCGAAGCGCGCGAGGTTGGAGGAGGCCTCCGCGCTCGCCACGACGTAGTAGATCGAGATCGAGACGGACGTGCGCGGCACCGAAACGGAGACGACCTCCGCCCCGGCGTCGCGGAAGATGCGCCTCGCGTCGTCGAGGCTCGCGGACACCTCCGCCTCGAGGCCCTCCTCCTCGGCCTCGCGCAGGAAGCCCACGCGGAGTCCGCGGACGCCCCGGCCCACGGCGCCCTCCGGGTCCCCGACGGGGACGTCTGCGGTCGTCGAGTCGCGGGGGTCGACGCCGGCGATGACCCGGTAGAGCCGGGCCGCGTCGCCCACGGAGCGGGCCATCGGGCCGATCTGGTCGAGCGACGAGGCGAACGCCACGAGCCCGTAGCGCGAGACGCGGCCGTACGTGGGCTTGAAGCCCACGACCCCGCAGCACGCGGCGGGCTGGCGGATCGATCCGCCGGTGTCGGACCCGAAGCCCGCCGGGACGAAGCGCGCCGCCACGGCCGCGGCGCTCCCGCCCGAGGAGCCTCCGGCGACGCGTTCGAGATCCCAGGGGTTGCGGGTCACCTGGTAGGCGCTGTTCTCCGTGGATGAGCCCATCGCGAACTCGTCCATGTTGGCGCGCCCGACGAAGACCGCGCCGGCCGCCCGAAGGCGCGCCGCGACGGTCGAGTCGCCCGGCGGGCGGAAGCCCTCGAGGATGCGCGACGCGCAGCCCGTCTTCCGGCCGGCCACCCACATGTTGTCCTTCATCGCCACGGGAACGCCCGCGAGGGGAGGCCTCTCCCCCGCCGCGACCCGGGCGTCCACCGCCCGCGCCTCCGCCAGCGCCGCCTCGGGGGTGACCTCGAGGAACGCCCGGATGCGCCCGTCGGCCGCCTCGATGCGCGAGAGGGCGTCCTCCACGGCGGAGACGGCGGTGCTCCGGCCGCCGGCGACCGCGTCGGCCAGCTGCCGGACCCCGTATTGGCCGTAGGCGGGACGGCCGTCCGGGCTCATCTCAGGCCGAGCCCACGACGCGGGGAACGGCGCCGAACCCGTGCAGCTCGCGCGGCGCGTTCTCCCGGAGGGCCTCGTCCCCCCGGCCCGGCTCGGGCACGTCGGGACGAAGGGGAGTCGCCGGCTCGGATCCGGCGGAGCCGAACGCCTCCTCGGGAATCTGCTTGAGCAGGTCGATGTGGCCGACGATCCGCGAGAGCTGCTCCGTCCAGCGCGGCAGCTCCGACTCGGGCACGCGGAGGCGCGCGAGCTCGGCGATCCTGCGCACGACCTCCGGGGTGACGACGGACGGAGGCGACGCCATTCCAGAATTGTAGGACAGTAGACACTCCCGCGGCGGGCGGGACGCGGGAAAGAGTCCGAAACGCGACGGAAAATCGTGCCGAAGAAAGCACCCATCACATCGACCATCTCGCCGGACGCCGCGGCGGCGATGCTCGCGCTGCGCCGCCGCCGTATCGTCCGCGCGCTGCGCGAGGCCTGCGCGAAGCGCGGGCGCTCGGCATGGATCGTCGGAGGCGCGCTCCGGGACGCCGCGATGGGGCGACCGCCCGGTGAGATCCGCGAGATCGACGCGGCGGTCGACGGCGACCCGGAGCCGATCGCGCGCGATCTCGAAAACGCGGGCCTCGGGCGTGCCGTGTTCCTCTCGAAGGACCGGCCGGGGCCCCGCGTCTACCGCGTCGCCGCCGCCGGCACGGAGCTCGACCTCGCCGCCCTGCACGGCGACGGCGGCGGTCCGCCGGCCTCGGTCACGATCGCGGAGGACCTCGCCCGCCGCGACTTCACGGTCAACGCGCTCGCGCTCCCCGTCGCCGGAGGGCCCCTCGTCGACCCGTTCGGCGGCGCCGCCGACCTGCGCCGGCGCGCGCTCCGCGGCGTGCGCGAGCGCAACTTCCACGAGGATCCCCTCCGGGGACTGCGCGCCGCGCGCCTGATCGCGACGCGGCGGCTGATCCCCGACGCGCGGCTCCTGGCGTGGTCCAGGGCGGCGGCGCCGGCGCTGTCCGGTGTCGCGGCCGAGCGCGTGTCGGCGGAGCTGGCGAAAATGCTCGCCGCGCCGCGGGTGCAGCCGGCGCTGGCCTGGGCGCGTCGCGCCGGCCTGCTGTCGGGCGCCCTCGGAGCGGCCGTGTCCGGACCCGCCGCAGCGCGGCTGGCCGGGTCGGCCGGGAAGCTCGACGCGGCCGGCGTGCGCAGGCTCGCCCCGGAGCGGCGGCGGCGACTGCGCCTGGCCTGGATCGCCGGACGGCTCCGGCTCGGCGACGGCGGCGCGCGGCGCTGGCTCGCCGGCCGCCGGTGGGGCCGGCGCGAGGCGGAGGAGGTCGCCGCCCTCGTCGGCCTGGCCCGCCGCGCGGCCGCCAGCCCGACCGGCGACGACGCCTGGAGGTGGGTGCTGGACGCCGGCCCGCTCGCGGCCGACGCGGCGCGGCTGGCCGCGATCGAGACGCCGCGGGCGACCGGCGCCGCGAGGCGGCTCGCCGCGCTCGCGCGGCGCCCCCGGCGCTCCCTCGATGTAACCGGTCGGGACGTCATGGAGTGGACGGACCTTCCGCCGGGGCCGCGGGTCGGTTCCCTCCTGCAGGCGCTCGCGGTCGCGGCGGCCGCGGGGCACGTGGCAAGCCGCCGACAGGCGAAACAGTGGCTGCTCGCCGCAGTGGGCGCGACCTAGGGCTTCGCGCCGCAGTCGGCGGGACCTACGCCTTCGCGTCGCGCGGGCGCGGCACACTGGCAGTCCGGACAGGTGTCTCGCGCCCGTAACCGGCTATAATCTCTGTACATTGACTCTCGCCGAATTGCTCAAATTCATGGCCAAGAAGGAGGCCTCTGACCTCCACTTGAAGCCCATGCGGCCGCCCCTTCTGCGGATCAAGGGACGCCTGATCCCCCTCAACGCGGACGCCCTCCAGCCCAAGGATCTCGAGGAGATGCTCCTCTCGATCCTGACCCCCGCCCAGAAGGAGAGGCTCGAGCGGACCCAGTCCGTCGACGTCGGCTACGGCCTGACCGGGGTCGCCCGTTTCCGCTGCAACATCTTCGTCCAGCGGGGGTCCTTTGCCGCCGTATTCCGGCGGATCCCCTTCAAGCTCCCCTCGATCTCCGAGCTGAACCTGCCCGACGTCCTGGAGAGCTTCGTCCACCTCCAGAAAGGGCTCGTCCTGGTCACCGGCCCGACAGGGTCGGGCAAGTCGACCAGCCTCGCCGGCATCATGCGCTCGATCATCGAGAAGCGCCCGGTCCACATCGTGACGATCGAGGACCCGATCGAGTTCCTGTTCGCCGACGGCAAGGCCGCCGTCTCCCAGCGGGAGATCTCGACCGACTCCCCGAGCTTCAACGAGGCCCTGAAGAACATGTTCCGGCAGGACCCGGACGTGATCATGGTGGGCGAGATGCGGGACTGGAACACGATGCAGACCGCGATCACGGCCGCCGAGACGGGCCACCTCGTGTTCTCGACCCTGCACACGAACAGCGCCGCCCAGTCGATCGACCGGATCATCGACTCCTGCCCTCTCGAGCAGCAGGCCCAGGTCCGGTCGCAGCTCTCGATCGTCCTCCAGGCGATCGTGTCGATGAACCTCATCGAGACCTCCGACGGCTCGGGCCGCGCGCCCGTCGTCGAGATCATGATCAACTCGCCGAAGATCGCGAAGCACATCATGGCCGGCGAGGTGAAGGAGATCCACGAGGAGATCGAGAACTCGGTCAACTACTACAAGATGCAGTCGATGAACCAGTCGCTCATCGCCCTGCTCTGCAACAAGCGGATCACGTATACGAAGGCGATGGAGCTGTCGACGGATCCCGAGGACCTGTCTTTGAAGCTCCGCAAGATCTTCCCTCAGATCGAGGAGAACCAGCGAGGTGGCCTCATGGCGTCCGACAACGACTTCTCGCAGATCACGCAGCTGCTCGAGATCAAGCGGCTGTACGAGGAGCAGGAGGACAAGTTCAAGCTCCGCCTGTCCGAGAAGGACGAAGAGGTCAACAAGTACATGATGGAGCTGCGCGACCAGCGCCGCGTCGTCGAGGGCCGCGACCAGGTGCTCTCGGACCTCGAGAGCGAGAACAACCGGATGAAGTCGGACAACGAGCGCCTGACGCGCGAGTTCCAGCAGAAGATCGCCCAGCTGAACGAGCGCATCAAGGAGCTCAACCAGCGCCTGATGATGGCGGAGGGCGGGCCGCGGGCGGCGGCCGGCCAGGCGGGCGGCGCGGCCGGAGGCGGGTTTTTCAAAAAGTGACCGCGCAGCGGCGCCCCCGGCGCCGCGAAAGCGGTCATCCTGAGGCGCGCAGCGCCGAAGGATCCCTAACTCAGCCCGCTACCGTCCCCGAGTTCGGACCAGTCCCGCGCCTTGTCATCCTGAGGCGCGCAGCGCCGAAGGATCCCTAACTCAGCCCGTTACCGTCCGAATCGGACCCGTCTAACGGCCGCCATCCTGAGGCGCGCAGCGCCGCAGGATCCCGAACTCAGCCCGCGACCGTCCGAATCGCACCCGTCTCCCGTCCGCCAGCCTGAGGCGCGCACCGCGGAAGGCCCCGACGGACGCCTCCTCGTTCCCGGTTACCGCTCACCGCTGACGGCCCACCGCGGCTCGCTGGTTCGCACGCCGCGCAGCGCCACGACCGCCCCGACGAATCCCGCCACCGTGTCCGTCAACGCGTCCCCCAGCTCCATCGATCGTCCCGGGATCCACGCCTGGTGAATCTCGTCGAGCGTTCCCCAGATCGAGATCGCGCCCGCGATGAAGAGGGCCCGCAGGAACGGCCGGCTCCGGCCGGGGGGCCACCTCACGGCGAACGATCCGAGGAAGCCGAGGACGCCGTAGAGAAACGCATGGACGACCTTGTCGAAGTTCGGAATGTGAGACACGACCGGAACGTCGGGCGGTGACGGCCACGACGTCAGGGCGAGCATGAACAGCGCCCAGGCGGCGGCCAGGAGGCGAGCACGGCGTACCGTCATGGCGGTCTTCAAGAGCATACGGTTGGGGCTCACGAATCATCGCGCCCAATAAAAATGCATTAGCCGAAGCTAATGCATTTGCCGAAACCGTAACCGGAAATCCGTAGTTCGCGACTTCCCGTCACGCTCCCCGCTTCGACGGACCGGTGCGGCTCGGACCCTTCTTCGGAGCCGGCTTGGCCCCGGGGCGCCCCTTCTCGGGCTTCGGCGCCTTCGCGCGCTTGGACTCGCGCGGCTCGTCGCCCTCGCCACCCTCCGGCTTCTCCTTGCGGACCGTCTCGACCCGGCCGCCCGACGACCTCCGGGCGCGGTCGGCGAGGGACTCCTTGCGCGGCGCGCGGTCCTTCGCCTCGAACTTGTAGTCGACGAGCTCCAGGATCGCCGCCTCCGCCGCGTCGCCCTTGCGGGCGCCGAGGCGCAGGATCCGGGTGTAACCGCCCGGACGGTCGACGAACCGGGGCGCGATCGTCTCGAAGACGCGCTTGACCAGGGTGCGGTCCGGGATCCAGCGCGAGACGCGGCGGCGCGCGGCAACGCCGTCCGCCTTCGCCGCGGTGATGAGCTTCTCGGCCAGGGGCCGCAGCTCCTTGGCCTTGGTCAGCGTCGTCTCGATGCGCTCGTGCGTCATGAGCGACGCGAGCTGATTCGAGAACATCGCCAGCCGGTGGGGCGTCGTGCGGCGGAGCTTGCGCCCCGCGCGATTGTGCTGCATGGCTTATTCGCTCCGTACTTCGACCGGCTCGAGCTCCATGCCGAGGGACAGGCCCATCGGGCGCAGGATGTCCTTGATCTCGTTGAGCGACTTCCGGCCGAAGTTCTTCGTCTCGAGCATGTCCTTCTCGCTCCGCTGAACCAGGTCGCGGATGGTCCGGATGCCCGCGTTCTTGAGGCAGTTGGCGCTGCGAACCGACAGCTCCAGCTCGTCGACCGACTTGTTCAGGTACTCGGCGAGGTTCTCGGGAAGCTCACCCTCTCCGACTCCCTCGAGCGCCGTCTCGTGCTCGGCGTTCACGAAGATCGTGAGGTGGTCGCGGAGCAGCGTGGCCGCGAGGCCGACCGCGTCCGCCGGCGAGATCGTCCCGTTCGTCCAGACCTCCAGGACGAGCCGGTCGTAGTCCGTGGCCTGTCCGATGCGAGCCGCCTCGACGTGGTAGTTGACGCGACGCACGGGCGAGTGGACCGAGTCGATCGGGATGTACCCGATGCCCATGTCGTCGTCGAAGTTCTTGTCGGCCGAGACGTACCCGCGACCGGTCGAGACGCGCCCCTCCATGCGGAGGCGCCCGTTCTCCGAGAGCGTCGCGATCGGCGCATCGGGATCGAGGATCTCGATCGTGGAGTCGCCCTGGAGGTCGGACGCGGTGACCTTCCCCTTGCGCTCGACGTCGATCGTGAGGATCTTCTCGTCGTTCGTGTGCATCTTGATGGGGATCTGCTTGAGATTCAGGATGATGTCCGTGACGTCTTCGACGACGCCCGGCAGAGACGAGAACTCGTGCAGCACGCCCTCGATCTTGACCGCCGTGATCGCCGCTCCCTCGATGGACGAGAGGAGCACCCGACGCAGCGCGTTGCCGATCGTCGTGCCGAACCCGCGCTCGAAGGGCTGGGCGTAAAACTTTCCGTACGTGGACGTGAGCGTCTCGGAGTCGATCTCGAGGCGCTTCGGCTTCTGGAATCCTTTCCAAAGGGTCATGTTCGCTCTCCTCTTCCTTGACCGCCGCGGCGCTTCGCGCCGCTTCCTTGGGACCGCGCGGCGCCGTGCGCCGCTTCCCTGAATTCCGCGCGGCGTTTACGCCGCGACGGGCTTACTTCGAGTACAGCTCGACGATCAGCTGCTCCGTGATCGGCAGCTTGATGTCTTCCCGCTTGGGCAGCTCGACGACCCGGCCGGAGAAGCTCTCCGGAGTGAGGTCGAGCCACGCCGGAACGCCGCGGGCGCGCGCCGTTTCGACGGACGCCTTGATCTGCTCGTTCGCGCGGCTCTTGTCCTTGATCGAGACGACCTGTCCCTTCCCGACCCGGAAAGACGGGATCGAGACCTTTCGGCTATCGACCGAGACGTGGCCGTGGCGGACGAGCTGCCTGGCCTGCGCGCGCGACGCGGCGAAGCCCAGGCTGTACACCACGTTGTCGAGACGGCGCTCGAGCTCCTCGAGCAGGTTGGCGCCCGTGATGCCCTTGCGGCGCTCCGCGCGCGCGAAGGCCAGCCGGAACTGGCTCTCGAGGAGCCCGTAGATCCGCTTGACCTTCTGCTTCTCACGAAGCTGGATGCCGTATCCGAGCATCTTGCTGCGCCGCCGGCCGTGCTGGCCCGGCGGGTAATTGCGCCGTTCGATGGCGCACTTGTCCTTGAAACAGCGGTCCCCCTTGAGGAACAGCTTCATCCCCTCGCGCCGGCAGAGCCGGCAGACGGCCTCGGTGTTGCGAGCCAATTCTTAGAACCTCCGCGATCCCCTCATTGGTTTACGTCCTTCGTCCCGGCCAGGGATCGCTGAGCCGGTTTACAGACGATCGGTCTTCGCTTCGAAGGAAGCGGAGACCGTGAATTACACCCTTCTCCGCTTCCTCGGCCGGCACCCGTTGTGCGGGATCGGCGTCGTGTCCTTGATGGACTTGATGTCGATCCCGTTCGCCTGGAGGGCCCGGATCGCCGACTCGCGGCCGGCGCCCGGCCCCGTCACGCGCACGTCGACCGACCGCACCCCGTGCTCCTTGGCGTGCTCGGCGCAGTTGGCCGCGGCGAGCTGCGCCGCGAACGGCGTGCCCTT
>Ga0068864_100004928_pt1 | contig 10940 bp, 9 predicted proteins | sample KBSSwiS72_FD_66586 | JGI IMG/M metagenome (GOLD analysis project Ga0068864, IMG submission 66586) | Switchgrass rhizosphere microbial communities from Kellogg Biological Station, Michigan, USA - KBS Switchgrass S7-2 | ecosystem: Host-associated > Plants > Roots > Rhizosphere > Soil ...
CGCAAGATCGGGGGGCTCGACGGCCTGCTCCCTTCGTCCGCGAGCTACGACTTCGACCTCCGCATGGTCCCCGACGGCGGAACGTGGAAGGTCGCCTGGGCACAGTGGACGCGGGCCTCCTAAGGCGCGTTCCGCGACTCGCGGTTCTCGACTTTCGCCGCCTCCACCTCCGATTCGGTTGACGCCCCGCGCCCGCGCCGCTATCCTTCCCGGTCCGCTCTGCTCCTCAGTAGCTCAATGGCAGAGCATCCGGCTGTTAACCGGAGGGTTGGAGGTTCGAGTCCTCCCTGAGGAGCCAATCAGTTCCGCGAGTTCCGTAGAACGAACGTCGTTTCCGACCCTCGCCGCGGGGATATCGCGGGACTCGGGCTGAAAGCGGGCGTTTGCGTCCGTCGACGAGCCCTGGGAGCGGCCAGCGGCGACTACGGGAGCGTCGCGAGCGAGAAGAAGAAGATCGAGCCCCCGCCGACCCGACTCTCGACCCCGAGCGTGCCGCCTCGGGCCTCGACCAGCTCCTTCGCGATCGCGAGCCCGAGACCGAGGCCCTCGTGGTTCGCGGCATCCCCGCGGAAGCCTCGCTCGAAGATTCGCGACATGTGGTCCGGAGGAATTCCGATCCCCGTATCCGCGACCTGGAAGCGCACTGTGTCCGGCGTCCGCTCGGCGCGAACGGTGACCTCGCCGCCCGCCGGGGTGAACTTGATTGCGTTGCCGATCAAATTCGAGAGGACTCGGTCGATCGAGCCCGCGTCGCATTGCACCGCGCCGGGTTCCCCCACGACCTCGGCGACGAGCCTTATCGACTTCTCTTCGGCGACGAGGAGAAGGCCCTGAACGGCGTCGCATACCGACGCGCGCGAGTCCGTACAGTCAGCCCGGTCGCTCGTGGGGTCGCGCGGGGTCGGGTCGCGCGGGGCCAGGTCGTCGAGGATTCCGGTCGCCCGCGCGACGGCCTTCTGAATGGCCTCGCCGCCGCCGCTACGCGACGCCAGGGAAGCTGCGTTGATCTGAATGGTTTGGAGCGCGTTTCTGAGGTCGTGCCCCACTTCTGCGAGGAGCTCCTGCCCGGCGACGACCGTCTTCTCCGCCCTGCCGCGCGCCGTCAGGTGCGCGTCCACGACGACATCCGTCCGGTCACGCTCGCTCCCAAGGTCCTTGTCCGTCTTCTCGCGCTCCTCGCCGAGGATCCGCTTGAACTCGTGCTCGCGTGCCTCGGCGGCATGGAGTGCATCGTCGGATTCCTCGCGCTCCAGGAGGAGCGTCCGGTCGGCCTCGTCACGCTCGTCCTGCAGGGCCCGTGTGATTTCGGTAGAGGCTTTCGCCGGCGTCACCTCGCGACGGGATTCATCGATCTCCCGTCGGGACTCGCGCCGCTTTTCGTCCGTGGCGTCGCGACGAGCTTCGAGCAAAGCGTCGTCGGCTGCCCCGGGGGCGGACAACTCGACGGCGCTGTCCGTCTTCTTTCGCTCGGACTGGAGGCTCTCATCCGTCTTCGCGCGCTCGATGCTCAGCTCGGCTCCAGGCGTGGGCATCCGCACGAGTCTACCCTTTACCCTTTACCCTCCCCGGCAGCCGCTTTCGGCCGGGGGTCGAGGCGCGGCTGGCTGCTGCGGCCAGTTATCAGGGGCTGCGAGGTTCGCTTCGGCGATCGGCGCTTCTCGCCGACGTCCGGCAAGTTCGAGGGCGGTCACGGCGAAGGCATCACCTCCGTGAGCGAAGGAGACGGGCGCCTCTACCTCACCGACCGCACCTCGCTCTCGCTGCTCGTCGTCGATCCCGCGTCGAAGAAGATCGCCGCGCGGACGAAGCTCTCGGCGAACCCCGACTACGTGCGGTTCGTTCGTCGTCGGGCAGCAGGACCCATGCGCCGTCGCACCTGCTCGCCCTAGAAGGCGGAGATTGACCCACCCCTGGCGAGCGTCGTCCAAACCCTTCCTGACTCCTTTCTTCCGTTCACGTCTCCGGACCGCGTCCTGCTCTGCGAGGCGGACTTATCGGGAAGTTCTTGTGCTCCTGTCTCGAGCCGCATCCGCGGTTCGTCGTACTGCCGAAGAGAACGCTTGTTACGCCCGTCCTTTTCGCGGAGATTGTGTGGATGGTCGCCGCGATGTGGACCGCCTTCGCCGCCTTTCTCGCGATCGGCGCGCTGTTCGCGCGGCGCCCCCTCGCCGAGGCGCGCGGCCTCGACAAGCTCGTCGCGCTGAGCAACGTCTTCTTCGCCATGCCGCTCGCGGTGTTCGGCGCGGAGCACCTCTCGGGCGACGCCGGCATCGCGGGGCTCGTGCCGGCCTACATGCCGTGGCGGACGTTCTGGCTGTACTTCGTCGGCGTCGCGCTGGTGGCCGCGGCCCTGAGCATCGCCACGCGGATTCGAGTGCAGTGGTCCGGGTTTTGGTTCGGAGTCATGATGTTCCTGTTCGTCGCGATGCTTCACTTCCCGGGAGCGTTGTCCGAGCCGGGGAACCGAATCGGCTGGGTCATCGTGTTCCGCGAGTCGTCGTTCGGCGCCGGCGGCTGGGCTCTGGCCGCCGGGGCGATGGCGGTGGAACGTGCTCGGTCGAAGAGGACCCTCGTCACGATCGCCCGCGTGCTGATCGGACTCGCGGCGGTCTTCTTCGGTGTCCAGCATTTCCTGCATCCGACGAACGTGCCCGGCGTCCCTCTCGAAAAAGTCCTGCCGGAGTGGATTCCGGGACGCGCCGTCGTCGGCTATCTCACGGGCGTGGTCCTCGTGGTCTGCGGAGCGGGCATCCTGATCGGGAGGAAGACCCGAACGATGGCGACGTATCTCGGTGCCTGGATCGTCCTCCTCGTGGTGGTGATCTACGGTCCGATCCTGGTCGACTCGACGCGCGATCCGAGTACCGCGACCCGGGTCCAGGGCCTCAACTACTTCACCGACACGCTCCTGTTTGCGGGAGCGATTCTCGGGCTGGCCGGGGCCAGCCGCGATCGGACCGAGCTCACTCCGCGAGAGATCCCGTCGTAATCCCCTGGCTCACTGCCCGGCGTTCGGGACCTTCTTCTGCAACGCCTCGAGCTCGGTCTCGATGGCGTCGAGGCCGCGCTGGACCTGCTCGAGCTTCGACTGCTCCTGCGAGAGCGTGGTCGTCAGCTCCGTCTCGCGCTCGTGCTGGCTCTCGATGCTGCGCTTGACCTGGGCGCGCACCAGCGTGTACTGGCGAAGCTGCTCCTCTTTCTCCGCGCGCTTCGCCGGGTCATTCTCGGTCGTGAGGGCTTCCTCGGCCTGGGCGGCGTACTCGGCGAACTGCGTGACCTGCGCCTCGGAGTCTCGCGCCTGCGTCCGTGAGTCCGTGAGCTCACGTTCGATCTGTCCGATCCGCTCCTGCTGAGCCTGCTGGCGCGCGAGCAGGATGTTCGCGCGGACGGAGACGAGGCTGGTGGTCTGGAGGACCTGCCTCAGGAGGCGTACCTCGTCGAGCAGCTCCCGCAACGCGCGCGCGTCGCTCGGAGCGTCCGCCGGCTTCTGGGCGACGGCGGGCGCGCAGAGAACCAGCGAGCCGACGAGGAAGGCGGTGACGCGCGCGAATCCGGACATCGTGACCTCCAGTGTTCGAGGCGCGGGTGGCGTTTGTGGCGGAGCTCCCGGGGTGACGACTCGACGAAATTCTAGCGTCTCGATTCGGAGCGCCGCGTTACGGCCGAAGGGACGCCCACCGCAACTGCGCCCAACCCCGTTTCATTCCGGCGCCACCGGCGCGCCCGCCGCGGGTTTCTGCTCCTGAGATCGAAGCCTGTGAAAGGCGATCGTCGCGCGAGCCCCGTTCGCGAAGGCGAAGAGCAGCGCCGCCGCGGTCACGAGGTTGCCGACGTTCATGCTCTGCGCCATGAGGAGCTTCTCGATCCCGAACAGCAGCAGCCCGGCGAACGCCGCCACCCGGGACATCCTCCGGATTCCCAGCGCGATCAGCGCGAACAGCGCGGCGTCGACCAGGGCGATCGGAGTGACGCCGCCGACCGGCTTGCCCGCGGCGGCGAGCCCGACCAGGAGGAGGGTGATGACGACGACGACGATCGCGGCCCAGAACGCCTGCCGCGCCACGCGACGCGCGGTCTCGGTGTCGTGAATCCGCGGCCACCACGCGTTCGCGCGCCGCGTGCTCGTCACTCCGCCGCTTTCACCGTGAGCTTCCGGCAGACCGGACGCAGGGCTCATGACCGGAGCGAGCTCTCACCCGCGAGCACGGATCGCAGCCGGTCGAGGTTCTGTTCGTTCGCGGGCTCGACGACGTGCGCGATGCGGGAGGCGACGGCGCCATCCTCGAACACCTGAGTCCAGCGGAGATCCGTGTCCTCTCCACGCGCGTCCAGCTCGACCGTGAGCACGAAGCGTGGCGAGGATACGTGCTGGATGACGAGCGTGGACGGCGCGTCTATCTGGAGAAAGGTGCTCTCGTTTGGATGGTGGGATCCGTCGGGCCCGTGCATCGTGAACTTCCAGCGTCCGCCGGGCCTGAACTCGAAGACCTCGAACGTGTTGGTGAAGCCGCTCGGACCCCACCATCGCGCCAACAGCTCCGGCCGGGCGAAGGCCTCGAAGACGCGCTGAGCGGGAAAGGGGAGGCGCCGTCGGCTACGGAAGGTCGCGCTCTCCTGACTCTCCGAGCTCTCCATGCTTCTCCGATCTCGTCGCCCCGTCGCGCTGCACGCGCATGCGCATGTTAGATCGACGGCCGGGCCGACACCCGGCGCCAGAGAGAGTACGACAGCGCCCAGAGCACGCCGGCGCCCGCCGCCCAGCCCCACGCCTCCGGGCCGTCGCCGACCGCGAAGTGGGCGATGAGCGCCGAGACGATGGTGATGGCGAAGCCGGCGTAGGCCCACTCCTTGAGCCGCGCCGGCACGGGTGCCAGCAGGAGCACGACGCCGAGGAGCTTGGCCCACGAGAGCTCCACCCGGAAGTAGGCGGGGAAGCCGAGACGGGTGAACGCCTCCGCCACCTGGGGCAGGCGCATCTGCGCGTACGCGGTGAAGCCCATCTGCAGGCAGAAGAGCAAGGTGGCGATCCAGTAGGCGATGGTCATGGCTCTGGGATTGCTCCTGGCGGTGGTGAGCACGGGGCTCTGCAGGGTCTCTTCCATGGCGTTTTCCTCCTGCGCTTCGAGACGTCGGGCCTCGAGGCTTCAAGCCTTCGGGGCCTTGGACGGCCCGGCGGGTCTGTCGACTCCGAGTTGCCTTGCGTACTCGGCGGTCAATCGATGCCAGCCGCCGAGTTTCAGGGCCTCGGGGCCGACGATGCGCCCCATCGGCTCACCGGCGAGGAGCCGCTCCAGGACGTCGAAGCAGACGTGCCAGCCCGCGGCGCCCCACGAGATGAAATTGCGATCGATGTTGTGCCAGAGCTTGAGACGCGTCCCGCTCCCGCGCGGCTCCAGCTCCCAGCGAAGATCGTTGCCGCCCCAGCTGTACTCGAGGAGCCTCGGCGCCTCGGCCCGCTTCACGATGCTCTCCGAGATCAGCCCCGGCGTCCCCGCCGTCGAGAGCTTCACCGGCCCCACCCCCGCCAGGTTGCGATCGGCGTCGAACGGCGCCCACTCCGACAGTTGCGCGGGATCGGTCAGCGCCTGCCAGACCATCGCCGGCGGATGGCGGAGCTCCCGGACGAGAACGAGCGTCCACTTCTCGCCTTCCTTCTCCACCTCGGCTCCGGCCGCGGGACCGGGCTCGTACTTCTCACGGTCGCTCATCGTTTCTTTCCTTTCTTCGCCGCGTGTGTCTGCTCCATCCGATCGAGATGGCGTTCGAGCGCATCCACGTGGGCCGTCCAGAGGCGCCGGAAAGGAGCGAGCCAGGCGTCGAGCTCCTGGAGCGGCTCGGGCTGGATCCGATAGACGCGCCTCTGCGCGTCGATGCGCGACTCCACGAAGCCGGCCTCGCGCAGCACGCGCAGGTGCTTCGACACCGAGGTCTGCGGCATTCGCAGCCGGCGCTCGATCTCGCCGACGGATCTCTCCGATGACGCCAGCAGGCTCAGGATGGCCCGCCGGTTCGGCTCCGCGATGATGGCGAACGACGATTCCATGGACGTTTTATATACCTAATCGATCATATACCTGTCAAGTCATATTATGACGTCGGGAAATCGATCCGTCGGGCGCTGAGAGCTCGGAAAGGGCGGCGGCCGGTCGGGCCTTGCGGGGACGCCCCGCCGCGACCGCGGACGCCTTGCCGGGCCTCCGGAGCCGGCGGGGGGCTGGCCGGACCGGGATCGGCCGTCCTCCGAAGAATCGGCCGATCCGCCGGATACGCCCCCGGGGGGGGCCGCGCGGGTCCGCCGCCGGGACGTGTCGGCGGAGTCGGTGCTCTTCTACGACCGACTGTCGGCGGTCACTGCAGGTCGAACGTCTTCGTCAGGAACACCGCCATCTGCCCTCGTGTGTTCGGATTGGAGGGGCAATAGAGGAGTGGCAGCGTCTGGCAGCCGCCCGTGATCTGTCGGTTGTAGAGCTCCTCGATCCACGGCGCGAACGCGTCGGCCGCCGGGACGTCGCCGAAGATACCGGCCGCCGGCGGCGGCGCGTAGCTCGAGCCTTCCTTCGTCTTGAGGAGGAACACGGCCATCTGCGCGCGTGTCACGGACGAGAGCGGGCAGTAGTTGCCGCCTCCGCAGCCGGCCGTCACGCCCTCCACGGCGAGCTGCTCGACCCAGTCGGTGAACGGGCCGGGGCAGGCCACGTCGGGGAAGACTCCGGTGCAGGCGGGCGGCGCGTAGCCGCTGCCGTGCTCGGCCTTCAGAAGGAAGACCGCCATCTGGTCACGGCGCACGGCGTCGTTGCGGCAGTAATTTCCGCCGCCGCATCCGGCGGTGATGCCGTTGCGGAAGATCGTCTCGACGTAGGCGTGGAAGATGTCGTCCTGGGCGACGTCGTTGAAATCGGCGAACCAGGCTGCCGGAAGGGTCTGCTCCGGGAGAGCGGCACCCGGCGCCGTCTCCACCGTCACGTCGTTCAGCGTGCCGGGAGGAAGCGGAGGCGAGACGGAGAAGACCTGACCCTGATCCGGCAACACCGGCGGCGTCGCGGCGACACCGCCGATCGAGACGCTCGTGATCGCGGAGAGATGTTGACCCGACACGACGATCGGCGTTCCGCCCGACGCGGGCCCCGAGGACGGCGAGATGGCGGCGGGCGCCGGCGACACGGCCGAGGGCCACCAGCGAAACACGACGCCCCCTCCGCCGAACCCGTGCCCGGCGTTGGTGCCGTAGATCGCGCCGTCCGAGGCGACGAGAAGGCCGGGGTTGGGGTAACGCCCGTCGGGATCCGAGAAATCGTGCAGGACGCTGACGTTGCCGAGGGTGTCGGCGGCGAAGAGCGTGCCGAAGCCGTTAGAGCCGCCGTTGACCGCGACCGCGTAGAGCAGGCCGTCGGAGGCCTGGACGAGCGTTCCCGCCGGATTGGAGCCGTCCGCGGCGGCGAAGTCGTGCAGGGGAGTCACCGTGCCGGTGTCGTCGAGCCGATAGAGGACGCCAACGCCGTTCGCGCCGCCGCCGAACGTGACGCCGTAGAAGTTCCCGTCGCTCGCGTGCGCGGGGGCGCCACCGGGGATGGCGCCGTCCACGCCCGTGAAGTCGTGCACGTCCGTCACCGCGCCGAGCGTGTCGATCGAAAAAATGTTCCCGGGCAGGATGAATCCACCGGAGGTCGTACCGTAGAAGTCGCCGTCCCCCGTGGGAACCAGCTCGGTCGCCGGCTGGGCTCCGTCCGTTCCGTCGAAGTCGAAGAAGTACAGCGACTCGAAGGCGCCCGCCGTCGTGAGGTGAAACACGGTTCCCAGCGCGTTTCCGACGGTCCCGCCGCCGTGCTGGGTCGTTCCGTAGAGATCGCCGCTCGGGCTCTCGATCAGGCCGGCGACGGGAGAGGATCCGTCGATGCCGTGGAACTGGTGGAGCGGCTCGAAGGTTCCGGGCGGCGTGAACCGGAATATCGTCCCGCTCAAGCCCAGCCCGCCTCCCTGCGTCGTGCCGTAGAGGGCTCCGTCGGACGCGGCCAGGAGCCCGTTCGGGACCCTGCCGTCGTACGGCGGGACGAGCGTGTGGAGCACCGGGGCGTCCCCGGCGTCGAGTCGGAAGATCGTTCCCGCGTTCAGGAACTCATTCCCCGTTCCGTAGATCTTTCCGCCCAGCTCGGCGAGCCTTCCGGTCGGGAGGATGGCGCCCTGATCGAAGCCGAACGAGTGCACGAAGACGACATTGCCCGTCAGGTCGATCCAGTAGACCCGGCCGAACGAGTTCCAGGTCGTTCCGTAGAGAAACCCGTCACCGCCATCGACGAGTCCCGCGAACGGAGCCCCACGGTCCAGGTTGAGGGCGGGCTCGTTGAAGAAGACGTGGAGCTTCTGAAAGTTCCCGAGGGTGTCGATGCGGAAGACGGTGCCGGCCGGCGGGGGGCCGCCGCTGGGTGCGCCACCGGGCGGCGGTGGAATCGGCGCGCCGCCGGCCGGCGTCGTTCCGTAGAGCTGGCCGTCGGTCGCCTGGAGCAGGGGCGCCGCGGGAGCGGATCCGTCGGCGACGAAATCGAGGGTGTGCAGGGTCGTGACCTGGCCCAGCGAGTCCATCCGAAAGATCGTCCCGTTTCCGGATCCGCCCTGGCTCGTGGTGCCATACAGATTCCCGTCGGTCGCCTGGATCAGCGCCGCCAGCGGCGCCGCCCCGTCGGTCCCCGTGAACTCGTGGAGGGTCGTGACGGTGCCGGCCTGGTCCATTTGAAAAGCGGTCCCGAATCCGCCGGACCCGCCCGCGCTCGTGGTTCCGTAGAAAACCGCGCCGATCGGAAGCAGGCCTCCGACCGGCGCCGTCCCCTCGACCGCGCCGTCGAAGTGGTGGACCACGGAGAAGACGTCTCCCGCGGCCAGGCGATACACGGTGCCGCCGCCGTGGTCGCCGCCCGCCTTCGTCGTTCCCCAGAGAGCGCCGTCGGGGCCGAGGACGACCTGCGTCGGCTCCTGTCCGCCGCCGTCGGCGAAGTCGTGAAGCCGCGTGAGCCGCCCGGAGGGAGTTATGCGGAACAGCGTCCCGGCCGCCGCGGCGCCTCCGGACGAAGTCGTTCCGTACAGATTCCCGTCGGCTCCGAACACGAGCGCGGAGCGCGGGGCGGCGCCGTCGGGTCCGATGAAGGAGTGCAGCGTCGTGAACGTGAATCCTCCCAGACCGTCGCGCGTCATGAAGTAGACCGAGCCCCTGGCGAAGGCGCCGCCCTGCTCGGATGTCCCGTACAAGTCTCCATTCGGGGCCTTCACGACGGGCCCATAGGGCGATCCGGAGGGATGCACGAACGAGTGGTAGACCTCGAAGGTCTGCGCGACGACCGCGGTCGCCGCCGTCCAGAGGGCGAACAGAAGCGACGGGAGGACGGAACCGCGAGGGATCCCTCTCATGCCTTCACCTGTCTTTCGCGAAGATGTTGTACGGATCTTAGACCAGGTGCGCTACCTCGAGGGCTCTCCGAACCCGGGGGCGGCGAGGACGAGCCGCATGCGGATGTCCGTGCTCCGAAGGATCGCCCGCTCCGCCGGTGTGTATCCCTCGTACTGGTAGGGAAGGAACTGAAGGGGGTGCGGCCGAGCCAGGATGGTCGGGCCGGCGGCGGGCACCGGCAGGGGCACCGGATAGATGTGATCGGCGTAGAGAATGAGAGTCGGGGAGCCGACCCGCGCGGCCTCCCGCTGCGCCAGGACACGAAATTCCCTCGGGAAGACCTGCGTGAGCGGCCGATGAAAGTTCACCGCCGCCTGCACGAGCACGGCCGCCAGCACGACGGCGACGGCGAGGCGAGCTCGCGTTGATGCCGTCCAGAGCCTCCCGAGGATCGCCGCCGTCACGATGCAGGCGAACGGGACGAGCTGCCGGACGAGACGGCCGTAGACGACCTGCCTCTCCATTCCGACCGACACGAGAATGAGGCCGCCGTAAATCAGGACGACTCCCGCGACGCCGACCATCAACGCGTCGCCGCGATCTCCGCGGAGGATGCGCCATGCGGCATAAGCGCAGGCCGCCGCCCACAACAGTGCGATCGAGTGCTCGGCGTGCCAGAGATACGCGAGAGGCAGTTTCCAACCCTCGGAATAGACGCCCTGCGCCACCCTCCCCGAGAACTCGACCCAGTCCCGCGCGAGATGGCCGCCCGAAGCGCGATCCGCTCCGAGCAGGGCGGCGAGCGGAAGGCAGAACGCGGCGCCGGACGCGATCCCGCGCCGCACGATCGAACGCGCGGTCCGAGGCCTTCGGAGCGCATGCACCAGAAGTGCGCTCCCGGAGAGAAGCCAGTAGCCGTTGTATGTCAGGAACGCCGCGCAGGAGAGCAGCCCGCACAAGACCGAAGCGCGGACCGAGGCCGGATCTTCCAGGCCCGCGTACAGGGCGAACAGGCCGAACGCCAGGGCCGCGTCGTAGGGCAGCAGGTGCCGGGAATAGTAGAGATGCGTCGTCGCAGCCGCGAGCAGGAAGGCGCCGAGACAGGAGGCTCGCGCGTCCTCTCCCAGCCGGCGCAGGATGCCGTAGATCAGCAGGATGCTCGCGACGGAGAAGAGCGCGAAGAACAGAGCCGGAACTCGGGAGTCCAGCCGCGCGGACGGTTCGAGCGCCGCCGGCAGCAGGCCCATCACGGCGAAGAGGAAGTGGTCGGGTGAGCTCAGCGCTTCCCGAGCGGCCGGCCAGGCTCCCGTGCGCATGGCGTGGACGGCGACGCGCGAGCGCCCGTAGCGCAGCTCGTCCGGCCAGTAATCCTGGCCTCCGGACAGGATGAGCAGGATGCGCAGCAGGAGAGAGACGCCGAGGATGCCGATCAGGATGCGGCGCAAGGCCGCGCTCGCGGGTCCGGCAGAGGAGGGGCCACGACCTTCCGCGGCCGATCGCAGCGCCGAGTCCGAATCCACGCGGCTCAGAGTACCGGACGGCGCATTTCGTCGATGCCGGAGCG